>Ga0194061_1000914_pt1 | contig 17866 bp, 15 predicted proteins | sample SepL2221m_MetaG_FD_163423 | JGI IMG/M metagenome (GOLD analysis project Ga0194061, IMG submission 163423) | Anoxic zone freshwater microbial communities from boreal shield lake in IISD Experimental Lakes Area, Ontario, Canada - Sep2016-L224-21m | ecosystem: Environmental > Aquatic > Freshwater >... | reverse complement strand
TCATTGATGCCTTCATGCAAGATCACACCGGAAGTTGATTCCTTATAAGACAACATTAATTCACGATCCACCGCGGCATAAGTCTGACCGAGCGGTGAATAAATCTTGAGCGTTGGGAAGAGACTATCGAGTCCGAAGGTACGAGCCTCATCGGGAATGATTGGAACAAAGCGCTTGCCGATCTCGGGATCCTTTACGAGATCCTTGAGCAAGCGCACGAATGCCATTGTTGTGGCGACTTCTTGTTGTCCTGAGCCACGACGTACCGAGTCATATGTGGAATCGACTGGTTGCGGCAGCGGACGAGAAATCTTGCGGCGCGACGGTACCGATCCACCGAGTTCGCGGCGACGTTCCATCATGTACTTGTATTCAGGTGATTCAACACCAGGATGGTAATAAGCAGGCACCTTGGCATCGATCGCTGAATCAGGCAGCGGAATATGTAAGGTATCGCGGAATTGGATGAGATCTTCGTGCGTCATCTTCTTCATCTGGTGCGTCGAGTTACGAGCCTCGAAGTGCGAGCCCAAAGTCCAACCCTTGATGGTCTTCGCCAAAATTACAGTTGGCTTGCCATTCTTTTCAGTTGCAGCCTTGTAGGCGGCAAATAGTTTGCGGTAATCGTGGCCTCCACGCTTGAGACCCCAGATCTTCTCATCGCTCCAATCCGCAACAAGAGCTGCGGTACGTGGATCGCGCCCAAAGAAGTTCTCGCGCACGTAGGCGCCACTTTCGGCCTTAAAGGTCTGGTAATCACCATCAGTAGTGCGATTCATCAAATCAACAAGCGCGCCTTCGCGATCGTTGGCAAGGAGTTCATCCCACTCGCGACCCCAGACGACCTTGATGACATTCCAGCCTGCGCCACGGAAAATTGATTCGAGTTCTTGAATGATCTTTCCATTTCCACGGACCGGACCATCAAGGCGTTGCAAGTTGCAGTTGATAACAAAGTTAAGGTTGTCGAGTCCTTCGCGGGCGGCCAGGCTGATTGCGCCCAGCGTCTCTGGCTCATCGCACTCGCCATCGCCCAGAAAGGCCCAGACATTTTGATCTGAAGTATCTTTAATCCCGCGACCAGCTAAGTAACGGTTATAACGCGCCTGATAAATTGCATTGATCGGACCGAGTCCCATTGAAACAGTAGGGAACTGCCAGAACTCTGGCATCAAACGCGGATGCGGATAAGAAGAGAGTCCGCCGCCAGAATGTGAAAGTTCTTGGCGGAAGCCATCCATCTGATGTTCGGTCAATCGCCCTTCGACAAAAGCGCGGGCATACATTCCGGGGCTGGCATGTCCCTGGAAGAAAATCTGATCTCCACCACCGGGATGATCCTGTCCGCGGAAGAAGTGGTTGAAGCCAACCTCATAGAGCGAGGCCGAAGATGCAAAGGTGGATATATGTCCGCCGACGCCGACGCCAGGTCGCTGCGCGCGGTGCACCATGATCGCCGCGTTCCAGCGAACCATGGCGCGTATACGACGTTCTAGGAGTTCGTCGCCAGGGAATTGCGGCTCGCGGTTGGTCGGAATCGTGTTGATGTAATCGGTAGTGCGAAGTGCGCCAACCCCCAACTTATTCTCTTGGGCGTGCTGCAGGAGTGAGAGCATGATGTAACGGGCACGCGTAGGTCCTGCGCTAGCCAGGAGCGAGTCCAGAGAGGCCTTCCATTCAGCGGTCTCCGAAGGATCCAAATCGACCAACTGATCGATCAGATTATTCGGGGTATCGATGAATTGGTTGAATCCGCTTGCTTCGCTCATGGGAGGAGTTTATTCACATCAAAGGGCTTGCGCTCACGCGAGAAGTTGAGTGGACTACTCCTACTCGCCCCACCTAGGGCGGGAGCCAGGGGATAGGCGCCTAAAGTCCCACCGAGGAATTCTGGAGGTTCTGGTGAACTCCCCACAGGGGTTAGCGGCAAGTGTTGAACGGCTGGGACTGGTTCCCGGGGAGTTGATACTTGAGGTCGGCTATGACAGCGACTGCGACGATCAATTGCGCCATGCCATAGAGGCGAAGATTGGTTCAAATCTACTGAGCGGTCATCTCGATGAAGTCGTTGATGCTGTAATCGTCTGGTGGCGTGAAGGTGATGGGGATCTCGTCGATGATCTCGTTGATGCGCTGACTTACTTGAGCGAAAACGGGCCGATCTGGTTGTTAACCCCTAAAGTTGGCATTGCAGGACATGTCGAACCGAGCGATATTCAAGATTCCGCTCCAACGGCTGGCCTCACACAAACTGTCTCATTTTTAGTTGCACCGCATTGGACCGCAACAAAATTAGTTGCTCGAAAGAGTGCCAAACGTTAAGAAAGTGGATTAAATGTCTTTGACTATCGGCCAAGCCGCTCCAGATTTCACCCTTACCAATCAATTCGGCGAGAAAGTTACTCTCTCGTCCTTTAAAGGAAATAAGAACGTCGTCATCGTTTTCTATCCCTTCTCATTTACCGGTACATGCACCGGCGAGCTCTGTGCGCTACGTGATGATCTCTCAGCATTCCAAAATGATGGCGTTGAACTGCTAGCGGTTTCTTGTGATTCTGTCGCTACTCAAAAGGTATTTGCCACGCAAGAGAATTACAACTTCCCAGTCCTCTCTGACTTCTGGCCACATGGCGCGGTATCTGAGGCCTACGGAATATTCAATGCAGATCGTGGATGCGCCTTCCTCGGCACATTCATCATCGATAAAGAGGGAATTCTGCGCTGGCAGGTCGTCAATGGCATGGGCGATGCGCGAAATATCGTGGATTACAAGGGTGCGCTCGCTGCTCTCTAGTAAATAACGCTATTTCAGTACGATTTTTGGTCTGCCCCACTTACTCAGGTACAGTGGGGCACTCAATACCGGGCGGCTAGCTCAGCGGTAGAGCGCTTCGTTTACACCGAAGATGTCGGGGGTTCGAAACCCTCGCTGCCCACCAAAGAAGTAGAGAATTAAGAAGCGCTCTCCGGGCTCTTCAATACGCAGAACTCATTTCCCTCTATATCTGCCATAACAACCCAGGTAGTTGCCGGGTCCGCAGATTGACCAATTTCAATTCGCTTTCCGCCTAATCCTTCGATGCGCAGAACTTCGGCTGCTTGATCATCCGGAGATAAATCAAAGTGAAGACGGTTTTTCACTGTTTTTTGGTCGGGGTTTTTGTAGAAAAGAATTGGTGGAAACTTCTCGCCATCTTCCAATTTCACAGTATTTTCGAGCATCGCCCCGGTCTCGTCAACGTAGGTCACTTTCCAACCCAGTACAGACTCCCAGAATTTTGCGATTACTTCGGGGCTTTTGCAGTCGATGGTGATGTAACCGATTTTGATCATGCCCAAAAGTTAGCACTACAGCGATTTCAAATCCATGAACCAAGAGTCCAAATGCCCATTGGAAGAGAAGGCTGGAACGCTAACCTTGACTCTATGGGCCATATCGATGTGAGCGGGGTGGAGTATTGGCTGCCCGACGGTCGACTCCTTCTTAGCGACATAAATTTTCGAGTGGGAGATGGCGCGAAAGTTGCAATCGTCGGTCCAAATGGATCGGGTAAGACCACGCTATTGAAGATGATCTGCGGAGATTTAACCCCTCATGCTGGAAAAGTTTCTATCTCGGGCGGTTTGGGAATTATGCGCCAGTTCATTGGTCAAGTTCGAGATGAGAGCACAGTTCGAGATTTATTGCTTTCGGTCTCAACTCCTAAGATTCAAGCGGCGGCGGAAAAAATGAGTAAGAGCGAAGCCACAATGAACACTTCGGGCAGCGAGAATGATCAGATGAAGTACGCGCAAGCGATCTCTGATTGGGGAGATGCTGGGGGCTACGACGCAGAAGTAATGTGGGATATCTGCTGCACCAGAGCTCTAGGGCTTGGTTTTGACCAAGTCTCGCATCGCTTGGTTAACACGCTATCGGGGGGAGAGCAGAAGAAGTTGGTGCTTGAATCACTCTTGCAAGGGCCCGACGAAGTTCTGATTCTTGATGAGCCAGACAACTTCTTGGATGTTCCTTCCAAGCGGTGGCTGGAAGAGGAGTTGCTGACAACACGGAAAACAGTTTTCTTCGTAAGCCACGATCGGGAATTGCTCAATAAAGTCGCTCAAAAGATCGTTACCGTCGAACTTGGCGCGCTAGGAAATACCGTGTGGGTTCATGGGGGTGGCTTTAGCACGTGGCATGAGGTCCGAAAAGCCCGCCAGGCACGGTTCGCGGAGTTACTTCTTCGCTGGGAGCAAGAGCATGAGCGTCTTAAGGAATTGGTTCGAACGCTTCAGGTTCAGGCAGCGAACAGCCCTGATATGGCCTCGAAATATAAAGCGATGCAGACTCGATTGCGCAAGTATGAAGAGATCGGCCCTCCAGAGGCTCCATCACTCGAACAGGATGTTCAAGTTGGATTAAAGGGTGGGCGAACCGGGCTGCGGGTTTTAACTTGCGAGAAGTTGGTGCTCGACGGATTAACCGATCCCTTTGATCTTGAATTGTTTTATGGAGATCGAGTCGCGGTTCTAGGGAAAAACGGCACTGGTAAATCGCACTTCCTTCGGATGCTCTCGGGCGATATGACTGTCAGATACTCCGGCACTTTCAAACTTGGCGCACGAGTTACTCCTGGCTTCTTTGCGCAAACCCACGCGCACCCGGAATTTACTGGAAAGACTCTCATTGAAATCTTGTGGAAGGAAGCCTCGCTGCAACTGGGTCCCGCAAAGAGCGTACTTCGTAGGTATGAGTTGAACATGCAAGCGGATCAACGCTTTGAATCTCTTTCCGGCGGGCAGCAGGCGCGCTTCCAAATTCTCTTACTTGAGATTCAAGGTTCTACGATGCTCTTGCTTGATGAGCCAACAGATAACTTAGACCTTGCCTCTGCTGAGGCACTTGAACGTGGCCTCGGCGAATATCAAGGGACTGTTCTAGCCGTGACTCACGATCGCTGGTTCACTCGTGGCTTTGATCGCTACCTGATCTTCCCGGAAAATGGCCAGGTTTATGAAGCTAAAGAGCCAGTGTGGGATTACTAAAGCTATTCGAGTAGAACGAACTCGCCGGCCTCCAGGTAGTGGCGCAAGCGACGGCCAGTTTTTTCAACGTACCCAGGAATCATCGCGAGATCATCTGCAGTGGTGGTTTCGAAGAGATAGTTGAGCAGCGCTAAAGAACGCGAAGCGACCAGAAGTTCTAGCTCCCATTGTTCGTAGGCCGGAAATGGGGCGATAGATTCATATCCGGCAAGAATCTCTTTCTCAGATTCGCGTTCTTCGCGCTGGTAGAAAATCGCTATGGCTAAATCTTGCAAGGGAAACCCCATACCCGCATCGTCAAAGTCGAGAATCGACATCTTGTTCTCGTGCCAAACAATATTTCCGAAGTGCAGATCGGCGTGGATGAGTTGCGGCTCTGAGCGCGCTCGCAGCGACTCAAAGAGTCTCTCTGCGCGTTGATTTACTTCAACAAAAACCTTAAAGGTTTCGGGATTGATATGCTCTTCAGCAATAGTAAAGAGGGTATTTGATTTAACCATGAGTGGTTTATCGATAGCAAGAAAGTTTGCGTACCCCTCGGGTTTCCAGTCTTTACTTAAGCCGTGCATGGTGGCCATCGCCTTGCCCAGTTCAAAGAGTTGCTCTTGCGTTGGATTCTCGTCGACAACTTCCCCAGCAAGCCAAGGATAAATGACTATATCTAGGTTGCCACCTTGGTAGAAGAAATAATGATTTGAGAATGGCTCGCCCTGCAAATTGAGAATTGGCACCGGGGCGGTGATGCTGCCTTCGCGGGCAAGTTCTAAGAGCCATTGGGATTCGGCCCAAATATGTTCTGGCCACTTACGGGAATTAGTACTAATCCGCATTGCATAGATCTTGTCATCTGGGGTCGTCAATTTGAAGGTGGTGTTGAAGGCGTGATTGACGCACTCCAAACTCTTAACAGTGAGTCCGTACTGCACAAGGACATCGCGTGCGAATTCATCAAGAAGGGCAATCTGCTCATCTTGAGACATCTCTAGATATTCTGACATCACAAACCCTTCACAGACGTTTACCCATTACGGAAGTTTCTTCAACGAGGTAACCAAGCTTCTTGTAGAACTCAATGACAGTGGCATTGGAATTTCGCACCATAAGCATAGTCTTTGGCGCTCCTTGCTCTTTGGACCAGATTTCTAACGCTTCAATGAGTTGGCTCCCATATCCAAGGTGCCGGAACTCTGGCTTAACTCCTAAGTAGTAGAACCAAGAACGATGGCCATCAAATCCCACCACGACCGCACCGACCAGCTCATTCTCATCTTCGAGAACGAGAACAGTTGAGTTTGCAGTCTGCAGGGCGAGATCGAAATCCGTGAAGGGATCGTTCTGTGGTTTTACGAGATCGCAAGCGCTCCAAATTGAGACGACCGCCGCTCTGTCAGCGGGAGTCGCCTGGCGGATGCGGTTCATGGCGCAATGATTCCATAGCAAATTGATAGGCGCGCCACTTCTCGGTTAAAGTACGGTAACTCAATAGACATATGGCACGACGATAGGAGCTTTGGTGAAGGCAACCCCTGAGGACCAAAATCTTCTTATCGAACTGCAGTTGATCGATTCACAGATCACCCAGGCCCAGGTCAAACTCGCCGGTCTTCCGGAAATTGAGCAGATTGGCGCTATCCACACCCGTCTTGAAAATACCGCCGTCGAACTCACCGTCGTTGAGACGGAATTGGCCGATGTCGCCATTGAACTGCGTCGCAGCGAGATTGATGTCGAGCAAGTCGATGACCGGATGAAGAAGGATGAAGGCCGTCTCAATTCTGGTACTGGATCACCAAAGGATTTAGAGCAACTTCAGCACGAACTTGTGACTCTTGCCAAGCGCAAAGCCGATCTTGAGGATGGCGAATTAGAGATTTTGATGAAGTACGACGGAGTCAAAGCCCGCGTCGATGAATTATTAAATGATCAAGTTGGTCTGAAAAAGTTAGAGCTCGAACTTAATATCCGCTTCGAAAATGCCAAGGCCGAGATTGATAAGAATTTAGCGGAATTGGCCGCCGCCCGAGCGACTCTGGCTCCTCGCATTGATCCGGCGCTAGTTACCCTTTATGACAAAGTCCGCAGCTCCGCATTTGGAGTCGGTGCAGCACTCTTGATTGGCAATAAGTGCGATGGTTGTCACTTGTCCATCAACGCCATTGAAATCGATCGAATCAAAGGCTTAGAAGTTGACGAGGTTATTCGCTGCGAAGAATGCCGTCGAATCTTGGTACGAATCTAAATGGCGCGCGATTTCGTGGTAACTGCCGATGGCGGTTCACGCGGTAATCCAGGGCCAGCCGCTTATGGCGCGACGGTTTCCGAAAACGGAATCGTGCTAGCCGAGTTGTATGACACCTTAGGCATCGCGTCAAATAACGTTGCTGAATATTCCGGATTAGTGGCAGGTCTGCGAAAAGCTCACGAACTCGATCCTCTTGCGACCATTCACGTGAAGATGGATTCAAAGCTTGTTGTGGAGCAGATGTCTGGGCGCTGGCAGATTAAGCACCCTGCTATGCGCGAATTGGCTAAAGAGGCTCGCTCGATCCATTCGATGGAGCTAATTACATTTCAATGGATCCCGCGTGAAGAGAATTTCCATGCGGACCGCCTCGCGAATAAAGCACTCGATGGGGACGCGGGATCTGCCGCAAAGCCCATCTTGAACTACCTGACTGAGCGTCTGGTTTCCACCGAGGTTCCGACCACTATCTGGTTTGTTCGCCACGGGGAAACTCTGCTGACTCCAACCCGTAGGTTCTCTGGAACTGGTCCAATGGATCCGCCGCTCACAGAAGTTGGAATTGGCCAGGCACAAGCTGTCGCCAAAGAGATTGCTGCCCGTAAGCCCGATGTCTTAATCGCTTCGCCACTGATGCGCACATTGATGACCGCTAAGGAGGTTTCAGATGCCAGTGGCCTTGAACCTATCTTTGATGATCTCTGGGTAGAGATGGATTTTGGAAATTGGGAAGGTCTCATACCTTCTGAAATCAAGGAGAAGTATCCGGAGGATTGGGAGGGATGGCTGACATCACTTTCACACCGGCCCGGGGGCGGAGAGTCTTACGCAGAGGTGTACTCACGTGTCGAAGCAGGCATTAATGATTTAGTAGAGCGCTATCCGGGTCAGAAGATCTGCGTTGTTACACACAATATTGTGATCCGCGCGATCGCCGCTTATGCGATGCAAGCATCGCTAGAAAGTATGTATCACGTTGATATCTTGCCGTGCAGCATCACGACCGTTGCGGTGTGGCCCTCTGATGGCTTGCGCGCACTTAAATCACTCAGCGAGCGGGCAGTAGCCAAGTAATGAGCGGGATGAAACTTCCTGGTTCCTATCAGAAGCTCTTTGCGGCTAGCGCTCTTTCTAATCTGGGTAACGGGGTTTCAGCAGTTGCATACCCATGGATCGCATCGTCAGTAACTCGTTCACCGCTTCTTCTCTCAATTATCGGTTTAATGGCGAGTATGCCGTGGTTGGTATTTAGCCTGCCCGCCGGTGTATTCATCGACAGATTCCCCCGTAGAGGCGTCATCATATTTACCGATGTGTTGCGTGGAGTTGTAACTCTGGTTGTTGCATTTTCAATCTGGGGCAATGAATCCTCAATTCACGTAGTTCGCAGCATTACTAAGTTGACTGTTATTCATACCCATATGGGTCTCTACCTCTTGCTGCTCTTTGCCACTTTCTTGTTGGGTTGCGGTGAAGTTTTAGGAGACAGTGCATCGCAGACCTTTATTCCGCTTATTGTTGAAACCGAACAACTCGAGACTGCCAATGGTCGCATGTGGACTTCCGAGTCGCTGATGCTGAACTTCATGGGTCCACCGCTAGCCTCGGTGCTCTTGGGACTTTCGGTCTTTGCTCCGCTGATGTTCGACGGCGCCAGCTTCTTCGCATCGGCAGGTCTCATTGCCTTGATTGCATCTTCGATGATCAAGAAGCAGAAGATCTCTGCAGTTAAGCCAGATTTCAAGGCAGAATTGCAAGAGGGTCTAACTTGGCTCTGGCACCATCCATTCCTGCGCCCGCTGGCATTTATCCTCGGATCAATCAACGGTCTTAGTGCACTTGGCTTCTCGGTCTTCATACTCTTTGCGCAGGAAAATTTGCACACATCGGTGCTGACATTCGGGCTGTTGAGTACAGGCGGTGCCTTCGGCGGTGCGCTGGGTGGAGTCTTGGCCGGTCGAATAATCAAACGCTTCGGGCGGGCTTTTATTCTTAAAACCGTATTGCTCGGTTCTCCGATATTCCTGGTTGCCATCGCCTTCTCGCCGGTCTGGGAATTGGTCTGGTTGATATCTGCGATTGAGATGTTCTTTGCAATCCTCTGGAACGTTGTCACCGTTTCCATGCGCCAAGAGATTATTCCGGATCAAATTTTAGGACGAGTCAATAGCGTGTATCGCTTCTTTGCCCTCGGCAGTCAGCCGATCGGTGCGATTATTGGTGGAGTTCTTGTAACGATTTCGCTCCACTTATTTTCACGGGAATTTGCTTTACGGATACCGATGTTGGTTGGGGCAATCCTTGGCTTGATAGTGGCTTACTTCGCGCTACCTCACCTCTCGCAGGCAAAGATTGATGAAGCGCGCGGTAAAGGCGATAAAGACTAAAGCCGGCCGGCTTCCCGCAATGCACTGAGAAAATTCTGCAATTCCGGAGTCTTGGGATCTTCCAAGATTTCCCGCGCCGAACCTGCTTCAACTATCTGCCCCTGGTGCAAGAACAAGACCTGATCCGCTACCCGCTTAGCAAACCCCATCTCGTGGGTGGCGATCATCATCGTCATACCCTCGCCCTTAAGTTCTGAAATCAGCGCTAAGACTTCGGCGATCAAAATCGGATCCAGCGCGCTTGTCACTTCATCTAGCAACAAGACTTTCGGCTTCGTGATGACTGCTCGCAAGATTGCAACGCGCTGCTGTTGTCCACCGCTTAAAAGATCGGGATACTGTTTAGCTTTATCGGCTAAACCAAAGCGTTCGAGCATCTGCATGGCGTTGGCTTCTGCCTCATCTTTGGCTACGCCATGTACTTTGCGCGGAGCCAGTGTGATGTTCTGCAGGACATTGAGATGTGGGAAGAGATTAAAGGATTGGAAGACCGAGCCAATTTGCGCGCGAATTTCATCGGGATTCACTTTGATTGCCGTGATGTCTTGCCCATCCAGGAGAATTTGGCCATCATCGATTCCTTCAAGAAGGTTGATGGCTCGCAACAAAGTGGACTTGCCAGAACCGCTGGCACCCACCAATACCTTGACCTCGTGTTCGGCTAGCGCAACCGAGATGTCATGCAGGACCAGGTCAGCGCCATAACTCTTGCGTAAATTCTTAACTTCCAGCATTGGAGTGGTCATATTTACCACTGCCCTTGCTGTACACGAGCTCGATCTTGTTTGCGGGTGAGCCAATCGGTAAAGCGAGTAAGTGGAATTGTGAGAGCAACGAAGAGAGCACCAGCCACTACATATGGCGTGAAGTTAAATGATTGCGCGGTTTCGATACCCGCGGATCTAATGGCATCAATAGCACCGAGAACGGAGATCAACCCCGAATCTTTCTGCAAGGAGACTAAATCGTTGAGCAAAGGAGGGGCGACCTTGCGCAGCGCCTGTGGCAGTACCACATAACTCTGGGTCTGAGATTGGGTTAGCCCAAGAGCTCGTCCTGCCATGCGCTGCGCTGGATTAACCGCTTCGATTCCGGCTCTAATAACTTCGGCGACATAAGCGGAGTAGGTCAGCACTAATGATGTTGTGCCGAGTACAACTGCGGAGTTAGTTATCCAAGAAATCTGTAACCCTGGTACTCCCAGGCCAACGAGAAACAGTACGAGAAGAAGTGGCAAACCGCGGAATATGTCGGTGTAAATAGTCGCCATCAGCCGTATCGGATAGAGGATGGGCGAATGAGATGTTCGCGCCAACGCTATTAACAATCCGAGGATCAAGACGAAGATTTCGGCAATGACCATAACGCGCAGATTGAGCCAGAGCCCAGATAGGACATGTGGGAATGCAGAGACCGCATAATGCCAACTGAAAAATGATTGTCTAACGAGTTTGAATCCCGGTGCACCGGTTACAACAATCACTAGAACGCTGGCGATGGCGATGGTACTTATAAGCGCAACAAGTGTTGATTGACGAGAGACCCGACGCCTAGCAGCTTCACGCTGCAAGCGCAGCGGGGAAGGTTGGTAGGTCATCGGGTCTCCGTTTACAAGTAGGGGATTAAACTACTTGAGGACAGGTGCTCCAGCCGTATTTGAGAGCCACTTCGCGGCAAGTGCCTTGAGTGTTCCGTTAGCGCGCAGTGCGTCAACAGCGGCAGAAACCGACTTAGTTAATGCGCTTCCCTTGGTGAGAACCAGACCGAATTGGTCGCTTCCCGCTTTAGGGGCGAATTGACCGACGATCAGGCCATCTTTAAGTGAAGCTGCTGCAACATAGAAAGCAGTTGGCAAGTCGAGGACAAGTCCATCGATCTGACCATTGATAAGGGCTTGTGTTGCAATGTCGTTGGTATCAAAGACAGCGGGCTTAGCTTTTGGCTTGATGACACCGGTGATCGTTGCGTAGGAGGTACTTCCGACAGATGCGCCGAGTTTGGCATTGGCCAAATCTGCGATGCTCTTCGCCTTTGCAATCTTCGACTTGCTAGTCGTGACCAACGCTTGGGCAACGTCGTAGTAGCCGGTTGAGAAGTCAACGGCCTTTGCACGCTCTGGTGTAATTGAAACTTCATTGATATCAAAATCAAATTTCTTCTTGCCAGGTTGAATAACGGTATTGAATGGCGCCTTTACCCACTTCACCTTTGATGCTGGGTAGCCCAGTTGCTTCGCCACCGCGAAGGCCACCGCTGATTCAAAACCTTTGCCATTTGTTGGCTTGTTGCTGTCGAACCATGGTGAGTAAGCAGGATCATCGGTTCCGATGGTTAAAAATCCCTTTGTCAGTGTTGGCAGGGAAGGGGCTGCTGCGTTCGAAGCAGTCGCCGTGAATCCGAGGGAGATTGATCCAACGAGTGCAGCGACGGTTACTGCGATACCTAGTTTCTTCTTCATATGTAACACCTTTCGGGCAGAGTCGAACTCTGCAAAATACGGGGCGTGGTGCCCGCGCTTGCCAGACTTTCCGGCCTGGTCCTCACCCGGAGCACCCCACCGCGGAGGAGGGTTGCTGATCGACGAGCCGGGGCTATATGTCGATGCTCTTGACCGAGTCAAACACTAGCAAAGAGGTTTTGGAAGGAGAAATTGCAAGGAATTTGCAGACTAGTTGGCCTGGCTCACCGTCGACATGTTGAAATCATCGAAGATGACATCTGGAGTGGCGGTTCGACCCAAATCTTCGAATTCGCGCGTGGCAGTTACCTTGGTGGCTCCAGCCGATGCAATTCTGCCGAGCAAATCGACGGGCGATTCGTTCCAGCGGAAGTTGTTTACTGCGCCAATGACTTCGCCATCTTTAATTTCATAGACGCCATCTCGGGTAAGACCGGTCAGCAAGCTCGTAACGGGATCGACCATGCGGATGTACCAGAGCGTCGTCAGGAGTAGCCCACTCTTAACCTTGGCGATCTGTGCATTTAAATCCCCGGCGCCGCCAGGTATATCCATGATGACATTGTCACCGCCAGAGCCATAAGGAATTCCAGTGGCCTTCTCGACCGAACGAGTAGAGACAAGTCCGTGCAATTTCCCGTCCTTAATGAACTCCCACTTCTCTTGTGGCAAACCATTGTCAAAGACTGAACTAAAAGGTCCACTGCTCGTTGCTACATTGAAAGGTGAACTTTCCAATCCTTTGTAGGTCGGGTCGCTGTAAATATTGAGAGGCAAATTAGCGAAAACTTCTCCGATGCGCGTCTTACCTGCTTCGCCCTTCTTGGAATATACCGATCGACCTTCGGCGGCATCACGCGCTGGTGAAGTCCACAATAAGTATGCAAGCAGGTCAGCAACTGACCCAGCAGGAAGTACGGTCTGGTAGCGGCCAGCAGCCTTGGCTGCGCTGCGTGACTGCCATTCCAAGCGTTGGCGAATTCCAGCATCTACTCCTGCAAGATCGACATCGCTAAAGTCACGAGTGGCGCGACCTTCCCAGGTGGAACGGCTGCGGTTGTGAGATTTGCCGGTCATCTCTAAACGTCCTGCGGGTTGATCGTGGCGCAGGCGAAGTCCGCCTTTGGATCCGACCCAGGTGGTCTGGTGCGTATGTTCTGCATAGCCAAAGAGTTCGATGGAATCAGTCTTGGATTTCTTAAAGAAATCTCCCAATTGCGGGGCAAATGCAGAAAAGATATCGGGCCCTGTGGCGTTATGCGCACCTTTCCAGTCACCCACGGTCTTGTCGCGGAGCAATGGCGCTTGGTCTTCTGCCTTTCCGGCAGCGCGTGCAACGAGTCCTGCCTCTTTGGCGATACCAGCGATCTCATCAAGCCCCACACTGGTCTTTGTGATCGATCCAGTCGCTATTCCACCATCAACGGCGACGAAGGCAACCACAGTGACGGTTTGCTCTGCGATTACGCCATTGGTCGTTAGAGTGCTGCTCGCCCAACGCAAGTTTGCTTGCGTCTTAGCTTCAACGATGACGATGCAATCCTCGTAATCGGCAGCTGCGGTGATTCTTTCAATGAGTTCTTGTGGCGCGATCATTTTCCAGCCTCCGCAACGGTGTTAAGGACATTTACTTTGTCGAAGACCGCCGCTGGGCAACCATGACTTACTGCAGCAATCTGGCCAGGCTGTGCCTTGCCGCAATTGAAAGCCCCACCCAATACATAGGTGGATGGACCTCCAACCGTCTTCATCGATCTCCAAAAATCAGTGGTTGTTGCTTGATAGGCAACATCTTTCACTTGACCAACAATCTCTCCATTCTTAATACGATGGAATTGCTGACCGGTGAATTGGAAGTTATATCGCTGCATATCGATCGACCAAGAGTTATCACCCTTAATCAGAATCCCATCTTCAACGCCAGCGACCAGGCCAGCAAAATCAGGTCCCGTTGGATTTGGTTGTAGCGAAACGTTAGGCATCCGCTGAATGGGGACGTGGCTCGGTGAATCCGCGAAGGCGCAACCGTTGCTTCGTTCACGACCTGCGCGCGATGCAATGCGGCGATCTAATTGATATCCGACAAGCAACCCATCTTTAATGATGTCCCAACGCTGCGCTTCTACGCCCTCATCGTCATAACCAACGGTACTTAAACCGTGTGGAGTCACGCGATCGCCGGTGATATTCATAAGCGAAGAGCCATATTGCAACTTATTTAAGTTATCGACAGTGGCGAAGGATGTTCCCGCATAGTTTGCTTCGTAACCAAGTGCGCGGTCCAATTCAGTGGCATGGCCAATAGATTCGTGAATCGTCAACCAGAGATTGCTGGGATGAATCAGCAAGTCATATTTACCGGCAACGATCGATGGCGCTGCAACTTTTTCGGCGAGCAAAGTTGGGAGCTCTGAGATTTCGGCATCCCAGTTCCACGCGGTGTTACCCATCCATTCCCAGCCAAAGCCGGCCGGCTGCGCCAAGGTGCGAATAGATTCAAAACCATTTTCACCAACGTTGAATGCTTCGATATGAGTTTGAATCCGCACGCGCTGTTGTGTCGTCGAAGTTCCATATGAATCGGCATAATGCTTCTGCTCTTTGACGAACATCGAAGCGGCCGAAGCGAAGTTCACGGCAGTTGATTTCAATAGAGACCCATTGAGTTCTGCCAGGCGTACAATCTTTTCGGCGCCAGGAACATCAAAGGGGTCAATCTCGTATTCGCTCACCCACGTCTTACCCGCGTACACAGGTTCTGGTGCAAGTGCGATCTCTTCGGTTGAAAGGGGACCGCTGGTCTTTGCCATGGCGACGGCTACCTTTGCCAATTCCCTCGCCTTGTCGGCGCTGATCTCTGGAGCAGATGCGAAGCCCCAAGCACCGTTGACGATGACTCGGACTCCTATTCCAGAGACACTGCCATCGATCTGAGTTTCGGGGGTGGTGTCGCGCAATTGCAGGATTCCCGTTCGCACGCGCTCTACTCGAATATCGACGTGGGAAGCGCCGAGGGAGAGTCCGGTCTGGATGGCGGCATCGGAGACTGCGGTGAGTGGAAGGGCTAAAAAGTCAGGGTCAACCTGGCGAGATTGGGTGAGGGACATGGATGCAGTTTGCTGGATGGGACAGGTATTCTCAACACATGAGCAATGAGGCCCAGTCCAAGCGAATTTTGCACGCCGCTACCGGAAGTCAGATGAGCGCGAAGGGTTGGGGCCAAGAGGCCGCGATCCGCATGCTTCACAACAATTTGGACCCGGCGGTGGCCGAGCACCCCGAGAAGCTGGTGGTCTACGGCGGTACCGGCAAGGCGGCCCGTGACTGGCCATCCTTCGATGCCATCGTGCGCCAACTGACAAAACTTAAAGATGATGAGACCTTGCTCGTCCAATCTGGAAAGCCGGTCGGAGTTTTTCAAACCCACGAATGGGCACCCCGAGTTCTGATCGCAAATTCCAATCTCGTTGGGGATTGGGCCAACTGGCCGGAATTTCGTCGCCTGGAACATATGGGATTGACGATGTACGGACAGATGACCGCGGGATCATGGATTTATATCGGCACTCAAGGAATTTTGCAGGGCACCTATGAAACTTTTGCCGCGATCGCACGCAAGCGCTACGGCGGAACTCTGCAGCACACTCTGACTCTGACCGGTGGCTGCGGGGGAATGGGTGGCGCGCAACCTTTGGCTGTGACCATGAACGGCGGCGTCTGTCTGATCATTGATATCGACAGGACTCGCTTAGAGAAGCGCATTGAATCGCGATACCTCGATGAAATCTCTGACAATTTAGCTGATGCGGTCGAAAGGGTTCTGAAAGCAAAGGCTGAGGGGCGACCACTCTCTGTTGGGCTTGTCGGTAATACCGCCATATTGGTTCCGCAACTCCTGACGATGGATGTTCCAATCGATATTGTCACAGATCAAACCTCTGCGCACGATCCACTCGCATACATTCCTATTGGCGTTGATTTCCATGATGCCGCGATGCTTGCCAAAGATAACCCAGAAGATTTCACCTTGCGCGCTCGCGAATCGATGGCGAAACATGTTGAGGCGATGGTTGGTTTCATGGATAAAGGCGCCGAAGTATTTGATTATGGAAACTCGATCCGCGACGAAGCGCGTCAGGGTGGTTATAGCCGCGCCTTCGCCTTCCCAGGATTTGTCCCTGCCTATATTCGTCCGCTCTTCTGCGAAGGTAAAGGACCATTCCGCTGGGTCGCACTTTCTGGGGATCCAAAAGATATTTACCGCACCGACAAAGCGATTCTCGATCTCTTTCCCGAGAACGAAGGCTTGCATCGTTGGATCACGATGGCGCAGGAGAAGGTTGCCTTCCAAGGTCTACCTGCTCGCATCTGCTGGTTGGGTTATGGCGAGAGAGATAAAGCGGGGCTGGCTTTCAACGACCTGGTAGCACGCGGGGAAGTGTCCGCTCCTATCGTTATTGGTCGCGATCATCTGGACTGCGGTTCGGTGGCATCTCCCTATCGCGAGACTGAAGCGATGATGGATGGCTCTGATGCGATTGCCGACTGGCCACTTCTCAATGCAATGGTAAATATTTCCTCCGGCGCCTCATGGGTATCAATTCACCATGGCGGCGGAGTGGGGATCGGTCGTTCGATACACGCTGGTCAGGTCTCTGTCGCAGATGGAACCAAGTTGGCGGCCCAGAAGTTGGCGCGCGTTCTGACCAATGATCCTGGCATGGGGGTAATACGCCATGCTGATGCTGGTTATGAAGGCGCATTAAGTACTGCGCGTGAGAAGCATGTTCATATCCCAATGTTGGATACCGAATAAATAATGTCGCACACTCTGATCGACAATATCGGCCTACTTGTCACCAATGATCCATCCTTCGATGGTTCGCCGTTGGGATTGATAGAGAACGCTGCCATTGTCATCGAATCTGGTGCGGTCACATGGGTAGGACGGAGCGGCGAGTTTTCACGAGGCGATGTAGACAACTCCGTTGATGCATTAGGACGATGCATCATCCCCGGCTTTGTGGATAGCCACACTCACATGATCTTCGCCGGTGATCGTGGCGCCGAATTTCGCGCCCGCATGCAAGGTGAGAGTTATTCCGCAGGTGGCATCAAGCGGACTGTGGAAATGACACGTGCTGCAAGTAACGATGATTTACTTACAAATGCGCGCCGCTTATTTTCCGAAGCGATGTCATCAGGTACAACAACCATGGAGTGCAAATCTGGTTATGGGTTAACTGTGGAAGATGAAGCGCGCTCACTCGCTGTCGCCCGTCAGTTGACCGAAGAGACGACCTTTTTAGGTGCGCACGTAATCCCCAATGAGTTTGTAAATTCGCCAGAAGACTATGTTGATTTAGTCTGCGGTCAGATGCTCGATGCTGTACTTCCTCATGCTAAATGGATCGATGTCTTTTGCGATAAAGGCGCATTCAACGTTGACCAGGCGCGCAGAATTCTTACCGCTGGAATGACCAAGGGCCTACAAGCTCGGTTGCATGCAAACCAATTGGAGCACGGTGGCGGAGTTCAACTGGGCGTTGAACTAGGCGTCGCATCCGTCGATCATGTCAGTCACCTATCTGATGCCGACATTGCGGCACTAGCAAAATCCACAACCGTCGCAACGCTGCTGCCAGGTGCCGAATTTTCTACTCGCTCTACCTACCCCGATGCCCGCCGCTTATTTGAAGCAGGGGTCACCGTGGCGCTGGCATCTGATTGCAATCCAGGTAGTTCTTACAC
>Ga0194061_1000913_pt1 | contig 17883 bp, 18 predicted proteins | sample SepL2221m_MetaG_FD_163423 | JGI IMG/M metagenome (GOLD analysis project Ga0194061, IMG submission 163423) | Anoxic zone freshwater microbial communities from boreal shield lake in IISD Experimental Lakes Area, Ontario, Canada - Sep2016-L224-21m | ecosystem: Environmental > Aquatic > Freshwater >... | reverse complement strand
TTAGAGGTTTTAAGCGCTGCAAGTTTCATTGTTGGAGTGTATTGATCAATCAAGGTGAAAAACCTCAGGAATTACATGCCACCATTCTGAATCAAGTGCACCATCAACTTTCGATTGCATTGGGTCCGTTACAAGCCACCACTCTTTGGTCTTGGGATCTGCTGCGATTGCAGCCATATCTGCTTCATAATCGGTTCCAACATATTCCATATAAGAAACTAGGAGATTGTTGTAGCGAAAAATCGAGTAATTACGCACATTACAGCGATGCAAAGTTGCTAACACCTCGGGCCAGACCGCGGCGTGGACTCGTTCGTATTCGGCTACCGCTTCGGGTTTAACATTTATTAGTGAGGAAATCCGCTTCACTGTCATCTTATGAAACCTGCAATTTCGCTACCAAGCCTGATGACTCAAGTTCTGCCCAAATCGAATCCGGGATAATAGAGTCAAAATCCTCAATGTTTGACTCGAGTTCCGTTCTATTTCTGGAACCGGTCAATACTGCTGTTACTGCAGGATGGCGTAGCGGAAATTGGAGCGCGGCAGCGGTTAATGGAATATCTCGCTCACGTAAGAATTTTCCGATCGCTTGCGCCCTCTTGATTACTTCGTCAGAGGCATCCACATAATTATATTTTGCACCGGCAACTGGGTTCGCAAGTACTCCTGAGTTAAATACTCCGGCCGCCAAGATCGAAACATTCTTCTTGAGCGCGAGAGGGAATAACTCCTCTTGCCCTTCTTGATCCAGCAACGTATATCGGCCCGCGATCAGAGCTACATTGAGGTCGGTATTTTTCATAATTGTCACGGAAGGCTGACAGAGGTTGAGCCCCATTCCGACCGCTTTGATTACACCTTGAGAGCGGAAAGAATCCAGAACCGGGTAAGCCTCATTAATTGCCTGCGGCAGATGATCCTCAGCATCATGAAGCAGCGCGATGTCGATGTGATCCACTCCCAATCGCTTCAGACTCTCTTCGATGGAACGCTTTACGCCGTCAGCGGAGAAATCAAAGACTGGCTCCAGGTGTGGGTTTGCATCTGCGAACCATGCTTTATCCGCCTGATTGGTGGGATTTAGAACTCGCCCGACCTTGGTTTCGAGCACATAAGGCTTCCCGATTCGCTGGAGGATGCGACCTAATCGCAATTCTGCGACCCCGTGACCGTACTGGGGGGCGGTATCGAAGAAATTAATCCCATGTTCGAAGGCGGCAACAATCAGATCATCGCTATCTTGCTCATCGACGGAGGTAAATAAGCCGCCCAAAGGCGCAGTGCCTAGACCCAGCTGGGTCACTTCAAGGGAGGTACCTTTGATTGAAACTCTTTTGCTATGTCGCGCCATGTCAAATATCGTATAGGATCTTGAACTCTTACGGTAAGGACTTTAAGAATAATTAGCGGGAGGTAGCGATCCATGCCAAAGGTAACTGGATTCAAAACTGTGGATGTCCGTTTCCCTACCTCTCGCGGCCTTGATGGGTCGGATGCAATGAATCAGGACCCCGACTATTCGGCGGCATATCTAGTACTGGAGACCGATGAACCAGGACTTTCTGGTCACGGCTTGGTCTTCACGATCGGTCGCGGCAATGACCTGCAATGTGCCGCGATCGATCTTCTTGCTGGTTACGCGGTTGGCAGAGATGTTGATGATCTCGCAAAAACGATGGGGGCATTTGCTCGCAGTTTGGTGCGAGATTCTCAAATGCGTTGGCTTGGCCCGGAAAAAGGTGTTACACACATGGCGGCTGGTGCCGTTATAAATGCCGCTTGGGATTTAGTTTCAAAACACGCGAAGAAACCACTTTGGAAATACCTTTCAGATCTTTCACCCGCGGAGATCGTTGAGTTAGTGGATTTCCGTTACATCACAGATTTAATTACACCGGCGCAAGCTTTGGAACTTCTTGAGAAAGCCGCCGTCGGAAAAGAAAGCCGAGAAAAAGAGTTAGTACGTGATGGTCTACCTGCATACACCACCACCCCTGGTTGGTTGGGCTATACCGACGAAAAGATGGTTCGCCTGGCAAAGCAAGCCGTTGCTGATGGTTTCACCTTGATAAAGATGAAGTGTGGAGTTTCCCTCGAAGATGACAAGCGTCGTTTGAAATTAGCACGAGAAGCCATCGGTCCCGATGTTCGCCTGGCGATTGATGCGAATCAAGTCTGGGACGTGCCTGTAGCTATCGAATGGATCAACTCATTAGGTGATGTAAATCTTCATTGGGTGGAAGAGCCAACTAATCCAGATGATGTAGTTGGACATGCTGCGATCGCAAAGGCAATTGCGCCAGTTCGAGTCGCTACTGGAGAGCATGTGGCTAACCGCGTTATTTTCAAGCAGATGCTGCAATCAAATTCGCTCTCTTTTCTCCAAATCGATGCCTCACGTGTAGCTGGGGTAAATGAAAATATCGCCATGTTATTGATGGCAGCAAAGCTCGGCATCCCGGTCTGCCCTCATGCCGGCGGCGTCGGTTTATGTGAGATGGTTCAACACCTGGCAATGTTTGATTTCGTTGCCGTTGGCGGGGAACACCCAGATCGAGTCGTTGAATTTGTCGATCATCTCCACGAACACTTTGTCGTTCCCACCAAGATTGAACGAGCCCGATATATGGCGCCATCACTTCCTGGAGCCGGGGCTGAGATGTTCGAAAAAAGTGTTGCCGACTACACTTATCCAACTGGAAAAGAATGGGTTGGGTGAAACTATAAATGGACTACGGCCATGATTTTGCAGGGCTAACAGCAGTTGTTACCGGTGCTGGTTCAGGTATTGGTTTGGCCACCGCCCAACAATTAGCCGCCAGAGGCGCCACAGTATTTGGCTTTGATATTGCCGCTGGCGATATGGCCGGTGTTGCCACATGGGTTTCCTGCGATATCGGTGATAGCGCCTCTGTCGCTGCTGCCTTTGCATCACTTTCCAAATTGGATATTTTGATTAACAATGCTGGCATCAGCGCAGTCGGTTCAGTCGAAACGGCAACTGATGAAGAGTGGGCCAGGGTTCTTAACGTAAACGTCGTTGGGCTTGCCCGAACTTCTCGCAATGCGTTACCGCTGCTGCGCAAAAGTTCGGTGGCTGCAATTGTGAACACCTGCTCAGTTGCGGCAACAGCAGGAATACCAATGCGAGCGATCTATAGCGCTACAAAAGGTGCGGTACTTTCCTTAACCATGGCAATGGCGAATGATTTCTTAGCCGATGGCATCCGAGTCAATTGTGTCAATCCTGGAACTGCAGATACCCCGTGGGTTAAACGTTTGTTATCGCAAGCGGCGGATCCGGTTTTGGAAAGAGCAAAATTGGAAGCTCGCCAACCAATGGGTCGCCTAGTTAGCGCGGACGAAGTTGCCAGTGCCATTTGTTATTTAGCGAGTCCCGCCCAAGGCTCGACAACTGGAACTTCGCTAGCAGTAGATGGTGGCATGCAAGGATTGCGAATTCCCAAGTAATGGCAGTCAAAAAAGAGAAGACTCGTCAGGTTCTCACCGACGAGATTTATGAGTCGATCAAATCGCTCTTAATGGATCACGACATTCAACCGGGCGATCGAGTCTCTATCGATGATCTGGCGCGCAGACTGAAGGTATCTCAAACTCCAATTCGCGAGGCGCTTGCCCGACTTGAATCTGATGAGTTAGTAGTGCGCAAACCACTCGCTGGGTACTCGGCAACTCCAATTTTAACGCCAAGCCAATTGGTGGAACTTTATGAATTTCGCTTCTTGGTTGAACCACGCGCGGTCGAGAATGCGACCAAGGTTTTAACCTCCGAAGGTATTGAGCAACTAAAAGCAGAGCTTGCAGAAGGTAAGAAGATCCATACCGGAAGTACCTATTCGACCTACCGCCAACTTTCCGAGCATGATGCTCGCTTTCATCAATTAATTTTCAAACTTGCGAGAAATGGCTTCATTGAATCTGCATTCTTGAAGAGCCATTGCCACCTTCATCTTTTTCGCCTTAGCCCGACCTCACCATCGGCTCAGCAAAAGGCGCTTCGTGAGCATGGTGTGATTGTGAAAGCGATGATTGCCAGAGATCCTAAGGTTGCTCGCGCCGCCATGGTCTCCCATTTAGAGGGTAGCCGGGACCGAATGCTGCCGTACGTCTTCACCACTAATTAGAAAATCCTATAGTTTCGTTATAAAACCGTTATCTTGGGTCCTTGTTTTCGCCCTGCCTTTGCGCAATGCTGAATCCACCCACTTCCTATAGGATTTTGCTTACAGCGGTCCTGAAGGAATTCGACAGTAGGAATTCGAAAGGAATATGCATGAAAAAGTCGCTACTAGCGGGAATTCTCGCGATTGCACTTGCGGTTCCATCTTCCGCGTTTGCTGCAGGAACTCCTAACTTCTCCAAGATCAAGGTTGCCCTTGTTCCTGGTGGAGCTCACCCTTATTTCCAGCCTTGGATTGCCGGCGGTAAAGCTGCCGTTGCGGAATTCAAGATTGGCGGAACTGTATTTAATGAGACCGGCGAATGGGATCAGACCAAGCAAAATGCAGCAATCGATTCCTTGGCTGCTCAGGGTTACAACGCATTTGGAATCTTCGGTGTTTCACCATCCGATATCAACAGCACCTTTGCCAGCTTGAAGGCTAAGGGATTTGCTGTTGGTTCATTGGCTTCTTGCCCAGGTGGATATGACATCGTCAAAGAACCACAGAAGAATTCCGCCGACTTCTGTCTCTCTACCGATACCGGTAAGGCTGCTTACTTGGCAGCAAAGTCCGTTATCGCCAAAATGGGTGGCAAGGGAAATCTTGTTCACCTAACCGGTAATGCGGTTGATGCAAACACAATTCGTCGTATGGATGGCGTAAAGAAAGCCATTGCAGAAACTGGCGGAAAAGTTAAGTTGCTTACCACAATCACCGATATCGATACCGACCTACAAACCGCCACAAAGGCTGTTTCCGATCTGATGGCCGCACAAGGCACCAAGATCAACGGAATCGTCACCACTGCTTACAACCCTGCAGTCGCTGCCACTCAATCGGTAGCTGCTTCAAAGTTGCCAATCAAGGTGATCGCAATCGATGACGATGCAAAGATTTTGGCCGCCATTAAGAGCGGCGTAATCTCAGGCACCGTTGTTCAGAATCCTTGGGGACAAGGTTATGTTGGCTCATGGGTTCTTTCGGCCCTTGGATCAAAGGCTTGCACAATGAAGACCCCAGGTCTCTATACCGACTCTGGTTCCTTCTTGGTCACAAAGGCCAACCTCTCCTCCTACAACGCAACACGTACTGCCTTCTCGAAGGCACTACTTAAGTCATACCAAACGAAGTACATGACCTGCAAGTAATAGCAATAAAGAATTGGATGACTCGCACCCCTTGGTGCGGGTCATCCAAATTCACGATCTCCCCAATCAGAAAGGGCTTCTTCGTTGAGCATAATTACATCCGCAGAAGCGTTCTTAATCGATATTCCAGTTGAGACAGTTCGAACCGATTCGGTTCAAGCCTTTTTAAAACAGGAAACTCCTTTCGTTCGCATTAAAACTAGCGAAGGTTTAGAAGGAATTGGATATAGCTACACGATTGGAACCGGCGGTACCGCGGTTCTTGCGATGCTTAAAGATTATTTACTTCCAAAATTAATCGGCCTAGATTCAAAGAACGTTGAGCAGGTCTGGAATCAAATCTATTACTCGACTAGGGCCACAGAAACTGGAGCGATAACATCGCTGGCAGTCGCAGCCATAGATACTGCAATTTGGGATCTAAAGTGCAAGCGCGCCAATGAAAGTTTGGCGGTAATGGCCGGCGGATTCCGTGACCGAGTCCCGTTGTATGACACTGAAGGTGGTTGGTTACATTTAACGACGGAAGAACTGGTCGCGGGTGCCAAAGCATCCAAGGCAAAAGGTTGGCCGGGAATTAAACTTAAAGTTGGCAAATCCAATGTTCATGAAGATGTCGAGCGATTGACTGCAGTGCGCGAAGCTGTCGGCAAAGATATGCACATTATGGTTGATGCCAACACCTCATTTACCTTGGCGGAGGCCAAGCGGCGAGCCACAGCTTTTGCACCATTAGATCTCTTCTGGTTTGAGGAGCCAATGCCAGCAGATGATGTTAAATCTCACGCAATTTTGGCGGCCGCCACCTCAATTCCGATTGCGGTTGGCGAAACCATGTATTCAGTTCAACAATTTCAACAATACCTTCACCAGTCGGCAGTTGGATTTGTTCAAGTTGATGTGGCTCGCGTCGGCGGTATCACTCCATGGCTGAAGGTTGCTCACATGGCAGAGGCTTTCAATGTGAAGGTTTGTCCGCACTTTCTGATGGAGATACATGTGAGTTTAACGGCAGCAATTCCTAACGGGCTATATGTAGAACACATTCCTCAATTGCGGGGTATTACTCATACCCAAATGGCCATTGAAGCGGGAAATGCTATGGCACCAACTGCCGCAGGTTTAGGAATTGATTGGGATTTTGATGCAATCGATGGATTGAGGGTTTCATGAGCGTTGCAAGCAAAGCCAAAAGAGTAATTTCAGACCAACGAGTAATTTTATTGGCGCTGACCGTCGTTCTCTTTTTGTTCTTTGGTTTTAAAAATAGCGCCTTCTTTAATACCGATTTCGTTCTCTATCCATTGTTACGCGATGGCGCAGTTTTAACCGTTATTGGGTTGGCGCAGCTGTGCGCTCTTTCAATCGGACATCTAAATTTAGCCGTCGGCCGTATGGCTGCCGTTGCTGCGCTTGCTGCAGGTTCGGCCTATCAATATCTTCACTTTTCATTAATCCCAGGCGTGATTGTTGGTCTACTTGCCGGATCCATCCTCGGAGCTGTAACCGGACTGATTATCGTGAAATCGCAGGTCAATGCCTTTATCGTGACCTTAGCAATGGATTTTGCGTTGCTCGGCTTCGTAACCTTCATCTACGTCAGCTTTACTGGTGCCACTGCAGCTTTCATCACGAAGCCAAAAGGCATGGACTACTGGCGAAATACCAGCCTTCATCAATATTGCATCGCCAAGCTTTGCGGTCCCTCTGTCTTCCCAATGATGCTCATCCCATCAATCATCGCCTTAGCCCTAGTGGGTTTCCTCTTTGCGCGGACTAAATTGGGTCGAGAACTTCTGGCCACTGGCTCTAATCTGCGCGCGGCAAAACTTTCAGGTATTCCGGTGGATCGACGCGTCATCATTGCCCACACCTTCTCTGGCCTATTGGCAGCGCTCGCTGGCGTAATGCTCGCCTTCACCAACGGCTCTTTTACCGCAGCTATTGGCAGCCAATTTATGCTTCCCTCTTTTCTTGGACCAGTTCTCGGTGGCACATTATTAGTGGGCGGTTCGGTTGCAGTTCTGGGCACCTTTATAGGAACCATGCTTACCTTGGTAATTAGGCAAGGTCTCTCAGTTCAAGGAATTGGTCTGGAAACTCTAAATATCGCTCTTGGACTCGTACTTCTTACCGCGCTCTCATTAGGACAAATTCAAAAAATGCTGGTCTCTCTTAGGATGAGAGGTCGCGGCTAATGTTAAAAACCTTCTTTCAGCACCGAATGACGGAACTTTCGCTAACCATCATCTTCATTATCGGCTTCGGAATATTGGTCGCCACCTCCCATGGGATCCTGCTGCATCGCAATTCACTTCAAGGATTCTTAACCTATTTGGCGGTTCCAATCGTCATCGGAATGGCGCAAATGGTCGTTCTTTGTATTGGCCAAATGAACCTTGCTGTTGGAGCCATGGGCGGCGTCTCATCTGGAGTCATGGCGGTATTGATGGCGCAACATCATTACCCAATCTGGTTGGCGCTACTCATCGGTTTCCTTGTCGCTACTGGAGTCGGAGCAATAAACGGCGCGTTGGTGGTTCTTACGCAACTAAATGGATTCATCATCACATTGGGAACTATGACCATCTTGCTAGGTTTTCAATATCGGCTAGTTCGCTCATTTACGATCGATGGATATCCAATCTCACTTCCCAATTTTGGCGCCAAAAGCGTATTGGGATTCCCATTAATTCTTATGATCGCGATTGCCACCTCCGTCCTTCTCTCCCTCTTCTTTAGTCGCACCGCGACCGGCAGGCGAGTTTTGGCAACTGGTGGAAACGCACTTGCGGCCCGACTTTCTGGTGTCTCCAACAATCGCTCAGTTCTTATTGCGCATACGCTTTCGGGGGCGTTGGTTGGTGTGGCTTCAATAATTACCATCGCATCGCTGCCTGGAATCAATCGTTCAATCGGTGGTGACTGGATGCTCTCAAGCTTTGCCGCACCAATCATCGGTGGGGTTTTGATGGCCGGCGGCACAGTCGCGGTTTATGGAACCATTGTCGCAGCTGGCGTAGTTCGTCTGGTTGATATTGCCCGAGCGCAATACTCGTTAGACCCCAGCATTGTTAGTTTGACTGTAGGCGTAGTCGTGCTTTCGACAGTTGCTCTCAGCGAATGGCGCCGCCGCCGCAGTGAAAGAGCTCGCGAAGGAATGAAGGTTTCCCGATGACTACTGAACTCCTAATCGAGAATGTTTCAAAAGCGTTCCCAGGCGTCCAGGCGCTGAATAAGGTGAATTTAACGCTCACGGGAGGAACTGTTCATGCGCTCTTGGGCGAGAATGGTGCCGGCAAATCAACCTTAATCAAGATTATTACTGGCGTATATCGGGCCGACTCTGGAACATTAAAGACAAACGGCGAAGTCAAATTCTTTGAATCACCAGTCGAAGCAACTCACGCCGGAATTGCAGTTGTTCACCAAGAGCGCAACCTGATTCCGGACTTCTCAGTTGAAGAGAACATCACGCTTCACAATCCTCCGATTCGTTTTGGAATAGTTGACCGAGTAAAGCGTAAGGAGCTGGCTCAGAAAGCCCTTGAAACTTTAGGTTTTGAAATCAACTTAAATGAAAAAATTAAGAATCTCTCGGTCGCCCAAATGCAATTAGTTGAAATTGCGAAAGCACTGGTGACAAATGCTCAAATCATCTTGTTGGATGAACCAACAGCATCAATCACAGGTGCCGAAACGGTTAAGCTCTTTGATGTAATTCGCCGGCTAAAGGCAACCGGAACCGCGATTCTATTCGTTAGCCATAAACTCGAAGAGGTATACGAAATTTGTGACATCGTTACCGTACTTCGCGACGGTGAGAGTGTTCTAGAATCGAAAGCGCTTTCCGAATACCCTCAAGGCGAAGTAGTTGACCTGATGGTCGGTCGCCATTTAGCCGATCGAAAAGTGGAATTGCGCGAAATCGATCGCACCACAACACCAGTTTTTGAACTTCGAAATATCAGTACCGCATTAGGCCATTCAAATACTTCACTAAAGCTCTCAAAGGGCGAGGTTTTAGGAATGTATGGTCTGGTTGGCGCTGGTCGAAGCGAACTTGCTCGTACCGTTTTGGGTCTTCATGGAATCACCGGCGGTGAGATCTTCCTCGATGGGCAGTTAATCCACATTAAGAGTCTTCGCGATGCTCTCCATAAGTACAAAATTGGTTATGTAACTGAGAATCGAAAAGAAGAAGGCCTCTTTCTTGATTTCCCCGTCCGAAAGAACATCTCAGTGACTATCCTCTCGCGATTACTTCGTAGGTTGGGAGTAATAAATCGAAGTCAAGAGGATGAAGTAGCTACCAAATATGTGGATCGCTTAGGTATTAAAGTCGTTAACAATGACCAATTGGCTGGAACACTTTCGGGCGGAAATCAGCAGAAAGTAAGCGTCGCCAAATGGTTAGCGGCCGAGACCGAAATTCTGATCATCGATGAACCAACGGTAGGAGTCGATGTCCGTACCAAAGCGGCGTTCCATGAGTTGATCTTGGAGCTTGCAAATGAGGGCTTATCCATCATTCTAATCTCCAGCGATTTAGCAGAAATCATTGCAATTGCAGATCGAATTTTGGTAATGCGAAACTATGAACTCGTTGCTGATTTTCCAAATACCAAGGATTACCCAACCATGTCCCGATCAATCATGACTTCGATCCATTCCTAGAAGAATTAGCGATGATTAAAAGTAAGCGTCAGTTCCCGGACTTTCGCCATTTCTACTCACTTATCGATTGGTCGCGACCTACCCTGAGCCGGCGTAAGTCGGCGACCAATAGGGCTCAGACGATCGCTGATTTAGCCACCGCCGCGAAAAAGCGCGTCCCAAAGGTAGTTTTCGATTTCGTCGAAGGTTCGGCCTTGGATGAAAGAGCAATGGAATACTCGAAGGCCGCCTTTAGAAATGTGGAATTTAATTCCAGAACACTGCGCGATGTCTCGATTGTGGACCCAAGCGAGGAGATCTTTGGCAAGAAGGTAGATCTACCTATTTTATTAGCACCAACGGGCTACACCAGGTTGATGCACCATGTTGGTGAGCCAGCGGTCGCCGCCGCTGCCGCGGCAAATAACATGATTTACATTTTCTCGACCATGTCCACGACTTCTCCCGATGAGCTGGCTGCCAAAGTTCCAAACGTGCGTCGTTGGTTTCAGCTTTACATAATGCAAAATAAAGATGACAGTTTGGCGATTATCAAACAAGCGAAGGAATCCGGTTTTGAAGCTTTGGTACTTACGGTGGACACTCCGGTCAGCGGTCTTCGTCTGCGCGATTTCCGCAACGGACTTACGATCCCACCGCGGATCAGACTTTCCACGGTCTTCGCAATCGCCCGCAAACCGATCTGGTGGCTAAATCTCTTCACCACCAAGAAACTCGAATTTGCCGCATTCCGAGGTTGGGATAAGTCCCTGGTTGAGTTAGCCGCCAAGATTTTCTCACCCGCGATCACCTTCGACGATGTCGAATGGCTGCGCCAAACCTGGGATGGCCCAATCATCGTTAAAGGGATCCAGAACGTTGAGGATGCCAAGAAGCTCGCCAACATGGGCGTTGAAGGAATTGTCCTTTCGAATCATGGTGGCCGGCAGTTGGACCGCGGCCCAGTTCCCCTCGAAATTTTGCCCGAAATCCTTGATGCCGTCGGCAAGCGGATGGATGTTTATATCGATGGTGGCGTCATGAGTGGCCAAGATGCCTATGCCGCAGTGGCTTTGGGAGCCAAAGGGGTTCTGATCGGCCGGGCCTATTTATACGGTGTCATGGCTGATGGCGAACGAGGTGTGGCGAAGGCGATAGAGATTTTACGTAGGGAATTCGTGAACACTATGGCATTGTCAGGTAATCGCAATCTTGCGGAAGTCCGTCAGACCGGGGCGCGTTTTCGCAATTTGTGAAACTATAACTACCTGACCCAAGGGAGAGCTCATGGCCCGCTATAAAATCGCAATCGTTGGTGCTGGCCCGGCTGGATACTTCAGCGCTCAAGCCTTGCAAAACTCCGAAACCGAAGACCTTACTTTTGCGATCGATTTAATTGAGCGCCTGCCGACTCCTTGGGGCTTAGTTCGTTCCGGTGTAGCACCTGATCACCCAAAGATTAAGACCGTTTCAAAGGTTTTTGAAAAGATCGCCTCCCACCCAAATTTTCGTCTCTTTGGAAATGTTGAGCTTGGGACCGATATTCAATTAGCCGACTTAACTGCGCGCTATGACGCGGTAATTATGTGTACTGGTTCCAATATTGGAAAGAAGTTAGGAATTCCAGGCGAGGACCTTCCTGGTTCTATATCGGCGGCCGATTTTGTTACCTGGTACAACGGTCACCCTGATTATGTTCACGTCGATGTTGATCTGGGTATTGAAGCAGCGGTAATTATTGGCGCCGGAAATGTTGCTATGGATTGCGGTCGAATTTTGGCCCTGAATCCAGCTGAATTAGATACCACCGACACCGCCGATCATGCGCTCGCCAAGTTGCACTCCAGTCATATTCGCCAGGTTTACATCGCTGGCCGTCGTGGCCCAGAACATGCCGCCTTCACCGCCCCAGAACTTCGCGACCTGCCCAAGTTGGAACACACCGATGTCTTCATGGATGCCACAGCAATCGAAGAAGCGCTTGCCAGGGCAACGGCAGAGGCAATTGATGGCGAACTTGAAAAAGATATTCGCAATAACTTGGAAGCGATGCGAGTCGTTGCCGAAGCTGAAAAGGCTGGGAACGATCGTTCCCTAACATTCCGGTTCCTTTCTGCTCCTAAAGAAATTTTGGGAGATGGCAAAGTTGAAGAGATCCTTTTTGGAATAAACGAAATTCGCGATGGCAAAGTTGTTGATACTGGCGCAACTTATTCCATCAAGTGCGGTCTAGTCATCACCGCCATCGGCTATGAAGCGCTTCCCATTGATGGCGTTAGTTATGTAAAAGGAAAGATTGACAACGTCGAAGGACGAGTCGTTGGCACCAATATTTATACCGTTGGTTGGGCAAAACGTGGCCCATCAGGGGTAATTGGTACTAACAAGAGCGATGCCACCGATGTGGTGAAACTTGTGGTTGAAGATCAGACTGCTCCCAAAGTCTCTTCGGACATTACCGAGCTATTGATGTCCGGCCACCCCGTTGTCACCCAACTTACTTGGGAAGCGATCAACGCTGCTGAAGTTGCTGCGGGAGAGCCTCTTGGAAAGCCACGGGTTAAGGCAGTTTCGCGCGAAGAGCTTCTGAAACTAGGTAACCTGCTTGCCTAATGGCAACCCGGCAAAGATCGCGGTTGTCGGAACTGGTTGGCGATCGGAGTTCTATCTTCGGCTAGCGCAGTTGCTTCCTGATGAATTTGAACTAGTCGGCATCGTTCTTCGCGACCCAGCTAAAGTTTCCGCGATTCAAGAAAAATGGAACGTGCCAACCTTTTTATCAATCAAAGAATTGTTGGCTGCAGTAAAGCCAGATTTTGTAATTGTCGCGGTACCGCGCGAGGTAAACCCCAAAATTGTTTCGGAGTTGGTCGCCGCAGATATCAAAGTTCTCTGCGAAACGCCGCCGGCCGCCGACTTAGATGGATTGCGAAAACTTTGGCAAAAAGTTGGCTCATCTCAACTGGTTCAAGTCGCTGAGCAATATCTGCTCTTACCTGGTCACGCTGCCAGGTTGAGCGCAATCAAAACTGGAGTTATCGGGACTCCCACTTCAGTGCAAGTCTCATCAACTCATGATTACCATGCTGTTTCAATCATGCGTGGCACGTTAGGCGCTGGATTTGGCACAGCAACGATCAACGCTTCCCAATTCGTCGCCCCTCTAGTAGATCCGTTGATCAGAGATGCATGGAGCCCCGATCAATCTGAAAAATTGGCTAAAACAGTTCTTGCAACAATCGATTTCGGCGATGGCTTATCTGGGCTCTACGACTTCACCGACAACCAGTGGCACAACCAATTGCGGCATCGCAGAATTGTTATTCGTGGCAGCAAAGGCGAGATCGTCGATAACGATCTAATCTCACTTCGAAGTCCAACCGCAATAGTTGAATCAAAATTCCTTCGCTATCAATTAGGTCATGATCTAAATCTTGATGGCCACGACACGGAACATATTTCCCTGAACGGGGAAGTGATTTATCAAAACCCATTTGTAGGTCTGCGATTGATGGATGAAGAAATTGCCATTGCAACCTTGATGCGCAAAACCGCAGCATGGGCGTTGAATTCCGGCCCGGAACCTTATTCCTTGGCTGAAGCCAGCCAAGATTTTCTCATTTCAATGGCGCTCGAAAAGTCCCTTCAAATGGGCACTTCAGTGCAAACTTCGGTCGAATCTTGGGGCAAATAACCAATAATTTGGCTCGTTTGGGGCTTAATTAGTAAACAGGTAGTATTCACCTTCTCAACACGCGCTTGTAGCTCAACGGATAGAGCATCTGACTACGGATCAGAAGGTTGGGGGTTCGAATCCCTTCAAGCGCACAATCTCGATATTTGAGAGCAATCAGTATGAAATTAAGTTTCACTCAAAGTTGCTGGAATGATCCCGAACATGATTGGCCACGGTCTATTTCTTCTCATCGCAGGTATCTGCGCTGGGCTAGGTGGCTCAGTAGCTGGAATTGGCTCTATCTATAGCTATCCAGCACTTCTGCTCGTTGGACTAAACCCATTAGATGCGAATGTCACAAATTCCGTAAGTCTGACTTTCGTAAGTATCGGAGCAGTCATCGGCTCCAAGCCGGAGTGGCTTCCAAAAAAGAAGCTCTTGATGAAGATGGCGCCAGCAACCTTCATTGGTGGAATTTGTGGAGCCCTGCTATTGCTTAGCACTCCTGTCACAAGCTTGAAAATAATTATCCCCTACCTACTCATTTTTTCTTCTATTGCAGTCCTTATTCCCCGCAAATCATCCTCAAGTGAGGTAACTAGAAAGAGGTACATTTTTGTCACATTAATCGCTGGAGTGATCGGTATCTATTGCGGCTATTTTGGCGCGGGTTCTGGCAGCATGACAATCGTCATATTGATGCAGCTTTTAAGCCTTGAAATAAAAGTCGCCCAAGCAATGAAAAATCTGCTAATTGGAATCGCAAATGGGGTGGCGGCTGTTGCCTTCATATTTTCCAGCCACGTACATTGGTTGGTGGCAATACCTCTAGCAATCGGATGCTACATAGGCGGAAGAACTGGACCAATCATCGTACGAAGAATGAATCAGAAGTATCTGAAAATCATTACCGCTATTTCGGGTTTAGTGCTGGCAACTTGGCTTTTGCTTAGATAGTAGAAAAAGCTCCCCGGTCACAGGACCTTAAACCCTAATGGGAAACCAACTCCTTAAACCTGTAGTGGGATCACGATCTCGTTGTATTGAAGAAAGCCCGGTTTAAACGGCGGATCAAAACGGCAAATTCTTGTTTCTTTCGACAAAACAAAGTGATCTTTTTGAGCGTGGTTACGGAGCTCTACTTCTTTTCTTTTACTCAGACCGATTGTGGCCCGACCTCTGAAACTTAAGGCGACACAATCCTGTTTTGGAACTTCATGCAGCAAAACCTTTGAATCGACCGGGATGGGCAAACCTTTGATATCAGAGCCTGCCGGCATAACAAAAGAAATACTCCACTCCTGAGAATCAAGCGAACCTTCGGTGGCAGCAATTACTGGGGCGGTCATGGCGATTGGGGTCGAAGTTTGATTCCCTTTGGATATGTAATTGTAAAGGTATCGGAAGGCACCGCTAGTCGCTGAGCTGTAATTCATCGGCATCGCAATTTGAGCAACGACACATGCCTCATAAGTGCGAAGTTCGAAATGTTCATATTTTTGAAGGACTTTATACTTCTGGCGTTCGGTCACTTTTTCAGTGTAGTCCTCACAAGTTAGCGGGTCGCCACAATGTCGTGACTACATGGCCCGAAGGGGCAGTGAAACCACCATGGCCTTGGAAACCAACACTCTCGTAGCGTTTGATATTAATTGGATTGGTGGACTCGAGGTATGCCGGTGCGTTCAGAGCATCGATGCGTGCAAGGTTCTCGCGCAATAGAGCCATACCCGATCCCTGGCCGCGGTGATCCTTGTGCGTGCCGAACAAGCTCAAGTAGTAATGCGGTTCAGTCGGGCGAGCTGCTGCGAAGAGCGCAGTGATTGAAAGAATATTGTCGGCAATCTGACGATCTGCGATTTCCACAAGGAACTCTTCGAAAGAGTCTTCCTCTTCACGAGTGAGGTCTTCACCACCTGCCGGAATCCACAGTGAAGCAGATTCGCAGTGTTCAGTTACAAACGTCCAGGGATACCGGATCGCAGAAGTGGTAAATAGTCGCCAGAACGCGGCTACCTGTGTGGGTCGCAGAGTGGCATCTGGAAAAGTGGGTCCCCATAACGGATCATTGAAAAAGGCAGAGGTGAAGGTTTCGACGATCCCGTCGATATCTAATTCTGTAGCTACTCGAACACCAAGGAGTGGGTTGTCGATGGCCATTCCGCCACGCTACTGATCCGCGTGTGAAATGCGCAAACGGAATGAGTGCCGGCACTGAGCCCAATATCCCGACATAGGTATATGTTCTTGGCAAACGTCTGGAAAGAAGCATTTAATGCGCAAGATTGCCGCAATCGTTGTGGCTTTAACTCTCACTTCCGCCATGAGTTATGCCAACGCTGCCAGCCCGGTCTTGGGTGGTAAATGCGGTCCAGTAGGAAATCAATACGGCTCCGGCGCCAAGAAAATGATCTGTGCCTTAAAGAATAAGAAGTTGGTTTGGATCAAGTCGCCAACAACCAGCAGCCCAAATCCGCCGCAAAATCAACAACAAGGAATAATTAATCCATATGCGGATCTTCCTTCGATAACCACTTTTCAAAAGAATTTAACTTCCGTTTTCCCAGTCGATTTCAGTAAAGCCGTCATAACGATTCCATTTCTCGGGGCGAATTCAAAAGCTCCGCATTCTGGCCTGCATGTTCATTGGAGCAATGCCGATGGCATATGGACTAACACCGGCGGCAAAGAGAATGTGACCGGCTATCCGGTGGTCCGCGCTTTTGAAGATGGCGTGGTTGATTTAGTAACACCTTTGTTCACTATGCAAACAGGTAACGGAGACGGTCACCAAAAATATGGTGTTGTGTTGGCTTTCGCTCGCGCTTTAGACGGGAAACCGATGTTGGCCGATTACAGTTTGGAACCTTTGGTGATGGAGCCGGCACCTCACTTTTATGAAGCTTTTATTAAGGTAAAGCAAGGACAAAAAGTTAAGAAGGGTGACATTCTGGCCTATATGTACGTTCCTCCAAGTTCGTCCGGCGGTACGCATGTGCACTTCAATCTAATCTCAAACAATATTCAAATTTCGCCTTCAGTGTTCACACCTGAAGTAGTTAAATCTTTCGCTGCTAAATACTTAGAAACCAGTTGGTTAAAGTCTGGCGCAACCTTGCCGGTCAGTATTGGTTATGGATTAACAGCCGCACAGAACCCATTTGCAAATAAGGCGGTGGATTCCCTCTAAGAGATTTACTTCTCTTCTGCCTTAGCTTTCAACTGTCCGAGTCTGACCATGGCATCTCGCTTACCGACGATCGGCAGAAGTAGTGGAAGCAGGATTCGTCCCATACCGACCATTTTCGGGAAGTCGTGTTGGAAGGTGACTTTAGTTCCTCCACCAACGGCTTCCAGAGTGAAGGTGTTAATGAAAGTTCCATTTTCATCATATGCCTCAAAGACAAATTTAGAATTGGGAACCACTTCAGTAATGGCGACCTCGTTTTTGTGATCCTTATCGGCTGGCGGTACCCAGCCAATAGATTTATAACGACTGCCCACAGCACCTGAAGTGCCCGAAATAAGTTCAATGGTATATGGCTTCGGTGACCACAATGAATGCTTTGTTAAATCAGAAACAAGCGGCCAAACTTTTTCAACCGGTGCATTAATTACTTGCGAAATCAATAATTGCGCCATAACTCCTCCAGAAGTAGAAGTTAAGGCTAGAACTGCAGGCGTGAAGATTCTCCACATTTCCCGAGCAATCTCATCAAGATTGGGTCTCAGTCACTCATTTCGAGCGTACTTTAGCGGAAAAGCGGTCGGTTACTTACTTTCCAACTTTTGCGATATCAAGCAGTTCCGAGTTGATTGCAGTATCTGTTGGGCAACTCGCATTGAGTTCGGCAATCTCGGCAGCAGTGAGTTCGATCTTCGTTCCCTCGAGCGAATCCAAAATTGAACTAGCTTTTGATGCCCCAGGAATTGGAATCGATGTTGGAAATTGAGCCAAATGCCAAGCAATAGTCAGAGCGAATGGCGAGACGTTCTTATTGTCTGCCATTGATTTGAAGGCGCCGATCTCACCGCTCCCAAGTCGCTTGAAGTTTCGACCGCCACCAAGCGGTGACCAAGGAAGAAATGCAATCCCATGTTCAGTGCAGATATCAATGACTTCACCCCAATGACGATAGTTTGGGCTGTATTCATTCTGAACAGAGATGATTCCACCTTCGGCAGGAGTTCCGCCTGCTTTAACCGCGTGACGCAA
>Ga0194061_1000911_pt1 | contig 17897 bp, 18 predicted proteins | sample SepL2221m_MetaG_FD_163423 | JGI IMG/M metagenome (GOLD analysis project Ga0194061, IMG submission 163423) | Anoxic zone freshwater microbial communities from boreal shield lake in IISD Experimental Lakes Area, Ontario, Canada - Sep2016-L224-21m | ecosystem: Environmental > Aquatic > Freshwater >... | reverse complement strand
GGGCTGAGAATCCCTGATTAGATTGGGCTTTAGCCCTTACGCTGTGATATCCCCAAATTGAAAAACCCCAGCCTAAAGGCCGGGGTTAACAACTTTTTTATTAGTTTTTCGAAGGCTTATATTTTAGTAACCTCTACAATTGCATCTAAATTGATGGGGCCGTGGATATGCGGGAATACTTCATCTATTGATCCTGCTAATTCAAAAATCAGTGGTCGTTCCACTTTGTCTTTTTGAATTTTAAGTTTGATTAAGTTTTCCTGACCCTTATAATAACGGTCCAAAACTCCTGCAACTTGCGCACTTGTACTGCAATGGATAAATCCTTCAGTTACCAAAGTGTCTGTTTCAAATTGCCCTTTCACTTGTGCTTCTGCCCATTTTTCAGGCGTTGTAACATGATATACGAAATTCGATTCCATAATTTATTATTTTAATGAACACACACTTCTTTCTTCTTCTCTATTTTTTTGACTTTTGAATTTCGACTTTTGAATTTTAACTTCTATCAAAGTACTCGTTTAATTCTTTGTTCTAATAACATCAGATCAACTAAAACCATTGCTGTAACAGCTTCTAATATTACTGGCACTCTCAATGCAATACATAAATCGTGCCGACCTTTTACTGAGAACGATTCAATTTTGTCGGTATCCCAATTCCAGGTTTGTTGTTCTTTTGGTGTTGAAGATGTTGGTTTAATGGCAATCCTATACAGTAATTCATTTCCATTAGTATAACCTCCTACTATTCCACCCGCATGATTCGTAGTAGTTTTACCGGTTGCATTTTCAATTGCGTCATTATGTGCTACACCGAACATTTTGGCTGCTGCAAAACCAGTTCCAAATTCGATTCCCCGAACTGCAGGAATGGCAAATACTGCATGGCTAATTAATGATTCTACCGAATCAAAGAAATGTTCACCCAATCCTATAGGCAAACCGGTTACCCTGCAATCCACTATTCCGCCAATGCTATCCTTTGCGGCTATCGCCTTATCCAATCCGCGCTCGATATCAGCATCCCCTCCTATTTCTAAAATGTTCGAAACAATATTGATTCCATTGTATTCACCCGAATAATATTTCAGTAATTTTTTTGCAATCACCCCAGCAGCAACTAAAGCCACCGTTAATCTCCCACTAAAATGTCCACCACCGCGATAGTCTTCAAAACCTCCGAATTTTGTATGGGCTGTAAAGTCGGCATGACCCGGACGAGGAACCGCTCTTAATTTTTCATAGTCGCCACTCCTTGTATTGTTATTTTCAAATAGGATGGTAATTGGTGCCCCAGTAGTTACCCCATTAAATAACCCACTTTTAAAAATGGGAAGATCATCTTCTTTACGAGGAGTTGTTCCTTTTCCAGAACCACCTTGCCTACGTTTAATATCTTCCATGAAATCATCGATAGAAAGTGGTAACCCTGCAGGGCATCCATCAAGATTTAATCCCACACTTTCACCGTGTGATTCACCGAAAATATTGATTCGAAATATGCGTCCAAAACTATTCAAAATATCAATTTTTAATTGTTATTGGATATGAACCTTTGCTCCAAGTTGCATTAAATGCTCATAGAAGTTAGGATAAGATTTATTAATTGCCTCGGCATCTTCAATGTAAACCTGGCCATCTGCCTTTAAACCAGCAACCGCACATGCCATCGCAATTCGATGATCGTGACGAGAATGTACTTTTGCAGATTTAACACCTGTTCCGCCTTTAATAAGCATCAAATCATCTTGTAAAGTTATTACTATTCCCAATTTACCAAACTCATCTTGTAAAGTCAAGGCTCGATCACTTTCTTTATGAGCTAATCTGGAAACTCCTTCTATAACAGTTGTGCCTTCACAATAAGCAGCAAGTGCTACTAATGGCGGAAATAGATCGGGGCAATCAGTTGCGTTAAAATGAAATGCCTTCAAGGGCAAGGGTCCGATATCAATCTGCGCTGACTGAATGGATATGCTACAACCACAATCGATCAATGCCTGTAAAACAGCCTTATCGGCCTGAGTAGAGAAAACGTCTAATCCTTTTACCGTAATATCGCCTGCAATGGCACCTGCCACTAATAAGAATGCAGCACCACTCCAATCACCTTCCACAGTATAAGTTAGATTTTTTTCTGCCTTTTGAAACACAGGAATATTGAAATGAAACCTTTCATGATTTTCATGTGTAACATTCCAACCAAAATTTTTCATTACCTGCAAAGTCAAATCGATATATGGTTTACTCTTCAAATCTTTCACAGTAATCGTAACTCCATCAGCGCCTGCAGCAGCATAAGCCATTAATAGACCTGTAAGAAATTGAGAACTTAAAGATCCATCCACTTCAATATTCACAGGCTTTAAAGGGCCTTGAATCTGCAATGGAAGCTTTCCGCCATTGGATTGAATTGAAACCCCAAGTTGCGGAAGAATTTCATCAAAGAAATTCATGGGTCTTGATAGCAAAGATCCAGTACCATTAATTGTGATGGCTTCCTCACTTAACGCAGCAATAGGAGTAAACATTCTTATTCCTAAACCACTTTCGCCACAATTAATTTCTTTATTTCTTGGCGAGACTCCTCGAGAAATAATCTGAATGCTATTATTATCAATTTTTTCAATAGTAGCACCTAATTTTTCAATCACATCCAATGCTGCAAAGTCGTCGTTGCTTCTACCGGGGTTAATAATCTTGGTTGAACCTCTCGTTAATAATGCTGCAGCACATGCTCTCTGCATACTGCTTTTACTGGCAGGTGCATATAATTCTCCGGAAATAATGGAAGGTTGTATCGTTGCATTCATAGCAGTCGAAATCCTGATGATTTTAATATTGTTTTAAAATGGCTTCCAGCTCAGTGAAAGTCAGCGATTGAATAACCCCCTTGCCAATTTTTTGTAACAAAATATAATGAATGCTTTGGGCATCTTTTTTCTTATCCATTTGCAATGTCTTGAAAGCTTTCTTTTTGTCGAAATCCGCAAAAGTAGGCAGACCATATTTTGCAAGCAATGCAATTACTTTTTCGGCATCTTTAAAACCTTTGATCTGTGCCGACATTAAAGCAGCATAAGTCATTCCGATACTGATTGCCTGGCCGTGACTTAGTTCGTACATGTTCTCAATGGCATGTCCAAGGGTATGTCCGTAGTTCAATAATTTTCTATCCCCCTGCTCAAACTCATCGCTTACCACCACTTTTGTTTTGATCAATGCATTACGCTGAATCAAATCTGCTAACAGTGTAGGATTATTCTTAAAACTGGAAAGTGTATTTTTCTCTAACAACTCAAACATAGCAGCATCTTTGATACAAGCATGTTTGATGATTTCAGCAAATCCATTTTGCCATTCTTCTTTAGGCAAAGTTTTTAAAAAACTATGATCATACAATAAAAATTGAGGTTGACGAATCAAGCCAACCATATTTTTATAAACGCCTACATCAATGCCATTTTTACCTCCAATAGAAGCATCTACCATTGCCAAAATAGAAGTGGGAACAAATCCACACTTAATTCCACGCATATAGATACTGGCTACATAGCCTGTTATATCAGTAACCACACCACCTCCCACACCAATCAATGTTGTTTTTCTATCTGCACCAAATGCTATCAACTGATCAATAATAACGTCCACTGTTTGTTGCACTTTGAAAGCTTCCCCTGGTTTCAATACAATGGTATTCCAACCTTTAAACTTTCGTTTGTGTTTTTCAAAAAGGTGATCATCTGTAATGATAACAGCCTGATCTTTCGATACTAATTTTTCTAAATGAGAAAAATCGGCATTGAAATAATAATCAACTGTTGATGTAGAAAATGTAAAACTTCTTTTTCGCATAAACTTAATTAGCGTAATCGCAAAAAATAAGCATTAGCGAACTGATTTTGCGGACAAATCTGGTTCGCTAATGCTATTCCATTTAAACTATGAATTCATGATCCTGTTCTGGTGAGTAATACTCTCCATGTGAACAGCATCAAAATATTTGGTAACAAATTCTTTGCTCAATCCCAATTTTTCGCCTTTAGCAAAAGCTCTTTCAAGAATTGAATTCCAGCGATTGGTTTGTAGAATGGTGATATCATTCTCTTTTTTATACTGACCAATTTTCTCAGCTACTTTCATACGCTGACTTAGGATCTGCATTAATTCATCATCAAGATTATTAATCTGTTGACGTAATTTCTCCAAATTCGCATGATATTCCTCAGATGCAACATCTTCTTTTCTCCAACGAATATTGCCAATTAATTCGCCCAAAACTTCAGGTGTAATTTGTTGTTTAGCATCACTCCATGCATTATCGGGATCGATATGACTTTCAATGATTAAACCGTCGAAATCAAGGTCAATTGCGGTTTGTGCTACATCATGCAAATTGGTTCTATTACCACAGATATGAGATGGATCATTGATCATCATCACATTAGGGTAACGACGTTTCATTTCGATAGCCAAATGCCACATAGGTGCATTACGGTATTCAGTGTTTCCATAAGAACTGAAACCACGATGAATTAAACCCACATTTTTAATGCCTGCTTTCTGAACACGCTCCATGGCACCAATCCATAATTCCAAATCAGGGTTGATTGGATTTTTGATTAATACAGGTACGTCCACACCGCGTAAGGCATCAGCTACATCTTGCACACTAAATGGATTCACAGTTGTACGTGCTCCGATCCACAAAACATCTACACCAAAGTGCAATGCATCTTCTACCTGTTTGGCAGTTGCAACTTCTACCGCTACTGGTAAACCAGAAGCCTTACGTGCTTGTTGTAACCAAGGCAAACCTTTGGTACCAATCCCTTCAAAACTTCCGGGGCGTGTACGAGGTTTCCAGATACCTGCACGCAGGATATCTACTTTGCCTGTTGCTGCTAAACGGATAGCAGTATTCACTACTTGCTCTTCGGTCTCAGCACTGCAAGGACCGGAAATGATCAATGGACGTTTTTGTAATAATGCTTCCACCGATTTTACGTTTTCAATTGTTTGCTCCATAAAATGAGACACTTGTGTTTTTCTTTTCTTAGATGTAAGCCCCCAGCTTGAAAGCTGGGGTTACCGTATTTAAATTTAAAATTCTTCTTCAACTATTCACTCTTATCTCTACACTTTTTATTCTCCTCTACGTGGACGACGTGATCGATCACTAGAAAAACCTGCAGGACCTCCACTATCAGCATCATTCATGCGAATACTACGGCCTTTATATTTCTTGCCATCTAATGCACGAATCATTTGTTGAGCAGCACCTTTTTCAATTTCAACCCAGCTATTCATATCCCGCATATCAATCTTTCCAAGTACATCTTTTTTCAAGTCGCTCATGTCAAGAACAAATTGTAAGAAGCTCGCCTTAAAGAAACCATCTTTGGTACCTAGATTAACAAATAGTCTACTATAACCACTTGCACCTCTTGTAAATTCGGTTCTTGCTTCACCTCTTGACTCACCTCTTGCTTCGCTTCGAACACCATCACGACTGCGTTCTTCTCTTCTACGTCCCATTTCTGGCCCTCTCTCTTCTCTTTTACCACGCTCCGTACGATCTCTTTCACGAACATTCAAATCTTCTGCGTGTTCGTAATATTTTAAGAAGCGATCAAATTCCATGGCAGCTACACGTTTCAATACATCTTCCTTACTCACTTCTGCAAATTTCTCTGCAAGCATGGGTACATAGGTTTCGTAATCGCCGTGACTAATATCTGCAGACAATAATTTATCCATGAACGAAAAGAACTGTTTTCTACAAACGTCTTTTCCACTTGGAATATCCATTTTATGGAACTGTGAATTATTGATGCGTTCAATTTGTTTGAACTTGTACATCTCTTTCGCGTGAACGATTGAGATACAAATACCTTGCAAACCTGCACGGCCTGTACGTCCACTTCTGTGCGTGTAAATTTCGATATCATCTGGCAATTCGAAATTAATTACGTGTGTGATACCTTGCACATCAATACCTCGAGCCGCAACGTCGGTTGCAATTAACAACTGCAAAGTCTTATCACGGAATTGACCCATCACTTTATCGCGTTGACCTTGTGTAAGATCACCATGTAAAGCATCAATATCATAACCTTCACGAGTTAAACGTTCAGAAATTTCCTGTGCATCTAATTTCGTTCTAGTGAAAATGATACCATAGATTCCTGGATTGAAATCGATGATTCTTTTCAAAGTATCATAACGGTGTTGCGCAGTAGTAACATAATATTGATGGTCAATATTTTTGTTGGCAGTATTTACTTTACCAACAATTACTTCTTTCGGATCCTTCATGTACTTCTTACTCACTTTACGAATTTCCGTTGGCATGGTAGCACTGAATAACCAGGTACTTTCACGCTTTGGCGTATTCTTTAAAATGAACTCGATATCGTCTTGGAATCCCATGTTCAGCATTTCATCTGCTTCATCCAAAACCACATACTTGATCTGTTCCAGATTGATTGCTTTTCTTTCAATCAAATCAATTAATCTTCCCGGTGTTGCTACTACTATCTGAACGCCTCTTTTTAGGTCACGAATTTGTAACCCGATAGATGCTCCTCCATAAACGGCAACCACAGAAATGCCGGTCATATATTTTTTAAAGAGCTCTATTTCTTTCACAATTTGCATACAAAGTTCTCTAGTAGGGCATACAACTAATGCCTGAGGATACTTTGCAGCTGCGTCAATAATGTGCAGTAATGGTAAACCAAAAGCTGCTGTTTTTCCGGTACCTGTTTGCGCTAAGCCGATAAAATCTTGTGTGCCGCTTAGCAAAATAGGTATTGCTTGTTCTTGTATTGCGGTTGGGTTCACATACCCCAACTCATCGGTTGCCTGAATCAATCTCGCATCAATTCCCAACCCTTCAAATGTCATCATGTATTAAAAAATTTGCGGCAAAGGTACTTTTTAAATAGGGCTTTGCCTTTTTTTTGTTTGTTAAGTTCTCCTGAACCCCTTTATTCTATTGGATTTTAGCGTTTTCTTATACGCCAAACCACCACTAAAAACCTTATTTTAAAATTCGTTTTATCCCATTAGCCTGTTCAATAAGCTCTTTCAGATATTCGAAATTCTCTTTCTCTAAACAAGATTTGAACTTTCTAAGCTGACTAATATGCTCATTTAGAACATCTAACACATTTTCTTTATTTTGCATAAATATAGGAACCCACATATCAGAATTACTCTTTGCCAAACGAACGGTACTTTCAAAACCACCACTGGCCAACTCAAAAATATTATCTTCACCCCTTTCTTTTTCCAAAACGGTATTCGCTAACGCAAAAGAGGTAATATGAGAAATATGACTCACATAGGCTACGTGCACATCATGTGCTTTGGCATTCATGTATACCAGGTGCATTCCAAGCGTTTCATACATTTTCTCCACCAAGTCTAAGGCATCTCCATCTGTTTCTTCTTTATTGCAAATCACAGTTGCCTTATCTAAAAAAGCGCCAGCAACTGCAGCAGTGGGACCGCTATTTTCAGTTCCCCACATAGGGTGTGTAGCAACAAATCTTCCTCTTTTCGGATGATGTTGAATACATTTTAAAAGCCCTTCTTTCGTTGAACCCACGTCCATCAAAACTTGCATATGAACCTGATCTAATAAACCGGGTAATAATTTTTCTGCAGCATTTACAGGTATCGCTAAAATAATTAAATCAGATTTTTTAACAGCTTCAATTAAGGGAACAATTTCATCCACTAATTTTAATTCCAATGCTAATTTCTGGTGTTCCAGATTTGCATCAACTCCAATTACCCAATCAGCAAATCCATTTTCTTTCAACGCCAATGCCATTGATCCACCAATTAAACCGATACCAACAATTGCTACACGCATTTCAATTCATTTAAATTTTTAGTCCAATGCTTTTACTCTTTCTATTGCTTGTTCAAATCTCTCAACCGATCCACAAAGACTTACTCTGATATATCCATTTCCTGCAGTTCCAAATATTCCACCAGGTGTAATAAACACATTTGCTTCGTATAATACTTTATCACTTAAAGCATAACCATCTTTAAATGTACCCGGAATCTTTGCCCATACAAACATGCCCACCTGATCCTTTGAATACACGCAGTTTAACATATCCAATAATTCGAAAACTTTTATTCTTCTCGCTGCATACACTTTATTAATGCTATCATACCAATCTTTATTCAAGCTCAAAGCCTTTGCAGCTGCAAGTTGTAAGGGAAGAAACATTCCACTATCCATATTACTTTTAAATCGTAAAATTTCATCGATGCGTTCTTTTGCAGCACATAACATACCTACACGCCATCCCGCCATATTAGAACTTTTACTCAAAGAATTTAATTCAATTACAATATCCTTAGCACCAGGAACAGATAATAAGCTCACTGGTTTTTCATTTAAAATAAAACTATACGGGTTATCATGGCAGATCAAAATCTGATGCTTTAATCCAAAGGCAACAATCTTTGCATATAATGCTTCATTGGGTAATTGACCAGTTGGCATATGCGGATAATTTACCCATAATAATTTCACTTTACTCAAATCCGTTTTTTCTAAAGCTTCAAAATCGGGTTCCCAGTTTTTGTCTTCGCTCATTTCATATGGCACTGCAACACCACCAGCGAGTTTTACGGCACTGCTATAAGTTGGATAACCTGGATTGGGAATTAATGCCTGATCACCTTCATTCAGATAAGTCATGCAGATATGCATAATTCCTTCTTTACTTCCAATTAAAGGAAGAATTTCTGTATCCGGATTGAGTGTTACTTGATACCATGTAGCATACCAATCTCTGATCGCATTTCTTAAAATCGGCGACCCTTTATAACTTTGGTAAGCATGAACATTTGGCTTCGCAGATTCTTCCTGTAAAACCTTTATTACATCCGGGTGGGGCGGCAAATCCGGACTACCGATACCTAAATTAATAATCGCTTTTCCAGCCTTATTCAGCTCATCGATCTCACGAAGTTTTTGCGAAAAATAATATTCCCCAATTCCTTCCAATCTTTTTGAAGTACTAAATGCCATAACTATCCTTTTACAAGTTTTCCTTTTTTATAAATCCCAAAAACCTTCACACTATTGGTAAGTGAATCAATTGCCTCCATCACTAGATGAAACTGGTTCAATTGATCAAATTCTAAATCTGCATAAAATCCATATTTAAAATTGCTACCAGGTATTGGCATGCTTTGAAGCTTACTTAAATTGATATCCGCATCAGCTATTAAGGTTAACACTTTCGATAGGATACCTTTTGAGTGATTTGTTTGAAAATAAATAGAGGCTTTATCAGCATCAGCTATTAGCACTGCTTCCTTTTCTCTCTGTAAAACCAAGAAACGCGTGTAATTATTTTTCATGGTTTGTATATTTGGCGCAATCAGATCCAACCCGTACAATTCTGCTGCTAATTTACTCGCAATGGCAGCCACATGTTTGCTTTTGTGTTGGTGTACATGTTTTGCACTTAAAGCGGTATCCTCTGTTTCAATTAATTTCCAGTTATACTTTTCTAAATACTCAAGACATTGAAGGATTGCCATTGGATGACTATGCACCTCTTTAATATCTTCCAATTTCACCCCAGGGTTAACCATTAAATTTTGGCTAATACTTAAATAAACCTCACCAACCACTTTCAGTTTACTTTTTTGTAAGAGGTTATAATTAGGAAGGATACTTCCAGCAATTGAATTTTCAATAGCCATAATAGCACCACTTGAAGCAGACTGATCGGAAGCCACTCTTATCAGATCTCTGAAAGTTGCACAGGGAATTACAGTTACAGACTTTCCGTACATATTTCTGGCAGCTACCTGGTGGAAGCTTCCTTCATATCCTTGAATAGCGATCCCTTTTTTACTTTCGAACACCGTTTTTCCGGTTCCAATTAAAGCAGTCTTTTCATTTTCCATAAGTAATTCCTTTCGTTCCCGTTACACCTGACCGGGCAAAAAAAAACCCGACCTATTGGCCGGGATATGATGTTTCAAGTTTATAATTAAGCTTTAGCAAACAGTACCCGGCTACTTGTTTTAAAGTAGAAATAAAAGAAAAAATAAAATCGGGTGTTGTTCAACAATGTTTGCATGATGCATCAAATGTAATTCATTCGTTTGTACAAACCAAGGGGCTATCCGAAAATATTTAGCTAACGAACCTTAGTTTGTATAGACAATGAGGGTATCTACAAAAAAAAGGGTCCCTCCGTGGAAACGGAGCGACCTCTAACGATTGCTTGCCATATGAAAATCGGTAATAAGCTAATTCAGAACCGGCAAGCTGAGTCTCACAATCCTCTCAGCACTTAGCTCTTATTGAATTATTTTTTCTTAAGTGTATCAACTACAGCTTTAACTGCAGAATCAACTTTAACAACAGTAGAATCAACTTTAACAACAGTAGAATCAACTTTAGCTGCCATAGAATCAACCTTAGCTGCTGTGTTAGCACCTGTACCGCAAGCTGCGAAAGCACCTAGTGCTACAACGAATAATACTTTTTTCATTTTTTGTTTTTTTTTGTTTTGAGGTAATTTACAGTTAATACCGAAAGGACATAAAAGGTAACCTCTGTAATTAATTTTTTTTTGAAAAATATTTTTTGAGCCTTTTTGGGTTACTTTTAACCACTTCATAGTATTAATTACAGTAAAGTGAAATCGGAACAGAACGAACAAGCATTATTAAAAGGACTGGCGAGTAACGACTCAAGGGCTATCGAGACCATCTATAAAGACAATTTTAGTATGGTACAGGCCTTTGTCTTAAATAATAATGGCTCTTACGACGACGCAAGAGACGTTTTTCAGGAAGCAATGATTGCTCTATATGAAAAGGCACAAAGCGAATCATTTGTATTAACCTGTCAAATCAAAACTTATGTATATTCCATATGCAGGCGTCTATGGCTTAAAAAATTACAACAACTTGGAAGGTTCTCCAACCAAGTCGACAATTTGGATGAAACTATTCCTGTTGAAGAGGATATGGAGATTCACGAAAAACGCAACGCTGAGTTTGCGATAATGGATCGGGCAATGAAAAGTTTGGGGGAGCCTTGTAAAAGTTTATTAGAAGGCTACTATTTAAAAAAAATGGGCATGCAAGAACTGGCGGCAGAATTTGGTTACACAAATGCTGATAATGCTAAAAACCAGAAGTACAAATGCCTGATGAGATTGAAAAAATTGTTTTTTTCGCAATATAATATCGGAGATTAAGTACTATGGACGACATTCAATTACTTGCAAACATCGAAAGTTACCTCGCCGGAGAAATGTCTCCGACAGAAGTAGCAGTGTTCGAGGCCCTTCGCAAAAAAACCCCCGAAATCGACCAAATGGTGGTAGAGCATAAACTGTTCCAACATCAAATTGAAGATTATGCGGCTACCCAAAACATCAAACATACACTTCACGAAGTGCATGCTAAATTATTAGAAAACGGTGATGTAAACGAAGGCGGTGAACTTTCTTCAAAAGCACAAGTGGTGCAATTGTGGAACAGATATAAACGTGTAACAGCAATTGCTGCATCGGTTGGTGGTATAATTGCATTGGTTATTAGTGGGCTTGTAGCTTATTTCTCACCAGTGGTTAATGGCAACCAGATTCAACAGTTGAGCAAGGATATAGAGATCATAAAACGTAACCAGCAATACCAAGGTTCTTTGATCAATGAAGTAAAAAGTAAAATTCCTAATGGTGTTACCGTTATTAGTGGCGGATCTGGTTTCTTGATTGATGCAAAAGGATTTATCATAACTAATGCCCACGTATTGAAAGGTACTGCAGCAGTTGTAGTTGATAGTAAAGGAAAAGAGTATACCGCTTCAATTGTACATATTGATACAAAAAAAGACCTGGCTATCTTAAAAATCAACGATGAAGATTTTACTCCTTTAAAATCTTTACCCTATAGTATCGGCAAATCAAATGCCGATCTTGGTGATGAAATATTCACGCTTGGTTACCCTCGCAACGATATTGTATATGGTGTTGGCTACCTAGCTTCAAAAACGGGTTTTAATGGCGATTCATTAAGCTACCAAATTCAAATTAGTGCCAACCCAGGTAACTCTGGCGGACCAGTATTGAATAACAATGGCGAAGTGATTGGTGTTTTAAGTACCCGTCAAGCGCAAGCTGATGGTGTTGCTTTTGCTGTAAAATCAAAAAATATTTACGAATGTGTAAATGAGGCAAAAGAAGCTAATGCTGATCTTGAAAATATAAAAATTCCAGGACATTCTAGTATGAAAGGAACTTCTCGCAAACTACAAATCAGTAAAGTTGCTGATTGCGTATTTAATGTGAAGGCTTTCAGTAAAAAATAATTACAGTTGTTTTTTTAATATTTGTAACCACTTCCCACAGAAGTGGTTATTTTTTACCCTATGACAAAAAAAAAGAGAATAAAAGTTCTCTTTTAAAAGTTTATTCAAACAATTCTATACCCATAAATTATTCGGATAAACACCATCAGCAACTAATTGATTAATACTTGCCTGAACGTGAGGTGCGTCTTCTTTATACGTTACACCAAACCATTGTGCCGAAGTTGGAACAACTTTTACAATGCCCTTACCCGATTTCATAAATTGTCCGGTTACAATCGGTATAAAGAATTCAGATTTAATATTCTTCAAATTATTTTCATTATTCAAGAACGCTCCAAATAATGTTTCACAAAAATCAATATACCCTGGAGCAAAACATAAGAAGTTCATACTCACCAAACTGTCTTCACTTACTTCATGCAATCCAGCTTCATCTTCATAAGTAATAATCCCTTTTTCATTTCGGAAAATACTAGTGCGTTCATTTATATCGGTCAAATTATGATTCGCATCAACAGCACAAACACCGCGGCTGACACTTCCAAAATCGCTCAATGTTTTCTTCAACTCATAACCGATGATACTATACGTCTGCTCATTACATTGATTCATTAAAAAATCATAGGCTTTTGCAAATGAATCGGTTCCGTAATAATCATCTGCATTAATTACTGCAAAGGGCTCATTTACTTTGCCCTTACAACAGAGTACAGCATGTGCAGTTCCCCAAGGCTTCGTTCTGTCTGTGGGTATTTCTCTATCCCCAACAAAAGCTTTTAAATGCTGATATACATAATCAGTTTGTATCTTTCCCGCAAGCTTTGGTTCGAATATGGCTTTAAAGTTTTCGGCGAAATCTTCTCTAATGATAAAAACAACTTTTTCAAATCCAGCTTTTATTGCATCATAAATTGAATAATCCATGATAGTTTCGCCACTGGGGCCAAACGACTGAGTCTGCTTTTGACTACCATAGCGGCTGGCCATGCCTGCGGCTAAAATTACAAGTGTAGGTTTCATAAAAATTATATCGAATTTTGCAACATAAAGTTACTTGATAATCTTTAAATCCAGCTCAGTAATAGTGCAAATAAATAACACCCTAGCTAAGACTCAAACCCTACAATTAGGAAGGGATCAAAAAGTGAAAATCGACTTATTAAGGCTTGATCTTATTCATCCTGTAATTAGTGGCAATAAATGGTATAAACTTCGCTATTATTTGCAAGATGCCATTGATAAAGGCATTACTGAGATTGCAAGTTTTGGTGGTGCTTATAGTAATCATATCGTTGCCACAGCTTGCACCTGTAAGGAACGCAATATAAAAAGCATCGGTTTTATTAGAGGTGATAAAACGAATCCTCTTTCCCATACCTTACAAGCGGCAATCTCATACGGAATGCGATTAGAATTTATAAATAGAACCAACTACCAGAATAAGCATTTAATTATTGAAAACAATTCCAATCAAACCCGTTATTGGATTCCCGAAGGCGGGTATGGAATCTTAGGTGCCAAGGGGGCAGCAAGTATTTTAGAGGAGGTAAAAGACCTTCAAAAATATACCCATATCATTGCATCAGTTGGCTCTGGCACTATGATCGCGGGGATTTTAAACGGAAGTTTACCCCATCAAACAGTAATTGGCATTAGTTCACAAAAAAACAACTTTAGTCTTGAAAACGAAGTGCTCCAACTAACGGCACGCGAAAATCAGAATAGACTAAAAATGATTCACAACTATCATTTTGGTGGTTTTGCTAAGCATCCGTCAGACCTAATTGATTTTATGGTGGAATTTTGGAATAAGGAAATGATTCCAACCGATATCGTCTATACAGGCAAACTATTATTTGCTATCACAGACCTTTTACAAAAACAATATTTTAAACATGGTGACAAACTACTAGTAATTCATAGCGGAGGTTTACAGGGCAATCTATCGTTACCAGAAAACAGTTTGCCATTTTAATACTGCCATTAAATATATTTGTACCCCCATGAAGCATCCCATAGTAATATTTATATTTTTCTGCTGCCTCCTCTTAGGTAAGTTCTCGATTGCCCAGGAAGTATTGCCTGAATTCAAAATAAAGCAAATTAGCCCGGGTAAAGTTTTAATCAGCTGGTATAATACACATCAGAATTGTGTGAAATTAAATGTGCAAAGATCAAGTGACAATAAAAAATTCGAAACAATTGTATCTGCAAAAAAACCAGCTCTTTATGAAAATAGTTATACGGATACTAAATTAATCAAAGATAAAAATACCTATTACAGGATTCAATATACTCTTAAGAATGGTAATGTCTATTTCTCAAATACACATAGTACCCAGGAAAAAAAAATAAATAAGAATACGGCATCCCCCATAAATAACAGTAATTGGAAAGCCTCCCCTTTTGTTTTCACTAATAGTAATGGCTATATTCAAATATTAATAAACAATCCCTCTGAATATGTTTATAGCATAAGGTTTCAGGATGAGAAAGGGAGCGATTTGTTTCAAATAAAAAAAATTGAAACAGCTGATTTAATTCTTGATAAAACAAACTTTATACATGGTGGCTGGTTCCAATTTGAATTATATAAAGATGATGTTCTACTGGAAAAGAATAAAATTTTTTTAAAGGGAAATTAAAAAATATCCTCAGTTATTATTCTGAAAACAGCGCGCAATTAAATACGCGCTCAAAATTTTTCTTTACCAGATATTGCACTTCGTCAATGGGTACTGATTTACCCAATTCCTTTTGTAAAGAAGTTACTTGTTTACCTATTATTCCACAAGGAACAATGTCGTTATAATAATTTAAATCCGTATTTACATTAAATGCAAAACCATGCATCGTAATCCAGCGACTACATTTGATACCCATAGCACAAATCTTTCGCTCCTTACCAGGAATAAGAGGGTCTAACCACACACCTGTTTCCCCTGAACTTCTATCTCCAGTTAAACCATATTCTGCCATTGTTAAAATGATTACTTCTTCCAAACTTCGCAGATACCATCCCAAATCAGGCTTAAATTTTTCCAAATCTAAAATGGGATAACCCACTAACTGCCCTGGACCGTGAAAAGTAATATCACCTCCCCTATTAATATGAAAATAGTCAATCCCCCTTTTAGTTAATGTCTCTTCATTAATCAATAAATGATCTTCTTTGCCGCTTTTACCTAAAGTATAAACTGGAGGATGTTCTACAAAAAGCAAATAATTATTGGTAGGTATCGCATCTGGAGTTAATCCAGTTTTCCGAAACAAGGCTTTAAGATCAGCATTATCCTTTAGCAAAGACTCCTGATAATCCCAGGTTTCTTTGTATCGCATATTGCCTAAATCTCTAAAACAAACTTGCTGTTGCATACTGTGAAAATACAGAATAAGTCACAAAACATCTTGCACAATAGCAAGAATCGTAGATCTCCTTTAACAATAGTATTTTTGTGGCATGGAACACGAGATTGACATTGTAGCTGACGAAGGTTCAGAAGATCTATATGAGCGTAAAGCCTTTAAAGTTGATAAAGGGCAAGAGCCTCTGCGGATTGATAAATTTGCCAAAATGCATTTAGAGGGTGCCACCCGCAACAAGGTTCAGAATGGCATCGAAGCAGGCTTTTTAACTGTGAACGGCAAAAAAGTAAAATCGAATTATAAAGTAAGACCCGGAGATGAGATTGTATTTCTTAGCTATATCAATCCCGAACATACAGAACTAAAGCCTGAGAATATTCCACTAAACATTGTTTATGAGGATGATGCCCTCCTGATCATTAATAAAACCGCTAATATGGTAGTGCATCCTGGTGTTGGTAATTATACAGGTACACTATTAAATGGGGTGGCTTATTATTTATTACAACAAAATCCCCAATTAGATGAAGATACACTTCCCCGTTTTGGTTTAGTTCACCGAATTGATAAAAACACAACGGGTTTAATTGTTTTAGCAAAGACAGGAGAAGCGGCAGCTGCTTTAGCAAAACAATTTTTTAACCATACCGTTTCTCGAAAATATATGGCACTTGTTTGGGGTAATGTAGAAGAGGATGAGGGAACAATTGTTGGTCATATTGCTCGCCATAAACAATACAGAAAAATGTTTGATGTTTATCCGGAAGGTGAAATAGGAAAACATGCAATCACACATTACAGGGTTTTAGAGCGGTTCAATTATGTAACGCTTGTAGAATGTACACTGGAAACTGGAAGGACGCACCAAATCAGAGTGCATATGAAACATATTGGACATACCCTTTTTAACGACTTTGAGTATGGAGGAGATCGTATTTTAAAAGGCACTATTTACACTCGTTACAAACAATTTGTAGATAACTGTTTTGCCATCTGTACCAGATGTGCGCTCCATGCAAAAACATTGGGTTTTATACATCCCATCACAGGAAAAGAAGTATTCTTTGAATCTGAATTACCCGCAGATATGAAAGCTGTAATTGAAAAATGGAGGAATTATCTTGATAATAAAAACAACATTTAATTGTCAGTTTCGTACTTCATAAAAAATATAGCTAAGAAGCTACAAGCTGCTTTACCATTTGCGATTGGTAAAAATGAAGTCTACGATAGATCTACACATAAAATAATATCCTCTCATTGCAAACAAGATTCTGTTTGTATTGACATTGGCGCTAATGAGGGAAAAATTTTAAAATGGATGATCAAAACTGCACCTCTTGCTAAGCATTATGCTTTTGAACCTATTCCCAGTCTATATCAACAGTTAAAATTAAAATACGGCAATCAAGCAATAATTTTCCCCATTGCCTTGAGTAATCAAAAAGGCATGAGCAAATTTAATCATGTAACTACAAACAATGCTTTGAGTGGTTTTAAAAAAAGGCCCTACAAAAGTTCTCATCAGGAGAAAACAATTGAAGTAGCCACCGATTTATTGGATCATATGATCGATGAAGTAGAAAAGATTAGTTTAATAAAAATTGATGTCGAAGGTGGCGAATGGAATGTATTAAAAGGAGCATCAAAAACAATCCTCCATTCTAAGCCTATCATTTTATTTGAATGCGGTAAAATCGGGGGTGAGCTTTATGGATACTCAGGCTCAGATATGTATCTATTATTCAATGATTTTTTTGGATACCAGATTTACACACTTAAAGGATGGCTGCATGCAAAAAAAGAATTATCCTATCCAGAGTTTGAAAAATTTTATGAAACCGGAAAAGAGTATTTCTTTTTAGCTGCCCCTAAAAGTATTAGCAAGAATTCTTAACTTCCAATATAAATTTTCTTCTATGAACAAGTATGATTTGGTTGAGGCTATGAATGAGAATCATCAGCGCTTTTCAAATTATATGAATATTCTCTCCGAGTCGGAATATTTATATGCAATGCCAGAAAAATGGTCAGCCGGTCAGCAATTGGATCATATTGTACGATCCACAAAACCATTGATATTAGCGGCGAAGCTACCTCGCTTTATATTAAAGCTGGTTTTTGGAAAGGCTAATAGACCTTCCATGAGT
>Ga0194061_1000910_pt1 | contig 17898 bp, 20 predicted proteins | sample SepL2221m_MetaG_FD_163423 | JGI IMG/M metagenome (GOLD analysis project Ga0194061, IMG submission 163423) | Anoxic zone freshwater microbial communities from boreal shield lake in IISD Experimental Lakes Area, Ontario, Canada - Sep2016-L224-21m | ecosystem: Environmental > Aquatic > Freshwater >... | reverse complement strand
GCGTGGCGATTTGGTACACGGTGCGATTTATCATCGCGGCATACGATACGGGATCGGGCGTGTTGCGGTAGGCGACGGCCTTGGCGGGATTGAGCGGGAGGGGATGCCATGAGGCGTCCGGGTAAGTATTTTTCACTTCGGAGAAAAAGTACCGCCCCATCGTGTAACGAACTTCGGCGGGAGGTGTATCCGCAGGCAGAACCACGAATTCCGATGAAGACCTTCGATTTTCAAAAGGCCCCGGTCGTTCCGGCGCACTGTCTGTGGGGTTCGGGGTTGCTTTTGGAATCCGGTTGCCGGGCGAGTGCCGGTCTGCCGCACCTGCAAAGGGCGCGGCAGACGGCGGGGAACCGCCCGGCGATGGGGTAAAAGGCGTCCGGTGCGTGGGGCGCACCGGACGCTGACCCGCTCCATGGGCTGGCGGCGGGGGTGGTGTCGCTCTGGATGGGATGTCGCGGGGAGTGCATGGAGACCTCGCAGATGCGGCATGGGAGTGTGTCGGTGAACGGCAGGGAGTTCTTGCTGTGGGGCGGGGTTCCTCACCGTGGCGTCCTGGTGCGTGAGGGTGTGTGCATGGCCTCGCGCGGCCTTGATTCTGGGCAAACTTCGGATGGTGCTGACGTGGCATCCGAAAAAACTCCCTCTGCGCATGGGAGGACATCCACGGGTGCCGGGGAAGACCCCGCATTGAAGATGAAGGTCATTTTCAGGCCGAAACCGGAGCTGTGGGCAGCCCCCGATGCGGGAGGCGAGGTCAGCACCGGGAAGGAACGCAAGCCGAGCTTCTGTAGGAAGGTGGTCGTCTTTTCGCCAGACCCGAACCCGGTCGCCTGAAGCGGGGCACGCGTGCGATACGCGATTTTCTCCGACACGGCAGGCCCGGTGGCGGTGGTCGGAATGATGGGCCAGTTTTCGCACGCGATTCCGGAGCACGGCGCGGAGGCTCCGGTATCGCCCGTCCATGCCGGGACGATCCGATGGCCTGCCGATGCGTAATAGGATTGAAAATCTGTCTTGCTTCAGCATAGGAACGGGCATGAGCGAAAAACGGAACGTCCCTTTTCCAACGACCCAGTGGACGCTCATGGCCCGTCTGCGCAGCGGGGACGCGGGCGAGGCGCGCCGCGCGTTGGAGGATATTCTCGCGCAATACCGCTACCCGCTCTACGCATTCATCCGCCGTCGCGGGCTCTCGCATCACGATGCGGAGGATGCGCTGCAAGATTTCCTCGTGAGGCTGCTGAACGCCGAGAGCCTGCTGGCCGCCGATGCGAAGCGCGGACGCCTGCGCGGATTCCTCAGCGTTGCGCTCGGGCATTTCCTCTCGAACTGGAAACGCGACGAGGCCCGGCGCGGCCGGCTGGCGCAGGAATTGCCGGGCATGCCGGGCGAATCCGAAGAGGCGCGTTACGCGAGGGAGCGGTTCAGCACGGATGAGACGCCGGAGCAGATCTTCGAGCGGAAGTGGGGCCATGCGCTCATGGCGCGCGTGATGGAGCAGTTGAAAAAAAAATGCGAGACGCGCGGGAAGGGCGCGCTGTTCGCGGCGCTGCGCCCGGTGCTGATCAGCGGCGGGAGCCTGCGCGGGCACGATGCTGAGGCGATCGCTGCGAGCCTCGGGATAAATGAGGGCGCACTGCGTGTGGCGTTGCTCCGGCATCTGCGCGACTACCGCAAGGTGCTCGAGGAGGAGGTGGCGCAGACGGTCGAGGATCCGAAGGATGTGGTGGACGAGATCGCGCACCTCATGGCGATCTTCAGCGCGGGGCCGGGGAAATCCGACGCGCCCCGCGGCGCGGCGCCGTGCGAGTGAGGGTGTCAGCCTGCTGCGATTCAAAAAGGCCGCGGACGTTGCAGGCGAGGCTTTGACGCGGGTGCCGATTCCCTGTCCACTCCGCGCCCTGCCATGAGACTCCCCGCATTCCTTGCCGCCTTCACTGCATTGTTCTTCGTCGCCGCGTGCGACAAAAAGAAAGGCGGCACGCAGGATTCCGCGTCGGATGAGCCCGCGGAAAAATACGTGCTCTCGGAGGATCGCGGCAAGGCGGAGCACGTCGTCGTGATGGTGTGGGACGGCATGCGCCCCGATCTCGTGAGTGAGGAAAACACGCCGAATCTCTGGGCGCTCGCTCGGCGCGGCGTGTTCTTTGCGAATCATCACCCCGCGTTTCCATCCACGACGGAGGTGAACGGCACCGCCATCGCCAGCGGCCTGTATCCGTCGCACAGCGGCATCATCGGCAACCGCGAATTCCGTCCCGCGATCGATCCGCGTAAGAGCGTGGCCACCGAGGATCTGGATGTCGTGCGCAAGGACGATCAACTCAAGAATGGGAAACACATCGCCGGCGCGACCGTCGCGGAGACGGTCCAGAAGGCGGGCTTCCGCACCGCCGTCGCGGGCACAAAAGGCGTCGCGATCCTCCAGGATCGATCCGAGACGCGGAAGTCGAAGGCTTCGCGCGAGTCGGTGGATGTCTTCGCAGGCAAGAGCGCGCCCGCGGCAGCCGTGGCGGAATTGAGCAAGACCGTCGGCGAATTTCCGAAGGCGATCAAATTTCCAAACTCCGAACAGGATCGCTGGACCGCCGCCGTGCTCACCGGCGAACTGTGGAAGGCGGGCGTGCCGAAATATTCCGTACTCTGGATGAGCGACCCGGATTTTTCCCAGCACGCCACCGCGCCCGGATCGCCCACCGGCCTCGCTGCGCTGCGCAGCGCAGATGATCGGCTTGGCACGGTGCTGGCATCGCTGAAGGAAAAGGGCGTGCTCGAAAAGACGGACATCTTCGTCGTGTCCGACCACGGCTTCTCCACGATCTCGGCATCGGCGGATCTTGTGAAATTGTGCGCAGACGCCGGGCTGCACGCGCAGCGGACCTTCACCGCGCCGCCGGAGAAGGGCGAGATCCTCATCGTGGGCACCGGCGCGACCATGCTGCTCTACGTGATCGGCCACGATGCGGAAGTGATCGCGAAACTCGTGCGTGCATTGCAAGCGGCCCCGTCGAGCGGCGTGATTTTCTCACGCGAGAAGATCGAGGGCACATTCCCGCTCAGCGCCGCCCGCGTGGATTCGCCCGATGCGCCGGATGTCGTCGTCGCCCCGCGATGGAGTGCGGGAAAAAATGAATTCGGAATCCCCGGCACGCTCACGCAGGACGGCGCAAAAAAAGTCGGCCTCGGCATGCACGGCTCGCTGAGCCCGTTTGATCAGACAAACACGCTCGTTGGCGCAGGCCCCGATCTTCGCATCGGCTGGCGGGACGAACTTCCATCCGGGAACATTGATGTCGCGCCGACGATGCTCTGGCTGATGGGCATCCGCCCGCTCGCGAAGCTCGACGGGCGGGTGCTCTTCGAGGCGATCCGCGATCGCGCGGAGGAGAGCGCAAAGCCCGAGGAAAACCGCATGGAGGCATCATGCGATCTTGGTGTCGCGAAGTGGACGCAATACCTCCGCACCGTGACCTTCCAAGGTTCGACCTACTTCCTCGAAGGCAACGGAGCGCAAGAGGCGAAGTAGGCGAGATTTGCAATCTCGTGCGGGAGAATGGGCGGAGGCGGCGGGTTGGTGCGGAGCAATCCTCCTTCCGGGAACAACATTCCGTCCCGCCGCCTAGCTCCGCGCGCCCGCGCGAGATTGGGAATCTCGTCTACGTTGCCGGCCCGCAGAGCAGCGTCCACAGATGCGGGCCGAGCACAAGAAGGCCGATGATCGCCGCAGTGATCGCAGCGAGCAACACCGCACCCGCGGCCAAGTCCTTCGCGCGGCGGATTGCCTCGTCGTGTTCGCGGCTGATGCGATCCGCAAGCGCCTCGAGCGCCGTGTTCAGCGCCTCCGCGATCCACACGATGCCGATTGCAAATGCAAGCGGCACCCACTCGCCGCGCGTGATGTGAAACACGAGCCCTGCCGCGATCACGAGCACGGTTGCGAGCAGATGGATGCGCGCGTTCACCTGCGTCCGCAGGAGCACGGCGATCCCGCGCAGCGCACAGGCGAAACTTTTTCCGCGTCCGCGCCAGAAGCCTGTGTGCGGCTCCGGCTTCATCGCATTTTGAAAAGCAGCGCGGCCCGCGCGCTAGCCCTTGTGATCCGCGGCAGGCGCGGCGTGTTTTTCACCCTTGGCCGGTGCGGCCTCATGGCCTTTTGCAGCCTCGGCGTGCTGCCCGCCCTTGTGCAGATAGTGGTCGGGAAGTTCGGCGGAGGAGTGCTTTTCACACGCGCCAAATCCGAATGCGGCGGCGGCTGCGAAGACAGAAAATGCGAGGCGTTTCATCGGGCGGAAAAGTAGCGGGCGTGCGCGGCTTGCCAAGTGTTTCATCATTCGCCGCGGTACGAGCAGCGCGCGCTCGGCGTCTCGTGCACGACGATCTCCGCGAGGCCGGGGAGCTGCGGCGAGAGCTTCTGCCAGAACCACGCGCACATGTTTTCGATCGTGGGATTTTCGAGTCCGGGAATCTCGTTGAGGTAGCCGTGGTCGAGCACCGCGAGCAGGGGCTTCATCGCGCGGGAAATGTCCGCGTGATCGTAAAACCAGCCTGTCTTCGGATCGTTCTCGCCCTCGACGGAAATCTCCAGCTTGAAGCTGTGCCCGTGCATCTTCCTGCACTTATGCCCCTCGGGCGCGCACGGCAGCGTCTGCGCGGCTTCAAACAGGAAATCTTTGGTGAGGCGGACTTTCATGAATTGCGGATTTGGGATTGCGGATTGCGGATTGGGAAAAACCGGGCGCGGAGACTCAATCCGCAACCCGCAATCTGCAACCCGCAATTCCTCACACGCCCTTCAGTTTCGGGTCCCAGATGAACTTGTGCATCTGAAGCTGGAACCGCGCGGGCACCTTGTCCGCGACCATCCATTCGACGATCTGCTTCGGCTCAATGCGGCTGAAGATGGGCGAAAAGAGCACGCACCCGCAGCGCTCCGCGAGCCCGTGCTCGCGGACTTGATCGCGCGACCACTCGTAGTCCTCGCGCGAGCCGATGACGAATTTCACCTCATCGCGTTTTTCGAGATGCGCGATGTTGCTCCACAAATTGCGCGCGCATTCTCCGCTGCCCTGCGTTTTCAAATCCATGATGCGATGCACGCGCGGATCAATCTTGGAAATGTCGTGCGCGCCGCTCGTCTCGATGAGCACCGTCTTTCCCGCATCACAGAGCGCGGCCATGAGCGGCAGTACGTTTTTTTGCAGCAGCGGTTCGCCACCGGTGATCTCCACGAGCGGGCAATCGAATGCGAGCACCTCGGCGAGGATGTCATCCAGCGTGCGCTTCTTCCCCTCGTAAAACGCATACTCCGTGTCGCAATACGTGCAGCGCAGATCGCACGCCGTGAGCCGCACAAAGACGCAGCGCCACCCGGCCCAAGTGCTCTCGCCCTGGATGGACTCGTAGATTTCGTTGATCTTCAGCGTGGGTGCGGACGGCATGTGGAACCCGTGAGTGAAGCGGCGAACGGTGCCGTCGGCTACAAGGAATCGAGTGAAGCGGAGCGCCGCGAATGGAGCGCCGCCGTCCCCGGCGGCCACAGCCAAAGCGCGCAGCGCCATTTCTCATTCGCTTGCTCCGTCATGCCACAAACGACAGGGGAAATATTTGACGCTGCGCGTGGATCGAAGTGGCCGCCGGGGACGGCAGCGTTCCGCTTGCGCCGCTCCACCGGTGTGGCTTGCCCGGTTGCAATCGTGCCCGAAAAATCCTGTCAATCCCGGCGCGCCTCGCCAATCCTGCGCGACCATTTTCCATGTCCGAAAACCGCATTGATTCCACCTTCGCCCGCCTGCGTTCCGAGAAGCGCGCGGCATTCATCGCCTACATCTGCGGCGGAGATCCAAATCTCGCCGCGACGCGCGCGCTCGTGCCCGCACTCGAACGCGCAGGTGTGGACATCATCGAGATCGGCGTGCCCTTCAGCGACCCGCTCGCCGACGGCGTGGTGAACCAGCTTGCCAGCGCTCGCGCGCTCGTGAGCGGCACGACGCTGAACGGTGTGCTCGAATGCGTGCGCGCAATCCGCACCGAGAGCCAGGTCCCGATCGTCTTCTACACGTACATGAATCCCGTGTACCGCCACGGCTTCGACGCCTTCCTCGCCGACGCCGAGGCCGCGGGCGTGGACGGCGTGCTCTTCCTCGACCTGCCGCCGGACGAGGACGAAGCCTCGCCGGAACTTCGCATGCACGGCCCGCTCAAACGCATCCGCCTCATCGCGCCGACGACGCCGCAGGAGCGCATCGCGCTGCTCACGCGCGACGCGAGCGGCTTCATCTACTACGTGTCGCGCGAGGGCGTGACCGGCGAGCGCAGCGACGTGGTGGCGGGCCTCGCGGAAAGTGTGGCAGCGATCAAGAAGACCACGCCGTTGCCCATCGCCGTCGGCTTTGGAATCGGCACGCCCGAGCAGGTGCGCGCGGTTGCCGCCGCGTCGGATGCCGTCGTGGTCGGCAGCGCAATCGTGAAGCGCATGGCGGAATTCGGCAGCGATCCGAAGTTCGTCGAAAAGGTGTGCGCCTTTGTGAAGCCGCTCGCCGATGCCGTGCGCACAAAGTAGGCGAGATTTGCAATCTCGCGCGGGCGAGCGCAGCGAGGCGGTGGGAACACCGTGCGGAATTCGCGTGACGCCGGGCTCCACACCATCCCGCCGCATTCGCCCGTCCTCCCGCGTGAGATTGCAAATCTCGCCTACATTGCCGCCGTCCCGCATCGGCGGCATTTTCGGTTCCATCCATTCTTCAAGGAAGGAGCGCGTCGAATTCCTCCTGTCCATGCCCACTCCTGCATTTTAACTGTTACCAATGACCGCCCTCTCCCAAATCGCGCCCGAAGGCACGAACCTCACTCCTGACCAAATCCGCGCCTTCATCGAGAAGGCATGTCCCGCCGATGAATTTCGCGGCAAGAAGGTGCTGCTCATCGTCCCCGACGCAACGCGCACGTGCCCGCTCGACCAGATGTTTGCCGGCGTCTTCGATCAGATCTCCGGCGCGACCGCGGCGCTCGATGTGATGATCGCGCTCGGCACGCATCAGCCGATGAGCGAGGAGGCGATCTGCGAACGGCTCGGCATCACACTGGAGCAGCGGCGCGAAAAATACGCGCGCGTGCAGCTTCTCAACCACGCGTGGGACGACCTCTCCGCGCTGCGGAAAATCGGCGCAATCACCGTCGAGAAAAGCCTCGAACTCACCGGCGGCCTGCTCGCGGAGGAAGTGCCGGTGGAGGTGAATGCACGCATCTTCGACTACGATCTGCTGTTCGTCATCGGCCCCGTTTTTCCGCACGAGGTCGTCGGCTTCAGCGGCGGGAACAAATACATCTTCCCCGGCGTGAGCGGGCCTACGGTGCTGAATTATTTCCACTGGCTCGGCGCGCTCGTGACGAACCCGATGATCATCGGCAACAAGTGGACGCCCGTTCGCAAAGTCGTGGATTACGTCGCGTCGCTCGTGCCGGTGCTGAAGCGCTGCTTTTGCATGGTCGTCACGCCCGGCGATCCAGCGCAGGGCGGCGGCGGGCTTGCCGCGCTCACACACGGCGACACATCGAGCGCGTGGGATGCGGCGAGCGAAGTTTCGCGGCGCGTCCACATCACGTACAAGGAGCGCCCGTTTCACACGGTCCTCTCGTGCGCGCCGAAGATGTACGACGACATGTGGGTCGGCGGAAAGTGCATGTACAAGCTCGAGCCCGTGATCGCGGACGGCGGCGAACTGATCATCTACGCGCCGCACATCACCGAGCTGTCCGTCACGCACGGGAACCACATTCATGAGATTGGCTACCACTGCCTGCCGTATTTCACTTCGCAGATGGATCGCTTTGCAAAGACTCCGCGCGGCGTGATCGCACACAGCACGCACGTCCGCGGCATCGGTAAAATGGAGGGCGGCATCGAGAAATGCCGCGTGAAGGTAACGTTCGCCACGGGCATCCCGGAGGAAGTGTGCAAGGCGATCAACGTCGGCTACCGCGACTGGCGCAGCATCAAAAAAGAGGACTACGCAAACCGCGAGGACGAAGGCGTGCTGCTGGTGCCGAAGGCCGGCGAGATGCTCTACCACCTTAGGCAGCGCCCGTCTTGGGCGCGGGAGATGTAGCCTTGCTGTGAGACGAAACGGGACTAGTCTCCGAATATGAGCCTGCAGCAAATCAAATCCGAAGCAGCAAGCCTTCCCGAGGAGCAACGGCGGGAATTGATCGGCTATCTGCTGTCTCTCAAACGCCAAACCGATAGCGCGTATTGGGACAGGATCGAGAGCCAGATCGCGAATAACGAACCCTCGCACTGGGTTGGAGAGGCGGATCTCGATACCGCATTGCGCTTGAACGAGCCCGCTCCGTGAGCGGCTATCGTTTGCTGGTGGATTGGGATGTTATCGAAAAGGTGAATCGTTTGCCCGCGGCCTTGCGCAGAACGTTCAAGGACGCTTTTGTGAGAATCGGAAAATCGCCGGACCGGATGTGTGATTACATGGAACCGAACGAGCGTGGGATTCCTCTTGCTGTTCATGTGTGCCGCGGATTCGCGATCAAATACTGGACCGATTTTGCGGATCGGCATGTGAAGATTTTGGACATCGCGCCTGCCGATCAAGTCTGAGTGGCAGCGCGAGACTGAATCCGCTTCACCGCCCACTCGGCGTGCTCGGCGATGAGGGGGGCGGGATCGTGGGCGGCGTTTTCGAGCGCGGGGAGATCTTCGGCGGTGCCGGTGTTGCCGAGGGCGACGCAGACGTTGCGGAGGAAGCGTACGCGTTTGATGCGTTTGATCGGCGAGCCGCGGAAGAGCGTGCGGAATGCGCCGTCGTCGAGGGCGAGAAAATCACGCAGCGGCATCGTGACGAATTCGCGCGTAGCGAAGCGTGTTTCGCGGGACTCCTGCGCGAAGCGGTTCCACGGGCAGGCGTCGAGGCAGTCGTCACAGCCGTAGATGCGGTCGCCGATGAGCGGGCGCAGCGGCTCGGGGATCGGGCCTTTGTTTTCGATCGTGAGATAGGAAATGCACAGGCGGGCATCGAGCTTCTGCGGCGCAGTGATCGCGCCGGTCGGGCAGGCGGTGATGCAGCGCGTGCATTTTCCGCAGTGGTCGTGCATCGGCCCGTCCGGCGGAAGGTCGAGCGTGGTGAGGATGCCCGCGAGGAAGAGCCATGTGCCGAGTTTCGGATGGATGAGCATCGTGCTCTTGCCCTGCCAGCCGAGGCCGGCGAGCGCGGCGAAATCGCGTTCGAGGAGCGGGCCGGTGTCCACGTACTGCCGCTGCGTGCCGCCGTGTTTTTGCAGCCACGCATCGAGCTGCCACAGGCGCGGCTCGATGATGTCGTGGTAGTCGTCGCCCCATGCGTAGCGGGCGATGGTTCCTGATTTCTGATTTCTGATTTGCCCCGCCTGCGCCCCCGGCTGTCTCGCTTCGCTCGGCTCCGATTTCTGATTTGGATCACGCTGCCAGTAGTTCATGCCAAGCATGAGGATGCTGCGCGCGCCAGGCAGGACGAGATTTGGGTCGGTGCGGCGGTCGGCGTTGCGTGCGAGCCAGGCCATGTCGCCGTGTTTTTCCTCGCCGAGCCACTCGCGGAATTCCCCGGCGTGCGGTGGTTTTTCTGCGGACGCGACGCGGCACACGTCGAAGCCGTGCGTGTGCGCCTCGTGGATCAATGCGGTCTTCAGTTCCGCCGGGTTCATGTTCGCTCAGGCGCGCGTGCTTTGCGGCCAGTGGAAAAAGCGGTGCGCCTCTTCAACGATTTTTTCGGTCACGTCCACGTGCTGGAGGCGTGTGCTGTCCACCCGGAAATGCGCGGCAGCCTCGTAGGACGGCTGGCGCGAGGCCATGAGATCGAGAACGCGCCTGCGCGGATCCTCGACTTGAAGCAACGGGCGCTCGGAGTTCCGTGAGACGCGGCGGTAGATTTCATCCGGCTCGGCGGTGAGGAGGACAACGAGGCCGAGCGAGCGGAGGAGGGGAATATTTTCCGGCACGGTGACGATGCCGCCGCCGGTGGCGATGATGTGCTGGCGGATGCCGCACAGCGATGTGAGCGCGGCAGTCTCGCGTCCGCGAAAATCGGCCTCGCCGTGCTTCTCGAAAATCTCGGAGATGCGCAGGTGCGCGCGTTCCTCGACGAGCTTGTCCGTGTCCAGGAAGCGGAACCGCAGCCGTCTCGCAAGCATCCGGCCCACGGTGGATTTGCCGCTGCCCATAAAGCCGACAAGTACGATGTTCTCCGGGACATCCGGTTTTTGCGTCGCTTCGGTCATGCGCGCAACATTCCGCGCAGCGCGACGAGTGACGAGGGCAAAGTGAATCTCTCTTGTCCTCGTGGGGCAGTGCTATGGCTCAGCGTCTTGATTTTCGCCTGGCGGCGTCCGCTGCTCCGATTTCTCGTTGGCGAACTGATGAGCCTGCATGATGCCTTTCGCCACAACGAGAGCGAACATGAAGCCGAAGCCGAAGAAAGGGGCTGGCGGTTTCGCCCGCCAGCCCCTCACGGATTGGTTCGTTACGGGATGAGGACGGCGTCAATGACGTGGATGACGCCATTGCTCGCAGCGATGTCCGTCTTCACGACATTCGCCGCACCGATGGTCACTTTGCCTCCATCCACTTTGATGGACGCTTCCTTGCCGTTCACAGTCTTGGCGGCCATGGTTTTCACATCTGCGGCCATCACTTTTCCGGCGAGCACATGGTAGGTGAGGATTGCGACCAGCTTTTCCTTGTTCTCAGGCTTGAGCAATGTCTCGACGGTGCCGGCGGGCAGCTTCGCGAATGCTTCGTCGGTGGGCGCGAAGACGGTGAACGGGCCCGCACCGTTCAGCGTGTCCACGAGACCGGCGGCTTTCACCGCGGCGACGAGCGTATTGAACTGACCGGCGCCGGCAGCGACGCCGACGATGGTTTTCCCTTCACCTGCGGAGGCGTTGTTGATGGGCAGGGCGAGTGCAGCGGCGAAGGCCGTGGCGATGAGGATGAGTTTTTTCATGATTTGGTTTTTGGTTGTTGGTTGTGATGCGGCAGCGGTTGTTCGCTCCCGTGGGAAGCTGAACGCTGAAGGCGCGTCTCCGGGTGCCCGAATTAGTTTTGAAAATTTACCCCGCCCGTGCGTCCGCGGCGTGACGGCAGACGTTCGCGCGCGTCGGGCAGGCTTTCACCGCGCAAGCTTCGCGCACCTGCGCTGCTTGCCGTTGGATCGGTTCCTTCTGCTCCGCGGTAAACCCCGTGCGGAGTCGTTCCGGCCGCTCCGCGAAAATTCCGCTTTCAAAATGTATCCAAACCAGGCTCGGCGACGTAATGAAAAGCGCCCCGATTCATCGCCAATCGCCACCCGCTTTCAATATGCTTACTGATTTCCTGCAAGACCAAGCCGCACTCTATGCATCCGGTGGTATGACTCCGGAGCAGCGCGAACCGTTTGAACTCGTCCTCGAATTTCACGACGAACTCCGCGGGCTCGTGGCCGGACTGATGGAAGTCGGAGCCTTCTTGACGCTGGCCAGCCTGCCTGTCGGCGGGATGCCAGTTCCGCTCGTGCTGAAGTCCCGCATCAACGGGCTGATTGCAAATCGACCCCAGCATTCCACGTCCGAGGGGATGGTGGCATCCGGGCCGGACGGCCTCGTGCAATGGGTGAATCCTGCCTTCAGAGCCATGTGCGGATACACTCTCGACGAGCTGCGCGGTAAAAAGCTCGGCCCGATCTTGCAAGGCGCGAAGACCGATCCCGAGACGGCAGGACGAATGCGCCGCGCCGTGCATCAAAACCGCCCGTGCCGCGAAACCATTCTGAATTATCACAAGAACGGAACGCCGTATTGGGTGGACATCGCCATCACGCCGATTCTCGACGATGCGGGGCAGCCGGTCTGGCTGGTCGCCCGTGAACGCGAACTGACCGGACGCGTCGCCGCGTAATCCAGGCGGCTACAACTGCGGGCGCAGCAAATCCCGCAGCCGCATCATCCCCCGCCGGATGCGCGCCTTCACCGTGCCGAGAGGCTCGTCCAGTCGTTCGGCGATCTCCGGCTGAGTGAGTGAGGAAAAGAACGCGAGTTCGATGGCTTCACGCTGATCCTTCGAGAGCTTCTGAATCGCCTCGCGCACCAGCTTGTTCGTATCGCCCGTCGAGGCCACGTCGAAGGAACTCCGGTCGTCAAACTGATTCTGCGTTTGCGACTCGCGCTGCATGTCTTCGCTCAGGCGATTGCGCCGCACGGTCGCGCGCAGGCGATCGATCGCCTTGTTCCGCGTGAGCGTGATGGCCCACGTCAGCGGCTTGCCGCGCGCCGGGTCGTAGAGCGGGGCCTTTTCCCAGATCTGCACGAACACATCCTGCAGCACATCCTCCGCGGCCTCCTGATTGTTCAGCACGCGAGACGCCGTGGAAAAAAGGACGCCGGAGAAGCGATCGTAAAGTTCCTCGAAGCCCCGGCGGTCGCCCTGTGCGACCCGGCGCAAAAGTTCGACCTCGGCGTCGAGTTGTTCAGCGGGATCGGGTTCCATTCGCGGGGAGAATGGGGAAGCCGAAGCCCGCCGACAATAGAAACCGGATTTCATGGCGTCCGCACCGCCGCGGCGCACGAACAGGTGGGTGTGGCAATCGGCGAGCCATCCGGAGTGCATCACAGCACGCCTGGACTTTCGGCATTCCAACAACGTCAGCCGATCACGCTGACGCTCAAACCCCAGCCCACCCTAACAACGACACGCCATGAAACCCGCCCAACTCAAACTGCTCAGCAATCTTTGCTTCATCCTCGGCTTCGCATCCATCCTTGGCTCGATCGCTGTCTGGTTTCTGACCGGCGGGCAGGCCGCCGACACGCGCGCGCATGCAGAGCGTTTCGGCATCTTCGTCGGACTGTGGGCGCCGACTTTTTTCATCCTGTCGAACCGCTTCGACCGCTACGCGGAATAGGCTGCCTGACGGTGCGCTATACTCCTGCGCCATGAATCACCCCGCCGTGCCATTCATCTGGCTGATCATCCTGCCCGTCGCTGCGGCGGTATTTTTGATTCGTCAGCACGCCCCGCGTGGCAGTGCGTGAGATTTTCAAATCGAAAACTTCCATGTCTGTCGCCATCCATTGGTTCCGGCGCGATCTGCGAATCGCGGACAACACCGCGCTGAATGCCGCAGTGGCCGCGCACGAACAGGTGGTGCCCGTGTTCGTGCTCAGCAAATGGCAGCGCGATCATGATTGGTGCGGCGCGGCGCGGCAGGAATTCCTGTGCGGGTGCCTCGCATCGCTCGCAAAGAATCTCGAAGCCAAGGGCGGACGGCTGATCATCCGCGAAGGCCCGGCGGATGCAGCGCTCGAAAAACTGATCCGCGAAACCGGCGCGACGGCGATCCATTTCGCGCGCGATCCTGATCCGTATGGCAGGGCGATGGAGGCGCGCGTCGCCACGATGGTGCAGCGGCTCGGCGTGACGGTGCATCCGCACCAGGATCACGCGCTGCACGAGCGCGATGAAGTGCTCACTGGCAGCGGCACGCCTTTCCGCGTCTTCACACCGTACGCGCGCGCGTGGCTGAAGCTCGACAAGCCCACGGATGGCCGCACGCTCGCGCGACTTTCGACTCCACCGGAAATCGTGAGCCTCGCACTGCCGACGCTCGCGACGTGGGGACTCACGTCGGATGTGGAAATCATCGAGCCAGGCGAAGCGGCGGCGCGCAAGCGGCTCGGGCGTTTCCTCGACGGGCCGGTCTTCGACTACGGCACGCTGCGCGATATTCCGGTGGCGGAGAACACTTCGCGTCTCTCGCAGGACTTGCGATGGGGCCTGCTATCGATCCGCGAAATTTACGCGCGCTGTACCGAACTTGCGGTGCGTGGCAACGCGGCGCAGCGCAGGAGCATCGGCATCTGGATCAATGAACTCATCTGGCGTGAATTCTACTTCCACGTCCTCTGGCACACGCCCGAAGTTCTCGACCACGAATTCCAATCCGACTGTCGCGCGCTGAAGTGGCGCGATCACTGGAGGCCCGGAAAGCGAGCGGGCGGCGCGGAATTCCAGCGCTGGTGCGCCGGGCAGACGGGCTTTCCGATCGTGGATGCCGGGATGCGCCAGCTCGCGGCCACGGGCTTCATGCACAATCGCGTGCGGATGATCGTGGCGATGTTTCTCACGAAGGATCTGCGCATTTGGTGGATGCACGGCGAGAGCTGGTTCATGCGCCGGCTCGTGGACGGCGAGATCGCGTGCAACAACGGCGGCTGGCAATGGAGCGCGAGTACGGGCACCGACGCCGCGCCGTATTTTCGCATCCAGAATCCGTGGTCGCAGACCAAGCGATTCGATCCCGATGGTGACTACATCCGGCGCTGGGTGCCGGAATTGCGCGACTTGTCCGGCCCGCGGCTTTGCGCTCCTCCCGGGCCGGGCCTGCCCATCGCGAAAGGCTATCCGCTGCCGATGGTGGACCACGTCGCGGCGCGGGACGCGGCATTGGACATGTTTCGCCGTGAATAGGAAACAGTCCGGCTGTGATCGCGCAATCCGGAGCCGGCGGCATGCATCTGCTTGGCGCGGCAAACGTATCTTCAACACCACATGCACCTCATGAGACCGAATATGTCATCTGTCCTTCTCGCCATCGCCGTGCCGGTTTGCCTCGCGATTTTCTGGCTCGTCTCCACCTCGCGGGCCGCCACGGAGACGCCCGAATACAAAGTGATCCGCGCCGACGAAAAATTTGAGATCCGCGACTACCCCGCACTCACGATCGCGACCGCGCCGATGAATGATGACGGGATGAACGGCGGGTTCCGCCAGTTGTTCCGCTTCATCTCGGGCAAGAATGAAACCGCGGAGAAAATCGAGATGACCGCGCCGGTTCTGATCAGCGCCGCGAAGGAAAAGAAGACGATGAGCTTCATCATGCCGAGGAAGGCGCTGGAGAAAGGCGTGCCGATGCCGACGGGAGACAGCGTGGTGCTGGGCAAAATGGATGCGGCGAGGTTTGCGGTGCTGCGGTTCGGCGGAAGCCGCACGGCGGAGAATGAGAAGGCCGCCATCGCGAAACTCACGGCGTGGCTCGAAACGCAGAAGCTGACCGGCAAAGGCACGCCGACATTTGCCTACTACGATCCACCGTGGAGGCCTGTATTCATGCGTCGCAATGAGGTGATGATCCGCATCGGCAACCACCGTGAGTGAACTCCACGACGCCGCTCATCTGAGCGGTGAGACGGAACGGCTAGTGGAAATTCTCCCGAACTCCCGCGAGTAACCAGCGCTCCCGAACTGCGGGCACGGGATTGATTCCCCGGCCGATTGCGCGAGAGGCGGATCATGGCAGGCGCAGTTTGCCGGGTTCCTGATGCGGCACCTTCACGGGGAAACTTTTCACCGCCGTGCTTCACTCATCACTCGACACCCGCCGCGTGTCACTTTTCACTCCGCCGCACATGAAATCAGGTCCGCTAGTCGCTGTCATCATGGGCAGCAAATCCGATTGGGAGACGATGAGGCACGCCGTGGAAATGCTGGAGCGATTCGGCATCCCGCACGAGGCGCGCATCGTGTCCGCGCACCGCACGCCTGCGCTCATGGCGGAATACGCGGTCGGTGCGGACGGGCGGGGCATCCACGTGATCATTGCGGGCGCGGGAGGTGCGGCGCATTTGCCGGGGATGGTCGCGGCGTTCACGCATCTGCCCGTGCTCGGCGTGCCGGTGCAGAGCCGCGCGCTGAAGGGGCTCGATTCGCTGCTGAGCATCGCGCAGATGCCCGCGGGGATTCCCGTCGGCTCGCTGGCGATCGGCGAGGCGGGGGCGAAAAATGCGGGCCTGCTCGCGGCGGGGATCATCGCGCTGCATGACGAAAAGGTGCGCAAGAAGCTCATCGCATTCCGCCGGAAGCAGACTGCGGATGTGAAGGCAATGAAGCTTCCATGAACGACCACGGGATTATTCTTCCAGGGGCAACATTGGGCGTGATGGGCAGCGGGCAGCTTGGCCGGATGTTTGCGATCGCCGCGCGCCGCATGGGCTACCGGGTGCATACTTTTTCGCCGGACAGGGACACGCCGACGGGGCAGGTGGCTGATCTCGAGACGAGCGCGGAGTATGAGGACGAGGCGGCGCTGCGCCAGTTTGCGAAGTCCGTCGCAGTGATCACGTTTGAATTTGAGAATGTGCCGTCGCGCACGATCGGGTGGGCTGCGGAGCACTGTCCCGTGCGGCCAGCGGGAAAGGTGCTGCACATCTGCCAGCACCGGCTGCGCGAAAAGGAATTTCTCGCGGGCGCAAAAATCCCCGTCGCGCCATTCCGGAAAAGCGGGAGCGGCGCGGAGCTTGCCGCCGCGGCTGCGGAAATCGGCCTGCCCGGCGTGCTGAAGACCGCGGCATTTGGCTACGACGGAAAAGGCCAGCGCAAGCTGCGGCCCGGCGACGATCTTGCGGAGGCGTGGCACCCTTTCGAGGGGCAGGCCGCGGTGCTTGAAAAATTCATCACGTTCGAGCGCGAGATTTCCGTGATCGTCGCGCGCGGACTCGACGGCTCCATGACGACATGGCCCGTGTGCGAAAACGAACACGCAAACCACATCCTTGACGTGACGCTCTGCCCCGCACGCCTGCCCGCCGCGGTCGCCGAGCGTGCGGCGGAACTCGCTCGCAGCATCGCGCTCGCGCTGGAACTTGTCGGTGTTCTCGCGGTGGAAATGTTCCTCATGCACGACGGTGGCATCGTCGTGAACGAACTCGCGCCACGTCCGCACAACAGCGGGCACTTCAGCTTCGACGCGAGCGTGACGAGCCAGTTTGAGCAGCAGGTGCGCGCGGTGTGCGGCCTGCCACTCGGCAGCACGGAGTCACTGCGCCCATCAGCGATGGCAAATCTCCTCGGTGACGCGTGGGCTGGCGGTGAACCGGACTGGGCGGCAGCGGCATCATTTCCCGATGTGAAGATCCATCTCTACGGCAAGGCCGCTGCGAAGCCGGGACGGAAAATGGGACACCTCACGGCATTCGGCGCGACTGTGGAGGAGGCGGCAGCCACCGTCCGGGCCGCACGCGCCGCGCTCGCACGCAAGCCATGAAGACAGAGATCGCCCGCGCAGGAAACCCGTCGCAGATCGAGGATGCGGTCGAGGCCGCAGTCTATCTTCTCGGCGGCGGCTACCCGGTCGCGCTGCCGACGGAGACCGTTTACGGACTCGCAGCGTGGGCGACGAATCCCGATGCGGTGCTGCGCATTTTCAATGTGAAGGACAGGCCGAAATTCGATCCGCTGATCGTGCATCTGCCGGATGCGAGCTGGCTCGACGGCATCGCAAAAATTCCGGCGGCGGACCGTCCGCTCGTGGACAAGCTCGTGAAAAAATTCTGGCCCGGCCCGCTCACGATCGTGCTGCCGAAGACGGATCTCGTGCCCGATCTCGTGACGGGCGGATTGCCGACGGTCGCAGTGCGGATCAGCGCGCACCCGATTTTCCAGTCGGTGATTCAGGCGTTCGGTCAGCCGCTCGCCGCGCCGAGCGCGAACCGCTTCGGGCGCATCAGTCCCACGTCTGCGCAGCATGTGATGGAGGAGCTTGGCGGGAAAATTCACCTCATCGTGGACGGCGGGCCGACGCAGCATGGCGTGGAATCCACCGTGATCACCGTGCGCGAGGAGAACGTCTGGATCCTTCGCAGCGGGCCGGTGACTGCGGAGCAACTGCGGCCATTTGCCGAGACGGTGGCGGTCGCAAACCGCAGCGCGGTGCCGAACGCGCCGGGCCAGCTCAAGAGCCACTACGCGCCGCAGACGCCGATGAAATTGCTGAAGCCCGACGTGCGTCCGCTCGGCGATCCGAAGAAGCGCATGGGCCTCCTCGCGTGGTGCAGCGACGATGACGCGCGCGGCTTTCACATGGTCGAGATCCTCAGCCGCAATGGCGA
>Ga0194061_1000906_pt1 | contig 17926 bp, 20 predicted proteins | sample SepL2221m_MetaG_FD_163423 | JGI IMG/M metagenome (GOLD analysis project Ga0194061, IMG submission 163423) | Anoxic zone freshwater microbial communities from boreal shield lake in IISD Experimental Lakes Area, Ontario, Canada - Sep2016-L224-21m | ecosystem: Environmental > Aquatic > Freshwater >... | reverse complement strand
CTATGAAGAGAAATTTTCCATGACACACACGACATTGCCCGATGGGCTTCACCCGGATACGCTAGCCATTCGTGCCGCAGTGGATCGCAGCCAATACGGAGAAAACTCCGAGGCGCTGTACCTGACCAGTGGTTATGTGCAGCCCTCGGCAGAGGCAGCGGCGCAACGCTTTGCTGGTGACGAGGATGGCTATACCTACGGACGCTATGGCAATCCAACGGTGAGTAGTTTTGAGCAGCGCTTGGCGAGCATGGAAGGCACGCAGGCCGCTATTTCCACAGCGTCTGGCATGTCGGCAATCCTGATGATGTGCATGGGCTTGTTGCAGTCCGGTGACCATGTGGTTTGCTCGCAGTCGATGTTTGGTTCCACGATCAAGCTGATTGGGTCTGACCTGGCCAAGTTCGGGGTTCAGTCCAGCTTTGTCTCTCAAACGAATGTGGATGCTTGGCGAAACGCAATTCGCCCCAATACCAAATTGCTGTTTGCAGAGACCCCCACCAATCCGCTCACCGAGGTGTGTGACATCGCAGCCTTGGCTGACATTGCGCACACAGCGGGTGCTTTGCTGGCCGTTGACAACTGTTTTGCAACACCCGCTTTGCAGCGACCGACGGAGATGGGTGCTGACATCATCATGCATTCGGGGACCAAGTTTCTGGATGGGCAGGGTCGTGTCATGGCGGGTGCCTTGTGTGCCAGTCAACAGTTGGTCGACGAGAAATTTCTGCCAGTGCTGAAGAGTGGTGGTATGACCCTGGCGCCCTTCAATGCGTGGGTGGTACTCAAGGGCCTGGAAACCCTTGGTATCAGAATGCGTGCCCAGTCGGCACAGGCGCTGACGCTGGCGCAGTGGCTAGAAACCCATCCCATGGTTGAACGTGTGTTTTACCCGGGCCTTGACAGCCATCCCCAGCATAGGCTCGCGATGGCGCAACAGGGTGGGCTCGGTGGAGCGGTTCTGTCATTCGCCGTCAAGGCTGGTAACCCGGACGATGCACGCAAGCGGGCTTTCCATGTGCTGGACTCAATGCAGGTTCTGTCCTTGGCCACCAACCTGGGTGACACAAAGACCATGGTGGCACACCCGGCAAGTACGTCGCACGGTCGCATGACCGAGGCCCAACGTCAAGCGGCCGGCATTGGCCAGGGTCTGATTCGCGTGGCGGTTGGACTGGAGCACATCGAAGACATGAAAACCGACCTCGCGCGCGGACTGGATACTCTGAAATGACCCGAAAAATTCGCACACGCATCGCGCCATCCCCTACGGGCTTTCTGCACTTGGGAACAGCCCGCACCGCTTTGTATTCATGGGCATATGCCCGCCACTTTGGCGGTGAGTTCGTACTGCGCATCGAAGACACGGATGTTGTCCGCTCCACTCAGGACTCGGTGGACCAGATACTGGAATCCATGCGCTGGCTGGGTCTGGACTATGACGAAGGCCCGATTTATCAGATGCAGCGTCTGGACCGCTACAAGGAAGTGCTGGACCAGTTGATCGCACAGGGCAAAGCTTACTACTGCTACAGCACGCCCGAAGAGTTGGAGGCCACGCGTGAGGCAAAGCGAGCCAAAGGTGAGAAGACGCTGTATGACGGTCTCTGGCGTCCTGCTTCGGGAAAGACCTTGCCACCGGTCCCAGCGGGCGTACAACCGGTGGTGCGGTTTTGCAACCCGCCAGATGGGGATGTCACCTGGGATGATCTGGTCAAAGGCCCCATCACCATCAGCAACCGCGAAATTGATGATCTGATCATCGCGCGCACGGACGGTATTCCGACTTACAACTTTGCGGTAGTGGTGGATGATTGGGACATGCAAATCAGCCACGTGTTTCGCGGTGATGAACACATCAACAACACGCCCTGGCAGATTAATATATTCAACGCGTTGGGTGCACCTCTGCCGCTGTTTGGCCATTGCCCTGTGATTCTGGGTGATGATGGGCAGAAACTGTCCAAGCGTCGCGGCGCTGTGAGCGTGACCGCATATGAGGAGGGTGGCTATCTGCCTGAAGCCATGCTTAACTACCTGGCGCGTCTGGGTTGGAGTCATGGCGATGAGGAGTTGTTCAGTCCTGACCAACTGGTGGCCTGGTTCGATGGCACGCATTTGAACAAGAGCCCTGCGCAGTGGGACCCGGTCAAGTTGTTGTGGGTGAACGCCCAGTACATCAAGCAGGCGGACAGTAATCGGTTGGCAACGCTGGTCGCCCAGCAACTGGGCAAGTTGGGCATAACGCTGGAGCCTTCTGTTGTGGAGGGGCACTTGCCTCAAGTGTGTGCCTTGCTCAAGGATCGATGCGACACTACGATTGCGCTGGCGCAGTGGGCCGCCAAGTTCTATGCCGACGTGTCGCCGGACGCTGCGGAATTGGCGCAGCATGTGACCGACTCTGTGCGTCCTGCCATTGCCTTGCTGGGTGAAAAGCTGGCTGTGTGCAATTGGGATAAGGTCGCAATTGCCGCCTTGATCAAGGAAGTGCTCGCCGCCCAGGGTTTGAAGATGCCGCAACTGGCGATGCCGGTGCGGGTCCTCGTTATGGGGACTGCACAAACGCCATCGCTAGATTCGGTCCTGGAAATCTGCGGAAGAGAAAAAGTCATCGCTCGACTAGGTAAAGCGTGAAATATGACGCTATAATTTGAGGCTCGGAAATTGAGAATGCTGTAAAGGCTTTTTCAGGTTACTGCGAAGTAATAGGGGGTATAGCTCAGCTGGGAGAGCGCTTGCATGGCATGCAAGAGGTCAGCGGTTCGATCCCGCTTACCTCCACCAAAGTTTTCGAGAACGGATTAGTCCAAGGTTTTGACCCCATCGTCTAGAGGCCTAGGACACTACCCTTTCACGGTAGGTACCGGGGTTCGAATCCCCGTGGGGTCGCCAAGTTTTTGTCGCAAGACAAAACGGCACAAGTCGGTAACAGCAGGCTCGAAAGAGCAGGCGGCTTGGCTCGAAAGAGCAAACGTTACCACTACCAGGAGCGGTAGTTCAGTTGGTTAGAATACCGGCCTGTCACGCCGGGGGTCGCGGGTTCGAGTCCCGTCCGCTCCGCCAGCATACGAGTTGAAGCCGTTGTAAGTCATTGATTTACAACGGCTTTTTCTTTTTTTGGTTATCTAAAGTCTTGTCGTTATACGTCTAGTTCTACGTTTCGATTTCGCTGATGAGCTTGAACTGATCGCAACGAGCCTACGATCATCAACTTGCACGTTTCCTCAATCGAAATGCGAAAGCGACTTGATGAATGCAGCCATGCGCTTGCCCTCACGCCTTGTCATATCGTCTGGAAGGCGCAGGTTGACGTCCCAGTCGCTGCGAAGGGGGAACCTATAGCGACGTGGCTTTGAAGACCAATCGTCGTCCTCATCCTCTTCTTCGGCTTCAAGCAGCAGATAGTCGTCGTCTTCATCTTCATCAGTTGTCACCACGGTCTTGACAACCGGTTTGGAGGCGGATTCGCCAGTCACGATGTCCGTAACTTTTCCCAACTCGACCCGCCACATTCCGCTGGCTTCTGTGGTCTCCCAGTAACCTTCAAGAATGAGGCTGTCAGAAAACCGATGAAGGCTGGCACGACCATCGAGGGACTCGCATTCAAGTAGGTAGTGACCCTCACCCTGTGCCATGCCTTCATACGAAACGGAACTGTCATCCCTGGCCTTGTCTTCATAGATAACCTCGACCTGACCATTGTGGTCACCAAGTCGAACCTCACATTGCCGGGTGGTCATCGCATCCACTCCCACCGCCCACACTTTCATCGTCGCATCTTTGAAATTCCGCATCTCAATCTCCTTGTTACATCCGACCACGCCGGAATGAGACAAGAATAAGACTAGGTGGCGACAGAATGTGTCGTTATGCGGTTTGGAAAGGCTTGTCCAGCTACGCCTTAGTCGCCGACTTGGGCTTGCTCTTTTCCTTTGTACGCGCTTCCACCAGCGTCATGAAGTCTGCGACAGAGATACCAAGGACCGGTGCGATCTTGAAGATCATCTTGACACTGGCGCTGTTGCGGCCAAGTTCAAGCAGAGAGACGTAGTTGCGCTCCATGCCGGATTCCAGGGCGAGCCTCTCCTGAGACAAATTTTGCCTTTTTCTCAGCTCTCGCAGCACCTGCCCAAACGCAACTTCCGGTTCCAAACGCTCCCCCAATAAGAGGGTTCACGTTAGGTGTCGTGCCTTTCCTTGTCTTCACAATATATTGGGAACATTTCTAATTCCGGCTAAACTCAATTTGTGCAGAATTTCAAGAACCAACAACGGGAAAGGCAATCGTATGAAAATGGTGCGTGTTACTGCCATTGGTCGCAAAGGTGGTGTACCGAATAGCGACGACAAGCTTGTACTACTTTGTGGCTTGAAAGCTGACGGAACACTTGAAGATGGCGAGTGGATGGGTTACCACGTAGGGGAAAAAAACTTTACCTCACCATTTATTCTCAAAAATGGACGCACAGTCTATTACGGTCGTGAGGAAAACTACACAGAAACTACCAACATTGGCGAGAAAATGCTCAAGGAAGGCGGATATTTTGCTCTATTTAGGCCTTCTTACGAGCCAGGGGAACGCGAACTTACATTTGAAATTTCGCATGTAAGCGAGTATCAAACTTCATCGACGCCAGTTGCTGCATCGTTGCCGATTTTGAAGGCGACTTCGGTGAAGAAAAAGCAACTGCCAACACTGATCGCTTTACCCATAACTGTCAAAAGCGAACCCAGGTTTGGCAAAGCAAAAAGAGCTCCAAGGCCACGCGCTTTTTCAGCTTGTGAAGTGGAGTTTCCGGACAACCCCGCCATTGTTCCGGCGATAGATTCACTTCGAGCTGTAATCGAATTGACCTTGTTCTTTTTGGAAGATGGTCCGCCAGCCAGTGTCAAGCCCATTGCAGAATGGCTTGACGAATTGAAGGATGCGCTCGAAGAATTGGTGGATGAACTGAAGTACGTGTCAGAAGGAAGTATTTATACACGTATAGATATGGAGTATTCCCCACTTTCTGATTTCGTACATGAGGAGTTTTCAATAGAGGGTAGGATGGAATCGGAAGATTACGAATTGAGCAATTTGTTGCATTTCTGGCTGAAAGAGGTGCGTCGCCGAGCCGTGGAACTCTACGAAATTTGCAACGAATCCGTAGATTGCGTCGATGCTGAAAGGTTGTTTCTTTCAATATCCAATATGCGATATCCCCTTTAGTAAGCAAATGACCGACTCGGGCGAGGACGATTATTTCTGGCTCAATTGATAACGACACGAATTGTCGCTATCTAGTCATATCATCTCGGCGACAAAATCACCAACCTGATGCGAGTCGATCCAACGATGACCAAGCTATCAAAGTCCAAACTTCTGTCTTTCCTCAACTGCCCGAAGAGCTTGTGGCTCGATGTGAATCGCCGCGAGTTGAAGCATGACTCCGCTGCATCGGAGGCCAAGCTCAAGGTAGGGCACACAATTGGCGAAATATCACAAAGAATCTACGATCCCAAGCAGGTCGGGACAGTGTTTGATCCGAAGACCGTGGGATATGCGGAAACATGTGCGCGTACCGCGGCAACTCTCTCAAGACGCAAGCCGGTGTTCGAGGCCGGATTCGCAACTGAAGATGCGTGGTCTTTTGCTGATGTGATGCTGCCTATAAAAAAAGGTGGAAAGGCGGCGTGGCGCATGGTCGAAGTGAAATCGTCAGGGAAGGTGAAGGACTACCACCGAAACGACGCTGCCATTCAAGCGTACCTCGCCCGCCAGACGGGTGTGCCGCTTATGTCCATTGCGGTGGCACATGTTGATACGCAATGGGTCTACCCGGGACGCGAAAACTACGCTGGTTTGTTGAGGGAAGTTGACCTCACCGAAGAAGCCTTTGGCCGGACTGAAGACGTGGAAGGCTGGATAGATGATGCGAAGAAACTGCTCAAAAGACGCAAACCGCCCGGCATTTCCACGGGGCGCCACTGTACTGATCCATGGGAATGCGGCTTTCATGATTTTTGTGCCAGCCAAGAGCCACAAGCCGAATATCCCGTCGCCTGGCTCCCCAAGGTACAAACCAAGGCCTTGAGAGAATTTCTCGCTCGCCCAGATACCACCGACCTCCGGCAAGTACCAGACGACTTGCTCAACGATACCCAATTGAGGGTGAAGAAGCATACCGTGGCAAACACGGTGTTCTTCGACCGCAAGGGGGCGAAAACCGCACTGTCTCGCTATTCCCTTCCGCTATATTTCTTGGACTTTGAGACCATCGCGTTCGCTATTCCAATTTGGAAGGGCACAAGGCCTTACCAGCAAATTCCCTTTCAGTTCAGTCTGCATCGCATGGCTCAGGATGGATCGTTAACGCACAAGTCGTTCCTTGACCTATCCGGCAATGACCCATCAAAATCTCTGGCAGATGCCCTGATCGCCAACTGCGGCAAGAAAGGCGCAATCTTTGCATACAACGCGGGATTCGAGGCTGCTCGCATTAACGATTTGGCCAAGCAGTTTCCCAGTATGCGGGCCGGCCTATTGGCAATCGTCGAACGTATCGTCGATTTACACCCCATCGCTGTGAATCACTACTACCACCCAAGCCAATCAGGCAGTTGGAGCATCAAACGTGTTTTGCCAGCCATTGCGCCTAAACTCGACTACGGCGCCCTGGAGGGGGTTCAAGATGGTGCCATGGCGATGGAAGCGTATCTGGAGGCAATCGCACCAGAAACCTCGAAAGCTCGCAAAGCGGAAATCGAACGGCAATTGTTGAGATATTGCAAATTAGACACAGCCGCATTAGTAGAAATCTGGCGTCGATTCAAATAGAGCGGCAGCATTGACATGGATCGTAAGCCAATGTCACTCTTAACGCTTCACTGTGATGCATAGGTTTCGCGCATTGAGATTTATTTCAATATTTTTACAAAAGGGTTACGATAATGCAGCTTAAATTACATTGGCATGACTCGCTTAAACTTCACTCCTCGCCGTATCAAGTTGATAAGGATGAATTGCCCATTTTTTCCGGAATATATATATTCTTTCGTACATATGGCGAGTATTCTGAGGCGCTATATGTGGGGCAGGCAATGAATATAAAGACGCGAATTGTCCAGCAGTTAAACAATTTGAAACTGATGAATGGTATCAAAAATGCCCCTAAAGGTAATCGGCGACTAGTTTTTGCAAGGTTCATTGCAGGGCAAGGACAGAAAACTAATACCGCACTTAACCTGTGTGAAAAGGCTCTTATACGTTACTACTTGGATAGAGGTGATAACCTGCTAAATGTAAAGGGAACACAGTTGAAATTTCATGAAATTGATTCGGTCCGACATGAATTGAAGAATTTTTTACCGCTAAAAACTGCTTTGCCCTATTAAGGCGTGGGCGAATGGGAATTAAGCATTATTGATTAATCTCAACTTGGATGTGGGTAAAATATTTGATTGATTTGAAAACGCAATATTCAGCCCTGCCTTGTAGGCTATCGAGAGTTATGTGGGTCGAAGCATTATAAATTCTAAGAAAATATAATATGAAAAAGAAAGACAATTCAAAGAAGCTTGATATTCCATCAAAAAACAAACCCGTGAGGCTATTTTACACGATTGCTATAGATTGTGTAATTCAAAAACCCTCTGGAAAAGCATGTTCTGATGATGAATGGTATAAAGAAGAATGTGAAAATCTAGCTACGGATTTGGAAGAAAAGCTTCCTGACTTTGGCTCTGTAGTCTTTACGCACTACGAACGCTACTCACCGGGGAGGCAGTTTTTCACAGTTCATTTTGATGTTTCAAAATTGCACGTATTTGATAACGAAGATTTTTTTATCCCAAGAGGCAGTTATTGGGGTTTTAAGGTTAGAGCACGTGCCTTGTTGTCAGTAGATAGATTGATTCAGTCTCGTCTATATGAATCGCTTTGCTGTGACTATCAACTGTCACAACTTTCTTTTAAGTTTGCTACATCGCGAGTATTTGAAATCGAAATGCATTTTGAAGGTGAAATAGTTGTAGAACATGAGTTTACGCCAGATGAAATACGTGAGGCTGGCAGCGTATCTGAAGCATTGGAGCAATTTTTCGACGAAGTTGTTTCAGGCTATCCGGACCGATTTGAATTAACTCCACCTGACAATGTTTCGCGTAGGCGCGCAGACAACAAATATACGTTTTCTGTTTACACTAGAAGAACATTTAGCTTTAGGGAGAATGAATTTGATGGTGGTGACTTTACGCGTATTGGTCGCGAAGGCTCAGAGGCGGACTCTGAAATCCAAATTGACACAACCGTTGAAGCCCATAATTCATGTGTTTCGTCTATCAAGGACGAGTTGAAGTATATTGACGATGAAGTCTATTTACCAGATGATTCAGATGTGGTTAGTAGTGATATTGGGTATGTTGATCATTCTGATGATTACTCATGGAGCGATGAACTACTTCCACTGTATAAGAAATAGAGGATATCAAGATGGCAATTACGTCAATGAAACTTTTCCTCGCATCAAGAGGGAAGGTCTTCAAAACAGCCCCGACCGTAGATTATGCTAGTGGATTTCCTGTTCTGCTGTGGGTGACGGCGTGAGCGTCCTCTAATTTGGTTGACTCAGGAATGCACGGCGCTGGATATCGTGCAAACAAATTAGTGTAGGTAACGCCACGGAAGTGGCGGCTAACTTCGGCATCGTTGGCGTCGGCGATCACCACGAGATGGTAAAAACTGACGCTTCCAGATTATGAACATTCGGATCGAACTCGATCCCCCGCCAGTAGCATTTTTCCTTACCTGGACCGACATAGGATTGCATCTGAGACAACCCGTCGATCATCCACTGTCTGCCGTTCCAATATTCAAGTTCAATCTGACTCCCAATAGCAGGCGGAACGTTGGCGGCGGGAGGGTATTCTGCGTGGAAACGCTCGAATTCTTTCGGGTCGATGTAAGGAGTTGGGCTTGGTACGCGAGTCCGACGGTCTCTCTGATAATAACCACGATGTTCTGGATTGAGAATGCCAGGAATCCACGGAGTGGTTGTGAGAAGTTCTGTAATGTTCAATTTCATGATTGACACCTCAGCAGTATGTTGGAAAATATAGTAAGTAGGATTGGCTACGACTGATGACTCTCTTTTCAGATCGGAATTCGATAGGTTTAAGGACCAACCGACTCCGTGCGCCAAGTATTACCGTTTCGGCATAGTAGCCGTTCCGGCTAATCCTAATTCACTTCGTCCATGAGCCCATTCCCAATCTAGTTTATGCATGGAATTGCCTCTCCAATGAGTGATATTTACATTTATCACTAGATAGAAAGGCAGTCGCGGCATCCGTGGCCCTGAATGACCAAGCCGGATTCAGTTGCCAGATTTTCTCCTTGGCCAATTCGAGTCAAGCTAGTGAGTTGCCTCTCTCCTTTTCAAATCGCAGACTTCAGCCCCCCGAGTTCAAAAGCCCCGTAGATTCGTTACACGTTAGTGCAAGGTCGGTCTTTCGGTCGGAATCTGTTCGAGGGACTGGACCCGTGCTCGCTTGCAGGCCAGATTGATCTTGTTCATCTCTTTCTCAGCGATGATGGTCATCTGCTGGATGTTGCGGACCAACGCCTGATGACTGCCCGGCTCGGCGGGCTTGCTCAAGTCAACCAGCAGATCAACCGCACCCGCAACCATGCTGCGTAAATCTGCAAGCGCGTCAAGCGACTCATGGGCGCGTTCGGGGAGGTCAATTTGCCGCTGATCCCCGAACAATCCAATGACAAAGCCGTCAATCTCCTGCCGCCGCACGAGCACGTAGTGATGCAAACCCTCTCGCGTCGGCTTCACCTCGAAGCGCGTCAACATGAAGGGGTTGCGGCTGTTTTGATGCTCAGTCAGGCGATTCCACAAGCCATTTGCGTATTCTGGTGATCGTGACCGATCGTTCTGGCGACCGTGACCGGTGATTCTGGTCAGATGCTCAAATCGGTCACGGTCGCCCAGAATGGACGGTCACGGTCAAACAGAATCCTCGGTCACGATCCACCAGAATCACCGGTCACGGTCGCCCAGAATACCCACCATTCACCAACACTGCCAACAAAGCGTTGACTTCATCAATGTTGTCAAATAGCGGAAACTCACCACCCCACAGTTGCTTGACCGTTTCCAGAGGGGACGCACCAGGAACGGGTGATGCAATGTTGCCAAGAAATCGTGTTCGCACTTCATGAAACGGTGTGGGGCAGTTGTACCGTTTCAGCATGGCGACAACTTCGGCATCATTGGCGACTGTCGCCTTGGGTTTGCTCACTGCCGTCAATCCTTCGTCTTCAACTTGCTGTCGTTGGCGGCTATGAAGGCGCGAATCTGGTCGGCCATGTCCATCAACTTGAGCCACTGCTCCTTGTACAGCGTCACCGGAAAGCGCCCCATTCCGTATATCGACACAGCACCCTTGTCGCTGACCTTCATGGTGATGCCGGTAGCGGCCCCTTTCTTGAGCGCGGCGTTCTCGCTGCGAAGGCGTTCGAGTTCAGCTTTCAAATCCTGATCTTGTTCGTTCATTTTGCGTTTTCCTTTTCTGTAATGGGTTTGCCAATTAGTCTGTCAATCGGTTTTGAACAGCACTGTAAGTGATGTTAGTTTTGGTAAAGAGTTGCCATTTTTCTTGAAATCCCGTGAAACGTCTTTCGCAATTTTGCTGGCGAAATCACCTCCACCTTGTCGCCAAACCCAAGAATCCACCAGTGCAGTTGCTGAGTATCAATTACTGTTGCTGAAACCGTTACCTTCCCGTCGGATGTCTCCGAAATCTGCTGATCTGCCGAAAGCGGCGTGTCTTTCAAATGCTCAGCTGCCACCGCATCGAAACGAAGCACGATTTGGATGTTTCCCTTTTGGTCAAACCCGAAAGTCCCTTCGGCAATGAAGTCGTGAAGGCTGAACTTCTTGGGTGCTCGCCTTGAAAGACTTTGAACATCGGCGAATTCGATCCGGTGCAACGCGAAGTTTCTCGGATCATCATAGGGGTCGATGGTGGCCACGAGGTAAGTCATGGTGCCTCGAAGGACCAGTCCCAGTGGATTCAAAGCGTATGCCTTGACACCACCTGCCGCGCGAGAACGGTATCTGACCTGCAATTGACGCTCATGCAACAGTGCTTCGTGAACTGTTTCCACGATGGACTCATCGACTTGCGGAGAAAACAATGGCTGTACGGGGGGCACAGTCGAAATCTTCTCTGTCCAGTGAGAAAGCGCCAAACCAGATTCAGCCTTTCCGAGCGTCGCTACAGCTTGTCTGAAATATGGCTCCATCTGCGCCAACATGCTAGCTGGAAAGAAAGGCTTGAGGTGTTCCTTCGCAAGCATGAACGTCAGGGCTTCAGTGGGAGACATTCCGGGCACATCAAGATTGGCCGCGTCCTTATCCCAACTCCAACCGTATGGTTTGTCGCGTTCATCAGAAATTAGCGGAAACTTTTCAGAGAGCACCTGCAAATCGCGCTCAACCGTACGCTTGCTGACAGCATAGCCTTCGGCATGAAGACGCTCCGTGATCTGCCGTGCTTCCACCTTGCGCGGGTAGCGGGGGATCAGTCGCAGCATCAGCCACTGTCTTAAAAGCGTGTCGTTACCCGATGCCATATTTTGAGACTCCAAGGAATTCATCGACCGCCAAAACCACAGATTTGAGGGCAAGAGTGGCGGCAAATTTGGTGCGACGTAGATTGTCGCACGATGGAATAACAATTCAGTCTTCAATATTTGCGGAGTGGAAATCCAGTGAAGAACTTTCAAAAATCTCTGTCATTGCGGGGCAACGCAACAGCTCACTCGGATTGGGAGCCGCACATGGATCGCAGACATTTCGCCAAGTCAACAGCAGCATTGCTTGCCGTCACAGCTACCGCATTTTCAATGGCAAACAGCTTGCCGGAATTGGCAGGTGAGCAGAGACCGCCATCTCGCAGACAAGTGGTGCTTGACACCGAGACTACCGGTCTCAGTCCCCAAATGGGGCATCGCATCATCGAGATTGGTGCTGTAGAACTGATAAATGGCGAGCGAACAGGAAGCCAGTTTCATACCTACCTTGATCCAGAGCGCGACATAGACCCTGGTGCGGAGACGGTGCACGGTATCAGCCGGGGGTTTCTGAATGGCAAGCCTCGCTTTGAAGATGTATCAGCCGACTTGCTTGCGTACCTCGCTGGTGCCGAACTCATCATTCACAACGCAAGATTTGATTTGGGGTTTCTGGATTCAGAACTTGCACGGTTGGGTGCGTTGCCTATCCAGTCTCACTGTCCCAAGGTCACCGACACGCTCGCACTGGCTCGAAATTTCCACCCAAAGCAGCGCAATAGCCTTGATGCGCTGTGTGCCCGGTATGAGATCAGCACATCAAACCGAGAACTCCATGGCGCCCTGCTTGATGCCGAATTGCTGGCCAAGGTTTATCTATCAATGAAAACGACGCATGGCTCACCCCAATAACTGACTGTCAGAAGTCATTCGACATAGTCACGACGAAATGAGTCGGTCAACAGAAAAGAGAAAACAGTGAAAATTTGTATACATCGCGGCACCCAGGAAATTGGTGGCACCTGCATCGAAATCGCCCATGAGGGTTCTCGCATCGCAATTGATCTTGGCCTGCCATTGCATGCAGAGACCAATGGTCCGGAATGGTTGCCACCCGTGGTTGGCCTCACGCAACCCGCCGATGACTTTTTTGGGATCGTCATATCTCATCCGCATCAGGATCATTATGGTTTGCTGGCCCACGTGCATGAAACCGTCCCAATCGCCATGGGGCAGGCCGCAAGGCGAATTCTCACTGCTGCATCACGGTTTGTGCCAGGGCCAACGGTACAGCTCGGGGATTTGGAGTTGACAGACCGACAGCCGCTATCGCTTGGCCCGTTTTCCATTACACCGTTCATGGTCGATCACTCTGCCTATGACGCATATTCTTTGCTGATTGAGGCAGGAGGGCAGCGCGTTTTCTACAGCGGTGATTTTCGTGGCCATGGTCGCAAAGCCGCCTTGTTTGAGCGCCTAGTGGCCGCCCCGCCAACACCGATTGATTGCCTCATGCTGGAGGGCACCAGCATTGCCAGACTTGATGCAGACGCACACTTCGCGACCGAAAGTGAGTTGGAGCAGCAATTTGTCGCCGCCTTCAAGCGCATATCGGGACTCACGATGGTGTTTGCATCCGGTCAGAACATCGACCGTCTGGTGACGTTGTATCGCGCTGCACTCAAGACAGGGCGGGTATTGATTCTGGATTTGTACACAGCCGAGGTGTTGGCAGCGACTGAAAATGAACGTTTGCCGCAGGGACATTGGGAGAATGTTCGAGTCGTCATTCCGCGCAGTCAGTCTCGCCAGGCAACGGAGACGGAAGACCTCTTTAAGCGCCATCGCTGCATCAACTGGGCCACGTTGCACGACCTGGGGTCCAATGCCGTCATGCTGTGTCGCAGTTCAATGCTCAAGCAATTAGCTGCGACAGGTAATCTGGAAGGTGCCGAAGCCGTGTATTCCATGTGGGATGGCTATCTACAAGATGGCAAGCTTCAAGCGCAACTGGTTGACCTGAATATTCCACTGACGCAAATCCACACGTCCGGCCACGCGGACACGCCGACACTCAAACGCTTGGCCGCTGCACTAAACCCGAAGGCCGTAACGCCGATTCACTCCCAACACCCTGAAATGTACGAATCGCTGTTCCCCAATGTTGTTGCAAGGTCGGACGGCGAATGGTGGTCCGTCTAGGTCCATCAGGGAGTCAATCAGAATGACCAAAACAATGAGGCCCTCGCCGCCTTACACGAGACTTTCCCAAGCATATTTCCAGATGTGCCACCAAAGCCGGTGCCGCGACCTCGCAGCTTGTTTAGCCCATCCAAAAAGCCTGCCTCAGAGCAATCCAAACCTTTACACTAATCGGCACCATGCTAACCAATGAAGCATTTGAACTAACCACTGAACAGCTTCAGCGGTACGACGACTGGATTTCAAAAATCGCCTCGCTCGCCAGGGAAGATGGTGAAAGTTGGTCCATTATTGGTGAGGTGGAAATAGTTTTCACATTAAGCAGCATTGGCAGAGGGGTGATCGCACGTATTCCGAGTTCAACCGCACAAGTCGTAATTGAGGACCTCTTTTAGTTGGTGCTTCGGCAGGCTGATGAAAAACTTGTTTTTCCAGGGTGTAGGCAATGATTAGTGAAAAAACTGCTCGCGAGCTAAATCAACTTTTTGGACTGACTCAGCCAGACGATTCCTCGCGGAAGTTGCGCTACTGTTGGCCATGCCCGCTAGCGGCTCAAGAGATGGGAGACTTCCTCGTGGTGCCGCTAACGTCTTCAAGGGAATTGGCATCGGAGGGCTGGAACATGCAGCATTGTGTTGCAACTTACGATGCCAAGTGCGCGGCGGGTATATATCAAGTGTTTTCAATTCGTGATTTACTTGGAAATCGAATTGCCACTTTAGGCCTGACTTACGGACCCAACGGGTGGACGATAGATCAATGCCTTGGCCTCAGCAATGTCGAAGTCATGCTGAAGTCGGTCGAGTGGATTCATGGAGACGGAATACATGAGTCAATGGATGATTTCACCGACCTGCACTATCTGGCGCAAGAAGTTGCGCGACTGCTGAACAGATTTACAGGGATGGATCCTTCCTAGTTTCGTGTGGAACTTGCAATAATGATGGAATGCAGTAGGGCTCATTGGAACTCGTGGTCAGTTCACCGTTGAGTTGTCCACAAATCCAAAAAGCGGCAGTATGAATTGGGATTGAATGCAAAATGGCCTAAAACAGCCGGACGAGATCAGATGACAGAGACTAAATTTATTTTTATTGGGGCAGGAATATGAACAAATTTTTAAATGAATGTAAAAGTACGATCCATGAGGTTCAGCAATTGCTTGCGACAAATAGGGAACATTGGGTTCGGCTGTTTTCTAACTATGCAAATGTTCTACACAAAAACGAAGAGGAGATACGAAGTAAGAAGAAGAAAACATTCAATGAATGGGCTCCACTGTATCTTTATATGAACGTCACTCAAGCTAAAGGCACGATGGAGTTTAGCTTACGCTATTTAGGGCAGCAAGTTGCAACCCTGAAGGTAAGGGACGGAAAAACAACCGTCTCAACAAAATCATTTGACGAGACTAATAGACGTGACTTTGGATGTGATTTCAAATTGGCTGGGGATGAATGGAATTCAAAAACATCTGCCGTATTCCGAAAACACTTTTCAGCTCAGTTGCCGCGAACGCTTGAATCAAGGAAAAGGAATGAGGAGCATCGGATTGAAAGCGCACTGTTAACTGAGTTCTCAAAAACGAACAGAACTGATAAAGAGTTTTGTAATATTCAGCCGGTCAGAATTGCGAAAATTGCCAGATTCCAAATGCCAACACCAATCACTGCTAGCAATCCGAAGAAGATGAAGTACAGCAGCGGTGACAGTCTTGGTGGTGGAATAGATATTCTTTGTCGCGTTGGCTCTGGCGGTAGGTCGAATCTTTGCGTCATGGAAGTGAAGGATGAATACAATGCGAACGAGCCGCCTAGCATGGCAATTAAGCAGGCTTTGGCATATGCAACATTTCTGCGAGAGCTATTGAGAAGTGAGCATTGTGAAAAATGGTGGCATGTATTTGGCTTTAAGAAGCCCCGTAAACAGATTAAGTTACTTGTTTCGTGTGTCATGCCTGCTCCAGCAAGTGGCGAACCAGATATTTCATTTGGCAACACCACAATTCCATTCGATGATGACAGCACCGATTGCGCTATTTTGCACTACATGTACTTCAAAGAGTGCGATAACAAGATAAAGATAGTATCAACATCGCTTGGGCAGGAAGTTACTCAAGCCCTCTAAATTGTGTTCGTGTCACGATCCCGACCTAAGGTGAGTATTTCTGTGTCGAATTCTCTCTGCGTAGCGGTTAGTAATTTTCGCTACAATCCCTTGTCTATTTTGATCTCTGCAACTAGGCGCCAACAGCAAATTGGAAAACGCTATGAATCGGTAACTGAAAACGTTAAACGAATCATCAATAGCTTTTCTGCGATTAGTTTAGATATATGAAACCAACCTGGGATGACATGCAGTTCTCCTGACAAGCTAACTCTAATATAAGGAAGTCAAATATGCGAGACGAGTTTTACGCCGACAAAAGAGACTTGGTTAAGTGGTCTGTACTGCTGCTCATAGGTAAGCAGCATGAAAGAATTATTCAGATTTGTTACTACAACACCAGCAATTTCAAGAATTATTTAATAGATATTGATGGTAAGCAGTGCGAAATTCCAGATGAGGTTATTTCGCATTTCAGAAACATTAATAACGCTTCAACAATTACGACCCAGCCCAAAATAACTGTTTTTGATACGGAATTTCCCGAAAAAGACAGAGCCTTGTATAGCGCGGAAATTACCAAGCTCATAGCTAAATACCAGAGTGAGAAGTGTGTGGTTTTCCTTGATCCTGATACTGGGCTTGAACCGCGACGAAACGTTGGCAAAACTCACGTTTTGGCAGATGAGGTCAAGACAATCTGGCAAGCAATCCCGAAAAAGTGGTTATTGGTTCTGTATCAGCATAAAACCAATCGGTCCAGTGAAGAATGGATCGAACCGAAGCGCGAACAATTCGCCGCGGCTATCGGCGAATCACTCGGTAGGGTGAAGACTGCATCGGCAAAAGGTATTGCAAACGACGTTGTCTTTTTCTACGCCACAAAGTAAGCGGTGACCCGAAGATTCGCTTCAAGTTGCCGCGATTCAGTTGGTCCGCTTGGTTGCGATGAAAGTGTGGTGTGCGCGGTCCACGGGCTACAAAAACGTGTGGACTCGCTTTTCTAAATTCAGCAAAACAGACTTCGGCGATAAACGGGCACCGGAGCAAGCAACCAGTTGAAGGCGATTCAACATCGCAATAGTCATTTGACCTCGTCTGCCGACGTGCAAATAGGATGCACTCCGGTGATCACGGGGTACTCGCACACTTCGTCAATCCGCTTGCGGTAGGCATCAACCAGACACGGTTTGGTGGTGCATTTATTTCTTGCACCCAGCCACACCTTCTGCGTTGACTTGAGGTCCTTCAGCGCACCGGCACCAATATTGGATGCCGACATGTATTTGTAGTTTTCACCAAGAGCATCGTCCAGCTTGCCAAGTAGGAGGTCGCCACATATCTCCTTTTCGGCATAGGAGACTGCCTTCTTGCAGTCAAATGAGGCAGCGTGTGCGGCCAAAGGTGCTGCTAGTGCTGCTACAACAAAGATAAAATTCAATACTCGCATGACGACTCCTAAAAGAATGGTTACCCGCTGGCCTGGCGTATAAGTGACCCAATTCGCTCAACTCACGATAAGCAAACTTATCAATAGTGAAAATGTCGTCGCATCTCAGTTGTCCGCCGTTGCATGACGGGCGTATCCCATTGACTCAAACAGCAATGGTCACGCAAATGATGCTACATCGAACTATGCTCTGCGGCGCCTCAATCCAAGTCAGTCCAAATTCCACGCTCAACCTTAACAACCGCACCCCTGGCCTTTTCTTGCGCGATGTAAGCCGCCATGCTTTCTGATTGATGATCTCGAAAGGTTACATATTTTTTTGCGCTATAAACTTCTGAAGTGACACGAGTGCAATTTGTTTCAGTCAAGTCGCCACGATCAGCGTCTGCCAATGGCTTGAAATTGGGGGATTGGGATGTCATTTTCATCACGTCCTATTTGTGCTTTTTTGTTCAAAAATTACATACGGAACTGCAATCCATTGGTCCGCATGACTCTGCGCTGCGATGACACGCACGAGTGCACGGACAGGTATTGCCAAATCCCGAACGGCTACTTTATGCATTTTGGTCAAGGTATCCAGCCCGGATAGAAAGTAGTCG
>Ga0194061_1000905_pt1 | contig 17934 bp, 19 predicted proteins | sample SepL2221m_MetaG_FD_163423 | JGI IMG/M metagenome (GOLD analysis project Ga0194061, IMG submission 163423) | Anoxic zone freshwater microbial communities from boreal shield lake in IISD Experimental Lakes Area, Ontario, Canada - Sep2016-L224-21m | ecosystem: Environmental > Aquatic > Freshwater >... | reverse complement strand
GTTTGTCGCTTGGGTACGAACTCAACCCCATGGATCCCCGCTTTCGCGGGGATGACGACAGTCGGGGGAAGTTTGTCGCTTGGGCACGAACTCAACCCCATGGATCCCCGCTTTCGCGGGGATGACGACAATCGGGGGAAGAGTCAGGGTCTCCTGCCAATGTCATAAAAAACCGGGGAAACCCGAATCGCACTTACTGAAATAAACCGCGTCATTCCGGGGCCGCGTAGCGGAACCCGGAACCCATGGGGTTTGTCGCTTGGGTACGCACTCAACCCCATGGGTCCCCGCTTTCGCGGGGATGACGACAGTCGGGGGAAGTTCGTCGCTTGGGCACGAACTCAACCCCATGGATCCTCGCTTTCGCGGGGATGACGACAGTCGGGGGAAGTTTGTCGCTTGGGCACGAACTCAACCCCATGGATCCCCGCTTTCGCGGGGATGACGACAATCGGGGGAAGTAAGCGCGATTAAGTAAGTGCCATTCGGGTTTCCCCGGCTTTTTCACCTTTTTGCATTAATGCGCCGTCGTCATTTCCAGCCGGCGTTCGATGCGGTCGATTCTTCGCTCAAGGCTGTCCAGTCACGCATTCATGTTCGCAACATCGGCGTGCAATCCGGCCACCTGTTGTTCGATGGACGTCAGACGCGCTTTGATGAAGGTGTTGTCCTCTTTCAATGCATCCACTGCGGCGCGAATGGCGCGCAGGTGTTCGAGGATCAGGTTTTCAACATTCTCAGTCACTATCGCCTCCTACTCTTGAAGAGTATAAGCCAACCTGGAGCTTGGGTCGCCCTCAGGTCTGGTGCCCATTCAAACCCAGTAAGACACCCGCGTCATCACCCCGGCGACGGCGCGCATCGCCTGCTTGACCGGCGCCGGCAGTTCGGCGGCGCCCAGTTCGCGCGCGGTGGCGGCGTGGCGCGCTTCGTCGTCGCGCATGGCGCTGACCACGGCGCGGGTGCGCGCATCGCGTTCATCAAGACGGGTGAGATGCCCTTCGAGGTGGGCTTGCACCTGGTGCTCGGTTTCGGCGAGGAAGCCGAGGTTCCATTGGTCACCCAGCCGCCCGGCGCAATAGCCCATGGCGAGCGACCCGGCGTACCACAGCGGATTGAGCAGGCTGGTGCGGCCGCCCAGTTCGGCGACGCGCTGCTCGCTCCAGGCCAGGTGATCGAGTTCCTCGCGCGCCGCTTGGGCCAGCGCGGCAACGGTCGCCGGGTTGTCGGAACTGAGCGCCTGCCCCTGGTAGAGCGCCTGCGCGCAGACTTCGCCGCAATGGTTTACGCGCATCAGCGCGGCGGCGCGGCGGCGTTCGGCATCCGGCAATTGCGCCTCGGGTACGGCGGCGGCGGGCGTGGGCCGCGCGGCATGGGCCGGTGCAAACACGGTGCGCAGGCCTTTGTCGAATGCAGTGATGAACTGGTCGAGATTGGTCATGAGGTTCATGGTGTTTGTCGTTTTTGTCTCAATTCGAGGCGACGCAGATGAAACATCTACAGGTTAAATAACCGCTTCCAGACCCTTGCGATCGAGGAGGTTAAGCAATTTTAACGATGGACCGCTGGGATGTTTTTCGCCGATTTCCCACTTGCGCACAGTCGACAGACTGGTGTTGAGCAGTGCAGCAAGCACCGACTGACTCAACTGCAGATGATCGCGCAATGCGCGTATTTTCTTGCTGTCATATTCGGGCACCGGCTCAAGGCAAAGCACATCGAATTTGCGCATCTTGCGAATATCGATGAATCCCAAGCGATGCAGATCAGCCGCCGTCTCATGCACCGCCTCAAGAATCGGTGTTTTAGCTTTAGATTTTGTGGTCATGACAAATCTCCTGTAACGAACCCTCAGCGACCGCTTGGTCGAGTTGCCGCCCTGTCCTGGCCAGCAATTCCGCGCCGATATCCTGCAATGCTTGCAGTTCACCGTCTGTGATTGTGGCTCGAACATTCTTCTCGAACCCGTAGACGAAGAACCACTTGTCGCCCTTGTTGGTCGCCACCAGTGTTCTCGCGCCACCTCGCTTGCCTCGACCGGCAAGTCCGATGCGTTTTTTCAATACTCCGCCACCCAGATCTCCATCGATCAGACCTTGCGCCATTTCCACAACGGCGGCACACAAGGCCTTGTCGGTCAATTCTGTTTTGCGCACCCAGCGACTGAAATAGCGGGTTTTGAATACGCGATTCACAAGAATATTGTATCACTTAGTGTCATAGAGCATTTACAGAGTCGGCCGCAGGAATGAAAGATATTTACTTCATGCCCGGACGCCCTGTCTGCAGAGCAAAAAAAACGGGCGCCGAAGCGCCCGTTTCAGGTACAGCTGTTACGTGTTGCTTAGAACGAGTGACGAATACCAGCACCCCAAATCGTCACGTCCTGACCGGTACCAAGACCGCTACCCGCAGTGCCGCCACCGGCGGTTTGGTTCAGAACGGGGGTCGAGAAGTTGTACTTGGTGTTATTGCCGTTATCCAGCTTGGCGAAAGAGCCATAGACCGCCGTACGCTTGGACAGGTTGTACTCGTAGCCCAGCTGCATAGCCGAAGCTTTGAGACCGCCTTCGCAGAAGCCCGTACCAGCGGCAGCAGCGGCAGTGTTAGTAACACCGGCACCACAGCTGCTATTGCCAGGGGTCCAGGTGTAACCGGCGCGGATCGTGCCGTTGCCAACAGGGGCAGCCAGACCGAGGTAATAGTTCTTACGCGAGTAAGACGTATCGTCAGTGCTGTTATTGTTGTTGCCATACTTCATCTGCTCCATCGCAGCGGCGACTTGCACCACACCGAAGTTGTAATTACCACCCAGCGTCCAAGCCGTGTCATCCACGTTATTGTTGGTGGTCAGGCCTGCGGTGGCGATACCGGTAGTGCCAGTCGCGCTGACCGTAGCACCCCCAGCTGTGGTGGTAACAATCGTAGCCGTGGGTGCGGAAACCCCACGATCACGCCAGCCCGTGTGCTTCTCATAGCCGAAGGTCGCGCCGGCATTCGCGTTGGACCAGTTGACCGTCGTGGCCCAGGAATTCGGGCTGTTTTTCGCCGCCGAGGCGGAGTCGTTCTTTTCTTCGTTGGCACGCACCGCAAGCTTGACTTGCACGCCGGAGAACAGCGGCGACCAGTACTGCAGGGTGTTGCTCATGCGGTTGCTGAACGAGGTGTTGGACATGGAAAGCTGGCCGCAAATCGGGGCAACGCCGGTAATGACCGTGGTCGTTGTGGTTCCACTGGCGGTGCTCGTGGTTGAAGCACCAGCATTCGTGGCGTTCGCGCAGTTCAGGTCAGGCTGGGCACCCGTGGAGTCGTTGTTGTGCATCAGCAGGTTCTGGAAGCCGGCATAACCGCCGACGGACGAAATGTTCCAGATGGCTTCAGCCGACTTGTACGGCGAATCCCAGTTACCCATCAGCACGTTACCGAAGCTGCCTTCAAGGCCGACGGCGGTGTTACGTGAGCCGATACCGGCGGTGTTGTTGAACTGGCGGCCATCGGCAGCAATGTTGCTCTCGGCCTGGAACCAGGCTTTGAGGCCGTTGCCGAGGTCTTCCACACCCTTGAAGCCGATGCGCGAGGACTGGTTGTAGACGTCAAACTTGGTTACGCCGGTTTGGTTTACGTTTGCCGGGCCGTTACCAGAATAGGTGGAGAAACCGGCGCTGTTGATGGAGTTGATCGATACGTCGAAGGTACCGTAGATCTGCACGTTGCTCGCTTGCGCGAACGCGGCAGCGGGTGCAGCCAGCGCGCCAGCAACTGCCAGTGCCATTACTTTTTTGTTAATCAAGGTGGATCTCCTGTGAAGTTTAACTGCTTTGATTTCGCCGGGACTGCACGGACACTCAGCTGAGGTATCTGCACCGCTCCGACTCGAAACCCCTCGAAGGCCGAGAAGTTGTGGTAATTGTGCCTAGCCGCTATGGCACAAGCAAGAAATCAAGCGGTTTTTGGCGGTAATCCGGGGGATTCGTTGTTTTTTTGCAACAACGGCAATTAACGGTTAAAAAATCAATTAAATCAATGGTATTTTTAGATAGAGCTAAAGTTTTACCGGAATATTTGCCGGCTTTTCGAGGTTTTGCCCTGATTCAGGCCGGAATTTACACCTTTACACCAGGAACAGTGGTGTTTTTTAACGAAGGAAGCTCTGAAGAAGTCTCTACTTCGTCGTTCCCGCGAAAGCGGGAACCCATTTTGACCCGATTGATCGACGATTTAGGTCAAGGTGGATTCCCGCTTGCGCGGGAATGACGGACTCAGCCAGAGGTTCCCTAATGCGGCGTGGGCAAAGCCTGTTTCCGCTATCAATGCACCGCTTTCAATGTGCGTCAGGTTCTTGCATCCACGCCGGGATGTCACGCTGCCCGTGAAGTACGCGCCAGACGTCGACGCGATCGTCGCGCTCAATGTAGAAAACCAGATGCGGGTAGCGCGTAAGAGGCCAGAACCGCAGTTCCGGAAGGCCCAGTTCATGGGCGTAGCGCAGAGAACCGCTGGCGGGATGGCGACCGAGGTGGGCATAGGCCTGCTCCAAGGCTTCGATGAAACCGAGCGCCGCCTGCCCGGCGCCCTCATCCAGGTAGTGCTCGATTGCCGCATCCACATCCCGCATCGCCAGCTGGCGCGGAATCACCGGCTTGGATTTCACTCCCGAACGCGTCGCTTCGCGCGCTGGCGCAGTGCGTCGAAATAAGCGGTGTCGGCGGGCTCGGCCACAGCCGAGGCGCCCCCTTCGAGCAGCATGCTGCGCAAATACAGTCGATCCGAATCCCTGCGGATCAGTTCGCGCACGTACTCGCTGCTGGTGCCATAACCGCGCCGGGTAACCTGCTCATCGACAAAATCTTTGAGTGACTCCGGCAGGGAGATGTTCATTGTGCTCATAGCGCAAGTTTAGGCATTTTGGCAAATTTTGGCAAGCCGCCAGTCTTGCCTCGCAGATGGTGACCGGGGCGTTTGCCCGTTCACCGCCCGAACAGTCGCGCCAGCTCCACACCCGGATCAGGCGCGCGCATGAAGGCCTCGCCGACCAGAAAAGCGTTGACGCCGCCTGCGCGCATGCGCGCGACATGTTCGGGCGTGTGAATGCCGCTCTCGGTAATCACCAGGCGCCCGGCCGGCACCTGTGGCAGCAGGTCGAGCGTCGTTTCGAGTTTGGTTTCAAAAGTGCGCAAATTGCGGTTGTTGATGCCGATGAGCGGCGTTTTAAGTACGAGTGCGCGCTCAAGCTCGGCAGCGTCATGCACTTCAACCAGGACCGCAAGGCCCAATTCGAGCGCCAGCGCTTCCAGGGAAACAAGCTGTGCATCGGAAAGCGCGGCGACAATCAGCAGGATGCAGTCGGCGCCCATGGCGCGCGCCTCGGTCACCTGGTAGGGGTCGATGATGAAGTCCTTGCGCAGCACCGGCAGGCCGCAGCCGCCGCGGGCGGCGCGCAGGTTGTCGGCACCGCCGAGGAAAAACTGCTCGTCCGTGAGCACCGACAGGCAGGCGGCACCGTGCGCCTCGTAGGCGCGGGCGATCGAGGCCGGGTCGAAGTTCTCGCGCAGCAGGCCCTTGCTCGGGCTGGCCTTTTTGATTTCCGCGATCACCGCCGAATGGCCGGCGGCGATTTTTGCGTGCAGCGCGGCGGCAAAATCACGCGGCGCCGGCGCGCGCTCGGCGCGCGCGCGCTGCTCGGCGGCGGAAACGCGCTTTTGCCCGTCGGCGATTTCACGCGCCTTGACGGCGAGGATGCGTTGCAGAATGTCGTCCTGGGGTGGGTTCAATTTGGTTTCCTGGTGATTTGGCGAGTGCTTGCGGCAATACGTGAGTAATCCTTCGTCATTCCCGCGCAGGCGGGAATCCATGGGGTTCGAGTCTTTCCGACCGACGGACAACCCCTTGGATTCCGGGTTCCGCTGCGCGGCCCCGGAATGACGGATGAGGCGACCGCTGACTTTGCACACATCGCCAGCTGGAAACGCCCGTCTGGCGCGGCTTTCCAGCCGACAGCGTGCTTTTCTACATCACTTGAAGCGGTTGGTGCATTCAATAAACTTGGCCAGCTTGTCGCGCGCCGCGCCGCTGGCGATTACTTCGAGCGCCTTGTCGACGCCGTCCTGGATGCTGGCGGCCTTGTCGGCGACGTAAATGGCGGCGCCGGCATTGAGCGCGACGATGTCGCGCGGCGCGCCGGCCTTGTTTTCGAGCGCGGCGATGAGCATGGCGCGCGATTCCTCGACGCTGCCGGCCTTGAGCGTGCGCCCGTCGTGCACCGGCAGGCCGAACTCTTCCGGATGGACGGTGTATTCGGTGATACGGCCGTCCTTCAATTCACCCACCATGGTCTGGCCGCTGATGGAAATCTCGTCCAGCCCTTCTACGCCGAACACCGTCATGGCGTGGCGGTTGCCAAGGCGCTGCATGACGCGGATAAGAATGCCGACAAGGTCGGCATGGAACACGCCCATCAATTGCGTCGGCGCGCCGGCGGGGTTGGTCAGTGGCCCGAGGATGTTGAAAATGGTGCGCACCCCGAGTTCGCGGCGCACCGGGGCGGCGTGTTTCATCGCGCTGTGGTGGTTGGGCGCAAACATGAAGCCCACGCCCACCGTGTCTATGCACTCGCCCACCTGCGGCGCCGTCAGACCAATGTTTACACCCAGCGCCTCGAGCACATCGGCGCTGCCCGACTTGGAGGACACCGCGCGATTGCCATGCTTGGCCACGCGCGCACCGGCCGCGGCACAAACAAAGGTGGCCGCGGTGGAAATGTTGAAGGTACTGGCCGAGTCGCCGCCGGTGCCCACCACGTCGACCAGATTGGAAGGGTCCCTGACCTCAACCTTGGTCGCCAGTTCGCGCATCACCTGCGCCGCGGCGGCGATCTCGCCTATGGTTTCCTTTTTAACGCGCAGGCCGATCAGGAGCGCGGCGATCAGCAGCGGCGACATCTGCCCGCTCATGATCTGGCGCATGATGTCGAGCATCTCGTCGTGGAATATTTCGCGGTGTTCTATGGTGCGCGTCAGCGCTTCCTGGGGCGTCATGGCTGTGTCTCCTGGTTTTGCTTGTTCAAGCCTTCAATTCTGTGACAAAAAATTCTGCAGCAGGCGGTGACCGTGCTCGGTCAGTATGGCCTCGGGATGGAACTGCACGCCCTCGACCGCCAGTGTTTTGTGACGCAGGCCCATGATCTCGCCATCAGCGGTCCAAGCGGTCACCTCCAGGCATTCCGGCAAGCTGTCGCGTTCTACCGCGAGCGAATGATAACGCGTGGCGGTAAAGGGGCTGGGCAGGCCGGCAAACACGCCTGTACCTCGGTGTTCAACCGGCGAGGTCTTGCCATGCATCAGCGTCGTGGCATGGACGATTTTTCCTTCAAAGGCCGCACCTATGGCCTGGTGCCCGAGGCAGACCCCAAGGATGGGAATCCTGCCGCCAAACTCGCGAATCAGCGGCACCGAAATGCCCGCCTCGGCCGGCGAGCAGGGCCCGGGCGAGACGACAATGCGCGCGGGCGCGAGCGCCGCCACTTCGGCCAGGGTGATTTCGTCGTTGCGCACGACTTTCACTTCGGCACCCAGTTCACCGAAATACTGCACCAGGTTCCAGGTGAAGGAGTCGTAATTGTCTATCATCAGCAACATGATTAACCTAACGCATTGAATTACAACATATTAATTTCGTGCAATTGGATTCTATACCCGCGTGCGTAGGCGCTATTTAAAGCGGTAGGCCGATTGTTTCGGGCCTCATTCGCCGTTATGCCCGGCGCGGGAAAGGGGGGATCAGGCGGCAGGCTTGCGCCAGCGCCAGCAGAGGGAGACAACAGAATAAAGGCGGGAATTCACGCTTCCATTATTGCACCGCTCAGGCTTGCCGCCAATACCTCGCAGCCATAACTAGGGGGGGGTAGGGGGTGCCGGGGTTCATGGGCATATGGTGTTCACCCCTGCCGTCATTGAAATCACCTCATGGATACACCCCGGCCCCTAGAGTGTTTCCTGTTAGCGCCGCAAAAATTTTGGCGAGTCTGAACTAACAATCCTTTTTCGCCGGACTAAGGAATCTTTTTTTCTGGCCGGGGGAAGTTTCGCACCCCCGGTGACGGGAACCCAATGCGGGGGGCCCCATCCCACTCGTCAACTCAACTGTTGGGGTGGTTCGTAGCTAACAAGCTCTGCGGGAGAATAGTGTCGGGTTCCGACCCGAAGCGACCATTTCCAAAAGCCGTCAATCCAGGAGGCTAGTTAGAGTTCCGGTCGGAGAGCCAACCAGTTTTAACTCTCGACACCTTTTCCCAACAGATTTCTATGTCCAACTGAGTTTCTGATAAAGTGAACCGTATCCGTAGGTTCACGTGTTACTGCAGACGCGGCAAGCTCCGCGCTAGGTCTTTATGTGAATTTTCGAGTTCTACTCGAGGTCAGCCCGCCCAGGCCATAGTGGGAACTTTTCTCCCTTCGCCTCCAAATTTTGGAAATTCGAAATGACATTCGAAGCAACGGTTGCGTTTCCAAGTGTGAATCCACACTTGGCACAACGTATGAAATCGTTTCACAAAAATCGACTGCCCGAGTTAGAAATTCTCTCACTTCCCGGGCACAATTCTTTTTTCGACGCTTGGGACGCTGCAATCGAGAAGGCGTCGTTCGAGCTTCTTATCCTCACCCATGAGGACGTTCGCATCCTCGGCCTTCCAAACTTTTCGCTCTTGAACATGTTCGCGGAAGAACCGAAGCTCGGCATGTTAGGCGTCGCCGGCACGAAAGAGATTAACTTTCCGGATGTTTGGTGGTTCTCGGATACGCGGTATCAAGCGGGCCTCCTTTCTGGTGAGATCTTTCACGACACACCGCAAATGACTACTCCACAAAAGATGATCTACGGAGAGTTCGGCAACGTCGTCGTGCTCGATGGGGTTTGCCTGATCACCACAAAGGAGCGGCTCGCCAAGATACTCCCCGAGTGCAGGAAGCGCACGTACGCCCCTTGGGATTTCTATGATCACGTGGCGTCGCTGGAATTTGTGAAGGCTGGATACCACCTCCGCACCTGTGGGTTACGGATCATTCATGACTCGATGGGTGGAGGCAGGCGCGAAGCCTATATTGCTGCAGGAGAGGAATTTTCTCGCGAGTATCTGGTAGATCCGAACACCGGTACTTATCGCACCTGGTCAGTGTAAAACAAGTCACGATTGTCTATCATCAGCAACATAATTAATTGATCTCTCCCCAATTCATGACAAACGTTCGTCATTCCCGCGAAAGCGGGAATCCAGTGACTTTGCGCGAACGTCGCTGGATCCCCGCTTTCGCGGGGATGACGGTATCGGATGGGCTAATTGTCATGAAATATGAAACGCTCATTAGTCGCTCCCCGACTGCAAGCCGCCTGCGGCAAGCTCGGCGGCGCGAAACAGCGCGCGCGCCTTGTTTTGCGTTTCCTGCCATTCGCTGGCCGGATCGGAGTCGGCGACGATGCCCGCACCGGCCTGCACATGCAACTGGCCGTCCTTCAACACCGCGGTGCGGCGGGTCGGGCCTTTGCATTTGCTCGTTTCAAATCCATCTTGAAGGACATGCCGGCCACGGGAAAATAGCCGCCGCAGTCTAGAGAGCCGCGGTGACGATGATCTCGACAAGCGCGTCCGCACCGGAAAGATTGGCCTCGAGGCTGGCACGCGCCGGCGCGGCGCCCGGAGCGGTCCAGGCATCCCAGATTTCATTCATGCCGGCCAAATCGGCCTTCATGTTCTTGACCATGATCAGTGCCGTAAGCAGGCGGCTCTTGTCGGTGCCCAATTGCGCTAGGCGCGCATCGATGCGCGCGAGCACATCGATTGTCTGCACGCGAATGTCGGGCGCGCGGTCAACCGATGTTTGGCCGGCAAGGTGGGCTACCCCGTTGTAAATGACGGCGCGACTCAGCCTCGCACTGGTTTCGAATCGCTGGATTTCGGCCATGACGAGCTCCTTGATGTTCGATTAGAATCGGATGTCCACATTGTATCTTGTATCAAAATATCGAAATACAAAAAATCACAGAAAAATCATCAAAGGACGTGATGGAAGATGAGACAGGCAAACTGATCGACCTGCGCAGCGACACCGTCACGCGCCCGAGTGCCGGCATGCGCGCGGCGATGGCCGCGGCGCGGGTGGGCGACGATGTCTACGGCGACGACCCGAGCGTCAACCGGTTGCAGGCACGGGCGGCCGAGTTGTTCGGCCACGAAGCGGCGCTGTTCGCACCCTCGGGCACGCAAAGCAACCTGATCGCCTTGCTCACCCACTGCCAGCGCGGCGACGAATACATCGTCGGGCAGGAAGCGCACACCTACAAATACGAGGCCGGCGGCGGCGCCGTTCTGGGCAGCATCCAACCCCAGCCCATCGTCCACCAGCCCGATGGCAGCCTCGCGCTCGAGGACATCGAGCGCACGATAAAGCCGGACGATTTTCATTTCGCGCGCAGCCGCCTGCTCGCACTCGAGAACACCCTTGGCGGGCGCGTGCTCGATCCCGCCTATATCGGTGCGGCAACCGCGCTCGCGCACCGGCGCGGCCTCGCCACGCATCTGGACGGCGCGCGCATCTGCAACGCCGCGGTGAAACTCGGCATCGACCCGCGCGAAGCCGTGCAGGGCTTTGACAGCGTCTCGGTTTGCCTGTCCAAGGGCCTGGGTGCCCCGGTCGGCTCGTTGCTGTGCGGCAGCCGCGCGTTTATCAAACAGGCGCTGCGCTGGCGCAAGATGCTGGGCGGGGGCATGCGCCAGGCCGGCATACTCGCCGCGGCCGGACTATACGCGCTCGAGCACAACATGGCGCGCCTGGCCGAAGACCATGACAACGCCGCGCGGCTCGCGCACGGACTGGCCGACATCACCCAAATCAAGGTGAGCGTGCCCCAGACCAATATCTTCTACGTGGACCTGCCCGCCGAACTCTGCCCTGCGCTGCGCGCTGCCCTTGAGCGCAAGGGCATACTTGCGCGCATCACGCCGCACACGCGCCTTGTGCTGCACCTCGATGTGACACGGGCGCAGGTGGACAAGACGGTCGCCGCATTCAAGCAATTTTTCGCCGCATGATCTGTTGGGGGAATAAATGAAAACCGATGCCCGCTATAGCTCCCGTTTGCTCAAACAACTGCTGGTCCTGCTGTTCATCGCAGCCTTGCCCTTGCAGGCGCACGCCCAGGACTACCCGAACAAACCGATGCGCATCGTCGTGCCATATCCGCCTGGCGGCGCCTCCGACGTAGTGGCGCGGCTGATCGGCCAGTACATGGGCGAGACCTTCCGCCAGCCGGTGATTATCGAGAACCGCGCCGGCGCGAACGGCATCATCGCCTACCAGTTCGCGGCGCAATCGGCGCCCGACGGCTATACCATGCTGATGAGCAACGTCGGCCCCAGCGCTATCAACCCGAGCATCTACACCAAGATTTCCTACGATGCGATCAAGGACTTCACGGCGGTCTCGTTGACCAGCCTGGTACCACTGATGCTGGTGGTCAACGCCTCCCTCGGGGTGAACTCGGTGGCCGAACTCCTCGCCAAGGCCAGGGCCGCACCGGGCATACTCACCTACGGCACCGGCGGCACCGGCACAGCCGGTCATCTGGCCATGGAACTGTTCATGAGCAACGCCGGCATCAGGATGGAGCGCGTCAGCTACAAGGGCGACGGCCTCGCCCTCAACGATATGCTGGGCAACCAGATCACCGCCATGTTCACCACGGTGGTATCGGGCGACCAGCACGTGCAATCGGGCAAGCTCAAGGCCCTGGCGGTGACCACCACCAAGCGCCTCGCAGCCAAGCCGGACCTGCCAACCGTCGCCGAGCTGGGTATGCCGGGCTTCGAAGCCGTGTCCTGGGGCGGTGTGGTGGTGCCGGTGAACACGCCGCGCGCCATTGTCACCAGGCTCAATGTCGAAATCAACCGCATCCTGAAGCTGCCGGATTTCATGGACCGCCTCGCCAAGGTGGGCGCCGAGGCCGCCGGCGGCACGCCCGAAGAATTCCAAGCTTACATTGTGGCGGAAACGGAAAAATGGGGTAAGGTCGCCAACGCCGCCAATATCAAGCTCGAGTAGGCTTAAGGAAGCTCTGATTAAGTCCATAAATCGTCATTCCCGCGAAAGCGGGAATCCATTTTGACTCAATGAATCGACGCTTTAGGTCAAGGTGGATTCCCGCTCCCCGATTAAGGCATTCGAGGACAAGCTTCGCGGGAATGACGGACTTAATCAGAGCTTCCTCAACACCCATTCCAAAGGAGTAGCAACCATGTTTGCAACCATCGCCCGCATCGCCATTGGCGCTCTGCTCGCCTGCCCGGCACTGACACTGGCCCAGGGCCAGGACTACCCTTCAAAGAGCGTGCGCATCATCGTGCCCTTCGCCGCCGGCGGCCCCTCCGACATCCTCGCGCGCCTGCTCGCGCAAAAGCTCGGCGCCCGGTGGAGTCAGCCTGTGATCGTCGACAACCGCCCCGGCGCGGGCGGTTCGCTCGGCGCCGGCCTGCTGGCCAAATCGCCACCCGACGGCCATACCCTGCTGCTGTCGGACACCGCCGTCATGACCATCAGCCCGGCCCTGTACAACAACCTTCCCTACACGACCAAGGACCTCGCCCCGGTGATCAACCTTGCCAAGAACTGGCTGGTGCTGATCGCGCCGGCCAACTCGCAACTCAACTCCCTCGCCGACATCGTGGCGCGGAGCAAGGCAAACCCGGGCGCCGTCAACTACGCCAGCGCCGGCGCCGGCTCCACCCCGCACCTGGCGGCGGAAAAACTGGCCGCGGCGGCGCGCATCAAACTCACGCACATCCCCTACAAAGGCAGCGGCCCTGCATTGAACGACGTGGTGGCCGGACAGGTCGACACCATGATCACCAGCACAGCGGCGGCGATGCCTTTGATCAAAAGCGGCAAGATCAAAGTGATCGTGGTGACGGCGCTCGAACGGCTGACGCTCCTGCCCGATGCGCGTACGGCGGCCGAATCGGGCGTGCCGGGCTTCGAGGCGGTCGGGGCGCAAGGCCTGTTCGCCCCCGCCGGGACGCCACCGGAGATTGTCAGGAAGCTCAACGCCGAGGTTGCCGGGATCATCAAACAAACCGACATCCAGGAACGCTGGACGCAGATGGTGCTCTCGCCTCTAGACAATACGCCGGAGCAGTTTGCCCTCTGGCTGGCCGATCAGTCGCTGCAATGGGGCAAGCTGATCCGCGAGGGCGATATCAAAGCGGAGTGAGCGGTACCGGAGAGAGCGGTACCGGAGAGAGCGGTACAACAGAGCAGCCTCATGGTCTGGGGCTCTATGGCCCCAGACTGAAGCGCAGGCTTCAGACGAACTGGTTCTTGAGCACGGTCTCGCCGCGCCACATCCGGTCGAGGTTGTCGATCAACAGGTCGAGCACGTTGTCCTCGTAACGGCGCGTCTCGCCGGCAGTATGCGGGGTAATCAGCACATTGGGCGCGCCCCACAGCCCCGAGCTCACCGGCAGCGGCTCCTCCCAAACGCAATCGAGTGCGGCGCCGGCGATGCGCTTTGTCTCCAGCGCCTCCACCAGCGCGGGTTCGTTGACCACTTTGCCCCGCGCGACGTTGACCAGATAGGCCGAGGGCTTCATCGCCGCGAGCGCCCTGGCGTCGATCAGGTTTTCGGTCTTCGGCGTAAGCGGGCAGGTGAGCACGACGAAATCGGCCTCCGGCAATACCGAGAGCAGCGCATCCTCGCCGACCACCCTGTCAGCCGCCGCCGCACCCTTGGAAACGTCGCGCTTGGTGGCGATGACCTTCATGTCGAACGCCTTGGCGAGGGTGGCCAGGCGCGAGCCGATACGGCCCATGCCGGCGATCACCAGCGTCTTGCCGCCAAGCTCGTCCTCGCGTTGCGAAATCTCGCCTATCATGCCGCGCCAGTTCTTGGCTGCCTGATTGTCGCGCGCCTCGGGAATCTTCCTCGCCAGTGCAAGAATCAGGGCGATTGCGTGCTCGGCCACCGCGCGCTCGTTCACCCCCTGCGCGCTCGCGACGCGAATGCCCGCCGCACCAAGGGCATCGCGCGAATACTGATCGGTGCCGGCGCTGATCGACTGTATGAATGCGAGCCTGGGCGCCTCGCCGATGAACTCGTTGCGCCACAAACCCGAGCACAGCAGCACGTCGGCCTCGCCGATGCGCGCCTTCAGGTCGGTGAGGTTGCGCACCTCGAACGCGTTCATGCCGGTATTGCGCAGCGCGAAGCGCTCCCCCATGCGGTAGGCGACATGGGCAAAACAAATGGTGAGCTGGTCTTTGGGCAGAAGGGGGCGCACGTTCATGGGGACTCTTTCAGCTTGGTTGTTTTGGGCTCTCGAATGTAAAGACTGGGCCGATTCGTGTCAAACTGACTTGGGCTCACTGACCTCGTTTTTTACGATGTTCCGGCCTAGCCCCACCATATCGCGCCCGGTAGCCTTTTCAGGCCCAGGCGAAGGGGTGAGGCAAGGGCAACGCCTCAATATCGGCACCAACGGTCGTAGAATGCGCCGCAAGCCAATCAACAGCATCCTGTTTATCCCCCAGCCCCAATTTATCCACATCAGCAACATAATTGGCTCGATACTTTGAATTGCAACAGATGCAAGATGCCGGCCGGTGCCGCTACGACGCGGGCCGCTCCAGCCGCACGGTTACCTTCTCGATTGCAATAGCGCGCTCGGCGGTTTCCACTGCGGTGACAAGCTCCCTGCGTACCACGTCAAAACGCAGTGATCGCAGGCCGTCGTCGTCCATCATGCTGCGCTTGCGGTCGATTGCGGACCAATTCTGTCCCGCCCAACGCTTGTTGAACTCCGTTTCGTTGCGAGTGGCAGCCTCGTTCTTGGAGCCGTCGACCCGGTAGCCGCCATGGACATGGTCAAGCGCGCTGAAGGTTCCGCGCCGGCGCGAGGCCGGCAGGCCCTGCGCGCGAAAACGGTTCAGCAGATCCACGTCATCGCTCGCCCAGCCCCAAAAAGAATTCGGGTATCCGTTCACGGCGGAAAAATCCTGCCGCGCTGCCAGTACGGCACCACCGTAGAAGTTGTCCAGGTTGTGAACCGCGCGCTCGGGACGGCCCGGCACGATGGGCCGGCTCTCGGCGCCGTGCCACACAATGCCGGCCAAGCCCGTGGGCGGCGTGTAGTCGGCCCAGATCGGCAGGTAGTCGACGTCATGAAAGGCGACATAGTCGGTGTCATCGGCGAGCAACTGGAAGCCGGCGTTCTTGCACATGCCGCTGTTGAACGGGTGATGCTCGCTCTGCTCGACGATGAGTATCCTCACCGGGATCTCACGCGCGACCAGGTCGCGCGAAAAGTAGGCGCCCATGTGCTGGACAAACGCCTGCAGTTGCTCGGCGCGATCGCGGTACGGGACGACGATGCTCAAGCGCTTCAAATCAATCTCTAGCTTCATTACGCCTTCCGATGACGCGTACTTTATGCAGGCCAGTGTATAGACCGGCCCGCTTGTAATCAATGATTTGGGCGCCGTACACGCAACAGTTCGATTGGCTGCTCATGTCTTGTTGTCCAGGCCGCCCGCGGCAATTTCGGCGGCGCGAAACAGCGCGCGCGCCTTGTTTTGCGTTTCCTGCCATTCGCTGGCCGGATCGGAGTCGGCGACGATGCCCGCACCGGCCTGCACATGCAACTGGCCGTCCTTCAACACCGCGGTGCGGATGGCGATGGCCAGATCCATGTCGCCGTGAAAGCCGAGGTAACCGACGGCACCGGCGTAGACGCCGCGCTTGTCCGGTTCCAGTTCGTCGATGATTTGCATGGCGCGCAGCTTGGGCGCGCCGCTCACCGTGCCGGCGGGCATTGCGGCGCGCAGCACGTCGATGGCGTCAAGCTCGTCCTTGAGCCGCCCCTCGACGTTGGAGACGATGTGCATGACGTGCGAATAGCGCTCGATATCCATGTTCTGCGTCACCTTGACGCTGCCGGTGGCGGCGACGCGGCCGACGTCGTTGCGACCCAGGTCGAGCAGCATGACGTGCTCGGCACGCTCCTTCGGATCGGCGAGCAACTCGTCCGCCAGCGCCGCGTCCTCGGCGCCGTCCTTGCCGCGCCGGCGCGTACCGGCGATGGGCCGCACCGTCACCGTGCCGTGCTCCAGGCGCACCATGATTTCCGGGGAGGCGCCGATGACCTGGAAATCGCGGAAATTGAAAAAGAACATGTAGGGCGAGGGATTGATGGTGCGCAGCGCCCGGTACAGCGCCAGCGGCGAGGCGGCAAACGGCCGGCTCATGCGCTGCGACAACACCACCTGCATGATGTCGCCCTCGACGATGTAGTTTTTCGCGCGCGCCACCGCGGCGATAAACGCCGCCTCGCCAAAATTGCTGCTCGCCTCGGGCAGCGCGTGCACCGCGTCCTGCGGCAGTGCGAGGGGCAGGCGCAGCGCGCCCAGCAGCTCGCGCAGGCGGTGACTGGCGTCCTGGTAAGCCCCCGCCTTGGCCGGGTCGGCAAACACCACCAGGTGCAGCTTGCCGGTGAGGTTGTCGACCACGGCGATTTCCTCGGACAAGAGCAGCAGCATGTCGGGGCAGCCGAGGGTGTCGGGCTTGAGCCAGCCGCCCGACAGGCGCCCTTCTATCCAGCGCACCGCGTCGTAGCCAAAATAGCCAACGAGGCCGCCGCAAAAGCGCGGCAGGCCGGGCAGCGGCGCGGCCTTGGTGCGCTTGAGGTAGGTGCGCACAAACTCAAGCGGATCGCCGCTTGCGCTCTCGATGACATCGTCGCCGCGCAACACGCTGACCTGGCGGCCACGCGCGACAATGCGCACCGGCGCCGCGAGGCCGACAAAGGAATAGCGGCCAAAGCGCTCGCCGCCCACCACCGACTCGAGCAAATAGGTGTCGGCGCGGTTGGCGAGTTTGAGATAAATCGAAAGGGGGGTGTCGAGGTCGGCGAAGGTTTCGAGCACCAGGGGCACCCGGTTAAACCCTTCGGCGGCAAGCCGCTTGAACTCTGCTTCGGTCATGAACTGCTCCTGCAAACCACCACGCGTTTATCGAATCTACACCGGTGCGTGCAGCCAGGCACGCGACAAATCAGGCCCGCCAGCTACGCCAGCTTGCCCAGCTTGTTGCCCGGATTTCGAAACACGTGCAGATCACGATTGACCCAGCTTGCAGGTTGATACGAAAGAAACTATAGCATGGGTGTCCGGTCGCTGCCTTTGCGAGCGCAGCGAAGCAATCTCGCCTCCCCTGTGGTGTACACCGCAATGCCACAAGATTGCCGCGTCGGCTTCGCCTCCTCGCAATGACGGCTGGCTTTAGGATTGCTTCGCTGCGCTCGCAATGACAAAAAACACAGCAAGACCAGAATGGCACTTACTTAAGGAGATTCCCGTCATTCCGGGGCCGCTTAGCGGAACCCGGAATCCATGGGGTTTGTCGCTTAAGTACGGGCTCAACCCCATGGATCCCCGCTTTCGCGGGGATGACGACGCTGCGGTACTGGGGTTCGTCGCTCAGGTGCGGACTCAAGCACATGGATCCCCGTTTGGCCGTGCCTCGAAACTTCGTCTCGCTGCGCGAGACTCGTTTGGCCGTTCCTCGAAACTTCGTCTCGCTGCGCGAGACTCGTTTTCGCGGGGATGACGACGCTGCGGTAAAGAGTTGGCGTAAGCGCCATGCCGGTCTGACGCGGCTTTGCGCTTACTTAAGCAAACATCTCCGTCATTCCGGGGCCGCTACGTGCCCCGCCTCGGGGGACTTGCTTCGGCCGGAACCCGAAATCCATGGGGTTCGTCGTTGAGGCACGGACTCAAGCCCAACGGGTTCGTCGCTTAAGTGCGGGCTCAAACCCATGGATCCCCGCTTTCGCGGGGATGACGACGCCGCGGTACATGGGGTTCGTCGCTCAGGTGCGGACTCAAGCACATGGAT
>Ga0194061_1000904_pt1 | contig 17944 bp, 8 predicted proteins | sample SepL2221m_MetaG_FD_163423 | JGI IMG/M metagenome (GOLD analysis project Ga0194061, IMG submission 163423) | Anoxic zone freshwater microbial communities from boreal shield lake in IISD Experimental Lakes Area, Ontario, Canada - Sep2016-L224-21m | ecosystem: Environmental > Aquatic > Freshwater >... | reverse complement strand
TTAAACAAAGACATAAGGGAGGCCCTTGGGAAAGCACGAAGAGAAAGCATATCCAAGACCGTCGGATTGAACATCCTCCAGAAACATTTGCCAGAGTTATCGCTTTATACAAACGAGATGTTGGCTAAGGTCATCAGGCTCGGTGAAAAGATTAAGGGAGAAATGCCGTGGCCATTTAATATTATTTGCGACAGCGATAGATAACAAGTCGTCAACGGAACCCTTCCAGTATGGTAGAGTTGGCCCATCTCACGTAGGCTTTTCGATGATGAGGGTTCTTCGCCTCTACTTCTTCAACTCCAGAGCGGGCAGTGAATTCACGATCTTCATCGTCTCCAAGCTCACGGTGACGACGCGCAGGAACAGCTCCAGAGGATACTTGGCGTTGCCCATCGTCTCCGTGGCCCAGAGATTCGCGTCATTCACGATGCCACTGTCCTTGTCCGTGGTCACGGACTGGCGTTCCATCACCCATTCAAGAGCTGGCTTGCCGTTCACTACATACTCGTAGGCTTCGAGCGGGATGTTCTGGATGGTGATGCGCTCGTTGTAGTGGACGGTGGTTTTGTCGTTCACGCTCTTGCCAGTGGAGTCCTTCGTTTTGGCGAACTTCATCTTTGTCACTCTGTAGTCCGCATCGGAGAGAGTGGCTTTGCCCGTGTCGAGTGTCACACCGGGGTAAGGAGAAACTGTTTCGTATTCAAGATGCCAGTGAGCAAGTTCTCGTCCTGCTTTTGAGAACGCACTGAAGTCAGCAAAACTCTCAACGGCTGGGATGCGCGGCAGTTCTTTCCCAAGGTTGTCTGCATAGCGGCTGCGGTAGTCAGGTGAGTGCAGAAGACCGTAGATGTAGTAGAACAGGTCTTCTTTGGTGATCGTCTGATCAGGATAGGAAGCTTGGAAGTGCGCCAGTCCTGCGTCGCTGATGCCATCGCGACGGGTGTAGGGTGCAGTGCTCGTGGCAGCAGCCTTGGTAAACAGTTCGTCTTCCGAGGCATCCTCAGATTTGTCGTAGATGTAGAGAGGAAAATACTGCGAACCCACCATATCCGCCGCATGGAGACTTGCGACACAGTCAGTGATTATGACAGAAAAAGAGCTACGAGACTCTGAGGCTGAGAAGCCAATCACAATGTTTTTCGCTTCCGTGTCCGGGAAAAAGCGCGGCATCTGGTAAACCATCTCGTTAAAGCGGCGGTTGAAATACAACCACTGCTTCAGGAAAGGACGATACAAGCCCCGTGCAAGACAATTGCTCTCGAATTGAAAGTGACGATCTTTGGCAAGCTCCGCCTTGAGTGAACGCGTCCAACTGATCTTTTGCGGATCTGCCTCAACAAAACTGTCCACCTTCTCAGCGCGGACTTTGGTAGCCAATCCGGTGTGGGTATTGTTAAACCTCACAACCTCGCCATTATAAAAGCCAATCATACGGGACATGTTGGCAGTCAGACTAGCTTTGGAGGTATTGTAACACCAAGCGTCCCGGTTAGTGACGACTCCAAGTGAGAAGTTGTCAAAAATTTTGGCTGCTCGCCCTTTTTTATCGCCCAATACGATATACTTAGTAAATCTATCGTCGCGCTGCTTGAGCCAGTCTCCATGAGCATCAGGCGTTATCGTGGTCCACCCGTTCAAGGCAGAGATTCCTGCAACACTGCGGAATTCAGAAATGATTCTGAGCTTCTGATCTCGGTTTAGGTAGTCTCCAATATCATGGAAGTTAATCAAGCCCATTGAAGATGCCGAAGGGTTCTTCACGAGTATTGTGATAGCGATTGCTGCGCCGCTACCGGAGCCGAAGATCTGACCACCTTCTTTCTTTGCGCGTTCTCCAGAAGTTTTGAGTCCCCTTAGTCCACGAAGGTGAAATATGTATATGCTAGAAAACTCTTCGGCAAGGCACTTGCGTAGCCCGTCCGTGGTTTTGGCGTCCATGAACCCAGCATTCGTCACGAAGCCGATGATGCCGCTCTTGCCAATGCGGTCACTAGCCCAGCGAATTGCGCGGATGTAGGAGTCATAGAGCCCCTTTTGCAGCATGGCAGATGAACGTTCGGCATAGGTAGAGCGAATTCTTTCGTCGAGTCCAGGATATTCGACGTTTCCTGCATTATCATTTTCGCTCTCTTGCCCGACCGAATACGGCGGGTTGCCCATAATGACGCGGACTTCGAGGGCCTTCTGGCGTTTGCGGCGGGCGCTGTTGTTGACGAGGAGGTCGCTGATCATGTCGCCCTTCTCGTAGAGCTGGAAGGTGTCGGTGAGGCAGATGCCCTCGAAGGGCTGATACTTGCCGCCGACGAGGGCGTGATAGACGGCTTCGATATTGATGGCGGCGATGTAGTAGGCCAGCAACACGATCTCGTTGGCGTGGATCTCGTGTTTGTATTTGTGGGGGAGTTGCTCCTTACTGATGAGACCGCTCTGGAGAAGGCGCGTGATGAATGTCGCGGTGCCAGTGAAGGGATCAAGAATGTGAACGCCCTTGCTGCCGAGGGTCAGACCAAACTCGCTTTGCAGGAGGTCATTGATGCTGTGGATGACGAAGTCCACAACCTCCACAGGCGTATAAACGATGCCGAGGCGTTCGGTCATTTTGGGGAACGCATTGCGAAAGAACTTGTCGTAAAGCTCCACGACAATCTTTTGCTTACCCTCTGCGTTCTCAATGCCCTCAGCGCGACGAGCGACACTGGCGTAAAATTTCCCCAGTGTATCGGCTTCCTTGTCCAAACGGTGCTCATGCAGGACATCAAGCACCTGCTGCATGGCCTGTGAAACGGGGTTCTGACTGGCGAAGGAGTAGTCCTTGAACAGCGCATCAAAGACGGGTTTGGTGATGAGATGCTGTGCGAGCATTTCGATCACTTCGCCATCTGTGATTGAGTCGTTCAGATCGTCACGCAGCTCCTTTGCGAATGCGGTGAATGCAGCAACCTCCTTGGAATTTGCATGGTCGCTGACAATCTGGGTGATGCGTGTGATGTGCGTGTTGGCAATCTTTGCGATGTCATTGGCCCAATCCTCCCAGTGGTTGCGGTTGCCGCACTTTTTAACGACCTTGGCGTAGAGAGCACGTTCCAGCTCGCCGACGTTGAACGGAAGCTCGGCCTGCTTTTCTTCGGGGTGCCCTGGGTCAGGAGTCCCAATGGTGAAATCACCCTGCCCCGTCTTCCCTTTCGTTGCACCTGTCGTCTTCTGCGCCTTCTTCTGAATCTTGTCCGTGATGGCAATGACTTCCATCTTGCGTGGATCTTTCCCGATGAGATCCAGCTTGTTGATGAAAGCATCGAAGCGGTCATCGTGAGAGCGGAGAGCCTGAAGGACATCCCAAACCACTTTGTAAACTTTGTTGTCGTTCAGCGCCTCATGCGGCTCCATGCCGGCGGGGATGACGACAGGCAGGATGACATACCCGAGCTTCTTCTTTCCATCTGGTGTGCGGCGCATCACTCGGCCGACGGACTGAACGACATCCACTTGAGAATTGCGTGGCGTGAGGAAGAGCACTGCATCCAGCGCAGGCACATCCACACCCTCAGAGAGACAGCGCACGTTGCTGAGGATGCGGCATGTATTCTCAGGTGCTTCATCCTTCAACCACTGAAGTTTCTCTTCTTTCTGAGAGGCATTCATGGTGCCGTCCACATGCTCGGCTTCACAGAGTAGCGAGACATCCGAATTTTCCTGCTCCTGGTAAGCATCCACAACAGCCTGGAACATCGTTGCAATCTGCTTGGAACTGACCTTGTGAACTCTGCCGCCTTTCTGCCGCTCAATGACCTGACAGAATGCGACTGCACGTTTCATCGGTTCAGGATCGAAACTCAAGTCATGGGTGAGCCCTTGTTTACTCAAGGCTTTCCAACAGCCAATGATGCGAGCGGCATCGTCCACCTTGAGCTGGTTGTTGTCGTCCTTGAGGAGATTTTGAATGCGTGCGCTTACGTGGGCGGCATCAATGGCAAGCACGAGCACCTTGTAGTCGGTGAGCAGCTTCAGTTCGACAGCCTCAGAGAAGGTGATGACGTGGAATTGCTTTCCGTAAATCGCCTCATCATCCATCGAGCAAATGGCGACGTTTTCCTTCTCAGCCGTGGCCTTGGCTCCTTCGCCATAAATGCGCGGCGTAGCGGTCATGTAGAGCCGCTTGGAGGCACGAATGAACTCGTTGTCGTGGATGCGAACAAAGTTGCTTTCTTCCTCGCTCTCAAACGTCGCTCCCGTGGTGCGGTGAGCCTCATCGCAGATGACGAGATCAATATCAGGCAGGCCGTAAAGATGCTGCGCACGGCTGATTACATCGAGCGAATGGTATGTGGAGAATATGACGCTCATGTGCTGGCCGTCGTGCCTCTTCTTCAATTCTTCCGCTAGCCGCTTGGCATCGGTGGTGGCCGGGTAGCGCAGTTCGTGGGCGAAAGTTTCAACAATGTCCTCGTCCTTGTTCCGCTTTTTACCGACTTCAGCATCCGAGCAGACTGCAAAACTGTGCAGTGGGATGCCGCTCTGCTGTGTCCATTCGGTGAGAGACTGCGAAAGCAGGTTGAGGCTGGGGACGAGGAAAAGGACGAGTTTGTTTTTCCCAGCAACTTCTTCAGCAATCTTGAGACTGGTGAAGGTCTTGCCAGTGCCGCACGCCATGATGAGCTTGCCTCGGTCTGCAGATTTGAAGCCGAGCAGGACATGACCCTGTGCGCTGGTCTGGTCGGGTCTGAGCGGATACTTGGGCTTGAGAACCGGCGCGGCACTCGGCTGGTATTTCGCCCAATCAATCTGACTGGTTTCGAGATCGTGGAGGTCGATCTTGTAAACGGGTGGCTGCTGACTGCTCAGGGCATTCTCGGCATTCTCGCTCCAGTCATTTGTGGTGGTGACGATGATGCGCTGGGTGAAAGGTTTCTGCCCGGAGGCAGTGAAAAAGCTGTCAATGTCCGCTTTTCTCACTCGGTAATCGGGAGCGAAGCACTTGCACTGAATGGCATGGAATTCCTCCGTGCCGTGGGTCTTCGCAACCAGGTCAATTCCAGTGTCCTTCGCAGAGATGCCGAATTGTGGTGTGCCGATCTGTTTCGCCCAATCAGCGAAGAGCCAAACGTCACTGTAGAGGTCAGCGTAGCTCGCCTCGAAGCGGAAGTAGGTGCGGATCAGTTCCTCGAAGTAGGTGCCTTTCTCTCGTTCGCTCTGAGAGGTGGCGCGGTATTTGGCGAGGATGGTTTGGAGCGGGCTGGGCATCAGAAAATCAGTTCGTAAATTTTGAGTGGGAGTGTGGCAGCCGCATCAGCTTTTGAAATATCGGATGAACCTGCGGATGTCTCGCACGAATCACGACGAACTTTTTGAAATGGAAACCGCAGGCACGAAGCCATGCCGCATCAAAAATGAGAGCGTGCAAGCGTAGTCCAGTGCGTTGCTCCAAGAGTATTGACGCCCCAAAGAACACCGCTACCATCGCCGCCCTACATGTCCACCACCTCATCCTCACTTGACCGTATCACCGACCTCAAAGCCCAGATTGCAGCCCTGGAAAAGAACGCACTCCAGGAACTCACTGACAAGCGCAACCGCCTGAGTCGTGAGCTGGCCGCTGTGGATGCCGAGATTGCACACCTCACTGGCAAGCCCGTGGAAGGCAAGAAGCCCCGTGCAACCTCTTCCAAGGCTCTCAAAAACCCGTCCCTGCAAGAACTGAAGGAAATCCTGGCTGCTGCTCCCAACAAAACCATCGGCATCCGCAAGGATGGCTACGACCTCCAGAACATCAAGACCCTGGCCAAAGCCAATCCCGGCCTCTTGCAGCTCGGTGGCAAGGCTCCGTGGCCCACTGTGACCCTGCTGAAGTAGAGTCCATTTTCACATCCCACTCGAAGAGCCGCATGGAGTCATCTGTGCGGCTTTTTCGTGAGAATTTATCGGGGATTCTTTGAACACACACATCAACAGCCGTTGGTGTCAGTCAAGCTTCATTGTGCTTATAGCGGTGGAGGTGAGGAACCTTTAGAACCCCAAAAAAGGTCGTTTCCTGCACGTTCAAATTGGACGCCAAATTCGAGTTGCTGAAGAGCCGCTTGGTCGCGCAACGAACGGAAAGCCTCGAACGAATCCGGATAAACATAAAACGCAAGATAGACTTCGCTCTTTGACGCATTTCTTAAAATTTGATCAATTGCCCCCTTATTGTCGGATACAGTCCAACCGAGTGATTCAATCGGTCTGGAAAGTCCTGAATCCTCGCCCTTCGTAGTCCATGCGATTGTTTTATCATTTTTGAAACCGTTGGCGTCCAACAGTGGGTAAATCTTCCCGAATTTACAGATGATCGACAAAGCCCTCTTTGAACGAGCACGCTCTTTAGGAAAGCGGAGAGTAACGAGGTGGGCATCTTTTTCCTTTTGGATGAGCTTGTTGATTTCGGCAATTCTTCCTTCAAGCCGTGCCCTGTTCTCGTCCTGCGTCTTGATTTCATTTGCAACTTCCTGCAAATGCCGCTGGAGCGCACGCAGCTCCCCAGTGAGTCTTTTCCACTCTGTGCTGAAATCAGTTGTTTCTTGGGCTACCAGATCCTGCACTTGGGAACTCATCTGTTTTCGTTGGGACTTGGCCCGCTCAAGTTCTTGCTCCAGCTTTTCCTTTTCTGCCACTAATTCTGCCATTCCGGTGGCCGATGAAGCAGCGGCCTCCGCAATTAGCCTGCGTGTCTTGGCCAGATCAGCCTCCGCTGTGGCGATCCGGCGGTGCATCATCTCAGCACTGGCTTGGTCTGCCGGCGTCTCCACTTTCACTGTTTGCGCCATCAGTGCCACGAGAATAGCGATGAGCAAGATTGCCCCGAACATGCTGCATACTGTGTCGAGCAGCAATTCAAGCGCATCAGTACTGGTTCGTCCGAGTTTCCTCATTTGGATTTGCTGAAGTTTATCGAAACCTCCTCGCCTATCGCATCGTAACCAATCTCAAAGCCCGCGCTTTTTGCTGATTGGACCAATGCATCAAAGTGATCAATCCCCGAGGGCTTGAGGTAAATGACGATGTATTGGTCAAGTTTGGAGTAAGCCTTTAATGCGCCTTCAAACTTGGCCGGCAGTCCATTGCCACGCAACTCGGATTTCTCGGGATGATCGAAGCGCTGCAATATCACCGAATCAGCCGAAACGACGGCAAGCACCGGTTCTTTGCTCGTCTTGGAACGCTCGGGAATCAACCACAGTTCATTCTTCCTGGCCTGCTCTGCAAGGAGCTGGCTTTCCCGCTCCCGGAGCGTGTTTTCGGCGCGTTTCATTTCGGCCTGACTGCGGGCGGCTTCATTCTTCTGTTGCGCAACCTTGGCAGAGACAGCCGCGTTAGCAGCCTTGTGCTTTTCCAACTCAGCGCGAACAATTTTGGAACCATTGCTTCGCTGCTCGACCGTAACCCCCTTTGTGCCTGCTCGGCTGATCGCCTGAATGCTCGCGATTTCTCCACGCATGATTTCAATCTCCACCCTTAATGCAGCCGGATTCAGCTTTGCCGCGGCACTGGCATCCTGAGCCACACGCAAATCCGCGGTGGCACGACTTAGCTCATCAAGCAAACTCGCAAGTTGCTGCCTTAATTGTGGCGGCATGGGTTCGCCGGGTTCGCCGGGTGCAGCATGCCCTGGCTCGCCCATGTTGAGAGCGAGCAACATAACGACCGTGATGAGCACAGCCATCGCAGACGTGATGATGTCCTGAAAGGCAAAAAAGGGGCTGATCCCTCCAATCTTTCCGCGTTGAAACCTCCCCTTCATCTCATGCAAGCTTCAGTTTCGAAGCGACGTGCGCGTGGCAGTAGTCATTGCATGAATCGAGAAACTCGCCCTCTCTGCTTTGGAGAAAAGCGAGCAGGAGTTGAAGGATCACTGCGCAAATGAGTGCGATGAGTGTCGTTTCAAACTTCGTTGCCAGTCCTGCGGTAACAGCCTGGAGCCCTTCACGGATGGCAGTGAGGTCGCCACCGGCTCGCAGGGTGACGCCAAGTGCGCCAATCGCGGCGCGCAAGCCGATCACTGTGCCGATGAATCCGAGAACCGGAATCGCCCAAAGGAAGCTATGCACAAGCCCATAGCTCGATGAGATATGCTCTTCATCGTAATCCGCCTGATTGCGCAGAATCGTCGCAACGTCGTTGACTTGACCGATGTTCTGGAGATTCGAGAGTGCCCGTTCTATACGGTTGAGCAGGAGAAAATTGCCTGCATTATCGACGAGGGAATGAACGCGGCTGAGCACCGCGCGCGCGCTTTCGCGATTCAGAAGAAAATCGGGCTGTTGCGGCACTGCGGAAAGTGTAAGCGCTTCCGCTTGGAGATTCAGTTTGCGTGACTTTACAAAGAGGATTGCCAGGCCCCAAAAAAAGAGAAGCATTGTCGGATAGGGGGCGATGCCGCGTTCAAGAAACATTGCGGTGAACCAGTGTGCTTCGGGCCAGCGCTGCGCACCGAAAATGAGGCCGGAGAAAAAAATCACCGTAACGAGCAGGCCCATCAGGAAAGTCAGCCGCTTGTTCACACTTGTAAAACGCCCGCCGCGGAAACCAAGTCGCTGTTCAAAGTCTCGTTTTGACCAGTTAAGCCTGAACTCTTCGACGGTAAACGGGTTTGAAGTCTGCACCGTAGGTTCGGTAGATTGCGATGTTGGGGCGTGGGGGGGTGCCGCCACGGTCGTGGATTCAATCGGCAACGGAGAAGTGAGAGGTGATTCTGGAAGCATATTATTAAAAAACTACGCTGGTCGTTGACTATGATCAGGACTCGACAGATTAAGCCTGTTGCAAACAGTGACTAGGTTACGCATTTTGCGTTGGAATTTCCGAAACCGCAACTGATGGATGATAGGCTCGTGGCTGTGCGCCAAGCATCGCTTGTGCATTGCGTATCTCTTTCAGACCGACTTGGACATAACTGAGAACAGCAGCCCAGGCGATGATACCAAGCCCTATCATTTTTGCGTAGATACCCATCGTGCTTCCGATTAAAGAAATACCGATTGGAGCGTCCCAAAGGATGTGCAAGCCTATGACCATTCCAAAGGTTCCAAGGAAGCGCGGCTCTAACAGCATCTCCCATTCAAATTTTCGCTGCTTCTTGATCTGCCAAAGGGCTGCTGTTGCCAATCCGGTCCAGGCAATGTGTGAAGCTGGGGTCAGCAGTGCCCGGAGCCCAATAGTCCACAACATGTTGTTGGTTTCTGCACCGTTGAACGAGTTTACAACATCTCGGGCAAGCGCGTTAAGCGCGTATCCTGCAGATTCAAAGGCAGCAAAGCTGGTGCCCACGGCGGCACCGATAAGCAGCCCATTCAATGTCCAATGAAATCGGCTGTTCCTCATCAATAGCAACACTGCGCCAAGCTTGCCGGTCTCTTCGACAGCACCAGCCGCAATAGCGCTGCCCCAAGAACTTTCGGCGTGAAATGTCGTATAGAGGAACAGTGTTATCAGCAGAGAACCGATGCCACCAAAAAACAGCAGCTTAAAGACCTGATATAGGGATACATTTCGCGGCACGTTGAGTTCGACGAAAAGGATGAGGGTGGAGAGCGGAATTGAGAATGATCCGACGAAAATGAGACCGGGCAGAAGATATAGATTCTGAAAATGCACCAATCCATACACAAAACCGGCAAACACCACCAAAGAGGCGATGACGGCTTTAAAGAACGCCCACGGCTTCGGCCAGCGGGCATCGATCTGAGAAAGTGCAGGCGTTGTCAGGCGGGTGCCGGTGATGAAAAGGCTCTCTAGTTCGTCATCAGAGCGCTTCTTCAGTACGTCGGAGAAAAACTCGTTACTGTTGAATTCCCCAATGGGATCAGTCCCAGCGAAGGGAGGCTGTTGATCAGCAGAATGTTTGTGCGACGCAGTCCCAGCAGTCCTGGGCTGATTCCCTGGAACTGGAGGGGGTGGCAGCGACTCCGCAGGGAGGAGATGTTTAAGCGACGTGCGGTTCTCGGCCTTAGCTAGCTGTTCTTCCAGCGCGCTTTTGCGCGCCCGTTCTGCAGCTAGTTGGCTCTCAAACTCATGCCGCATTTGCTTTTCCCGTTTTTCCGCCTCAGCTCGCCGTCTGGCATCCAAGTCGCCACCCTGTTTCTCCAGAAACTCATCCAAAACGATCCACCTGCCGTTCTGATTTACTTGATGCATCCTGCTGATCTCGCACGCTCCCAGCTTCTCGCGGATAAGTGCTAAAGTAAAAGGCCCCGACTGAATCCCCTTCCAGAGAAGCAAATACTGAGGTTCGTTGGTTGCACTCATGGTTTTTCGAGCCACGGAATCGCGGGCAACGTCATTTGAATGTCGGGATTCTTTGAAATCTTGCGCATCACATCGGCGATAAATGCATCTCGATCCAGCGGCACGAAGAAAATTGGCGACAATCCTGTTGCCGCTTTCGCGCCTTGTTTTGCATCTTCAGGTGAGAAATAGCGGGCGAGACTTTGACCATCAGCAGCGAGTGACCAGAGCATTTTTGAACTTCGGGCCTCGCCGAGCAGATTAGCCTTCCCCTCAGAATCAACAAACCCACCGAATTGCAGTCCTGCTTTGATGACACCACGAAGCACCTGGCGATGCAGCCGGGCTTCGTTCAGATAATCCCGGTTCTTCAGTCCCGTGAAGAATGTGGTCAGCTTTCCTCCAAACTGCGCTTTCTTCCGTTCAAGCAACCAATCATGACTCCGGAGCCCAACGCCATCGCACAGCCGATTCAGCTCGGCGAGGTCGTTGCGCAAGCTCACGCTATATTCGAGCCCCCACGCATACGGACGCACGTTCAGCACAGAGGCGAGTTGTTGCATGAGGTGGGCTTTGAAGAGTGCCCCGGTGGATTTTTCACGCACCAAGTCTCCGAAAACACCCAAGAGCGGTTTTTCATATTTTGAGCCGGTCGCGTCGGTCATGCGGTTTAACTCCAGCCCCGTGAGGCATTGCGAAACGGCACTCAGACGGTTCACTTTCACGTCCCCGGTGCCCCTGACTCCGGACCCACCTGCTCCGGTAGTGCGGTTCATGGTGTAGGTGGTCGGAATAAAGGCAGGCAGTTCCGCTGTCGCGCTTGGAGTGTAAATGCCGCCTTCCCATGTTGTAGTCTCGCTGTCGCCAATTTTGCTCGGAGCGCCCTTTTTAAGTTCACCACGCGAATACAATTCACGTCGCACTCCTCCCTTGCCAAGATCGATCACACTTACATCCCAGATGTCATTGAGATACCTGTCGTCACGCAATGCCAGCAGCGTGCTCATCTCCGCAGGAAGAACGGTGTCCGGCGCAAGCAGTTCTCCAGTCACATCGGCCTTTGCTGCGGCCCATGCAACCGGATTACCGGGCAGTAACAGGCTGGCCAAAAGATCGTCGGGCTTTGGAAAAGTAGCGAGCAGTTTGCGGGCATCATTTACCTCGCGCGTCTGAACCAGCCGTGAAGTCTTGTAGCCTTCGAGAGCCTGCAACCAGGCATCGAGGGTGTTGGCCTGAATAACCGCTTCATGGACTTTCTCCAGAACGCCAATTTCATCGTGGAACAGATCGGCACGCTTGCGCAATGCGCTCACGCGGGATTGTTGTGAGGAAGGCAGTTCAAGTGCTGCCACCGCCGGTTTGATTCGCGCCTCAAGCGATTTCAACACCGGATCAATTTTTGCGAGGGCTTGGGTGATGACTTCCTTTGGCTGGTCGTAGGCGAGCTTCGAGCCTGCCGTGGTTTCCAGTTCGGTCAGTTCGTCGTCGGCTCGGGCGATGAGCTTCTCACGCAGCACACCAATGTGCGCGTCAAACTGGTTGCGCACAACAAGGATCCTACCCGCGGGTGCGGCATGTAATCCGCCCGCAAGGGTTTCGATGAGTTGGTTTGTTGATTCAAGGTTCGTGACCAGCGTCATCGGATCAGCCTCGGTCATCCCCGCCTTCGCAGTGGCCTCCAGTTCCGTCAGCTTGTTTTCGATCTGGGCCAGCTTTGCTCGCTCGTCGCGGGTCCATCGTTCGACTTCATCCAATCGCGCGGTGAGTTTTGGCTTGGCTGCAAGCGCGGCATCTTCCGTTCGCACCCGCGCGATCATTTTTTCGGCGGCCTCCACTTGCCCGGCTTCGCGCAGCCCGGCGAGTTGTGTTGCATAGTCATTGGCGTGCAACGCCCTGATGGTGAACCACGCTGCCCCTGCAAGCACGGCTGCCAATCCTACACTGGCCACTAGGATCTTGAGCCGGCGTTGCCGTTGCAATCTGTCCAACTCCGCACTCAACGCTCCTGCGCTTGTCCGCACCCGTTGGATATAATCCTCGGGCACTGGTCTCCGGAACTTTTCGAGTTCTTTCCAACGGCGGTTGAATTCGCCGTGCAAGTTTTGCGCCTCGGCTAGGGAAAGCGACGCGCGGGTGAGCAAGCGGGTGTCGAAACTTTCTGCAAGACCGCCAACCGTCGCAAGAGCCCGCTCGAAGCGGGCCTTCTCGTCAGCCGCCGCCCGTTGTGCGTCGAAATACTGCTGCATCTCCACGCATTTCGCAGCGCCTTTTGCCGGAAGGGTAAAGCCATGCTCGGCTTGCAGCGCCCTCAGTCGCGCAAGAATGTCGCCGACCATGCGCCATGCTCCAGCCCGATGTTCTTCGTCGAGCGATTCTGTGAGACGGTCTGCGGTGACCATCGCGTCCCGGCGTGCCACTTCGCGGCGCACTTCGATGGCGCGGGTGTATTCAGGGAGTTCTGAGAGTTTTGCCGGTGTGGTCAGCCGTTCCAGTTCCGACAGGGCTGAAAGAATGCCATTCTCATCCTTTTGCACGAGGACTGTTCGCATGTCCTGAAGCTTGAGTTGAAACAGTTTGTTCTCAATGCGAGCCAATTCCAGTTTGGCATTCGCATCGTCCGGATTCAGCCTGACGATGGATCGGATGATCTGCAGTGCCTTCACGTCATCGCGCGATGTGACGGCGGCACGGTAATCCTTGTAGAGCGGATGATTCGTGCTGATTCCCTTGGCATACAGGCCGTCGAGCGCTTGCACCGCCTTCAGGTCAAATTTCTGCGCAACCGCCAGTTGGTTTGTCGCACAGAACGCCGCCCACTCGGGAGCCTCAGCAAAACTGAGAGTGGCGATGAGATCCAGCAAAGCAGGTTCTTCCTCTGCGAGCTGCAACGCCTGATAGTCGCTTCCTTTCAACAACATCGCCGCACAAGACTCCAATCGTTGGCTCGCCTCATGACAAAGCCGGGCATAGTCCTGTGCAAATGTTTCGAGAGGTGCGTTGCAATTCTCTGCAGAAAGCGCCTCGCGAATTTGTCTAATGAGTTTTGCAGGCAGTTGCATGTGATTTAAGGAGGGGAAACCTCAATATCCATTAGCGGAACATCGATTCCATCAACTACAGCTTGCAATCGATAAATCCCACTTGGAACTTTCCCTGTTGTTAAAGGATGCGACTCCATTTTTGCAAGTTCTGCTCTTAAAGCTGCCAGACGGGTGTTAATTTTAGCCTGATTCGCCTCACGCTGCGGCTTGCCTTCATCTAACAACGCTACCGCCATATCTTGCAATTTCAGCAAGCTATCTTGATACATTTCCTTTTCCGCCTTTTTACTCAAGTTCGTAATGGCTTTACCTGTTTGCTCTCTTGCTTTCTGAATTTGATTCTTGAACTTGCTGCTGTCTTCTAAGAGGTAGAGTTCACTTCCGGCAGCTAACACGTCATCGGCATGATGAAAAGCAGCTCGTATTACCCCACCAGTAACGCTGTAAGCCGCGATACACCCACCATACTGCCTCTCGGCGGAAATATCTGAGCGCAAGTATTTCTCTTCTTGGAGTTCAGCCGGTTTCCCGTTTCCGTTAGCCGCTTTCTTTAGACGGTCCTTTTCCTCTTGGATTTTGGTGGCTAGATGGGAAATCTTGATGAATTCACTCTTGAGCTTTCCGAATTCTGAGTCACGGCTGAAACCCTGTATTTCTTTCAAGCTAGCTTCAGAATTGGCAATATCTGCTGCCACTTTTTTCTTCACACCGTCTAATCCCGTTTTTAATGCAGCCAGAGAAAAGGCTCCATCGACAAACTGAACCTTTGGAATCTTGTTTGACGGATACGCCCAATCCTGAGAAAGCTCAAGTTTCAACTCGTTCTTATTTGGAATTCCAGGCAATTCAAGTTGGTTCCAATCAAAATTCAATTCACTATTGCTAGGCTTAATCTGTATCTTTCTTGCCTTAAAAATCGGGCTCGCTGTCTCGCCTATGAAAAAAACTCTGACCATCTCAAATTTATCAATCTTCCGCCTAGCTACTAGTGAAAATGGTAAAGGAATACTTTTACTACCCTTTTCGCATGAAATCCCATTTGCTTTGGCCGCAAAAGCAATCTCGGTAGTGCTAGCGTTGATATGCAGCTTCACACTGGCTGGGGAGCTTGCATCTTTGCGAGTATCTTCGAATAGTAATCTTTCTGGTTTATCGAGAGGCTCCACAAGAGAAAAGGCTGCATCACCCTCCAATTCAGGCATGGGGACTTTAGAAAGAGCATCGAACTCTCTTACAAAGTAGAGCGGCACTTGAGTCGGTGGTTTCTGCGCTTTTTTCTCTGGTGTAGGCAAGGACTGTGTGTTTGCTGGTGCTGGGTTCGACGGCGGCTGTGATTCCACGACTTTCTTATCCAAAAGTTTTTCTATCTGCTTAATCGTTGCCGCAGCTTGCTTATCAATATCGAGCTTGCCGAAATCTGTGATAACTTTTCTGAATGGTGTTCCTTCAAATGGCCCAGACCGCTGTGTCGCCATCCTCAGTAAGCCGTCCGCTTGTTGCCTATCCACATTTGCGCGCAATTCTTTGATAAGCGGCTTGGGGACGGCTTGGGAATTATGTGAATCCCATTTCGAAATCTCGTCACGTCGAGCGGTCATGATCTTGGCTAGATCACCTGCATCATTTGTCTCATCAACGCCGAGTGGCTTGACGGACAGATCTTGCATATTTTTCACAGTCCTGCGCAGGTCAATCAGTTCACTTGGGAGAGGCTGGTTTTCAGTGCTGTCTAGGACTTTGAGTGCGGCATTTGTTTGTTCCGACTTCAGCTTCTCAAGATTTCCATCGCGTAAGGTTTGGATCAGGCCATTTGATGCAGTTACCAACCGTTTGCCTCGGGAGGCATCGTCACTTGTGACCAGTGCCTTTGCGATGTGTTCGCGGGAATGCTGGGTGAAATAGCTGCCGTCAAGACTGTCGGCTACGACCGTTCTCGCATCGGTGAGCTTAGAGTGCGAGTGTAATGCCACTGCTCCAACGACAATGACAATGACTACCGCTCCAGCCAGCAACCACCATTTAAGCGGAATACGCGAGACGCTCGTGGGCGAGACGCTTGGCATGACAGCAGTTCGCTGATGCGTGGGGGAGGAGTTTGAGCCTGACACCGCAGAGGGTGTTTCCGCCGAAGCAGTTGGCAAGTCGTTCCAGACAGAAGTGGAAACAGGAGCAGAGCTTTGCCGCATCTGACTCGCTGCAGGACGCTGGACCGTTTCGACCAATGGCAGGGTATCTGGGAGAGCAAGATTGAGGACAGGGCGGCCCGACGATTCACTTTGAGCGCGAAGTGGTGAGCGTTCTTCGATCCCGATCCAGCGGAAATCGCCAGGCTCATCGCTGGGCTGGAGCGAGGTGGTGAAGGAAATCTGCCAGAGGCGATCCGGCATCAGTCGGAGGGATTCAGCAAAAACCTCCCGGAGATCCGCGTTCCCCGGCTGGATGATGTAGGCACCACGGCTGGCATCGCCAGTGGCAAGGAGCCATGCCTGATTGGCGTTGCCCGCGATTTGCTCCCACGCAGAGCCGTTCGTATGCGGGTGAATGGCTGATAACGCCACTTCATCCGAGGCTTCCAAAAACCGCGGCGGTTCGTTCCATGAAACAACCCACTGCATTGCGAGCAGAAGATCGGCAGGCGATGGCCCATCCGGACCGAGTTGTGCGATCTCGCGCGGATCCACGATGAGGTGATGTGCAATGTGATTTGTCCGCCCGGTGTAGTCGGCACCCGCATCGCGGATCGCACTGAGCACATGGAAACGCCCGCCAGCAACCGCGACGATGCGGTGGCTAAAAATGACACGCCCCGAATCCGTGCCGGGCAACCGTGAAAACTGACTGGCACGCTCGATTGCCGAGACCAGCAGCGGGCTGATTGCACGATGGCGCGCCACGGTGCCAAAGCCTGAGCGGCCTGCTTCCAAGGACCGCGGTGCGCTTGTGTAAATGAGTTGCCAGGCCATGCGCTACGTTCCTTCGGTACAAGGCACGATGCTCGGTGCGACGCGGGAGAGCACCCATAGTGTTGGGATTTCCACATGCCGGGGATTCAGCTTGGCGGGATCGGGACCGATCATCTTGATCCCACGCGAGTCCGTGAACTCAACCGGCGAGCACCCGAGAGGACTCGCGGCAAAGTACATCACCTCCGACGATATCGCCTCGGCGTTTGCGACGATGGCGGGGCAAATCTCCAGCAGCAACGAACGCACGCGCGCCGAGGTCCTCGCGACAAGGGAAACGTCAAGCCGGCCAGCCTGCACGGGAAACTCAACCGGCTCGCCAAGCAGATGCAACCAAGTGTCGCTCTTGCCAACGATGATGGCGAGCGGTGTGGCAATTTTCTGACGGGCATCAAGGCCGAGCAGGCTCTTAATTCGCACCTCAGTCTCGGCAAGGATGATGTCCTGTTGATCCATCCGCTTGTGCTCAATCTGCGGGTCACTCAGCCCTGTCAGTCGCTTCTTAAACTCTGCATTGTGGAGCGGATCGAACAGAAAGAAGATGCCTGACGCTGCGGCGATGTGCTGCGCACCGGGTGACTCGGCGCTGTTTCGCGTCGGCTCAAAATGCTCCCCTGCATTGTCGTAAAAGACGACGGAAAAATCCTCGGCCTGATCGCGGGGATTGGACAGGTTGAAGATGAACGGCTTTGGCAGCGGCACCTTTCGTCCGAGACGTGGCAGAGTCTCATACATCGCACCTTCGAGTTCGGTCTTGGCGAGCAAGGCATCCTGCGGAGTGGAAGCCGAAAAGAGCTGCGTTTTCATCTGATTAAGGATGACGTTCGCACTCGGGTCCGCATCGCGGAACGTCACGCCGAAACTCTGGAAAAGCGTGCTCTGGAGAATTTTGACGAGCACGCTGAGATAGTAGGACTTACCCGAAGATGGCGCACCAACGATCGAAAATATCAGGTGCGGCATGTCGAGAAACCCCGGCGGCAGCTTGCGCCTGCAATGGGGGCACGCCATGTCGGAGGCCGGGATATTCATGGCATCCAGCGCCTGGCCGCGATCGTTGAACCGCGTGGCGTGAAAGCGCTGGAGGTGCTCTTCGCCAAGGATGGGATCGCCGCGCAACGAGGCGTGGACGGCGATGTTCATGACATCGCCACGATCAAATTTGAGCCAGCAGACCGGGCATGTGAACTCACCATACTCGATGTTGATCTTCGTCGGTTCCGCCATCTTTTGCGACGACACAGGCTTTTCTGCCCCCGCCGAGACGGGCCGGGGAAGATAAGGCAGCACTTGTTCGGCGTAAAATCCCATGCTGCTCAATCCGCGGCAGAGCAGAATGATGTTTTGAACGCCGTTTGAACGGCGCTCCAAGGCATTTCCCAGAACAGAGAAGGCGACCGGGCCGAACTTTTTCTCCAAACCCTTGTCGTAAATGAACCACTCTGAGTGGCTCATTCCATGCAGCCATTTTTGCGCATCGCTTGAGCCATGCAACGCGAACAGGTGACGGCCAATTACCAAAGTGTGATCCGTGTCGCATTCCAGTTCACCGCCTTTACTCTCGACGCCATCGCAAAGTACGGCTCCGGTGCCATTTAATGCGAGCAGGTAGAACGCGCTTCCCTTTCGCTGGATGACGCAATGTTCTGCGGCCACAGAAGGATCGTCAATTCGCCAGTCGCAGTC
>Ga0194061_1000903_pt1 | contig 17974 bp, 17 predicted proteins | sample SepL2221m_MetaG_FD_163423 | JGI IMG/M metagenome (GOLD analysis project Ga0194061, IMG submission 163423) | Anoxic zone freshwater microbial communities from boreal shield lake in IISD Experimental Lakes Area, Ontario, Canada - Sep2016-L224-21m | ecosystem: Environmental > Aquatic > Freshwater >... | reverse complement strand
TATTACTCAACGGATAGCGGCCAGACTGTGAAACTCTCGTTTGCGTTTGGCCGGAATCCGAAGTTCCAGGAGAAGGGAGGCGATCCGAGCAAACTCTTGGGCAATCCGAACAACAAAGTCATCGCGCGCCACGTTCACAACGTCGCGTACAATCCCGCCGAAAACGCCTTCTACGCGTGTACCGGCGACATCGACCGCGGACACGGCAACGAATGCCACTGGCTGCGCGGAACCTACGACACCAAAGCGGACACATGGGATTGGAAGATCCTCATCTCCGTGAATTCAAATTCGCGTTTCAAATCCGGCGGCATCAATTTCGTTGATGGCCGTCTTTACTGGATCGCCGATGCTAACGGCCCCAAATTCACCCCCGCTCATGACCGCGGCATCTTCACCTGCGCGCCCGCCGATCTCACCGACAAGGTCGCGCACACCCTGCTGTACAACCCCACGTTCGAATCCGCGAACATGATCGTGCAGGACGGTGTGATGCTCGCCTCGCACTGTGCTCCCGCATCCACCTATGCCTGCGGCTTTATCTATTCACCCGACATGGGCAAGACGTGGGAGCAATACGACCTCCGGGAATTCGGCCCGCGCTCTGGATGCAGGATGCACAAAAAAAACAGCGACGGCTGGTTCCGCGTCGATTTAAGAAAAGGCTGGATCGAGCGCGCCGAAGTTTTATTCATCAAGCCGAAGGCATAAAATGTGGTGCAGGTTGCCTGCGTCACAATTCCAGGGTGGCGTTCGGTGTAAGCGAATTGAGAACGACCTCAGCAATCACAGGACACGCCGCCATGCACCGAGCATTCCCGCTTTATCTTTTTATTTTCTCGTGGATCGGCTGCTGTGCCGTTGCGGCCACGGGCGATCCGCAGATTAAAACCTCGCATCCGTGGTATCCCGGCGAATTATCGTGCTCAACATTTGAACGGCTCTTCAAAACGCAAGCGGAGTTGTACACGCGCGTAACCGGCCGCTCCGTTGAGAGCGATGAAGACAAAGCGCTCGCGGCCTGGTACTGGCGCAATATCAACTACGCTCACGGTGAAGAAGGCGCGAGCGACACCTGGGGCAAGGGCTTTCGAAAAGGCGGCGACAGCCGCACGCGCGAATATTGGAAGGGGCTATTCGCCGACGGCTTCGGACTCTGTGGCACCACGCATTCGCAATGGAGCGTTGAACTGCAGCAGCTGCTCGGGCGCGGCCGCGCGCGCGATGTCGGTGTCAGCGGACACAACAGTTTCGAAGTCTACCTGACCGGCGGCGCTTACGGCGCGGGGCACTGGGCGCTGCTCGACCACGATATTTCCACCGTGATTTTCAGTCCAGACGGCTCCCGATTACTTTCCATCGAAGAGATCCGCAACGATCTCAAGACACTGCGCAATCCTAATTTTAAGCCCGAGCGTCAGCGCGGCTGGCGCGTAGCCGGCTTGGCTGACGAAGATTGCGGCGTTTACAGCGAAAACAATGTCGCCGAATACATGCCGGGATATGCGGGCCCGCCGCCGACGGTTCACCTGCGCTCGGGCGAAAGTTTGCGTCGCTGGCTTCAACCCGGTCTGGAAGACGGAAAGACGTTTGTCTTTTGGGGAATGAATTACAAAGCCAAAGGAATTCCGGGGCCTGAGCGCAGCCGCTCGTGGGTCAACCAGCCCGAAAAAATGTTCGGCTCAAAAAAAGGATCAGGCTTCGCGGCGGGACAAGTTCGCTACGCAAACGCGGTCTACACGTACAAACCCGACTTTAAAATCGGGTCATATAAAGAGGGCGTGGTAGCCGAATCCGCTGAACAGGTCACGTTCGAATTCTACACGCCATACGTGATCGCCTGCACGCCGCCGACTACGGCAGGCTGGGGCATTTACGACGCCGGCGGAAAAAATGGATTGGTCTTGAGTGGCCGCGTCGCTGGTGCTGGCACATCGGTCAGCGTCTCAACCAATCAAGGCAAAACGTGGTCCGAAGCCGCAGCGTTTAAAGGCGAACTGGATCTCACGGATGTCGTGAAAGGGCATCAACAATACTGGTTGAGGTTAAACGCCGGCGCGGCGATGTTGGCAAATTACGACATGACAATCCGCACCGTCTGCCAGGCCAATACCGCGCTGATTCCGCATCTCAAAGACGGCGAAAACGCCATCACGTTTTCAGCATCGGGAACGGGAATTGTTTCTGCCGGCCCCAATAAAGATCAGGCCGAAGCGCATGTCGTTGACGGGCAGATGGGAACTAAAACGGTGACCCTCGAATTGGCTCCGCCGCGGCACGAAAAAGCCGTGCGGCTTTACGCCGCCAGTTGGCAATCCTCGGGTGCTCCGCCTGGAAATACAAAATTTCAAATTGAGTTTTCGACTGACGCCGGCAAAACATGGGCGCCCGTGGTCAAGGACTGGCAGATCGTCCGCACCAAACCTGAGCCCGGCGATTTCTGGAGTCAGAGCATGTCCTGGGGCGATGTCGCGCTGAACACTATCGACGGCCCCGTGCGTGTACGTTTCAGCAACGACGGTGGCAAGGCATTTCAAAAAGTCGAAGCGCATCTCGCCTATCGCGTACAGAACGGCCCCCTCGACGTGACGTTCGCTTGGAAAAATGCCGGAGCCGACACCGTCAAAACCGCCACGCACACGTACGCCAACCCCGATGTTCAAGAAGACACGACATGGAAATTTTCAGCAGGTGACAAAGTCGAAACGCAGTGGGTGGAGTACACGTCTAAATAGCCCGGCATTCCAATGCCGAGTTTTCGAGTCACCCAACTCGGTATTGGAATGCCGAATTAATAACCAGGAACTACCACAATGCTTCGATTCGCCAACATGTTGATCCTCTTGTTTGCCGTCGCTCAAACAATGCTTCGCGCGGCTGATGAAAAGCCCGCTGAAAGCAAGCGCTTGCTGAATGACAATTCGCTTCCGGTCGTCGCGTCGCCGAATTTCAAAGAGCCGCTCGACGCAGCCTGGAGCGTCGCAAAAGGAACCTGGACGCCGGAAAATGGAGAACTGAAAGCCGTCGAGCTGCCGGCTGAAAAGCACGTCGCCGTACTGCACCACAAAGTCGGTCTCGACAGCGCGGTCATCGATTGCGAATTCCGCATGGACACGCCGGGCGTTTTTTACATCGGCTGCGACTCAACGAAGCACGTCGGACGCGTCGTGATCGGTCCGGAGTTCATGCAAATCGCGGAAGATTCCGCGCCGAAATCAAACACGCTCGCCAAGATCACGCCACACGTGAAAGTCGGCGAATGGCATCGCCTGCACGTCGAATGGAAGGGCGACCAGATGGCCGCAATCCTCGACGGCCAGGAGCTCCGCGTAAAACACGACTACCTCGCCACGCCAAAAGCGCGCAGCTGGATCGCGGTCGGCAAAACCGCAACCGTCCGCAAACTGACGATTGCCGGGGAAAAGACACCCGAAAAATAGTTTGAAAAGGATTTAAACGCAAAGGCGCCAAGACGCAGAAACGCAATGAGAGCAGAAAAAGGAACATGCAAAATCCAGGCTTTCTTCGACTTCCCGCGGAGTTTCCGGGTCGCCGTGTAGAACTGCGGCTGATCGCGAAGGTAAAGCAGGTTATTGACGATCAGCCGAATCTTGACCGAGGTCCGTTTATTCGTGACGGTCTCGTTCGTCAATTCTTCGTCGACCAGTTTGTCCGAGAGCGATCTCGCCAGCGCAAAGGTGAATTTTCGCAGTTCCGCCTTGTTCACCATCGGCGAAATCGTCATCTGCCCGGCGGCACTTTTCAACGTCCCATTCGACGTCAGTCACGTCTGCGAAGGTTACAACGCGCCGGAATTGAGGACTAACGTTTAAACGTCAAGAACCGACGCGCTCACGGTTGCGGCGGCGAGGTAAAAGGTAGGAGCTGGGTAGATAAAAATTTTGCGGGCAACAACGGCGTCCCATGGACTAAATGCGCCCCCAAAGCGCTACGGTACGCGTAATTTCGATAAACGAATTGAACCGCACTGCCGAAATTCGTATCGGTTTGCTTGGCGGATCCTTGGCGGCGCCCATAGCAGGATTGGGTTAAATTTAGCAATGGATTGCAATAAGTGGTGTTTTGGGAAAGATCGGTTGGGCCGCGAGTATTGCTTTGTCGTGCAAGGGGTTGCGTTGAATTGCACGGTGTTTCTAAATCGGGGCGACAGGATTCGAATCTGCGACCTCCTGGTCCCAAAACCGGTCACTTTCGACTGTCGCACAAACTGCAGCATGCTCCATTCTTGCTGTAAAATTAAATAATATTATTATGAACTATCTGCAACCCTAATTATTAAATGAGTTTATGATTGAAAATAATTTTCGTTGGCGGATCAGCCATTCGCAGAGGAACGCCGCAGTCAAGACAATCAGCAATGCGATAGACACATCGAAGATGGCTATCTCGTATGTGATATGGCTGAAACTCGGATGTGTTGTTAAATGCGATTCGTGAATGCGCCATTCTTTAACAAAAAATAACGCTGGAATTGGCCAGCCGTAATCGCCATCTTTTTGTCGAATTGTATCGTTTGAATTCATAAATGGATAACTATACCTAACGGTATCATACCGATCACGCGTATTTGCCCATATAAGCCCTCCCGCGACAAACATCAACACAATGGCCGTCGACAGATGGAATTGAAAGCGCTTGCGGGGCGGCGGAGTGGGCATGGTTTAACCTTGATTCATCGCGGGATTCTGGGAGCCACGGACCAGTACTCTGCTCCGTGCTGATGCGCGTTTGAAATTGGAATAAATTCAAACCTCACACAGATCGGTAGCGATACGGCAAGGAGCAGGGTACTGCTCCTTGGCATCCGTTCTTACTGTCACCCACCCTATTTTTCATCCATTGCCACTACACCGATCCGCGCTTGAACGAGCGGCAAACCCTTTCATTCAAGGAGCGCTCCATGTCCTTCGATCCGATGATTCCGCAAGCCAATCTCGCATTAATTATCTTTATCGCCACCTGGTTCCTCTGCGAACGACAGATTCGCCTTCGTGCCGCGCAGAAGTGACGTTGAACTTATTTCGAGGTGTCCCGTACCTCTTCGGCGAATTGAGACGACCGATGAGGAGACCTCCATATTAGCACCCTGCTAAGACTGGAAGGTGCGAATCGGACTTTCAGAAATAAACGAAAGATTGGCGTCCTTCCCCGCTGTTAAATAATCGAGGCTGAGGAATTGCTATAGAAGCGCATTGGCAATAGTCAGGCGATTTCTAAATTCTGAGAATGTCAGAATTCCTATAGTTGCCCCTTTTAGTCCATTCCATTCAACGGACATTTTTCGGGACATGCCACTGGTTAATATTGTACAGTCTGATCAGGGTGAGAGGGTGAATAATAAGCAGATTATATGTTATTCAGATGTTCGACTCTTCTTTGGAGCATATAGAACTCAATGAACGCTGATCAGAAACCAACGACTGAACCACTGCATGCCCGTGCGACTCAATCGTGCGTTGTTTTTGATACGCCGTTCGAAGCGGAGTTTGATGATTTTATTCTGCTTGCAGGCCAATCATGCGCTTCACCGCTGGCTGGTCTTGCTTTAAGCGAAAACGGGCGGACGTGGTTCACAAGTAAACTCGGGACCGTCGCTTCGGGGATTGCGCTCGAAGACTCACTTCTCTATTCATGCTGTAATGAACAAGAGGTTTGCGAAATCCCGGACACCTGGTTTGACGCGCGCACGCGCAGTCATCCGCTGGTCATCGGCGAGCCGATGGTGCGATTTTGCGCGGGCGTTCAGTTGATTGCGACGGACGGACTGGCTCTGGGAATGCTTTACGTGATGGATCGTGCGCCGCGTCGGCTCACCCCGGCACAGCGCGAATCGTTGGCGGCGTTGGGACGGCTATTGATCCGCCAATTGGACCTGCGCGCGACGGCGCAACGTGAAGGGGCTGCAGAGCAGAAATACCGCGCGATCTTCAACAATGTTGTGGAAGGTATTTTTCAAACAACGCCAGACGGCAATTACATCGTGGCGAACGCCGCTTTGGCCAGGATTTATGGCTATGCGTCGGTAGAGGAATTAGTTGGATCGGTCGGCGACATCCAGGTCCAGCTTTATGTGGAGCCCAACCGCCGCGATGAATTCAAGCTGGCGTTGGAACTTTCCGACGAAGTATACGGTTTCGAATCGCGCATTTATCGCAAGGACCGCACCATCATCTGGATCTCTGAAAATGCGCGGGCTGTGCGCGATGCTGCCGGAAAGCTTTTGTATTACGAAGGGGCGACTGAGGATATCACCGCGCGAAAAAGCGCTGACGAATTGCACGCGCTTACCAATCAACAGTTCAAAGTTGCCAAGGAAGCCGCCGAAGCGGCTAACACCGCGAAGAGCACGTTCCTCGCCAACATGAGCCACGAACTGCGCACGCCGCTCAACGCTGTGATCGGGTACAGCGAAATGCTGGAAGAAATGGCGTCCGATGACGGGCATGTCGACTACATCACCGATCTGCGCAAGATTCGATCCGCCGGCAAGCATCTGCTGGAACTGATCAGCGCGATTCTTGACTTGTCCAAAGTCGAGGCTGGCAAGATGGAGCTGTATATTGAATCGTTCTCAATCCCCAAACTACTGGATGACGTGATCGCGCTGGTTGAACCGATGGTCGCCAAGAATAACAATGTGATCGCCGTGACCTGCGCGCCGGAATTGGACACCATGTCGGCCGACGCCACGAAAGTGCGTCAGACGCTTTTTAATCTGTTGAGCAACGCAGCCAAGTTCACAGATAAAGGTACGATCCGGCTGGAGGTGCGAGGGGATGTTGTCGACGACCAGAATTGGGTTGTCATGGAAGTGAGCGACTCGGGAATCGGCATCACGCCTGAACAGATCAAGAAACTGTTCCAGCCGTTTCAACAAGCGGACGAGTCCACCACGCGCAAGTACGGCGGAACGGGGCTTGGCTTGACGATCAGCCAGCAATTTTGTCGGATGATGGGTGGTGAATTGAGCGTCCGGAGCATTGCCGGTTCAGGAACGACATTTACTGTGCGACTGCCTCGTGTACAACCGAAACCGGATCGCCCAAGCAGGCTGCTGCCCGCGCGTCGCAGCAATGTGCGGAGTGCCGCTGCTTTGCTCACGTGTTAATGGCCATCCGTCATGTGTCGGGACGTTATGCGTCACGCAATTGACACGAGCGACCACGCTACATCCGAATTGTCGCCGCCGGATAGCGTCGCGCGCCCCGCGAGCAGCATCTTTTGAGCCGGAATTACGTCGATGAGCGTCTTCAACGCATTGAAATTGTCGCGGATAGGCACCGCGTCCAGGTCGGCATTGGCTTGCGGAATCGTCGTATCGAAGGACATGGGGCGCTCCTTGAATGAAAGATCTGCCGCCCGTTCTATCGCGGATCGGTGTAGTGGCAATGGATGAAAAATGTGCGATGAATCGAGGTTAAAACATGACCTAGCCACCTCAGCCCCACGAGCGCTTACAAATCCATCTCTCGACGGCCATTGTGATGATGTTTGTCACGGGCGCGTTGATTTGGGCGAACCTTAATGAACGGATAGAGCACACAATCCAGCAATGCACTTTCGATGAAGGGGCGACTTTTCGAGATGTGTATTCTACGTGCAAGTACTTTGGCTGGCCGTATGAAGGACTAATGACTTTTCGGTGGGGACTAGATCCTCCAGAAAAGGTAGCTACTCCTCCCAACTCGGGCCATTTTACATTTTTTTACACAAAAATAGCGGTAGACGTGATGATTTATATTTGGATTCTAATCGCGGTTTGGTTCGTCTGCGAATTCCTCATCCCCCGTCGCGCAGCGCGGAAGGGTGCGTGAGACATGACCGAGCCCTCGCCCCGCAAGTTTTTTAGATTTCAAATCCATCTATCGACGGCCATTGTGATGATGTTTGTCGCGGGCGCGTTAATTTGGATAAACTTTTCAACCGAAACGCAGTATTGTTTTTGTAGCAATGATCTAATTCGTTACAAAACAATAAATGAAATGAATGATGAGCTCCGAGTTAATAATGCACACCATATTTGGGAGTATTGTACCGCCAAACTGCAAATGCGAGGCTGGCCGGTCAAGTTCATTTCGCACGAAGAAGTCGGGGTTGTAAGTCGTGTACAAGGACAATGGGTTAAGGAAGGGGACGGAACGTTTTCGGATGAGACCGCAGCCAAGATAGTCGATGCGTGTGTTGCGTTGGTCATCCTCTTCGTCTTATTTTACATTTGGGAACGGCTGATCCAAAGCCACGGGGCGCGGAAATGAGCGCCGCTTCGGGTGTTTTGTGCACTGCTTCGACTGTTTTTCGCTCCACTTCGACTGTTTTGAGCGCCGCTTCGTGTGTTTTGAACTTCACTTCGACTGTTTTGAGCTCCGCTTCGGGTGTTTTTCGCGCCGCTTCGTGTGTTTTGAGCGTCGCTTCGACTGTTTTGCGCGCCGCTTCGACTGTTTTTCGATCCACTTCAACTGTTTTGCGCTTCACTTCAGTCGAAGCGCGCGGCGTTTCACATGTTTTGGGGCGCGTTTGCTCATATTTCGGCTGCATTTATGTTGATTTTTGAAAAAAGTGGCTTTAAATCGGCTGCACCTGTGAGGAAACCGATCCGGCGATGCGTAAATGGGGCCAAGGCACATGGAATGACGGCGGCGTCTGGAATGGGGCCTCACCCAACCCACCCGTAAGGAGAGCCATGAAGATTATTAAGGTGCCCGGTGCGATGATGAATCCCGGCGATTTGAACACGGCAGCCGCGAATCTCTTGACCAAGCTCGCCGATAACGCCAAAGTAAAACTTGTAGAATGAGCATCCAGACCTAAACTCTTCATTGTGGGCTCCTTTTGTTGGAGTAAGGCTCTTGAAATCTTAGCCACACTAACGTCTGGATGCCGGTTTTTCACATTGCCAAGGAGCAGTACCCTGCTCCTTTAAGTGATCTTTGAGCCGAAGTACTTTCAAAATCGTATACGCACTAGCACGGAGCAGGGTACAGCTCCGTGGCACCCGGCCCGGTCATGTGTTCCTACGCTTTCGAAAACAGTCTCCCGAAGAATCCCTTAGCCTTTGCGGGCGCTTCGGTCTCCTTCGTAACGATGGTCGGGAGTTCGCCGCGCTGGCATTGTTCGATCATGTGCTTTAATTCTGCGGCAGTCTGCGGACGCTGAGCCGGGTCTTTTTCCATCATGCGTTGAATCAATGCGCTGACACACGGCGAGACTGACGGCTCGACCGTTTCGGGTGGCGTGAGCGGCGTTTTCAAATGTGCGGTCATGATCATCACGTCGTTGATGCCGGGAAACGGAACGCTGCCGGTTGCGAGATGATAGAGCGTCGCGCCGAGGCCATAGATGTCGGCTCGGATGTCCACTTCCATATCGCCTTTGGCTTGTTCGGGCGAGATGTAGAACGGCGTTCCGATGGCGCTACCAGCCATGGTGACGCGCTGGTCGCCAGCACCGGCGGAGGAGAGGCCCAAGTCGGTCAAGCGGTAGACGCCCGCTGATGTGACCATGATGTTCGAGGGTTTCATGTCGCGGTGGACGATGCCCTGCTTCTCGATTTCTTCGAGTGCCAGCGCCATTTCAAACGCGACGCGCAGAATCTTTTCTTCGCCGAAGAGTCCGTCAGAGGCAAGCAACTTTTCCAAGTCCGGGCCGTCCACGTACTGCATCGCGATGTAGTGATATTTCTCGACGTTTCCGAAATCGACGGCGGAGACGATGTGCGGATGCGAGAAGCGTTGCGTCGCGCGGGCTTCGCGTTTGAAGCGCTCGTACATCTCCGGATCGTTGACCAATTCAGGCAGCAGAATCTTCAGCGCCACTTGCTCGCCGGTGCTTATTTTAACGGCGAGATACACTGAACCCATGCCGCCGCGTCCGAGCTTCTGGACGATATTGAAATCGCCAATCGGCTTGTACTTCTTCGCGCCGGGAATAGGCGTGGAATTCGGAAGCGATGCGGGGCGGTCAACCTGATCCGAATCAGACGCACCGGGGCCGGAAGATGGAGAAGGAGAGTTTGTAGTGGACACGGCTGCGGTCATTCCTGTCAGAGTGAAGGCGTCGCCCCTATTCCGCATCGCTGGGATGACGGAATAGACATCGTAAAAATCGTTGAGACACAACTATACTCTGTCCCTTTGCGCGTGTCACCTTCATCCGTAAAACCGGACACGTAATAAGCCGTTGCTGTTTTCGCGAAAATTCGCAGTAAAAAAAGCCGTTCGCCGTTACAGCGCACTCAACGGATTCTCTTTTGTCTGCAACGGGAATGCCACGCGCTGGCCATTCAAGCGGTGCGATTCGAAGACGGCGGTGATCATGCCGATGGCGGTTCGGCCATCAGCAGCACTGCACAACGGCTGGCGATTTTCTGTGATCGCAGCCATCAAATCCAGCGCGCCTGCGATATGTCCCATGACATGCTTCGCGGTGCCGGGTTGAGGCTCCGGCTTACCGATTCCAACGGACGAAACCGGTTGCCACGCGCGCGGCGGTTGAGTCGGCTTGAACGGACTGCCTTCGAGAATCTGAGCCAACGGTTCAAGATCAATGCGCAGATCGATGACGCCTTTTGTGCCGATCAACTGCAACCCAAATCCAGCGTCTTTAGTCCCGGCGTTTTGCTTCGAATCAAAGAATAATGGAATGCCGCTCTCCATATCGAAGCGCGCATGAATTTCATTTCCCGCCATCGGCCCGATGCCTTCGGGGCCTTCTTTGACATCCGCTTTCGTGACCGGTTTTCCCGCTTGCAATACGGTCGCCGAACACGTTAAAGGTTTGCCTGCGAAATAGGCCGCGAGATTAAACAGATGTGCTCCGAGCACCCACATGTCTTCCGCACCGCCGCGATGATCTTCTTTTCCGCGCGCCCGGATCTCCAATAGTTGTCCTATCGCGCTCTCTTTGACGAGCGTCGAAATCGTCAGTAAGACGGGATGATAGCGATTGCGATGAGCCAGCGCGAGTTTGACGGAATGCTTCTCGCATGCAGCGATAATCTCGTCGGCCTCACCGAGTGTCCGGCAGAACGGCTTTTCCATATAAATGCCGCGCGCATCCGCTTGACACGCAGCGATGATGGCGTTGCGATGCTGATCAAGGTGACGCATGCCGATGGCGACGAGATCGGGCTTGACCTCTGTGAGCATTTTCTTGTAATCCTCAAAACCGCGTTCGACTTTCAGCCGCTTCTGCGCCGCCGCCAAGCCTTTCGCATCCGCATCCGCGACAGCGACGATTTCGGTTCCCGGAACAGAGGCCCACATGGTATCGACGCCATGTCCGTAATCGCCACGGCCCGTGTGTCCGATCACGGCGACACGTAGTTTCTTCACGGGTTCATCGGCACGAAGTTGGAACGCCAGCGTGGCAGCCAAAGCAGAAGCAGTAAAATCGCGGCGGGTCATAAGAAATTATCCTGAAGTGTGAAGTGTTCTATACCCCGATGCGAGCACTTTGAATGGCTGGAATTTCAGGAGTCATGGCAACGCGAAGAGAGGGATCGACTGTTTGATCCAGTTCTTGAAGTTGTCCACTTGGCGGATTCAAATCCTCTGCTATTCTACGCGCACATTGGAGCAATAAGCAACGCATGGGGTTAGTGACACGATTTTTGGGGTTCGTTGGCCGCGCTGGATTTATGTGGGCGGACGAACTGGGGCAGATGGGGCGGTTGATGCTCCGTACGCTGTTGGCGTTCCCACGCCTGCGCGTCGAACCGCTCTCCCAACAAATGGTGCGCTTCGGTGTTCGCGCGGTTCCGATCATTTGCATGGTCAATCTGTTCGTCGGCATGATCGTCGCCGTCGCCATGTCCACGACGCTCCTTAAATACAACGCGTTGAATGAAACGGCCTCGATTGTGGCCATCGGCGTGACCAAAGAACTCGGGCCGCTGATGACCGGTTTGATCATGTCGGGATTTGCCGGCGCTGCGATTGCGGCTGAAATTGCGTCGATGAATGTCAACGAAGAAATCCTGGCGCTCGAAGCGGGCGCGTTACCTCCCATCCGTTTTCTGGTTCTTCCTCGTGTGCTCGGGGTCATGTCAACAATGATGTGCCTGACGCTCATCGCCGATGTCATGGGCATGTTCGGCGGCTATGTTGTAGGGACAAATTTACTAAACATTGCGTCGCAGAAGTACATCGAGATTAATAATTCAGCTGTGGATTGGCAGGACATTCCGCGAGGGATGGTCAAGGCCGCTGCATTCGGAGCGATCATCACCATCGTCGCATGCCGACAGGGCTTGAACGCGAACGGCGGTGCGTTGGGTGTCGGTCGCGCGACGACGACAGCGGTCGTGCGCTCCATCGTCTGCATCATCGCGGCGAACTTGTGTTTTTCGATTTTGTTCTACTACACGCTCGCTGGTAAATAAGCGGTAGCGCGAACACGAACGACTTTGCGGGGAAACGGGACATCGTTGCGGTTGTCCATTTTTATAACGAGAAAGAGAGAGGCCACATGTTCATTGTTGCACACGCCAATCATCCGGAATTGTTTGTAGCAGGCATTGCCGTCGGAGCCATTATTGCGCTCGCTCAGATGGCATGGACACAGGCTCAGGCGAAGAAGTAGAGCCCTGGACGTTAGTTTTTCCTGGCCTGTAAGGCCGCAACATTCCAGCCCAGGGCATCGCCCTGGGTTGGGTTGCATCGATGCAATTCGCCCTGAAAGGGCATGACGCTGGGTATGCGTACTTTTTTATTCGGCCCTTTCAGGCCGCGCACCGCAGCATTGCAATTCCGTTGAGGTTCTGAATGCCATCCGACGTAGCCCCGTTTCCATCCTCGCCAACGCCGCCCGTCCCGCCGGTGATTGAAGTGACCGACGTGTCGAAGACGTTTGACGGGCGCACGGTGTTGGATGGCGTCAGTTTGACCGTTCGACGCGGTGAAACGCTGGTGATCATGGGCGCGTCGGGATGCGGCAAGAGTACGCTGCTGCGGTGCCTGATCGGTGCGCATTCGGTGGATTCGGGCAGCGTCAAACTTTTCGGCAAGGACATTGCCGCGCTGCGTCCGCGCGACTTGGACACGCTCCGCAAGCGTTATGGAATTCTGTTTCAATCCGGGGCGCTGTTCAGCTCCATGTCCGTCGGGCAGAACGTGGCGCTGCCGTTGAAAGAACACACGAAGCTCGGCGGCGATATGATCGATCTCATGGTCAAGGTCAAGCTCGAACTCGTCGGCTTGCGTGAAGCCGAGGACCGGCTGCCGTCGGAGATTTCAGGCGGGATGGCCAAGCGTGCGGGACTGGCGCGAGCGATTGCGCTGGATCCTGAATTATTATTTTATGATGAGCCGACATCGGGTCTCGACCCGATCATGACCGGCATCATCGATGGACTGATCACCGATTTGGCGCGGACGATGAACGTCACGTCGGTTGTGGTGACTCACGATTTGCAAAGCGCATTTCGTGTCGCAGATCGCATGGTCGTGCTCAACAACGGGCGCATCGTGTTGCAAGGTTTGCCGAATGAAATCCGGGCGAGCCAGGACCCATTTGTGCGACGCTTTATTCACGGACCGACGGAATCGAAAACCGTCGTGATGACGCGTTCAAGTATGGAGCGCACCGTCGCACCGGCTGCGGGCATCATTCCGCACACGGGCGCGACGTTGGTGTCGTCCGGTGTGCGGCGCGCCGTGTCGGTGCCGAACCCGATGCTGGCGCCGTTACCAGTAATGCCGCCGCCGAAGCCGATGCCGTATGCGGATCTGCTCGCTGTGCCGCCGGTCGAGCCACTTGCAGCCGAACGCCCCGAGGCCATTCCCACGCCGGTGCTCAATACCGTTCAGGTACCGTCGAAGCCATCACAAATTGTTGTGCCAGAGCGTGACATGATGGAGGTAGACATCCCTGAACGCGACATGATGGAAGAGCCGCCCAAGCCTCCCAAGTCCGAGATGTTTTTCATGCGGCGCAGCACGATGGCGATAGTTCAAAAAGAGCGCGCGGAACAGGCGACTGTGGCGGCTCAAACGGCTGCACCGACGGAGGCCTCAACGTCCGTCGTATCGGACGTTTCTGTCACGCCCGTTGCCCCGATGTCGTCTCCTGAACCGGTTGTACCCATCGATCCGCCGAAGGACGCGAACTAACGTATGGCCTCACGCAGAACATACCGCCGCGGTTCCAACGACGTGCTGTACGCTGGCCTCTTCGTGGCGTTTGGTCTGGCGCTGTTGACGGGGCTGTATTTTTTGTACGGAAAATTAGGGCGGACGTGGCGCGGTGTCGCTGAAATTCGTGTGCTCTACACGCAGGCGCGGTCGTTGAAACCAGGCGCACCGGTGTTGTACGACGGCATGGAAGTCGGACGCGTAAAAGACGTCTCGATCATACACGTCACGCCGGACATTCTGAATTCAATGGCGCCCCTCACCAAGAACGATCTGCACAATCTGCCGATTTCGGCAACGTCCCGCGAAGTGTTCGCGCGGATGAGCGAGTCCGAAGTGGACCACGCGTTGAGAGCGGACATCAGCGGCCGAACGATGGTGCTGGCCGAAATTGATGTGCTCATCGATCACGACGAAAAGCGGTTGCGCGACGACGATGCGTATTACATCGCGGCGAGCAAACTGGGCGACAGTCGCGTTGAAATTGTGACCGGACGCGGCAAGCCAATCGCGCCGCGACCCGGCATGGTGGTGCTGGGCGTCGATGCAGATTTAATGTCGGACATCGGAAAAAATATGGAGCAGATCGAAGACCTTCTGCGCTCAGCCGCCAATCTCATCGGCGGCGATGTCGGCAAGGCGGCGGTGAAGGATCAGTTACGGAATTTCGAAGGCTTCACTGCCAATCTTGAAAAGCAGACTGAAACGATGGTGGAAAAGCTGCCAGTCGTCTGGGACGAAATCGATCTGCGCGCGGATCAGTCCGAAAAAAATATGAACGACGTAACCGAACGCGTGCTCGCGATTTTTCCGAAAGCGGACGCCGCGATCAACAAGGCTGCGGAAGCCATCGAAACGATGCACGGAGCCTTGGGCAAATCGGCGCAAGAGGCGGTGGACAGACTGAAGCATTATCGCAAGTTGGCCAAAGACGAAGTTGCGCGCTGGAATAAAGTCTCGTCTGAATACCGCGTGAAGACGCCGGAACGGCTGAAGGAATTGCGCGCGACGGCGGAGTCGGCCCTGGCTGCGATTGCGAAATTGGATGACGTGTTGACGCGTGTCGAAATTGAATTGAAGCACAGCGCCGGGCACATGCGCTCGACGGTCGATTCGCAAACCGACGCGGCGATGTCAGTCCAGGAACTGACGTGGAACCTCAAGAAATCGGCGGGCTTCTTCTCATCAAAATACACGCCTGAGCAATTGTCGCAGCGGCATTTGGCGTGGCGCTTTGATATGGCGCGCGATCAGTACATCGAGCTGCGGCGGGAACTCTCGGCGTTGCAGGTGGGCATGAGCACGAACGACCCAGCTGACCGTGAACGCGCGCGCAGCGTTGAGGAAAAGCTAGCCGAATCCGATACGTTTTTTAATGTCAATCGCACCGATTTTGTGCCCGGCGAAACGCCCAAACCCAAGCCCGTCCCAGCCGTCGAACCCGCCGCCGCGACACCGCCGAAACCCAAGCCGCCCGCTGCGCCTGTGCGTCCTCATCTGCCCGAGGAGCAATTGTAAATCATGCAAGACACGCGCGTCTACAAAACAAAACACATCGTCATTGGATTGCTGCTGATCGCCTGCGTCATCGGCGTCGGCGTCGCGTGGCTGAACTACATCCGTGCGGGATCGCTTTGGAAGCGGCGTCAGGATATGCTGGTCGTTTTTGAAAACATCGGCTCGCTCAAAAAAGATTCACCGGTGCGGTACAACGGCGTTGAAAAAGGGCGTGTCAAAGCGATGCGGACGCTGCATCTCGACAGCGGAATCATTGAAGCGAAATTCCCTGTGCTGGTTCCGCGCGACTTGGACAATCTGCCGATCCGCTCTGCTGCGTTGAAGCGTGAACTGCTGGCGTTGCAGTCGAAGGACTTTAACGCCGCGTGTCGCAATGAACTCATCGGCGCGACGATGATTGAATTGACGCTCGATCTGCTCGACGAAAATGATCCGATTCGCTACCACGAAAATGACGCAGTCCGGATCGTTTCGACAATCTTCGGCGACTCGGCCGTTGAGATCGTTTCGGGCAGCTACGAGATGACGTTTCAACCGGTAAAGCCGAAGAATTATATCATCGGGAACTCGGGCGATTTCGAAGCGAATCTCCAGAAGTCGATGGTTGAAATGAAGAAGATTCTAACCAACGTGGCGGAGGTGGTGGGGACTTCCGAACGCGCGAGCTTTGGACGTGCGCTGAGGCGGTACACCCCGTTGACGGATACGACCACGGGTCTGACCAAGTCCGCGCCGGATCGCGTGAAGCACACTGTAGAGCGGTTCAGCGAACTGACGATCACGGCGAAGGACCGTCTCAACAAGACCGGCAAAGTGCTCGAAAGCATCATTCCGTCGGCGGAGACGGCAACGAAAAAAGTCCAGGCCGCGCTCAAAGATATTCAGCAAAAAACGGTCATCGCTGAAAATGAGGCACAGGCCGCGATGAAAGAAATTTCGTTGGATGTCAACGAGACGCGCACGGCGGTGACGGCTCCACTGAATACGCTGACCACAGGTTTGAGCGAAACGAAGTTGGGGCTGTTGCAGGCGAAAGAAATGATAGAAAAAGCGCCCGCGCGGCTGGATGCTGCGATGGACGCGCTGGGAAGTATGCAGTCGCAGAGCACCGACGACATGCGCCGGTTTTCGGAGGCGGCGCAGAAGATTTTATTGAATCTGAAGATCGCCGGATATGTCGCAACCAACAATAAGGATTTGATGTTGGCCAATCGTGACACCGGAGAACATGTGGCACAGACGGCTCTCGACATCCGACGCAAATTAGCGATGGTCACGCGACGCATGACGAACGCCGGAGCCGACACGCGCGACGCGATCCGAGCGCTCGAAAACAATCCGGCAGTCGATACGATCATTGATCCCGTCAAGGAACGCGCGGACGAATCGTTGAAGCGTCTCACTGTCATTCGCGACTCGTTGGCTGAGATTTTGAACTCGATGGACGAGACGATGTATGTGCCGTGGAGCGAACGAAAACGCGCGGCATGGTTCGGAGACGGACCGGTGCGCTGGACTGAAGGCGGACGGTAGAACAAAGACGGTGTTTGTACCAATTGGAACGGAGCACGACCATGGCTGGCAAATCGGACAAATCGGAAGTCAAAGCGGGATGCTTCCTGACACTGTGTATGGGGCTGTTCATCGCCATGCTGTTCCTGTACGGCGATTGGGCGCGCGGGTTGCGCGGACGGCAATACATCTCGGTGGTGTTCTCGTCGGTCACGTCGCTGCGCCCGGACGCGCCGGTGCGTTTTAACGGCGTCGAAGTCGGACGCGTCAAGGACATTCGCATTGTTCATTTGAACGACGACGAAATCAAAAAGCTGCCGCCGTTGAAACTCGCCGACATCGATAAACTGCCGCTGACCGACGCGGAACGTAAGAGTTTGAAGTTGCTTCCAGCGGATCAATTTCAGGCCGAAGTGCAGAAGAAGATCAACAACAAAACGATGATCAATTTGATTCTTGAAGTCATCAGCGAACACGACAAAGACCGTTTCCGCGAAGATGACGACATCAGCATCCGTGCGACATTAATGGGCGACACGACGGTGGAAATCGCGTCGGGAAGCGGCAAGCCGTTGCTCGATTCGCGCACCGCGCTGGGACGATCAGGCGACTTTTACACGAACCTCGCGCGTTCGGTCGAGCAGGTCAAAGACATTCTGTCGTCGGTCAGCGATGTCGTCGGAAAAGACGAGCAGGAAAGTCTTCGAAAAGCTTTGCGACGCTTCGACACGATCACCGAGCGCCTCGAAAAAATCGTGAAAATCGCCGACGATCGTCTGCCCAAAACGTGGGAC
>Ga0194061_1000902_pt1 | contig 17984 bp, 15 predicted proteins | sample SepL2221m_MetaG_FD_163423 | JGI IMG/M metagenome (GOLD analysis project Ga0194061, IMG submission 163423) | Anoxic zone freshwater microbial communities from boreal shield lake in IISD Experimental Lakes Area, Ontario, Canada - Sep2016-L224-21m | ecosystem: Environmental > Aquatic > Freshwater >... | reverse complement strand
TTCCTCGCCAACCACAAACTCGGTTTTTCGCTCGATGTCAGCCGCATGGCTTTTGATGACAACTTCATCACCACCATCAAGCCCAAGATGCGCGGCGCCTTCGATGCCATGAAAGCCCTCGAAGCTGGCGCCATCGCCAACCCCGACGAAAACCGCATGGTCGGCCATTACTGGCTCCGTCAGGCCACGCTGGCCCCCGATTCCCTGCGTACCGCCATCGAAAACACCATCACGCAGGTGAAAACCTTTGCCAAGGAAATCCACACCGGCAAGATTCTCACTCCGGCAGGCAAGAAATTCAAAACTCTCCTCGTCATCGGCATCGGCGGATCCGCACTGGGCCCGCAATTCGTCGCCGATGCCCTCGGCAGCAGCCGCGACAAAATGGCCGTCTACTTCTTCGACAACACCGATCCCGATGGCATGCAACGCGTACTCGATACACTGGGTACCAAGCAACTCGCCCAGACACTGGTGGTGGTCATTTCCAAGTCCGGCGGTACCAAAGAAACCCGCAACGGGATGCTGGTCGCCCAGCAGGCCTTTGCTGCCGCGAGTCTGGACTTTGCCTGCCACGCCGTCGCCGTAACCGGCGATAACAGCGAACTGGATCGTACCGCGCTCAGTCAAAAATGGATCACCCGTTTCCCCATGTGGGATTGGGTCGGCGGTCGTACCAGTGTCACCTCTGCCGTGGGTCTGTTGCCCGCCGCACTGCAAGGATTGGATATTCAGAAGCTACTCGATGGCGCCGCCGATATGGACAAACTGACCCGCAAGGCCGATCTGCGTGAGAACCCTGCCGCCCTGCTGGCGGCAATGTGGTACAGCAGCGGCAACGGCAAGGGCCTGCGCGACATGGTCATCCTACCTTACAAGGATCGCCTGCTGCTCCTGAGCAAGTATCTGCAACAACTCGTGATGGAATCCATCGGCAAGGAACTCGACCGCGCCGGCCAGGTGGTCAATCAAGGCATTGCCGTTTATGGCAACAAAGGTGCCACCGACCAACATGCCTATGTGCAGCAGTTGCGCGATGGCATCAATAACTTCTTTGTGACTTTCATCGAAGTGTTGACCGATGACGCCGCGGTGGGCCGCCGTAGCGCGGTAACCCCGGCGACAGCGCTGGAAGTCGAGCCCGACATCACCTGCGGGGATTACCTGCACGGTTTCTTCCAAGGCACACGCAAAGCCCTGGCCGAAAGCGGCCGGCAGAGCATCACCATCACACTGGAAGCGGTCAGCCCCCAGACCGTCGGTGCCATCATCGCCCTGTTCGAACGCGCGGTGGGCCTGTATGCCGAACTGATCAACATCAACGCCTATCACCAACCCGGCGTCGAAGCGGGCAAGAAAGCCGCGGGCACGGTCATCGCGCTGCAAAAGAAAATCCTGACCTATCTGGCTCAGGGCGGGCAAGGCACCTGTGCCCATATCGCGCAGGAACTCGGCATGGCGCAGGAAGTGGAAACCGTCCACCATATCCTCCGCCATCTGGTGGCCAACGGCCGTCAGGGCATCCAAACTGAAGGCCGCGACATCCTGACGCGGGTTTACAAGAAGGCCTGAGTTTTTCCAAATAGATTACCCAACCCCACGCAGGGCAACCCCACCGGTTGCCCTGCTTTTTTCGGATGTACCTTATCAGTGCCACCCGGCGCGAACTGGTACGAGTCAATGTTCAGATTTGCCCGTATGAGTTTCGTTCCATGGGGAGATAAATAACCGCAACGCTTACGAAGCTTCCGCCCCGAACAGGGCCGAGCCGATCCGCACCATGGTGGCCCCTTCGGCGATGGCCAGCTCAAAATCGTGGGTCATACCCATGCTCAGATGCCGTAAATCCGCCCCGCCGATGCCGCGCTGGCGTAATTCCTGGAATAATTCACGCAGGCGGCTGAAACTTTGCCGGATGACGGCGGTATCTTCCGTCAGTGGAGCCATGGTCATCAGCCCCGCCAGCCGGAGGCAACTCATCGAACCGATCTGCTCGGACAGATGCAGGGCCGCGCCATAGGCCACCCCCTGCTTTTGCGGCTCCAGACTGCAATTCACCTCCAGCAGAATCGGTACATCGCGGTCGGTTGGTACCGCTAATTCCTGTAATTCCTCGGCCAAACGCAGGGTATCCACGCTATGAATCAGATGAGCCACCTGCAGGGCCGCTTTCGCCTTGTTGCGTTGCAGATGCCCGATCATGTGCCAACGGATATTCGAGTACTGCGCCCACTGCTGGGCCCGGGTCTCCAATTGCTGGACCCGACTTTCGCCCAAATCCCGGTGCCCCGAAGCTAAGAGCGCATCCACCTGTTCCACCGTGGCATATTTGGTCACCGCCACCAAGGTCACCTCGTCGGGCGACCGTCCGGCGGCTTGGCAGGCCCGGGCAATCCGGGCTTTTACGGCGGTCAGTCGTTCGCTTACGCTTGCGGGCATTAGGTCGCTCCCACCGAAAAGGCCAAAGTCGTTTTCATACTCACCGGCACGCCCTGCCGATACGCCGGCCGGAACCGCGCCGCCACCACCACTTTGCGGACCGCCTCATCAAACAGGGCAATGCCCGAGGATTCTAACATACGCACATCCTCCAAGTTACCCTCGGCGGTTACCGTCACTTCAAAGACCACCTTGCCCTTGGGGCGCTGTAATTTCACTTCCTGGGGGATTTCCAAATTGGGCCGGCTCAGTAACTGGGGTGAATCGCTATTCGCCCCCGAGGGGCCGCGATCCTCGCCCACGCCGGTGCCTTTGCCCGAACCACCCTTGCCCCCGCGCATAATTTCATAAACCGGCTCCTCACCTACGCCATCTTCACTACCGCTCATGATGCCCGGCCCACGCCCGCCAGCGGTATTCCCCGTGGGTGGCTTGGTAGCGCCACTGGCCACGGAGTTGCTGGGCACCGGGTTCTGCGGCGGTGGCTCGAGCAAGACCAATTGCGGCGCGGAGGTCCGCGCCACAGTCGGCCGACGCTCCGGCAGCGGTCCGCCATTCATAATCACATCGGGGGGCAACTCGGGCGGTTTTAATTGATTAAGCGCCACACGCTCCATGGCCTGATAATCCTGCGCACTGTCCGCTGGCAGGAGTGGGGTAAGTACGGGCGGGGCGCGAAAATTCAACTCCGGCCCGCGCGTGGGCTCTCCCGGATAATCGAGCACCAGTGGACCGCTGAACATCGGTTTGCCATCGCCCAATTTCGGGTTGCCACCCGAGCCGGCGTTGTAACTGGTCGAATATATTTTGGTTAAAACACTGCGCGGGTCCGTGCCCCACTGCCAACCCATGGCCAATAGCAATAACACCCCGCAAACCGCATGAATGCCCACCGCCCCGAGCACCGCCACCAGCGCCGCAATCGGCACCCCCACATAGCGCACAATAACACGTTTTTGGTTGGCCAGCGCCGCCATCAAGGCGGGCAGAGCGTCATCCACGGGGGCCGGGACGACCGCGAGTAATTCCTCGGGGATCAGTGCACTCACTGGCTCCGGCGCGGCCACCACCCCCAACTCACCCGGCGCAGCAGCATCCCCAGCGCCAATACCATCCGTGCCGACCGGGTCGGCTGAAAATTGCTGTGCTTGATCCATACCTGGCCTCACGGGCCAATTATAACAGTTCCAATACCTGATAGCGTAATTCGCCCCGGGGCGCTTTGACCCGCACTTCCTCGCCCACCCGGGCACGGATCAGGGCTTCGCCCAGCGGACTGCTGGCCGAGACCACCATCACATCGGAATCATCGTCGAAAGCGCCTTTTTGCACTTCGCCGACAATCCGGAACGTCTCAAAACCGCCGTTATTGACATCTTTGCACTTGACCGTCGAGCCCAGAAATACCATGTCGGCGGGGATTTCGTTGGGGTCCACCACCGAAACATTGCGCAGCTTGTTTTGCAGGGCCTTGATATTGGCCTCCAGCAAGGCCAATTCTTCGCGGGCGGCATGATAATCCGCGTTTTCGCGTAAATCACCCTTTTCCCGCGCTTCGGCGATGCGTTGGGCGATCTCCGGGCGCGTGTTGATCATGCGCTTGAGATCGGCTTCCAATTTGTCTTTTTCTTCGCGGGTTAATAACTGTGCTTCCATACGGTCACCTCTTGCTGGCACCGGCACTGCCGGCACACGTCCTGTGAAATCAACGGATATTCAAAAATTCCTTCATGTGCATGTCATACACGTCCTGCGCGGTGGGCTCGGTCAGATTCAACCGCAGTTCGTTGATGATCTTCGTGCCCTGACCAATCCACAGCTTCCAACAGTGGCTGCCCACCGAGGCGTAGATCTGTTCGCCCAGCGGACCCGAAAACGGCCGTTCGGCCAGCTTGGGTTCGATCTTGCCACAGCGCACACACTGGATCATCCCGGCGGCCACTTGGTCGGGGGTCAATTCCTGCACTTCGGTGCTGGGAATCTCGCCGCCCAAGTCTTTGATCAAGGCCGCCATTTCGTTCCGGGGCATCAGATCGCCCATGTCATTGGCGACTTTGTAGCCTTTGGCCAAAATCAGCAGGGCGCCTTCGCGGTCCCCCACTTCCTTTTGCGCCGCCGCCAGCAGGGCGTAGGCCTTGCTGAAGTCGGGCTTCAGTTGGATCACCTTCATCAGCGGGGCAATGGCTTCCTTGTTGGCGCCGCCATCCATATAGGCCCGCGCCAGCGAGAAGTAAGCCAACTCGTTGTCGGGGTCCACCGCGATCATCTTTTCAAAACGCTCAATGCGTGCTGTGTCTAGCATAAAAGACACCTCCTACCCTTATCGTAGGTAGCCAGTTGGGCCAATTATTTAGGATGGTGATTTTTTACCAGCCCACAATATTGTAGCCACCGTCCACATAGACGGTTTCGCCGGTAACACCGCTGGACAAATCGGAACACAGCCAGATGGCCGTCTTGCCCACATGTTCCGCGGCCTTGTCGGCATCCCACGGCAAGGGGGCCTTTTCGACGTAGTGGGTCATCATCTTGTCAATTTCGCCAATCCCGCGGGCCGCCATGGTCTTGATAGCTCCGGCACTGATGGCATTGACGCGGATATGCTTGGCATCCCGGCCCATTTCCGCCGCCAGATAGCGCACGCTGCATTCCAGCGCCGCTTTGGCCACGGCCATGACGTTGTACATGGGGATATACTTTTCCGCGCCGAAATAGCTCATCGTGATGATGGTGCCGTCCTGATTCATCACCGGCTGGGCCGCGCGGGCCATCGCCACCAGCGAATAGGCGCTGATATCCAACGCGGTCTTCCAGGCCTCGCGGCTGGTCTGCAGGAAGGGGTTGTGCAGGGCTTCCGCCGGGGCAAACGCCAGCGAATGCACCAAAATATCAAACGTGCCGAACTTCTCACCGGCCACGGCAAACGCCTGCACGATATCCTCGTCCTTACTCACATCGCAGGGAACCAGAAACTTGGGGTTGAACTGCTCGGTGGCCTTGACCACGCGGCGTTCGATCTTTTCGCCCGGCAGATGCGAGAAGGCCAGCTCACAGCCCTGTTCATGCAACGACTTGGCAATCGCCCAGCCGATGGAATACTCGTTCAGCACGCCAAAAATAAACGCCTTCTTGCCGGTCAACATACCCATAATCAAAGCTCCTAAAGCAACGATACGCCAAAGCGTATCCGGGACCACAATCAAACCCTCTAATATGACGATTTACCCCAATAAAGCAAGCGCCCCCACCCGCGAAACTAACCGGATGCGGACTGATTCTATTGTTTTTATTACCAATAAGTAATTTTTAACTCGTAATTATTACAGTTCGCTCGGTGTTTCCGGCCAGGGCATTTTGTATTCGCCCCAAAGGGGCGGCATTTATATAGCCCAGGGCAACGCCCTGGGTACACGTGCCCCACGCCTTGGGTGCTCTGTAGGAGCACCATTTAATCCCACGCATAGCGCTCATCAAGGGGCAAATTGTGCCGAATCATAAATTGGCGATATTCCTCTTGAAAGGATACCACCCGATGGTGTTCGGACTGATTCGCAATGTACTGTATCACCGCAGAGGCCTCGGTTAAGCTAACCCCAAACGCGCCATACCCATTTTGCCACGCAAAATCCGCCTGATGCGGAAAACGCTGCTTCATCCAGCGCGAACTTGCCCCTTTGATCTCCTGCACGGCCTGACTGATGGCCAGCGTACGGCCCAACGAAAACAGGATGTGAATGTGATCCGCCACAGAATTAACTTGGACCACGGGGGATTGCATTTCCCGCAAAATGCCAATGATGTAGGCATGTAATTCTGCGCGAACCGAGTCATCCAACCAGGCCTGACGCTGTTTGGTACTGAACACCAGATGCACATAGACACAGGCCAAAGATTGTGGCATAAAAAAATACCCCTGTTAGGCAAAGAATACGGGAATAATAACAGATGACCTGCCACGGACCAATCAAATAGTGCTCCTACAGAGCACCAGACGGGGGGAGGATGTGGAGGGCGGAGCCATCCCTACCCAGGGCGTTGCCCTGGGCTATATAAATGCCGCCCCGTTGGGGCGAAGAAAAGCCTCATTCCCCCGTGACGCCCAACGAACCTTTTTAATGTAATCCATACCGTGCCATCTTGCGGTACAGCGTCCGCACCGACACCCCCAGCAGTACCGCCGCCCGGGTGCGGTCGCCCGAGGCCTGCTTGATGGCTTTGTCTATCGCCTCGCGTTCGGCCACATCCAGCTCGGGCAGCATGGCGTCATCTACCTGAGCCCGGCGCACGTGCTCGGGCAGCATGGTCTCGGTGATGGTATTGCCCGAATTCAGGATGAGCACACTTTCCAGCACGTTGCGCAGCTCGCGCACGTTGCCCGGCCAGCCGTAGGTCTGCAGCCGTTGCATGGTGATTTCTTCGATGACGGGCAGATCCAAACCATGTTCCAGACATAACTTCTGCAGCAGCGACTGGGCCAGCATGGGAATATCGCTGGTGCGCTCGCGCAGCGGGGGAATATCAATCCGCACCACGTTCAGGCGGTAATACAGGTCCGGCCGGAAGCGCTTGGCGTCCACGCACTGCTGCAGGTCCGCATTGGTCGCCGCCAGCACGCGGACATCCACACTCTTTTCCTGAGTCGAACCCACCGGCGTGATCTTGCCGGTTTCCAGCACACGCAGCAATTTGGCCTGCAGGCCCAGTTCCAATTCGCCCACTTCGTCAATAAATAGCGTCCCGCCGTGGGCAGCTTCGAAGTAGCCCACGGTCTTGCTGGCCGCGCCGGTGAAGGCACCGCGTTCGTGGCCGAAGAGTTCCGACTCCATCAGGCTCGCTGGCACGGCGGCACAGTTGATAGGGATAAACGGCCCGGCCTTGCGCGGCGAGAGTTCGTGGATGGCCCGGACGACCATTTCCTTGCCCGTGCCCGACTCGCCCGAGACCAGCACAGTGCTTTTGAACCCCGCCACCCGGCGGATGGTGTCGTAAATGTGCAGCATGGATTCCGATGTGCCGATCAGATTGGCGATCTGGCTTTCGGTCTTGTTCTGTTCGCGCCACTGGGTCATATCCACGCGCATGCGGTGGTGTTCCAGCGCACGGGCCACCACCTCCAGCAGTTCCGGCGGGGTGAAGGGCTTGGTCAGATAATCAAACGCCCCCGCCTTCATCGCGGCCACCGCCGACGCCACGGTGGCGTTGCCGGTGATCATGATGATCTCGACGAGAGGTTCCTGAGCTTTGACCTGTTCAAGCAGGGCCAGCCCGTCCATATTGGGCATCCACAGATCGGTAATCAGCACATCCACATCCGCCGACAGCTTCAGCAGCGCCTGGGCGCCGTTGCCGGCGCGCAGGACGTGATAACCCGAGTCTTCCAGCGCATCGCCGATGGCCTGCAAGACCGAACGGTCATCTTCTGCCAGCAATATGGTGCCCAGCGACTTCATGGGGTGCGGTCCGGTTAGATATTCAGGTCGGTCTTGGTCAGGATGCTTTCGAAGATGTACCCGGCGGCTTCGATATTGGCCCGGGCGCCTTCCAGCCGGTCAATGACGGCGACGATCTTTTCGACCACCGCGCCGGCGTCGGTAAGAATCTTGGCCGCTTCCAAAACCTGCCCGCCGGTGGTGGCGATATCCTCCACCAGCAGCACGCGGTCACCGGCAGTGATCTTGCCTTCGATCATTTTGCTGGTGCCATAGTCTTTTTTGCTGTTGCGGACGATGACAAACGGCAGCCCGCTGGCCAGACTGGTCGCGGCGGCCAGCGCCACCCCGCCCAACTCCGCCCCGGCAATCAGGGTCGTCGCCGGCCCGCGCCGCGCGGCAAAGCGACTGCCCAGCGCCGCGAGAATATCGGGCTGGGTTTCAAACAGATACTTGTCCATGTAATACTTGGACCGCTTGCCCGACCGCAGGAGAAAATCCCCTTCCAGATACGAGGCCTCTTTAACACGTTTCGCCAGAGCAGCATGATCGAGCATAAAACCGACTCCTATAACAAAGTTAAGGCCCCATTGTAGCAAATTTGGCCGGATGTGGTAATCCCACCCGAAAGCAGGTTCTCCCCTGCGTATTCTCGTCGCGTCGTTGCGCCGTTGCGTGAGCCATTTCCCCCCGCCAGACTTGGCAAACCGCCCCACAACGTCTACGCTTAGTTCAGGAGGTGGCCTATGCCCGAAGGTTCCTTTAGCCCAATGTCTCTGCGGATGGTGGCCATGTTGCGTTCGGGACAGTATGAACGCTGCGGGGCCTATATTGAAGAATTGCTGCGCACGCACAGCCCCGAGGCGTTGTATCTGAATACGCTGATGCCGGCGATTTTTGCTCTGGGTGAACAGGTGCTGGCGGGTAAGCTCGCCGCCGCGGAGATTGTCGCCCCGATCGCCTGTGTGCGGGCCCAAATGGAAGTGGCCCGCGGCCGGATGCAGCGCCGCCCTCGGCTGGGCAAGAGCATGCTGGCCACCTTTATGCCCGGCGATATCGAGCATATCGGGCTGGTGGCGATCAGTCACTGGCTGGACCGCGACGGCTGGGATGTCACGTATACCTATCCGCCCCCGCCGCGGGACGTGCTGGTGGCCGATATTCTCAAGCGTCAGCCGACTATTCTGGCTATTTCCTGCGGCATGCCCAAGCATGTCGTCACGGCCCGGCATGTGATCCAGGACCTGCGGGCCGGGGGTTACGCCGGGGTAATCTGGCTGGGTGGAATGGGGATTAATGTCATGCCGGACCTGTTTGCCCGCAGCGGGGCCGACCATACCGCGCCCAATATCGTGGCCTTTACCCGCAAATTGGCCGAGATTTACGGCTACCAGACCGCCACGCCGGCGGAAATTGCCTGATGGGGACCCGACCGCCTGCCGATAGCGTTGCCAGAGGGGTAGGCTAGCCCTTAGGATACGGGCAATATTAGGCTCATCTGGTATTTCCGGAGAGCTTTGGGTATTCTGCCCCAACGGGGCAATATTTGTATAGCCCAGGGCAACGCCCTGGGTAGCCGCGATCGGGCCCGCGTAGTGCTCTGAAGGAGCACCATTTATAACGGCAAATCGTGCTCCTTCAGAGCACCGGAGGCTGGTCGCACCAAAACCCAGGGCGTTGCCCTGGGCTTTATAAATTCCGCCCCTTTGGGGCGAAGACAGTGCTTGTTTCCCGGTAATACAGGATGAATCCAATATTACCCCATACAGGAGTTATCCGCATGGATCTGGCCCAGCTTAAAGCAACCTTCCACACCCGCTATGGCAACACCGGCCCCGTAACGGTGGTCCGCGCCCCGGGGCGGGTAAATCTGATCGGCGAACATACTGACTATAACGATGGCTTTGTCTGTCCCATGGCCATCGAACGCGCCACCTATATCGTGGCCCGGCCCCGGCCGGATGCCGTGGTGCGAATGTTCTCGCTGGTCAGCAACGAAGAAACCCAGTTCAGTCTCGACCAGACGGTCAGCAAGACCGGCCCCAAGTGGTCGCTGTATCCGCGCGGCATGGCCGAGGCGCTGCGGCTGAAGGGCTTGCTGACCACCGGCTGCGACTGTCTGGTGGCCTCGGATGTGCCGCTGGGCGGCGGGCTGTCGAGTTCCGCGTCCTTTGAGGTGGCCACGGGGCTGATGCTGCTGAAGATCAATGGGAAAACGCTACCGCTGACGGAATTAGCGCTGGCGGCGCAGTGGGCGGAGCATCAATATCCCGGCATGCCCTGCGGGATCATGGATCAATTCATCTCGGCCATGGGGCAGGCGGGCCATGCCCTGCTGCTGGACTGCCGCGATCAAAGCACCACGCACGTGCCGATGGATGACCCCAGCGTGCAGATTCTGATTGTGAATTCCAACGTCAAGCATGAGCTGGTGCAGGGCGAATATGCCGCCCGGCGGAACCAGTGTCAGAATGCCGTGACGTGGCTGAAAAAGAAATACCCCGCCATCAAGTCGCTGCGCGATGTGACGATGGACCAACTGGATTCCGCCCGGCTGGGCATGGACCCGGTGTATTACAAACGCGCCAAGCACGTGATCAGCGAAATCGCCCGCACCACGGCGTTTGCCACCGCCCTGAGCCAGCGCGATCACGCGACCTGCGGCAAGCTGATGTATGCCTCGCATGAATCGCTGCAACATGACTATTCGGTATCGTGCAAGGAATTGGATTTGTTGGTGGAACTGTGCCGGGGGCAAAAGGGTGTGTACGGCGCACGTATGACCGGCGGCGGTTTTGGCGGGTGCATCGTAGCTCTGGTGGAAACGAGCGCGCGGGCAGAGATTGCCGAAGTGGTGGCGCGGGAATATAACCTGCGTACGCGTCTGGAAGCGAGTCTTTTCGCCACCGTGGCCAGCGCGGGGGCGAGTGTAATCGAGTAATACCCATGACCCAAGCACCCGATCATGTGCATGTGGCGCTGCGGCAGTTGGCCCAGGGCCAACCCCTGAGCCGGACCCAGATGCGCGACTTTATGTCGCGGATTCTCACCGGCGAAATGGAACCCGCCCAGATGGCGGCGTTCCTGACGTTCTATGCCCAACGCCTGCCCACGGTGGACGAATTGGTCGGCGCCATCGGCATCATGCGCGAACACGCGACCATGATCGCTCATCCCCACGACAAAGCCATTGATACCTGCGGCACCGGCGGGGTGCATTCCAATCTGATGAATATCTCCACTGCCTCGGCCATCGTGGCGGCGGCGGCGGGCGCCAAGGTGTGCAAACACGGCAACCGCGCGGTGACCAGCCGGTCGGGTTCGTCCGATGCGCTGGCCGCGCTGGGTGTGAACATCAATACCACCCCCGAGCAGGAGGCCCGGTGTCTCAACGACATCGGCCTGTGCTTTGCCTTCGCCCCTCGGCACCATCCCGGCATGAAACATGTGGCCCCCATCCGGCAGGCGCTGGGCTTTCCGTCCATCTTCAATATGGTCGGCCCGCTGGTGAATCCCGGCGCGGTCAAACGGCAATTACTGGGCGTGCGCAGTCCCGAGGTGGCCCGTTTGCTGGCCGAAGTCTTGCACCAGTCAGGCAGTGTGCGGGCGTGGGTGATCAGCGGACAGGACCCGAAAATGGGCCGACTGTGCGAGGTATCCATCACTGGGCCGACGCATGTATCCATGCTGGATCAGGGGCACGTGACAGAGTTTGAAATGAAACCCGCCGCGCCGTATGTGGCGACGGATTTGCAGAGTCTGACGGTGGAATCGCCCAGCCAATCGGCGGCGCTGATTTATCAGGTGCTATCAGGGGCCAGCGGGGCACCACGGGCGATGATCATTACCAATGCAGCCGCCGCGTTGTGGGTGGCCGAGGTGGCCAAGGATTACGCCGAGGGTTTGACCTTGGCGACCCAGGCGCTGGATTCCGGGCAGGCCCGTAAGGTGTTGGAACAACTGATTAAATTAAGTCATCAGGTTTAAGGCTGCGTGGCCGGGGCGGTGGCGGAGGTTTTCTTCGGGGCGCGAACTTTGCTGCCGTTGCTGAGTTTGGCCTGACCGCTGGTGATGGTCAATTCCTTGGTTTTTACGCCGGTGAGAATTTCCACCCAGGTCCCCTGCCGGGCCCCCAAGGTGACATCCTGCATGCGCACAGTCCAGGCGTCGGGGCCTTGGGGTTCGGCGACATAAACTTTGCTGGTACCGGCATAGCTGACCACCGCAGTCATGGGGACAAACACAGTGGACACGCCGGTGGCGGTAATCACAGCACCTTCCACAAAACTACCCGCCCGTAATTGCCCGGCGGCATTGTCCACTGTGGCTTCCAGTTCAAAGCTGCGGCTGAGGGCGTCCACCGTGGGATTGATGCGACTGACCAGACCGGTGTATTCAAGATCGGGCTGGGCGGCGGTTTTGAAGGTGACCGTCTGGCCATTTTTGATCTGGGTGACAAACCGCTCGGGCAGACGGGCTTGGAGTTTTAGCGTGTCCTGGGCCACCAGTTGGAACATGGTGGCGCCTTCCTTGAGATATTCGCCGGGGCTAATCATGCGCTGGGCCACGACATAGCGGGCAATTGGGGTGCCGGTGATGCTGAGGGCTTTGGGGGCTTTGATAATCGAGTCGCGCAGGTCCTTATCCTGCAATTCCACCAGTGCCTGATTCTGCCGCACCTGCTGCAGGACGGCTTTGGCTTCGTCGCGGGCCACGCGCAGGGCATCTTTGCGCGATTGAAAGGTGGATACGATGTCCACATACTCGAAGTCGGTCATAATTTTCTGGCGGTAGAGTTCGACGGCACGGTTGTACTTGGCTTCGGTGTTGGCCAGTTCGGCCATGGCTTTGCTGACGGTGGCGACCGTGTCGAGATCAAAATCGGGTTGGGGCATATCGGTCAGGCCCAGCCGGGCGAGGGTCTGGGTCTGGGCGGCTTTCGCCTGTTTGACCAGAAGTTCGTAACGCTGGGAATCAATATGCGCCAGCGGCTGATCAGGCACCACCACCGCACCGACATCCACGAGCACACTTTCGACCACGCCCGTGACGCGGTTACTGAGTGAGATTTCCTCCTGCCCGGCCAGAGAGCCCGTCAGGGGGATGCTGCGGTCCACCTGGCGCGTTTCGGCGGGGGTCATGCCGACCACCGGGACGGACTCGGCCGTTTTGGGGGGAGTGGAATCCCTGCCACAGGCACCCAGTAGGAGGCACGCGGGGATTAAGATCATACGGACAACAGCCGGGAAACAGCGGGTCATGGTAAACCTTTGTTAAGCAATAAGCGCAATCTAATGACCTATCGGGTGCAAGTCAACCCGGCGGGCGTGTTGTCAAGAAGTAGAAATGTCACCCTCATAGCCGAAGTAGATCTGTCACTCTGATCCCATAGATAGCGCCATCGCGGCTGGGCGGGCCGACGCAGGCGCAAGCTGAGGCGCAGGCGCAGCCGGAGCCAAGGCTGGAGCCGGAGTCGGCCCGCCCGGCCGCCGCGCCCGACCGACCGGGTCGCGGTTCCACGGATGGTCCGGACCGGGCTTCCATGCCCGCCGATTCACGAACACCGGCTTGACCTTCGGTGGCCTCCAGCACCTTAAAACGCAACGCCTGACCCCATTGGCAGTCAATAGCCTGCAAGAAGTAACACCCCAGCAGTGGCATAAATGGCTCGGTCTGAGCTAAACTTCGCCAAATTCATACATTTGGGGAAGTAATATCGGCGGTCAGCCGGGCAGGCTTCTGGTTCACTCGCATGCAGGCGCTAATGCACCCAACGGCGTGGAAACGATTGACGTTGACGTATCTGTGGTTCGGTATATGAGCATTAGCAGCGAGTACTACGCCGGGTATACCAATAATCTTGGCGATATCTTGCTGCGCAATGGCTTTATCGCCGCAATCCCCGAACCCACCACGTTAAGTGTGTTGGGCATCGGAACGGTGGGTCTGCTCTTGCGCCGCCGTAAGCGCAATTGATCCAACCCGACCAAACAAGCTTTATCTATTAAAGCATCACACCTGCGCGTGATGCCTATTTTTATAGCTCCAGCCAGTCGGGCTGCAAGTAAATCTGACACCGGAATAGCCCATACCAAACATACCGCCAATCAGGTAATTCTCCGACGGTCAGCCAATCACCGTTGACCCACAAATCCGCACCAAAATCATCCAAATACAAATTGTGGATATATCTATCCGTTACACTTTACAGACCGCGTCTTTCCCCTTATACAGTGCATACTGAGGAAGAATTTGTTGCCGTTCGCATTTCTTTTTGGCAACCCCGTTTGTGCGGTCCGGGAACTCTGCTCGCACCTGTGCTCTGTGTTAAAGGAATCTCTTTCATGGCCATCATGCCTTCTGCTGCGTACAGTCTCAAAATCACCGTCCGCATTCCCAATCGTGCGGGCAATTTCGCCAAGATCGCCGGCGCCATCGCCAGCGTGGGCGGAGACCTGAACAGTGTCACCATTCTGTCGGAAACCCGCGATGAACTGGTGCGCGAAATCACGGCCTATGGCCGCGACCTCAAGCACGAACAGGAAATCGCCGCCGCCGTGTGCCGGATTCCGGATATCAAAATCATCACCATCCATGACCGCACGTTTGACCTGCACAATGGGGGCAAACTCAGTGTCGTGGGCAAAACCCCGCTGACGGGGCCGGCCGAACTGTCCATGGCCTATACCCCCGGCGTGGCCCGCGTGTGCATGGCCATCGCCGATGACAAACACATGGCCCAGCGTCTGACCATCAAACGCAACACCGTCGCGGTCGTCTCCGACGGCACTGCCGTGCTGGGGCTGGGCGATATCGGCCCCGAAGCCGCCATGCCCGTCATGGAAGGCAAGGCCCAACTGTTCAAGGAATTCGGCGGCGTGGATGCGTTCCCGATCTGCATCGCCACCAAGGATGTCGAAGAAATCATCAAACTGGTCAAGCTCCTCGCCCCCACCTTTGGCGGCGTGAATCTGGAAGACATCTCGGCCCCGCGCTGCTTCGAAATTGAAGAACGCCTCAAAGCCGAGCTCGATATGCCCATCTTCCACGATGACCAGCATGGCACAGCGATTGTCGCCTTGGCGGCACTCATCAACGCGCTCAAGATCGTCGGCAAGAAAATGGACGAAATCTGCATCGTGGTTTGCGGCGTCGGCGCCGCGGGCGTGGCGTGCAGCAAAATCTTCATGAATGCCGGGGCCAAGAATGTCGTCGGGGTGGATACCTCCGGCGCCATCTACAAGGGCCGCACCGAGAATATGAACCCCGTCAAACAGTGGTATGCCGACCACACCAATCCCGAAAACCGCAAAGGCACCATCCATGATGTGATCAAGGGCGCCGATGTGTTTGTGGGTCTGTCCAAGCCCGGCCAGATCACGGTACTGGATGTGGAAAACATGGCCAAGGACCCGATCGTCTTTGCCATGAGCAACCCGGTTCCGGAAATCATGCCCGAAGAAGCCGCCCCGCACGTGGCCATCATGGCCACCGGCCGCAGCGACTATCCCAACCAGATCAACAACGTGCTGGCCTTCCCCGGCCTGTTCCGCGGGGCTCTGGATGTGCATGCCACCAAGATCACCGAAGGTATGAAAGTGGCCGCCGCACTGGCCATCGCCAATTTGGTCGGCAGCGAAGCCCGAGCCAACTACATCATCCCGTCGCCGTTTGACCGCCGCGTAGCCCCGGCCGTGGCCGAAGCCGTCCGTCAGGCCGCCATCTCCGAAGGCGTGGCCCGATTGAACGATCCCGCCGATGCGGAAATCACGCTGGCCACGATCAAGCGGTAAACGCTGATCGGACCGTTAAATAATCCCGCAAAGCCGCAGGCTCATCCCCTGCGGCTTTTTCTTTGCCCACGTTGCATAACAAAAAGCCCCCGGCTTTATAGGCCGGGGGCGGGTGTACTCAGATCATTGGGGAGCAACCTTAGCTGATCGTCACGACCACGTCATGAACCTTGCCATCACCGAGGGCGGGAACGGTCTGGCCGACAATCGGCTGGCCATCCACTGTGATGGCGACCTTGCCCTTCTGGATACCCTTGGGTTTCTGTATGCTAATGGCGTAGGTGGCACCGCGATAGTTGCGGGTCATCTTGGCCCACGTCCAGTCGCTGGGCAGGCACGGGTCAATGAACAGGCCGTCGAGTTCCGGCTTCACGCCCAGCATACCTTCCCAAACCACAATCAGCGTCCAGCACGCCGTGCCGGTGGCCCAACTGTGCGAGCCTTCGCCGTAACGGTCGGATTCCTTGGCGTTGATGAACTGGCACGCGGCATACGGCTCAATGCGGTACAGATCGGGATCGGCCTCGTGCCGGGTCGGGGGCAGCATCTTATGCAGGATTTCATAGCCCTTGTCGCCGCGCCCGGCGGCCAACTCGGCCCAGATGCGCCAGCGCGAGCAATGCCCGAAGATCGAACCGTTTTCCTTTGTGCCCGGGGCAAAGCGGCTGATGATGCCGGCCCGCGGTTCGGGCTGCATGTACGGCGGATAGAACGGATAGGTACCGATCGGGTCGTCAAGGTATTTGTCGAACGACTTGAGGATGCTGGCCGTGCGTTTCTTATCGGCAATGCCCGCCACAATACAGAAGCTGTTGGGATCGCTCCAGATCTTGGCGTACTTGTTGGTCTTGACGCCCATTTCCCAGCCGCTGTCGTGCATCGAACGCTGGTACCACTGGCCCGCCCAGGCGATCTTGTTGATCGTGTCGGTCAGTTTCTTGATCCGCGCGGTATACAGTTTGACGGCCTTCTTGTCCTTCATGAATTCCATGCACGGCAGGAACTCGCGGATGCAATACACCGCCCAGGCCGCCAGCATGGTGGAATCGCCCTTGTGGGCGTTGCCCACCTGATCCAGCGCATCGTTCCAGTCGGCCTTGAGAATCAGCGGCAGACCACGCTTGGAGAAGTGCTTGAAGAAGAAGTCCAGGCCCTGCATGACGTGGGCATAGATGCTGGCTTTCTTCTTGCTGGCGCCGCCCTGCGGTTGCAGGTACGGGGTGATTTCCTTGAGGATCGAGAAGTCGCCGGTTTCGCGCACGTAACGCGACAGAATAAACAGCGGATTGATCGGGTCGTCGGAATGGAACGTCCGCGTGCCGATGTACGACACAAAGTTCCCGCCATGGGCCCAGTCGCCCTGTTCGAACTGCCAGATGAAAATACGCTTCACCAGATGCTCGCGCACCCACGCGGGGTCCTGCGGCAGACGCGATACCGCGTCCTGACAGGCATCGCGGATGCCGAAATTATAAATGCCGAAATAGCAGTAACCGGTATTGCGGTTCCACCAGCTCAGATTCGAGCCCTGATATTTGAACCAGTAATTGACGATGTTGTTCAGATCGCCATCGGGCGTTTCGATGGTGGGCGTGGAGACCACGCGGGTCCAGTAGGCCTGATTGTTGGCAAAGGCCGCATCGGCCAGCGCCGGCGTGCCATATTTCTTCATCAGTTTGCTGGCATCCTTGTCGCTGGGCACGGTGCCCAGAACAATCACATATTCCACGCTCTCGCCGGGCTGCAGCTCAAAGCGGTGTTGCAGGGCATGACACGCATCGCGACCGATCGCCGCCACATCACGCAGCTTGCCGCTGTCCATGACCTGGGGATTGGCCAGATCACGATAGAAGCCGATGAACTCATGGCGGTCGCCCTCATAACCCACCACCGGGGCGGAACTGGCGGTGAAGACCGCCTTGTCGTAGGGAATATTGTTGGCGTTGGAATTGGCTGCCTGCCAACCACCGATATACTTCACCCATTGCGTGGCGCGGGTGTAGAGCACGCCGTTCTTGAAGTTCTGCCGGTTGAAGAGCAGATAGAATTCGCGCCACGAGGTGTCTTCAAACCAGTTGCCAATCGCCACTTCGCAGTAATTCGTCGCCGAGATCACACGCTTACGGTCGGACTTGTTGGTCAGCTTCACTTTCCACAGTTCGCAGGGATCGCCCACATCATCGCCGGTGGCCTTGACGGCATCGGGCATGGGGGTGAAATATAAAATCTCGCTGGCGATGCCTTCTTGTTCCGCCGTGATGCGGTTATAGCCCAGACCGATATGACAGTCCCAGCGGTCCAGCTTCTTGGTCGGCGGATAGCC
>Ga0194061_1000901_pt1 | contig 17985 bp, 16 predicted proteins | sample SepL2221m_MetaG_FD_163423 | JGI IMG/M metagenome (GOLD analysis project Ga0194061, IMG submission 163423) | Anoxic zone freshwater microbial communities from boreal shield lake in IISD Experimental Lakes Area, Ontario, Canada - Sep2016-L224-21m | ecosystem: Environmental > Aquatic > Freshwater >... | reverse complement strand
CCCCCGACACCTCCCGCCTGGTGCTGCTGGGCAGCCTGGCGGGGGGGGCCTTGGTCTTGGTCAGCCTGCTGATCTGGCTTGGTTTTCGTTTACGGCTCCAGCAGCTGCAAGCCGACCTGGTCCCCCTGCAGGACGTGCCCAACCAGGTCAATGCTCTGCAGGGCCAGGTGAAGGACTCGGTGGCCAAGGTCAACTCGATCAAGGACATCAACAAGCGCCTGGTCGAAGGTCTGGTGGCCCTGCGATCGGGATCGGCCTTGATGGCCCAGTTATCCCTGATTACCCCGGCGGGGATTCAACTCACCGAGGCCTCCGTGAAAGATGAAAGCCTGAGCCTCAAGGGAGTCGCGGCCGATCCGCAGGCCTTTCGCCGCATCAATGCGTTGCAACTCCAGATTGCCGGGTCGCCCCTGTTCGTGCCTACCGGTGTGGCAGTCGTGAAGGTGAGCCGAGATACCTCCAAGGCCGCACCTCCTACGCCGGGTGCAGTTGTTCAGCCTTCCGTTACGTTTGAATTGACGGCCAAGTTCGCTCAGGCGGCCAAGGCGGCCAGTCTGGATGAATTGAAACGACTGGGTGCCGAAGGGATGGCCCAGCGCCTGCTTGCCCTGCGCCGTGAGGGGGTGCTGCCATGACCAATCTTCAGGCCGAATTACCCTCCAGCGCTTTCCTCACCCGCGAGCGTTTGCTGTTCGGGGGGCCGTTGGTTCTCGGTGGTCTTTTGACACTTGCGGTTCTCGGCATCGGGGTCTTGCCCTTGTTCCAGCAGGTGGGCCGGGATCAGCAGAAGGTGGACGAGCTCAACCAGCAGAAGGCCACCCTGCCGCTGCTGCGCAATCAGCTGCTTACCCAGCAGACCAACGAGGCGGAGGCCCTGAGCCTGCGGGCCAAGCTGCTTACCCTGATCGCCGGTAGTGGCGAGATCAACACCTTTCTGGCCCAGCTCAGTGCGGAGGGTTTGCGCACCGGTGTGCAGTTGGATGCTTATGAGCCGGCGGTGGAGGTGGCTCCGGCGGCTGCGCCCGCAGCCAAGCCTGCTTCACCTTCACCGCCCCCACCGACTCCAGGTGCCCCAGGGGCTGCTCCTGCCATTTCCCAGGATCCATTGCTGGTGGAGGGCATGAAGAAAACCTCTGTCCTGTTGGGTGCTCGAGGGAGCTACACCCAGCTTCTGGCGTTCCTTCGTCGACTGGAGAGCCTCGGCCTTCTGGTCGTTCAAAGCGACCTGGGCCTGACCTTGGAGGAGGCCACGGCTCAGGTGGCTGCAACGGCCGGATCCAAAACTCCGCCGGTGCAACCGATTCCGCGCAGCATTCTCAAATTGAAAGTGACGCTTTATTCCCGGGTTGCCAAATAATTGCTTTTTAATCACCACTCATCATTCCGATTGCTGATGTGATGAAGGCAAAAAACACCTTGAAAACCGTTCCTATGGCTGGCATCTTCAACGTTATGGAGTTACGATACGTCAGATGCGCGAGACGTCAGGGTGGTGGTGCCATGCGTAGGAAGAATTGGCTTGGTTGGGTCGCCCTCACGGCATTGCCCGTGCTTCCTGTGGTTTCCACCGTCCCCGCCGCCCTGGCCCAGTCGACGGTGGTTCCCGCGCAGAGCCAACCCGCATCAGGAGTCCTGGTGCTGAAAGCCAGGCGGCTGCCGGATTCTGTCGAGGTGCTGATCGAAGGCACGGGACCCGCTCCGCTCTTGCAGCAATCCAGCAGCGGCGGGCTCTGGTTCGGCCAGTTGGCGACGAGCCAGCCCCTGCGGCTCTCCGGAGGCACCCAGCGGATCGCCCTCCAGGAGGGGGGAATTGAATCGATCACCCTCCAGGGTTCCGGGAATAGCTACCAGATTCAAATCAAGCCGATGGGTGGCGCGCCCGTTCCCCGGCCTGTGATCAGCGCCGATGGGCGCAACCTCATCCTGTCCTTCTCCGCCGCGCCCCAGGCCACCACGGTCACGGGGCGCTTCGATCTCAATGCCCCCGGGAGGGTCCCCCAGAGCGCCTTCGCTCCTCCCCTGCAGCCCCGGGCCGTGGCGCCGCCGCTGGGGGACATGGCGGTGGGCAGCATGGTGCTGCGCAACCGCAGCTTCGTGAATCTGAGTGGCCCCAGGGTCACCCTCACCCTGCGCAATGCCCCCGCCAAGGATGCCCTGATGGCCCTGGCCCAGATGGGCAACTATGGATTTGTGTATGTGGATGACATCCCAGCGGGTGCGGGGGCCGCTGCGGCGCCGACCCCAGCCTCCTCGCGGTCGGTGTCGATTTCATTCCGCAACGAGGCCTATGCCCGGGCTGTCAATGCAGTGCTGCTTGCGGGCAGCCTCCAAGGCAAGTTGGAGGGTTCCATGCTCGTGGCGGGCCCGAATGTGTTCGGCAAGAGTTTTGGCTCCCAGATTTCCAAGGTCTACCGACTGAATCAGGCGTCGGCGTTTTCAGCGGCCAACTACCTGGCCAGCCTTGGCGCCTCCATCAACAAGGTCACCAGCGTTACCACGGCAGTTTCCTCCGGCCTCGACCAGACCGCCCAGGTGAGCGGTGCCGCATCCACCCAGCAGACCACCAGCTCCACGCAACAGACGGTGGAGTCCTACGGAGCCAGCTCTGGTCCACTGCGTGGACTGCAGGGAACAACGGATTCCCGTCTAAGCACGATCACGTTGGTGGGCGATCCCACCGTGGTGGCGATTGCGGAAAGCTACCTGCGCCAGCTGGATCTGCGGCAGCGGCAGGTGGCTCTCTCGGTGAAGATCCTGGATGTCACCCTCGACAATGATGCGGTGTTCAACAACAGTTTCGCTTTCCGCTATGGCAATAATTTCATTGTGAATGATCAGGGGAGGTTGCTGGGAGCCTTTGGCCAGTATCTGCCGCCCGGGAAGGGGGTGTTTACTGATACCCCTTTCCAAGAAAATGTGACTTCCACTCAGTCAGCAAATTCCTCGACGGGGCGAAATATCCTGACCACTGATATCGCGTCGAATGCGCTGTCAGATAATCAGGTGAATGATCTCAATTCAAGACTGATCCAAAGCGGGGTCACGTTGGATCGAGTTTTTGTCCCCCAGCTTGGCCGCGAAGGCTTTGCTGTGGTACCCATCAACACGTCCACAGCAAATACGACTTTTACTGGGACGGATACAATCTCCAGGATACTAAGCTCCACATTGGGACGGAATGTTAACCTGACGGAGTCCTCGGGCTCGTCCAGCACTTCTGGCTCAACTTTTGCAGGCAGAAGAAATGTTAATCCTGGCCAGCTTTATCCAGCCAATAACTTCTATAACCTTGTTCAGGCCAGTATCACAGCGCAAAGCACCAAGGTTCTTGCAAGCCCAACGCTCATTCTTAGTGAAAATCAAGATGAGTTAAAGGGCGGAGTGGAAGCGGTCGCATCGCTTCAAACTGCCGGTGGTTCCTCTGGTGGTTCCTCTGGTGGTTCCTCCGGTGGGTCGGGTGGATCATCGATTGGCGCCGCCACAATCGGTCGTCCAAGGGCTAATGAGTCTTTCGTTACTGTTGGTGAGCAGTTGATCACTAGTTTCACGGTCTCTGCGGCTACCACGTTGAGTTCCACCGCCTGTCAGCCCCAATTTGGCATTGCCGGCCTGACCTTTGGTGCCCGGGTCTCCAAAATTGATGACAATGGATTTGTCACCTTCTCCCTTTCGCCTCAGGTGTCAGCTGCCACCGGAACTCAGGATATTCCTGGCTGCGGGAAGATAAGTATTCTTTCTGTCCGGCGACTGGATACGGGCAGTTCACGGGTCCGCGACGGCCAGACCTTGATTCTTACAGGTGTCATCTCCGATGCGGATGCCCAGACCGTCACCAAGTGGCCCATTCTGGGTGACATTCCTTTGATCGGTCAGTTCTTCCGTTCTTCAGGGGGTTCCCGAAAGAAGCGCGAACTGGTGATCCTGGTGACCCCCCGGATTATTAACGACACCGAGGGTGGGGTTTACGGCTACGGCTACGAACCTTCCACAAAGGATACCCGTAATTTCCTCGGCAATGGGGGTAACTGATCAGGCGATCATGGCTTCGTCTGCAATGCAGTCTTCCATGGCAGTTCCCAGAAGAGATCTATGCATAGAGTTGGGAGCCTGGTCTGTTCGGCTTTCGGGCTAGAGGCCCATGGGGATCATCGACTTTGTGATCAGTGGTGCCAGGAACTGGAAGGCTGCCATGGCACCAGTTAGCAGTTGGGAGCCCAATCCGTTGCCCCCGTTTGCATTTTTGTCTGGTTTTAACAGCTTGTCGGCCGCTTGCTTCAGTTGCAAAGCCTGGTCCTTGTCGCCGGCCTGCTCCGCCAGGCTGGACGCGTAGGCGAGATCCTGGGATGCCAGTTGGATCTGACCCATCTGGGTGCGGGTGATGCCCCGGGCCACCCAGCTGATGGTGGCGGTGGGCTGCTTCCGGATCGCCTCACTGAAGAGTCGCTCCGCTTCGGGAGTACGACCCTGCTGGGCGGCGGCAACCCCTGAATTGTGCAGGGCCGCGTAGCTCTGGTTGGCCGCCGTAATGCCCACCGCCTTTTGCCAGTGGGTTCGGGCGAGGGCGTCCTCATCGAGCAGGGCGTCGCTGAGGTCGGCTTCACGCAGGTCCGTGCCCACCAACTGGGCCCCTCGCAGGTCGGCGCCCCGCAGGCTGGCCCCCACCAGGCTGGTGTAGCTCAGGTCGGCACCGCTGAGGTTGGCCCCATCCAGTTTGGCTCCGCTGAGGTTGGCCCGTTGGAGCCGGGAGCGGCGCAGATCACTGTCCCGCAGATCGGACAACACCAGATCGGCGTCCTGCAGGCGGCAGCCCGCACACCGGCGGGTTTCCAGCAGCCGCATCAGCTGGTTCTGGTCAGCGGCCTGGCCGGGGGCCGCGCCCCCTGTGGCGAGCGCGACCAAGACAAGCAGGGCAAAGACCGGGCGGTTGGTGGGCATCAATCGTGCGGCCAGTGATGCATTGTTAACCAAGAAAGCCGTAGGCGTCGAACCAGCAGCGCCAGAGCGAAACCTGGTGATCGCCAGGGGCGAGGCCCTCGACCGCTGACTCCAGCTGGTGCAAACCGCAGGCGGGAGTAGTCCTGCTCCAGCTTGACCAAAGCAGGTTCCAGCTCCGGGTGACGTAGGGCGACGCGCCCACAGAAGGCCCCCAGGCTCTCACCGGCGGCCGGCTCAAGGCCTAGCTGGCGCAGGGGCTGCAGGTGGCGATCCAGTCGCCGGCGCCAGCGGTCCGTCGTCCGCTGGCGCCGGCGCTCCAGCAGGAGCAACACCCCCAGCCCCCCCACGAGCGCCATCGCCAGGGAGGCCAGCAGCACTACCCCCTGCCAGGCTTGCCAGGGCCCCAGCACCTGTCCCAGCCAGGCCTGCTGGGCGGGGCCGTCGAAGCCCAGCATCCAGCGGGTCCAGATGAGATCCAGCCCCCCCCAGCGCCGGTCCAGTTCCCGCAACCAGGAGGGCCCCAGCCGCAGCAGGGCCCGTTCGCCGGGGCGATTGCGCAGGCTGTCGGCCAGGCCCCGCTCAATCCGGGCCGGATCCACCCAGGCGGTGGGATCGACCCTCCCCCAGCCGCTTTCCCCCAGCCACACCTCGCTCCAGGAATGGGCGTCGCTTTGGCGCACGTCCAGGTAGCCATCGACGCTAACCGCGTTGCCGGTCCAGTCACCCCCCTGGTAGCCGACCACCACCCGGGCCGGCACTCCTGCGGCCCGCATCAGGGCGGTGAAGCTGGCGGCGAAGTGTTCGCAGAAGCCGGCCTGGGTGCCGAACAGAAAGGTGTCGAGGGGGGCCACATCCGGCAGCACTCCAGGCTGGAGCGTGTAGCGGAAAGGCCTCTGTTGAAACCAGCTTTGGGCTGCCTCCACCCGTTGGAGGGGGCTCCCGAGTGCGGTCCAGGATTGGCCCAGGGCCTCGAGGCGGGGATTGGTGCCCGCGGGCAACTCCAGGTCCTGGGGGCTGGGCAGGCGGAGGCTCCAGGCGGGGGCCTGATCCGTCTGCACCAGGGTGTAGATCCTGCGCTCGCCCGGGGGACGGTCCCCCATCAGCATGCCCTGCGGGTCGATGCGCAGGCCGGCCTCTTCCGGCCGCCCTTGGCCGCTCCAGGGCAACTGGGGCAAGGGAGAAGGTTCCACCAGCCAGAGTTGCTCAGGGCCCCTGGGCCCTGAGACGGGGGCCTGGGCCGGCTGCCCTGACGCCGTTTGAGCCGAACGCCGCCCCAGGGGGTCCGATGCCCACCAGCGCCTTCCGTCGAACCGCTCGAGTACAAGTACGCGCCAGTAGCGCTGTGCCGGCGGCGGCGGTGGCCGATTGCCAAAACTGATCCGCAGGGCGGGCGAGGGATCCCGCACCAACGAACTCAGGCTCCCCGGGTCCAGATCCGCCGACAACCCCGTGCTGCCTGAATGGCCCAGGGGCAGCTGCCAGAGGGGTCCCAGCCGGGGCAGCAGCAGAAACAGCACCAGCATCAGGGGAATCGCGGCCCCCACCAGCCGTCCCATCTGGCCCAGCAGCCGGCGGCCGGCGGGGACATCCCCCAGCTCCTGGGCAACGATGGCGGCAATGGCCAGCAAGGCCGTGCAGACCTGCAGCAGGCTTGGCCCCAGGCCCGGATTGATCACCGCCAGCACCCCCACGCAGAGCAGTTCCGCCAGGGCACTGCGCTGCAGGTCCGCGGGCTTTTTGGCCTCCCAGAGCTTCAGGGCGGTCAGCAGCACCAGCACCACCACACCCCAGAAGAGGGGATGGTGGAGGTCACTGCCCGCCAGCTGCAGCACCAGGCTGGCCAGCACCACCTGCTGGAGGCGGATCGCCCGGCGGCTCAGGGCAAGGGTTGCGGTGTTCACGGGCGGGCCAGGGCCAGGGCCCGCAGGCAGCGGTCCCGGTGGGCGCGGCCGCTGCCCATGGGCAGGCTTTCGCCAGGGAGGCAAAGGCCGAAGCTTTCAGCGCCCGGACCCAGCTGGGCGATGCGCGCACTCAGGTGGGCCAGGGCCCTCTCCCAGGGCACCTCCGGATGGGGAGCGAGCAGGCCATGGCGGGGCTGGGGGTCCTCGAAGCGTTTGCTGTAGCGGCCGCCGCTGCGGGCCAGCTGTTTCCAGGCCAGCCGGGCCAGTCCCTCTTCGATGCGGTGCGGCCGTAACTCGCTCCAGTCCTCGCTGCCGTTGGCCCTCTCTCCGCCGAGGGCGGGGCCCAGGCTTTTCTCTCCGGCACCAACCACCGCCACGGGTCCGCTGATCCGTGGCGGATAAACCAGCTGGGGCACGCTGGGCTCCCAGACGCTCCAGCAGTAGAAGAGACCCATGGGCGCCGTGGACCAGATCCGCAGCCGTCCGGGCTTGCCCTCGCCCCGCTCGGTCGGGGTCCAGCTGACCGAGGCCTGCTGCTCCCCCGCCCGCACCGACACCACCGTGGAGCCCGGGGCACCTCGCACCTGCAGGTGAACGCTGAAGCGGTTGACGCTGCTGATCAGGGTCAGGGGGTAGCGGAGGGACTCTCCGCAGAAGCCCCCCACCGGCTCGCCGCAGCGCAGCCGCAACCCCTGCAGGTTGAACTGGGTCAGGTGCAGGCAAATGAGGAACAGACCCGTGGCCAGGAACCCGAGCAACAACGGCCCGTTGCTGCCGCCATTGATGCCCAGCAGGTAGAGCACCGCGCAGCTCAGGAGCCACAGCCAGCCGAAGCGGGTGGGAAGGATGTAGAGGTTGCGCAGGCCCAGCAGCAACTCCTCGCCGCCCCGGGCGCGGATCAGCCGGTCGGGGAAGCCCTCAGCGGAGGCCATCGACCTGCTCCAGCAGCCGGCGGCTTTGGACCTCCGCCTCTTCGCCCGGTTCGCCCCCGTCGAGGCGGTGCTCGCAGACGGCCGCGAACACAGCCTGCACGTCGTCCGGCTTGACGAAGTCGCGTCCCTCGATCAGGGCCCAGGCCCTCGACGCCTGCAGCAACCCCTGGGCCGCCCGGGGGGACAGGGCGGCCGCGGTGGGACCCCGGCGGCTTTGGTCCACCAGATCGAGCACGTAGTCGATCAGGGCTGCCGAAGCGTGCTGGCGGCGGCAACGCTCCTGCTCCTCCAGGAGCCCCTCGGGGCTGAGCAGGGTGGGCAGGGTGGCCACCGCCAGCCCCTCGCCGGCGAGCAGCGCCCGCTCCGCCTCCCGCAGGGGGAAGCCCAGGCTGAGACGCATCAGGAAGCGATCGAGCTGGGATTCGGGCAGGGGGGAGGTGCCGGTCTGGTCAAGGCCGTTCTGGGTGGCGATCACGAAGAAGGGCTGGGGTAGGGCATGGCTGGTGCCATCCACGCTCACCCGGCCCGCCGCCATCGCCTCCAGCAGGGCGCTCTGGGTCCGGGGGCTGGCCCGGTTGATCTCGTCGGCCAACAGCACCTGGGCGAAGAGGGGGCCTGGTTCGAAGCGGAAGCTGCCCTGGGTCTGGTCGAACAGGCGGATGCCGGTGAGATCGGCGGGCAGCAGGTCGCTGGTGAAATGCACGCGGCGAAAATCCAGGCCGAAGCTGCGGGCCAGGGCTTCCGCCAGGGTGGTCTTGCCCATGCCGGGCAGGTCCTCGATCAGCAGGTGCCCGCCGGCCACCAGCCCGGCCACCGCCAGGCGCACCTGATGCTCCTTGCCCAGCAGCACCCGGGAGATCTGGGCCACAACGGAAACCAGGGAGGCCATGGCGGGGCTCAGGGGACGCCAGGCTAGGGGGAGTGCACGCCCCCTTTGTGTCCAGCGCAGGCTCCGATCCGATCGAGCGCCATGGCGGCAACCTGGTGGCCACCGCCCTGCGGCTGGGCTGCCGGCCCGACCAGTTGCTGGATGCCAGTGCGTCCCTGGTGCCCTTCGCGCCCCCGGCCGCCCTGCTGCGGGCCCTGCGCACAGCGCCCCTGCGCCCCTACCCCGACCGCAGCTATGGGGCCCTGCGGCAGGCGATCGCCCGTCTCCACGGACTGGAGCCAGCCCAGGTGCTGCCGGGCAATGGCGCCGCAGAGCTGTTCACCTGGGTGGCCCGCGATGCCGCCGCCGCCGGTGTGAGCCTGCTGCCCAGCCCCGGTTTCGCCGATTACGGGCGGGCCCTGGCCTGCTGGGATGGCGCCCATCGCCCCCTGCCCCTGCCGCTCACCTGGTCCGAGGTCTGGCCCCAGCCCTTCCCCGGCCAGCAGGCGCAGGAGCTGGGGGGCGACGTGCTGTGGATCACCAACCCCCACAACCCCACCGGCCAGCTGTGGTCGCGCGCCAGCCTGGAGGCTTTGCTGCCCCATTTCGCCCTGGTGATCGTGGACGAGGCCTTCCTGCCCCTGGTGCCGGGTGGTGAGGCCGAATCCCTAATCCCGCTGGTGGAACGGCATCCCCAGCTGGTGGTGATCCGCAGCCTCACCAAGCTGTTCGCCATCGCCGGCCTCCGCCTCGGTTATGCGGTGGCTTCCCCGGAGCGCCTGCGCCAGTGGAGCGGCTGGAGAGATCCCTGGCCGGTGAATGCCCTGGCGGCGGCGGCGGGGGAGGTGCTGGTCGCCGATCCCCGCTGGCCTCGGCGGGTGCGCCATTGGGTGGGGGCGGAGGGGCCCCGCCTGCGCCAGCGAATCGGGGCCCTAAGCGGTCTGACGCCCCTCCCTTCGGCGGCCAACTTCCTGCTGGTGCGGGGCGATGACTCGTTGGTGCCCCTGCGGCAGGGGTTGGAGCAGAGGCACCGGGTGCTGCTGCGGGACGGCCGCTCGTTCGAGGGGCTGGGGGAGCAGTGGCTGCGCATCGGCCTCCAGGACAGGAGCGGCAACCAGCGCATCCTGCGGGCCCTGGCCTGGGAACTCAGGGCTGGCCCCTGACCTCCTCCAACAGGGCCACCAGCCGCTGATCCGCATCCCGCACCGCCAGTTGTTCCATGCCCGCCCGCAGGGTTACCAGGGGATCAACGGCGGCATCGGCTCCCCGCAGCCTGGGCCCCAGGAGCCGCCAGACCGCCTCGGTGAGGGGCGGCTCCTCTGGGGCGTGCTGCCAGACGATCAAGGCCGCCCCCAGGGCCGCCGCCGCCGCCGCATTGGCGTCCTGGTGACGGTCGGCGGCCTGGGGGAAGGGCACCAGGATCGTGGCGGCCCCGCTCACGGCCAGTTCGGCCAGGCTGCCGGCCCCGGCCCGGCTGATGACCAGATCGGCCTGCTGCAACAGGCCCGGCATCTCGTCGCAGAAGGGACGTTCCACCAGGAGTGGGTGGCGGAGCTGGCCGGCGGCCGGGTCGTTGCTGCCACTCAGGTGCACCACCCGGCATCCCGCCTCCAGCAGAGCCGGCAACAGGGGCCGCACCATGCGGTTGAGCCCCACGGCCCCCTGGCTGCCCCCCATCACCACCAGCAGGGGGCCGTTTCCGGTAGGGAGCCAACGCGGTGGATCGGCGGGCCGCAGGAAGTCCTGGCGCACCGGCGTGCCGGTGCAGAGCGTGCGGCAGCCCGGCAGGCCCGCGGCGGCTTCCGGTAGGCCCACCGCCACCCGGCGGCAGAACCGGCCCAGCAGCCGGGTCACCCGGCCCGGGATGACGTTGGACTCGTGGAGCACCACAGGCACACCGCAGAGCCGGGCCGCCAGGATCACCGGGGCGGCGATGTAACCGCCGGTGCTGAACACCACCTCCACCCGTTCGCGGCGAAGCAGCCGGCGCACGGCGCGGCTGGCGTAGAGCAGCTGCAGCAACTGAACCAGCTTGCGCAGGCCCTTCCCCTGCAGGCCTCCGGCCCGCACCGTGTGGAGCGGGTAGCGGCTGGGGACCAGTTCCCGCTCCAGGCGGTCGGGAACCCCGAGCCAGCTCACCGACCAGTGGGCGGGCAGGGCGTCGGCCACCGCGAGGGCAGGGAAGAGATGGCCTCCGGTTCCGCTGGCGGCGATCAGGAGCCGGGTCATGGATGTCTGCTGGCGCGCCGCTCGCGGGCGTGTGCGCGCCTAACTTAAGGCTCACCCCTGGCCCGTTCGATGTCGCTGCTTCGCCCCTGGCTGCCTGCGCTGCTGGCTGCGACCGCCTGCCTGAGCCTGCCGGGCCCTCTGCTGGCCGCCACGCCCCCAGGTGGCCCCCTGCCGCCCCAGCTCCTCGGCCTGGAAGCGGCTTTGAACAGCGAGACCCCCGGGGCCCTGGCGGCCGTGCTTGAACCCAGTCCTGCCCTGGCCCCGGCCAGCTTTGAAACCCGCCGCCGGCTGCTGAGGGAGCGTTTCCCCGACGCCCGCTGGCAGGTGCTGCCGGGCCCCACCCTCAGCGATGGCCGCAGCAGCGTCACCCTGCGGGTCAGTGGCAGCCGCAGTGAGGGGCCGTTCGCCTATCGGCTGCTCGCCGAACAGGTGCTGGCCCTGGGCACCAGCGGCTCCCGTTTCAGCGCCCAGGAGGTGATCAAGGAGAGCTCGATTCTGCGCAGCGGCAAAGGCGATTTGAAGGTGAGCGTGCTGATCCCGGATGCCGTGCTCACCGGCCAGCGCTACGACGTCGACGTGGTGTTCGATGAACCGCTCAACGGCGCCGTGGCCGCGGGCGGCATCGCCGCCGTCACCCCCGCCCAGGTGGCGGCCTTGGAGAGCCCTGAGATGCGTCTGTCCGCCCTGGGCGGTGGCGGTCTGTTCAAGAACGTTCAGGCGCCGGATCAACCCGGCGGCCAGACCTGGGCAGTGCTGCTCATCCATCCCGATGGCATCGTCAGCGCCAGCAAGCGGGTGCGGGTGGTGAGCACCCCGGCGGCCCTCAAGCTCTGAGCCCTCAGGCGTCGTTGCCGCCGCTGCCGTACCAACGGGCTAGGGCCGACACGTCCTCATCGCCGTAGCCGGCTTCGATCAGCTGGTCCTCCAGGTGGGCCACCCGCTCGCTGATGGGCAGCTCCAGGCCCGTGGCGGTGGCGGCCGCCAGGGCAATGGCCAGGTCTTTGCGGTGTAGGTTCAACTTGAACCCCAGGGGGAACTGGCCCTTCAGCATCCCTGCGGAGCGGTGCTGCAGGGCCCAGGAGCCCGCCGCGCCGCCGACCAGGGCGGCCACCAGCTCCGCCATCGGCAACCCCAGCCGCTGCCCCAGGGCCAAGGCCTCGGCCACCGCGACGTAACTGCCCGCCACCAGCACCTGGTTGACGGCCTTGGCCTGCTGGCCCGCCCCCACCGGTCCGAAGTGGGTGATCCGCTGGCCCACCACCTGCAGCAGGGGTCGTGCCCGCTCCAGAGAGGCCCGATCGCCGCCCACCAGCACCGAGAGGGTCCCGGACCGGGCACCCTCGGTGCCCCCGGTCACCGGCGCATCCAGGTAGGCCACCCCTCGCTCCGCCAGCCGCTGTGCCAGGCGACGGCTGGTGGCGGGATCGATCGTGGAGAAATCAATCACCAGGCTGCCCGCCTGAAGACCCTCCATCGCCCCGCCGAGGCCGCAGATCACCGCTTCCACGTCGGGACCGTCGCTGACGCATACCGCCAGCAGCTCCACCCCTGAGGCCGCCCGGGCGGGGCTGGCGGCCCCCTGGGCTCCGGCGGCCACCAGGGGGCCCTCCCGCGAGCGGGTGCGGTTGTGGACCGTCAGGGGAAAACCGGCGGCCAGCAGGTTGGCGGCCATGGGGGCCCCGAGGGCTCCCAGGCCCACAAAGCCCACGGCCGGAGGTGTGCGGCGGCCTGATGCGGAATCGCTGGCTTCAGTGCTGCCGGCCGCTTTGGGGGTCGGGGAAGATTCGGTCATGGACGCAGTCGCCCCAGTAAGGGTTCAGTCGGATGGGTCCCACAGGATGACCGGGTACCCGTTCCGGTTCCCATGCCTTCCTTCTCTTCGGTGTCCCTTCAACGATGGTTGCTGCCGCCGGTGGCGGCCGCCCTTGCCCTCGCCCTGCAGATGGGTGGTGACAACGCCCTCGCCCAGCAGACTCCCGCGCCGCAGGCAGGCCCCGGGGCCAGGCCTGAGACCCTGAACCTCACCCCCGCCCAGCGGCAGGAGCTGTTCAACGGCCGCAAGTCCATGGCCCTGGGCACCACCAGCGCGCGCATCGCCCTGCTGCAACAGACCGAGCGCTGCCTCAACGGGGCCCGCGATCTGGATGCCCTGCGCCAGTGCCAGGTGCAGGAACGCACCGCCCAGCGGGAGCTGATGGAGCGCAAGCGGACCGAGGTGGCCTCCCTCTACCAGCGCCTGGGTCTGCCGGCACCCCAGCCCCGCGGCGAGTGGGGGCGTAAGGGGTTGAGGCCCGACGGTGCCAGTGGCCCCGCCAATTCCGGTGGCAAGCCATCCTGGTGATCGGTAGCTTTCGGTCATGGTTTGGTTCCTGCCGGTTGCATTTCGGTAGGAGCCCCGGCCGAAAGTGAATGGGCTGATTGTTTACACCCGATGGGATTCCAGATCGGACCATTCCGCGGCGGCCTTGCCGCCGCGGCCTTCCTCGCCCTCCAGGCGTCGACAGTTCAGGCCCAGAGCGCCGAACCGTTCCAAGCCCGGCTGAGTCAGAGCCAGCGGCAGCAGCTGTTCGAGTCACGCCGTGCCCTCGAGAAGAAGAGCCATGCCGGCCGCATTGCCATCCTGCAGGAGGCTGATCGCTGCATCACGGCGGCCACGGATGCCCAGGGCTACCGCCAGTGCGAGCAGAAGGAACAACAGGCCCGTCAGGAGTTGCGCACCAACCTCAGGACTGAGCTTCAGGCGATGCGCAGTCAGTTCGGCCTACCGGCGAAACCCCATAAGCCCTGATCAGGCCTCGTCGAGGGCCGCCACGCCTGGGAGCACTTTGCCCTCCAGCAGCTCCAGGCTGGCGCCACCGCCGGTGGAGATGTGGCTCATCTTCTCGGCCACACCCACCTTCTCCACGGCCGCCACCGAATCCCCACCGCCGATGATCGTGGTGGTGCCGGTGGCAGTGAGACCCGCCAGGGTGTGGGCGATGGCGTCGGTGCCGGCCGCGAACTTGTCGAACTCGAACACGCCCATGGGCCCGTTCCAGATCACGGTCTTGACGTCGGCGAGGGCCGCTTCGAAGGCCTTGATCGAATCGGGGCCGATGTCCAGGCCCATCCAGCCATCGGGGATGGCATCAATCGCCACGGTCAGGGTGTTGGCGTCGGGGGAGAAGTTGTCGGCCAGCACCACATCGGTGGGCAGCAGCAACTGAACCCCCTTGGCGGCCGCCTTGGCTTCCAGGGCCTTGGCCAGCTCCAGCTTGTCTTCCTCCACCAGGCTCTTGCCCACCGCCAGGCCGCGGGCCTTGTAGAAGGTGAAGATCATGCCGCCGCCGATCAGCACCTTGTCGCACTTGTCGATCAGGGCTTCGAGCACGCCGATCTTGCTGCTCACCTTCGAGCCGCCCACGATCGCCGCCAGGGGGCGCTTCGGTTCATCGATCGCCCCTTGCAGATACTGCAGCTCCTTCTCCATGAGGAAGCCGGCCACGCTGGGCTTCAGGAATTTCGTGACCCCCTCGGTGGAGGCGTGGGCCCGGTGGGCGGCACCGAAGGCGTCATTCACATAGACATCGGCCAGGGCCGCCAGCTTCTCGGCGAAGGCGGGGTCGTTCTTCTCCTCCTCAGCGAAGAAGCGTACGTTCTCCAGCAGCAGCACGTCACCGTCGGACAGGGCGGCCACCTTGGCCTCGGCGTCGGGCCCGATGGCGCTGTCGGTTTTGACCACGGGCTTGCCCAGCAGTTCCGCCAGGCGGGCGGCCACGGGGGTGAGCCGCAGAGCGTCGCTCACCTGGCCATTGGGGCGCCCGAAGTGGGCCGCCAGGATGACCCGGGCGCCCTTGCCCGCCAGGTCGTTGATGGTGGGCAGGGCGGCGCGGATGCGGGTGTCGTCGGTGATGGCACCGCTGTCATCCAGCGGTACATTGAAGTCCACCCGGACCAGAACACGCTTGCCGCGCAGGTCGTCGGCGGAGAGGCTGGCCAGGGAGCGCTTCGCCATGGGAGAGGCAGGACTAAGGGATGGGAGAGATTAACCCTCAGGCTTCTGCATGGTTTCCTGCCGGGCGCTAGGACTGGCGCTAGGACAGGGGAACCAGGGAGGCGAGCGATGTTCCAGACCGTGCTGTTCCCCATTGATCACAGCCGCCAGGCGGCCGAAACGGCCGCCACGGCCCTCAAGCTGGCCCAGCAGCACGACAGCCATCTCGTGGTGTTGTCGGTGGTGGAGGCCGACCCGGGCGCCATGCACGACCCCGCCGAGGTGGCCCAGTTGCTGGAGCAGGCCCGCAGCAGCTTCCTGGAGGCGGGGGTGCCCACCCAGGTGATCGAGCGGCAGGGCAATCCCGCCTTCGTGATCTGCGATGTGGCCGATGAGATCAATGCCGATTTGATCGTGATGGGCACCCGGGGCCTCACCATCCAGGCCGATGCCCCCAGCACGGCCGCCCGGGTGATCCAGCTGGCCCCCTGCCCGGTGCTGGTGGTGCCCTGATGGAGAGCGATCTCGCCGCTGGCCTGCTCAGCGGCGCCGCCCCGGCCATTCAGTGGTATCCGGGTCACATCGCCAAGGCGGAGAAGGCCCTCAAGGACCATCTGGCCAAGGTGGATCTGGTGATTGAGGTGCGGGACGCCCGCATCCCCATCGCCACCGGCCACCCCCGCCTGCAGCGCTGGATCCGGGGGAAGCAGCACCTGCTGGTCCTCAACCGTCTGGACATGGTCAGTCCCGCCGCCCGCTCCCAGTGGGACGCCTGGTTCCGCGCCCGGGGCCAGACCCCCTGGTGGTGTGATGCCAAGGTCGGCACGGGGGTGAAGCAGCTCCAGCAGGCGGCGATCCGCTCCGGTGCCGCCCTTAACGGACGCCGCAGCGAACGGGGCATGAAGCCCCGGCCCGTGCGGGCCCTGATGCTGGGGTTCCCCAACGTGGGCAAGTCGGCGCTGATCAACCGTTTGGTGCGCCAGAAGGTGGTGGCGAGTGCCCGCCGGGCCGGGGTGACCCGCAGCCTGCGGTGGGTGCGCCTGGGTCAGGACCTGGACCTGCTCGATGCCCCCGGTGTGCTGCCGCCCCGGCTGGATGACCAACGGGCGGCCCTGCGGCTGGCCCTCTGCGACGACATCGGCCAGGCCGCCTACGACGGTGAGGCGGTGGCAATGGCTTTCGTGAGGTTGCTGGCGGGTCTGGAGCCGGTGGTGGCCGCCGGAGTCCCCGCGGGCCTGCTGGAGCGGCGCTACGGCACCCCGGTGCTGCCGCGTTCCGATCGGGAGGAGGCGATCCCCGATGCCAGCGCCTGGCTGGAGGCTGCCTCCAGCCGCCACACCAGTGGGGACACCGCCCGCATGGCCCAGCGCCTGCTGGATGATTTCCGTCGCGGGGTGCTGGGCCCGATTGCCCTGGAGCTGCCCCTGGCCGAACCCGTGGCCGAACCGGTGGCCTGATGGTGGCGTTTGGGGAGGGCGAGGGGCAGCTGCTGACGCTCCACTACCCCAAGCCGCTGCCGATGCGGCTCGACCGCTGGCTGGTGAGCCAGAGGCCGGAGCAGAGCCGGGCCCGGATCCAGAAGTTCATTGATGCCGGTTATGTGCGGGTCAATGGCATCACCGGACGGGCCAAGACGCCCCTGCGGCCTGGTGATTGCGTGGAACTGTGGATGCCGCCGCCGGAGCCGCTGCCCTACCTGGTGGCCCAGGACATTCCCCTCGATGTGCTGTTCGAAGACGAGCACATGATCGTGCTCAACAAACCGGCGGGGCTGACGGTGCACCCCGCCCCCGGCAACAAGGACGGCACCTTGGTGAATGCGCTGCTGCACCACTGCCCTGACCTGCCGGGTATCGGCGGCGAGATGCGTCCGGGCATCGTTCATCGCCTCGATAAGGACACCACCGGTTGCATCGTGGTGGCCAAGAGCCAGGAGGCCCTGGTGAAGCTCCAGGTCCAGATCCAGAAGCGGGTGGCCTCCCGCGAGTACCTCGCCGTGGTGCATGGGGCCCCCGCCGCCGAGCGCGGCACGGTGGTGGGGGCGATCGGGCGCCATCCGGCTGACCGCAAGAAGTATGCGGTGGTGGCTGAGGCCTCCGGTCGCCAGGCCCGCACCCACTGGCAGCTGCTGGAGCGGCTGGGCGACTATTCGCTGCTGCGCTTCAAGCTCGACACCGGCCGCACCCACCAGATCCGCGTCCACTGCGCCCACATCGGCCACCCGATCGTGGGGGATGCCACCTATTGCCGTTGCCGCAAACTGCCGATGGAGCTGCCCGGCCAGGCGCTGCATGCGGTGCAGCTGGGCCTGGACCACCCGCTCAGTGGCGAGCGGCTGGTCTTCGAGGCGCCGTTACCGGAGGTGTTCGAGCGGTTGCTGGCCCTGCTCAGGCGCCGGGGGTGAGCGCCGGCAGCCTGGGGCTGGCTGCCACCAAGGTGCGGGTGATCTCCGCTTCGGGGTGCTCGAGCAATTGGTCTCCGGGGCCCTGCTCCACGATCTTTCCCCCCTCCAGCACGATCACCCGCTGGCAGAAGCCACTGGCCAGGGAGAGGTCGTGGGTGACGAAGACCATCCCCAGCCCCAGCCTGTGCTGCAAGGCGCGCAGCAGCTCCAGCACCTCCGCCTGCACCTCGGCGTCAAGCATGCTCACGCTCTCATCGCAGAGCAGCACCCGGGGTTCGAGCACCAGGGCCCGGGCGATGGCCACCCGCTGCTGCTGGCCCCCCGACAGCTCCCGGGGCAGGCGCCGCTCGTAGAGCTCTGGTGGCGTCAACCCCACGGCCGCCAGCTGCTGGCGGGCCCGCTGCCGCGCCTCGGCCCGGCTGGCGAGGCCATGGATCAGCAGCGGATCGGCGACCGCTTCCCCCACCGCCATCACCGGATTGAGGCAGGCCAGGGGGTCCTGGAACACCATCTGGATGCGGCGCCGGGCCCGCTGGCGCAGGCGGCCCCGCAGCTTCAGCAGGTTCTGCCCCTGCAGGCGCACGCTGCCACCGCGCACGGGTGTCAGACCCATCAGGGCCCGGCAGAGGGTGCTCTTGCCGCAGCCCGAGGCGCCCACCACGCCGAGGGTTTCCCCTTCGCGCACCTGCAGGCTCACCCCATCCACCGCCTTGAGCCAGCGGGGGTTCCAGGGGGGCGAGGGC
>Ga0194061_1000900_pt1 | contig 17996 bp, 12 predicted proteins | sample SepL2221m_MetaG_FD_163423 | JGI IMG/M metagenome (GOLD analysis project Ga0194061, IMG submission 163423) | Anoxic zone freshwater microbial communities from boreal shield lake in IISD Experimental Lakes Area, Ontario, Canada - Sep2016-L224-21m | ecosystem: Environmental > Aquatic > Freshwater >... | reverse complement strand
TTGGTTTCGGGCATCCCAAGCTTCTCCCAGCCTTCTTTCTAAAAGTACATTTTATAATCGCCATAATTCCGCCGCTTCTTTTGATGCGATTGCCCTGCAATCAATGGCTTCGGAAGAATTTGCCGAGTCTCCCAACGCGCGAAGACAATCAAGAACACGCGGCATCCACACCACGAACTGCGGGCCTTCTAGCCCTCCGACTTGCTTGGGTTTGCGTGCCATCGCAACGGTTCAACGCCAAGGTGCAACACGCAGCAAGTTGAAAGTCCTGAAAGGAGCGAGGGTGCAGATATCTTTTCCGCCCTCAAGGTGAGCGGAGGGCTTCGGCTCGGCATTCCCTCTCGCGTAGCCAGGCGAAGATCACCGGCGTGACAACGAGGATGTGGAGGAGGCTGCTGAGCATTCCACCGATGACGGGGGCGGCGAGGGGCTTCATCACTTCCGCGCCGGTGCGCGTGCTCCACATGATGGGCAGGAGGCTGGCGACGATGGTGGCGACGGTCATCACTTTCGGGCGCAGGCGCAGGCGCGCACCTTCCTTGATGGCGACGATGAGATCCGTGCGCGTGAACGCAGCGCCGAGGGCCTTGCGCTTTTGCGCGAGCGCTTCCTCGAGATAGACGACCATGACGACGCCCGTCTGGATCGCGGTGCCGAAGAGCGCGATGTAGCCGACGGCGACGGCGGCGCTGAAATTGTAGCCGAGCGCGTATTGCAGGAAGACGCCGCCGGTGAGCGCGAAGGGCACGGCAAGGATGACGTGCGCGGCTTCCTTCACGCTGCCATAGACGATGTAGAGCAGCAGGAAAATCACAACGAGCACGCAGGGGACGACGAGCCACATGGTGTCAATGAGCCGGAGCTGGTTTTCGTATTCACCGGCGAATTCAAACTTCACGCCGGGCGGGCGAGGGATGGCTTCGACGCGCGCCTTCACTTCCTTCACGAAGCCGGCGAGGTCGCGGCCCTGCACATTGGCCTGCACGTAGCTTTTCAGGCGGCCGTTTTCTGACTGGATTTCGTTCGGCCCGCTCGTGCGGCGAATGGTGGCGACCTGCGCGAGCGGGATACTTTTTCCCGCGGGCGTGCTGATGAGCAGCGAGCCGAGTCGCTCGATGTCGTCGCGCTCCTCGCGGGCGAGACGGACCTGAATCGGCACGCGCACGCGGCCCTCGATGGTCGTGGCGACTTTGCGTCCGCCGAGCCCGGCCTCGATGGCGGCGAAGAGCTGCTCGGCGCGGAGGCCGAAGCGCCCGGCGGCTTCGCGATCGATTTCGATTTCGAGATACGGCTTGCCCTGCACGCGCAGCGGCGAGACGCCCGCCGCCCCGGGGACTTCGCGGATGGCGCGTTCGACCTCGAAGGTGAGCCGCGCAAGCGTGTCGAGATTGTCGCCGAGGATCTTCACGCCGAGCTGCGCGCGGATGCCGGTGGCGAGCATGAGGCGGCGGTTTTCGATGGGCTGCAAAAATGCGCCGGGCACGTAACCTGGCACCTGCGCGAGTTTTTCCGTCAACTCGTGCTGGAGCTTTTCGAGCGTCATGCCTTTGCGCCACTGATCCTGCGGCTTCAGCATGATGGTCGTCTCGACCATCTCGACCGGCGCGGGATCGGTCGCTGTGTCGGCGCGGCCCAATTTTCCTCCGACGCTGAGCACCTCCTGCGTGTCGGCGATCACGCGATCCTGCCACGCGAGTACGCGCTTCACTTCGGTGAGGCTCGTCGTCGGAATGAACACAGGCATGAAGAGCAGGCTGCCTTCATTGAGCGGCGGCATGAATTCGCCGCCGATGCCGGCGAATGCGTTTTGCACGCGCGACCAGCCGTCGAGTTTCAAGAGCACCGCACGCGGCAGGCCGACGGCAAGCGTGAGCGCGGAGACGAGGAGCAGCGCGGCGAGGGCGAGCACGGTCTTGCGGCGGCGCAGCGCCCAGTCGAGGACGGGATCGTAAATGCGCAGCAGCGCACGCATCACCCAGTTGTCCTCCTCGCGATGAAACGGCCCGCGCACGAGCAGCGCACACAGCACGGGCACGATGGTCACGGCGAGAATCGTAGAGCCGATCATCGCGAATGTTTTTGTGAACGCGAGCGGGTGGAAGAGTTTCCCCTCCTGCCCCGTGAGCGCGAACACCGGCACGAACGCGAGGATGATGATCGCCATCGCGAAGAAGATCGGCCGGCCCACTTGCTGAGCGGCTTTCAGCGTGACCTCCCATGTTTCCGCCGCACTGAGGTGATGCCCCCGCTCCTTCTCCGCCTTCTCGCAGTGGCGGATCACATTTTCCGTGATCACGATCGCGGCATCCACGAGCACGCCGATGGCGATGGCGATGCCGGCGAGCGACATGATGTTCGACGTGATGCCAAACTGCCTCATGAGCACGAACGCGATGAGGATCGAGACCGGCAGCGGGAACGTGACGATGAGGACGCTGCGGAAATGAAACAGGAAGATGATGTGAGCGAGCGTGACGAGGATGACCTCCTCGATGAGCGCGTGCTTCAACGTGCCGATGGTGCGGTCGATCAGTTCGCTGCGATCATAGAAAGGTTTGATCGTCACGCCCGGCGGCAGGCTCGGCGCGATGCGCACGATCTCTTCCTTCACGGCTTTGATCACGGCGTGCGCATTTTCGCCGGTGCGCATCACGACGACGCCACCGACGACTTCGTGTCCATTCACATCGAGCGCGCCGCGGCGGAAGTCGCCGCCGACCTCGATACGCGCGACATCGCGCAGGAAAATCGGCGTGCCCTCGCGCTCACGCAGGACGACGTGCTCAAGATCCGTCGCGCTTTTCACGAGACCGAGACCGCGCACGACAAACTCCATGCCGTTCTCCTCGATGACACGCCCGCCGACATTGAGGCTGCTCTGTCCGACAGCCGTCATCACTTCGTCGAGCGAGACACCCGCCGCCTTCATTTTGAACGACGACACCTCCACCTGCCACTGCCGCACGAAACCCCCGACGCTCGCGACCTCCGCGACACCGGGCACGCTCTGCAACGAATAGCGGACAAAATAGTCCTGCTCCGCGCGGAGACGCCCGAGATCGTAGCCGCCCTGCGGCGCACGCTTCGGGTCCACGTCGAGGTAATATTGGTACACCCAGCCGAGACCGCTCGCGTCCGGGCCGAGCTTCGGTGCGACGCCGACGGGGAGGCTGTCGCCGATGGAATTCAGCCGCTCGAGCACGCGCGAGCGCGCGAAGTAGTTGTCCACCTCGTCGCGGAAAATCACCGTGAGCAGCGAGAAGCCGAACATGCTCTGCGCGCGCACAGCCTTCACGCCTGCGAGTCCCTGAAGCTGCGTGGAGAGCGGGTACGTCACCTGATCCTCAACTTCGCGCGGCGCGCGGCCTTCCCAATCCGCGAAGACGATGACCTGGTTTTCGCTGAGATCCGGGATCGCATCCACGGGCGCGCGACGCACCTCGAAGATGCCGAGCGCGATGAGCAGCAGCGTGCCGCACGCGACGAGGAAGCGGTTTCGCAATGACCATTCGATGAGTTTGGGGATCATCGTTCTGTAGCCGCCGATGTGAATCGGCGGGCTGTTTGATTTGCGCCAAGCGAGGATGAAGTGCCCGCGCTTTTACAAGCGCGGCTACGAAGGGTTTTCACGGCCGCACCTCCGCTCCGCACCCCAGCATCTCCGCGCCCCACCACGGGTTCTTGAGCTTGCTGCCAATTTGGATCCAGCGTCCACGTTCCTTCGGCGCGCTGGGCACGTTGCCTTTGGCCATGTCGCACGCGAAGATTTTCACGGTGTCGAGGCCGTCATCCTCGCGGCGCAGGTCGAGCGCGAAATCGGCGGCGGCTTCGCTGAGCGGATAGAATGCAGCACGCTGCGCCTTGATGTCGGCGGTGTCGGGGAGCTTCGCGAGCGGCGCGAGCTTTGCGGCGCGTGCGCCAAACTGCGTCGCGAGGGCAGCGGCTGGAGTTGCGAGCGTTTTTGCGATGGCGCGGAAGTCCGCGGGCTTGTCGGCGGCAAGCGCTTCGCCCAGCGAGGACACGGCCGCAAAAAAATCGAGCGCGGCCTTTTTCTGCGGCTCGGCGAGCGTGAGCCTCGGCGTGCTCGGCGGATCCGGCGGACGGTTGATCTGCGACTGGCCGTCGAGGAGCAGATTACCGGCGGTCACGACGCGATCATTCTCGCTCAAGCCGCCGGCGATTTCCCACAACTCGTCGCCAGCGACGCCGACTTGCACTTCGCGCGGCTCGTACACGCCCGCGCCTTTTTCGACATAGACGAGTGGCCTGCCCGCAGGCCACAGCACGGCGTTGCGCGGCACGGTGAGCGTGGGCGCGGTCTCGGCGGTGATGCGGCCCTCGGCGTACAGTTTGTGCAGGAGCTCGTGGCGGTGCTTGCCGGGTTCGTTTGTGAGCGGGTTGTCGAGCACGACGCGCACCTTCGCGCTGCGGGTCGCGGGGGTGAGATTGGGATCGATAAATGTGATCGGCGCGCGCATCACGCGGCCGGGCAGCGCGGGCGTGGTGATTTCCACTTCCGCACCCATGCGGACCCACGGGAGATCGCGCTCGTACACATCGAACACGAACCACATCTTCGAGAAATCTCCGACCTCGAAAAGCATCTCGCCCTCCTTCACATACTGCCCCTCATAGACGTTGCGCGCGACGACGGTGCCGGTGATCGGCGAAAGGATTTTTAATTCCGAGGGCACCTGGCCACGCGCGGTGGTGGCGTCGAGTTCCGGGCCGGACATGCCGTAGCGCAGGAGCCGCTCGCGGATGCCGGCGATGAGCTGATCGCGCTCGCGCGACGCGGGCTGCGAGGCGAATGACTGGTACTCGGCGAGTTTCGTGCGGAGCACCGGGCTGTAGAGCGAGGCGAGTGGCTGGCCGGCCTCGACTTCCGCGCCGACGAAATTCACGAAGAGCTTCTCGATGCGCCCCTCCGCCGTGGCGCTGATGCGCCGGTGCGTGCTGTCGTCATCGTCCACCATTCCCGCGACGCGGATCGTGCGGCGGATGATTTTTTTCACCACGGGCACCGTCTCGATGCCTGTGACGGTCACCCCCTGTTTGCCGAGCGAGACGAGCTTTGTGTCGGCATCGTAGCCGCTCTCGCCTTCGTAAACGGGCGACAGCTCCATGCCGCAGATCGTGCAGCGGCCGGGCTTGTCGGACTTCACCCACGGGTGCATGGCGCTCTGGAAAAAGAGCACCCTGCGCGTGGAGGCCGCGTGGTCATGCGACTGGTCGCGCCGACCGAACCACCAGCCGGAAAATGCGGCGGCAGCGATGAGAATGAGGATGAGTAATTTTTTCATGAGTCTGAGAGTTTGCGTTGACGTTCACCTGGCCCGCGCGCGTGTTGCTTCGCGCCCGCGCATGGGCACACCTCTGGCGTCAAGGCTCCCTCAGACCGTCCTCATGCAGCGCACCGACTGAAAAGTGTGCCCTGCGAGAACCGCGCATCGCGCATTTTTTCCAACGGAAAAAATAACGATCATCGCGGGCGGCACCATCACCGCCGCGGGGCGGGCGTGCAGATCCATCGGCTGCATCCCGAGCGAATCGCGCGACGCAGGCTCCGCGGGCTGCTGCGCGGGCTGCTCGTTTTCCGGGGCACGGCAGCACGAGGGCGCGCCCATATTCTTACAGCATCCGCACGCGGTGCCCGCAGTGCCCGCACCGCAATCGCCGCCACGCATCGAAGCCACGGAGCCGAGACTCAGCGCGATGGCGACAAATACGCGGACAAGATTGGCAATGGCGGACTGCATCTCTCACCTTAGTCAACCCGGCGGGCGGAATGTTCAAAGCAATCATGCACCCGCCGCTGCCCGCGCGATGCTTGCCGTCCGCCTCCGCATGTTGAACTATCCCGCCCATGCGGACTGGCCCCCGCGCCTTACGCCCCTGATGAATCCAGAACCCACGCGACGCTCCACACACATCGCAGCTCAGCACCCGCCCACGGAATCGCTCGTGGATTTGCTCGAGGAGGCGATCATCGTGGCGGGCAGGGATGGCACCATCATCGAGTGGAACAATGGCGCTACGCGTGTCTTCGGCTGGACGCCGGACGAGGCGCAGGGGATGTCCATCCAATCGCTCCAGTCCGCCGAAGCGGCGCGGGGCCTGGCCTCGGCGGTGCAGCAGGTCTTCGCGAGCAACACGCAATGGCACGGGGAGACGGCCTTCCTGCGCAAGGGCGGCGAGTCAGGATCGTGCGAAGTCGTCGCGCTGCCGCTCGGCGAGGAGCGTGCGCTGCTGAGCATGCGCGACGTCACCGCGCGCCGGAAAAAATTCGAGCAGGTCTCCGAGGAACGGCACCTCCTGCGGTCACTGATGGACGGCATCCCGGACATCATCATCCTCAAGGACTCGGATGGCCGCTACGTGATGATCAACCACGCGCACCGGAAGCTCACCGGCCGCCCGGACGACGAAGTCATCGGCCGCCGCGTGACGGATCTCGGTTTTCCCGAGGATCTCGGGCGCCTCTATCTCGATGACGACATGAAGGTCCTGCGCACGGGCGAGGCGATGGTGAACCGCGAGGAGCCATTCAGCTTTCCTGACGGGCAGAGCGGGTGGTTTCTCACGAGCAAATATCCGCTCCGCGACACCGCCGGGCGCATCCTCGGGCTGATCGTGATCGCGCGCGACGTCACCGAGATGAAGCGCGCCGCGGACGAGCTGACCGAGACGCGCCTGCGGCTCTCCCAGCACCTCGATAATTCATTGCTCCTCGTGGCGGAACTCGATCCCGACCTCCGCATCACCCGCTGGGCGGGACGCGCCGAAAAGATGTTCGGATGGACATCCGCCGAGGTCATCGGCCGGACGATGGAAGAGCTGAACATGAATCATCCCGACGAAGCCGGGCGGATCGCCGGGATGCTCCTGAACCTGACGAGCGGCGCGCAGGAACACAGCACGCTGCGGTGCCGCAACGTCACCAAGGACGGACGCGTGATCCACTGCCTGTGGTGGAATTCCGTGCTGCGCAATCCCGGCGGCTCCGTCCGATCCTGCCTCACGCTCGCGGAGGAGATCACCTACACGGTCGAGACGTTGGAAAAATTGCAGGCCTCCGACCGGCTGCTGAACACGCTCATCCAGGCGACTGGCATCGGCTACGTGCAGCTCGACTCCGCGGGCCGCATCCTCGCGGCAAACGACCGGTATCTCGCTTTCTTCGGCGCAGACGACGAGACCGCGCTGATCGGGCGCTCCTATCTGGATCTCGTCGCACCGCACCACCGCACGTTGGCCACGCTGCATCTCACAAATCTCCTCGCGGAGGGCCGCCTCCAGAACGCCGAGATCGATCTGCTCGATGCGCACGGCCAAGCCACGGCGTTCGAGTTTAACGCGAATGTCGAGAACACCGGCGACGAGGTGCGCATCCATGCCTTCTGCCGCGACATCAGCGAGCGGAAGCGCGCGATCGAGGAACGCCGCGCGATGGAATCGAAGCTGCAGGAGACGCAGAAGCTCGAAAGCCTCGGCGTGCTCGCGGGCGGCATCGCACATGATTTTAACAACCTGCTCACCGGCGTGCTCGGGAACGTGAGTCTCGCTGCCTCGGAGATCCCGGAGCATTCCGCCGCGCACAGCTTCCTCGCGCAAATCGAGAAGGCCGCATCGCGCGCCGCCGACCTGTGCAGGCAGATGCTCGCCTACTCGGGCAAAGGGCGCTTCGACGTGAAGCCGCTCGATCTGAATGCGCTCATCCGCGAGACGACGAGCCTCCTCGGCATCTCGATCAGCAAGCGCACACACCTCGACTTCCAGCCCGCGCCCTCGCTGCCCGCGGTGCTCGCGGACGCGACACAGTTCCGCCAGATCGTGATGAACCTCGTCATCAACGCCAGCGAATCCCTCGGCGAATGCGACGGCACCGTCCGCATCACCACCTACACCGCGCAGCTCGACGCGGCGCACCTCGCCGCCGCAAACGCCGCGCCGGACGCGAAGGCAGGCAGCTACGTTTGCCTCGATGTGAGCGACACCGGCGGCGGCATGGATCCCGACGTCCTCAAGCGCGTCTTCGATCCGTTTTTCACCACAAAATTCACCGGTCGCGGACTCGGACTCGCGGCAGTCCTCGGCATCGTCCGCGGGCATCACGGCGTGCTCACCGTCACGAGCAAACCCGGCCAAGGATCATGCTTCCGCGTCATGCTCCCGGCCAGCGACCTCGTCGCCGAGACGGAAGGCGACGCCGGCGAACCGACCGAGCAGTGGCGCGGCTCCGGCACCGTCCTCGTCGTGGATGACGAGGACACCGTCCGCACCGTCGCCATGCGGCTGCTCACCTACCTCGGATTCGAGCCGGTCGCCGCCGTGGATGGCTTCGAGGCGGTGAAGCTCCTCCCCACGCTCGGCGACCTGCGCTTCGTCTTCCTCGACCTCACGATGCCGCACATGGACGGCCAGCAGACGCTGCGCGAATTGCGCAAGGCCCGGCCCGAATTGCGCGCCCTGATCATGAGCGGCTTTTCCGAACAGGACATCTCCCACCGTTTCCAGGACGGCCACTTCATTGACTTCATCCAGAAGCCCTTCAACCTCACGAAGGCCCGCGAAAAAATCCGCCGACTGCTCGCTTGAACACCGCGCGGCAATCGCGTGACCTTCCCATTTCCCATGAACAAACACCTCGCGCTCTTCGCACTCCCCCTCCTCCTCGTGACCACCACCGCCTCCGCCGCCACGCTTGAATTCTACATCGGCGCCTACACGAAGCCCGGCGGCAACCGCGGCATCGAACGCGGCTCTCTCGACACGACGACCGGCGAACTCAAGCTCCTCGGCCTCGCAGTCGAGGCGAAAAATCCGAGCTTCCTCGCCGTGCATCCCAGCGGGAAATTTCTCTACGCCGCCATCGAGGAAGCCGGCGGTGCGGTCGGCGCATTTGCGGTGCAAAAGGACGGCACGCTGAAGCACCTGAATAACGAGTCCTCAAAAGGCTCCGGCAATTGCCACGTCTTCGTCGAGCCGGGCGGCAAGGCCGTCCTCGCGGCAAACTACAACAGCGGCAGCATCGCCGCGCTCCCCATCCGCGACGACGGCTCCGTCGCACCCGCATCGTCCTCCGTGCAGCACGTCGGCTCTGGCCCGAACGCGGGGCGCCAGAAAGGCCCGCACGCACACTCGATCTACGTAAACGGCGGCTTCGCGTACGCATGCGACCTCGGCACGGACGACATCTTCATTTACCGATTCGACGCCGCAAAGGGCACACTCACGCCGAACGATCCGCCGAGCGGAAAAGTGCCGCCCGGCAGCGGCCCGCGGCACCTCGCCTTTCACCCGAAAGGCGGCTTCGCCTACGTGTGCGACGAGATGCCCAGCAACATCACCGCCCTCGCGCACGACGCCGCGAAAGGCACGCTCACCGCCATCCAGACGATCAGCACCCTGCCGCCCAACGCCGCAAACGCGAACAAGAACAGCACCGCGGAAATCTTCTGCCACCCGAACGGAAAATTCGTGTACGTCTCGAACCGCGGCCACGACAGCATCGCCGTCTTCGCCATCGCCACGGATGGAAAAGTGACACTCGTCGAGAATGCACCCGCCGGCGTGAAAATCCCGCGCGGCTTCACCATCTCGCCCGACGGCGGCTGGCTCGTCGCCGCTGGCCAGGACAGTAACAGCCTCGCATCGCACAAAATCGATCCCACCACCGGCAAGCTCACACCCGCAGGAAAAGCGGATGGCGTCGGCGCACCCGTCTGCGTCGTTTTTGCAGCAGCAAAGTAGGCGGGGTTCGCAATGTAGAGCCGACAATCCTGTCGGCTGGCAGGACGGCACGAAGCGGGATAGCCGTCCCGGCTGTCCCACCACGACAGGCGAGATGCCAATAGTGTTCCGGGAAAATATTGAGACGCGGCGCATCCAGCTTGCGAAGCCCATGCTCCTCGCGCCTGCCCCTGCCCACCGAATCCGCAATCCACTCCAGGATGCCGCAAAACCGGGCAATGAGACGCCAGCCCCTGAGTTCGCTCTCCAAGTTGCGCCGGTGCCCCGCCGACTGTGTCGTTTTGCTTTTCACCTCGCAACGCAATGCCTCTTTGCCCGGCAAAAGTACAATGACTATTCGTACATCATTCCTTCACGGCTTTTCCCGGAACACTATTGGCGGGCCGCCTGTGCTCCCCGCGCCCCCTCTGATATTCTCCGCGGAAAAATGCACGAAGGCGCGGCGTGGCGCGCGGTTCACTTTCCGATGGGATTCCGCTTCCCACACGCCTCCCGACTCAGCATCTTCCGCCGCCCATGTGGTTCCTGAAAAAGCTTTTTAAGAAACGCGACGAGCAATTCGTCGGCGACGGCGACATCGTGAAGCCGTTCCTCGATCACCTCGAGGATCTGCGATGGACCCTCGTGAGGATGATCAGCGCGCTCTCGATCGCGATGATCATCGCGTTCTGCTTCCGCAAACTCCTCGCCATGACCCTGGCGTTTCCGCTCCGCAAGGCGCTCGGCGCAGGAAGCGAAGGCACGCTCATCAGCATCAATCCGATCGAATCGGTGACGATGTCATTCACGCTGTCCTTCTACGCGGGCATCATCGCGTCGTTCCCGTTCCTGTTTTACTTTCTCGCGGAATTCCTGCTGCCGGCGCTGACACGGAAGGAAAAAAAGTACGTGCTGCCTGCCGTGTGCGTCGGCTTCGGACTTTTCATCATGGGGGTGGCGCTCTGTTTCCTCTACGTGCTGCCGCCGACGCTCAGGTGGCTCCACTCGGACGCAGCCGGTTTCGGCGTGAAGCCGAGCTGGACGATGAAGGACTACTACGGGTTCGTGACCCACATGTGCATCGCCGTCGGCCTCGTTTTCGAGCTGCCCGTGGTGATGCTCACGCTCAGCGGCATCGGGCTCATCAGCTACGCGTGGCTGAAAGGGATGCGGATGTATGGCTACGCGATCGCGCTGGTGCTCGCGGGCGTCATCTCGCCGACGCCGGATCTGTTCATGCTCTTCATCTTTGCAGTGCCGATCATGGCGCTGTTCGAGATTTGCATCTGGCTCGTGTACTTCCTGGAAAAACGCCGCGCGAAGCATGCGGTACCCGAAGTGCCGGAGGAGCAGCCGATCTCGTATCCGCACGAAGACCCGCACCACGGCTACTACGACGAGCACCATCACGAATATCACGGGCACTACGGACACGACGAGCACGGGAACTTCATCGGCGAACACGGGCAATCGCACGACGACTTCCATTCCGGCAGCGAATACCACGCCGGCGAAGGCGCCGCGGGTGAAGCAGTCTCTGCGACACCAAGCCTGCCAGGGCCGGGAACTTTGGAGCACGCATACGTGCCGCCGACCTGCATGATGCTGCCGCCGCTCTGAGTGTGAAGGAGCCGCTGCCGGGGACGTCGCCGTTGCTTGGCCTGCGGCGCATCTGACAGTGGCCCCGCGCGCTTTACCTCCGCCGCAGCGCGCGCCATTCTCCGGCGATGAAGTTCCTTTTTTCACTGCTGCCCGCGCTCCTCCTCGCGTGCATCGCGTGCGCGGTGAATTCGCTCGAACAGGGATTCCTCTGCCCGATCTGCGGCACGCACTGGCAGCAGCGCATCGAGACCTCGTCGCGCGCAAAAGGCATGCGGCTCGATCTGCGCCAGGTCGGCGACGTGGTGGATCCTCCCACGCTCCCGCAATGCACGAAATGCCGCTTCCCGCTTTTCAGCGACCGGCTCACCGAGCAGGCGAAGGACCCCGCGAAGGCACACGCCTTCAAGCAGCTCGGATCATTCGTGCGGGGCGCGGATTTCCAGATGCTCGCATCGAAGAACCCGTCCTATTTCGCGCTCGCGCAGGTGCAGCAGATCCTCAAGGCCCCGCACCGCCATATCGCGCTCAGCTACCTGCGCGCCTCGTGGCAGGTCGAGGATCGCGAAGCCCCGCGCCGCCGGCTCCTGGAAAATGCTCGCGAGCACTACATCGCAGCGCTCACCGAGACGGCCACGAATGACCCGCAGCACTGCGATCTCGCGCTGCTCTGCGGCGAAATCGAGCGGCGGCTCGGAAAATGGGGCGACGCGGAGAAACGCTTCCGCGAGCTTGAGTCGTCCGGCATTTTGAAAGGCACTCCGCAGGCGGACATCCCGGCGCTGCAACTCCGGCTGATCGCACAGCACGACTCCGCGCCGCACCTGCTCGACGGCGCGGATGTCGCGCAGATTCGCGACGCAAAAAATCCCGCGCAGCCCGACGGAAAGCCCGCGCTGCAACTGGGCATCCCCGGCCTCACGGAAGACCCCGGCGGCGCGCTGAAACTCGAACAGCCTCTGAAGCCGCCCACCGAAACGCCGCAGGAAAAGTAGACGCGCTTTGCAGCATCGCGCGCCTTGGAAAACGCCTGTTTTCGCACAGCGAAACGCAGGCCTAATTTATCCCGTATGCATCTCCCGTTGACTCAGGGATGGGGATTCAAAGCCCGATTTTTCCGGCAAGGTGACTGAAATCCTTCGCGATACCCCCATTTCCCGAAGGATTTCCAGCGTTACCTGAGTCAACGGGATAAGCATATTACCCAAAACCCGAACTGATAATTTCGGCATGATCGCACAGCCGCTCAGCCGCCGCACATTCCTCCACGGACTCGGAGTCACGATGGCGCTGCCCTTCTTGGAGGCGATGCTCCCCCGCGCAGCCTCTGCCGCAGCCATGCCACGCCCGCCCGTGTGCACGGCATTTCTCTACGCGCCGAACGGCGTGAACATGGCCGACTGGACGCCCGCGCAGACCGGCGCGGATTTCCAACTGCCCTACATCATCGAGCCGCTCCAGGCGCACAAAAACGACGTGCTCGTGCTCACCGGGCTCGCGCAGGACAAGGGCCGCGCAAATGGCGACAGCTGCTACGCGTGCGCCTACTCAAACAACATCTCGTGGCGTAGCGACACAACACCGAGCGGCGCGGAGATCAACCCGCGCCTCGTCTTCGGGCGCCTCTTCGCCGCCAACGCCACGCTCGAAAAAACCATCAGCCCGCCTCATTCGGTCGGCGGCCACGAATATGCGCGCCTCTCGCAATTCGCAGTCGAGGGCAACTTGAATGACATCGCCGCGAGCAGTCCGCCGAGGAGATCGACGCTGACGTGAATCCAAATGTTGCTCCGCAAGATTCACTCCATCAATGCCGCCGGGACTTCGACTTCATTTTCCCGGCGCCGTTTTACTCAAAATAAGCCCGCCTTTTTTTGTGCCTGCCAGCCGGAAAAATGTCGCGGTATTTCTCCGGGCCGGACATTTTTCCACCCCTATGAAAAATAAACTTCTCGCCGAGTTCTTCGGCACAGCATGGCTCGTCTTCGGTGGCTGCGGCAGCGCGGTCCTCGCGGCGAAATTCCTCACCACGGAGGGCACCACTCCGCTCAATCTCGGCATCGGCCTCGTCGGCGTTGCGCTGGCATTTGGCCTCACGGTGCTCACGATGGCCTACGCGATCGGCCACATCTCCGGCTGCCACCTGAATCCCGCCGTGTCGGTCGGCCTGTGCGTCGGCGGCCGCTTCAAATCATCGGAACTTTTGCCGTACATCGTCGCACAGGTGCTCGGCGGCGCGGCGGGTGCCGGAGTGCTGTATGTGATCGCAAGCGGACAGGCGGGCTTTTCCACGGCGGGCGGGTTTGCGTCGAACGGCTTCGGCGATCATTCGCCAGGCCACTATTCGATGATGGCCTCGTTGGTGTCCGAAGCGGTGCTCACGTTTTTCTTCCTGCTGATCATCCTCGGTTCGACGGACAAGCGCGCGCCGCAGGGCTTCGCGCCGATCGCGATCGGATTCGGTCTCACGCTCATCCACCTCATCGGCATCCCCGTCACGAATCTCTCCGTGAATCCCGCGCGCAGCACGGGCCCGGCGCTGTTCGTTGGCGGCTGGGCGATTCAGCAGCTCTGGCTGTTCTGGCTCGCACCCATCGTCGGCGCGGCGCTCGCGGGCGTCGTGTATCCGATGGTCGCGGGCAAGCCTGACGAGCGCCGATAAAAAGCGGACCGTCGCATTTTCAAAAGAGCGCCCCGGTGAGAAATCACCGGGGCGTTTTTTTGATGGAGTAAGATTTGAATGGGGCAGCTCCTCCTCTTTGTCTTGCTCCTGCTCTTGCTCCCTCTCGCGGGCGCTTCGAAAGCAAGAGCACGACAAAGAGAAATGATTCCAAACCTGCAACCGAAGACGATCAGCCCGCCGTCCCCCTCACCCGAGAGAAGACGGCGGGCCGACGATGATTCGTTCGCGGAAAGGTCGGCGCTTACGCGAGGTCGAAGCGACCGAGGTTCATCACCTTGTCCCAGGCCGCGACGAAGTCCTGGACAAACTTCTTCCCGGCGTCGGCGCATCCATAGACTTCAGCGACGGCGCGGAGTTGGGAGTTCGAGCCGAGGACGAGATCCACGCGCGTTCCGGTCCACTTGATCGCACCCGTTTTGCGGTCGCGGCCTTCGAAGACGTCCGCGTCTTTCGAGACCGGCTTCCACTCCGTGCCCATGTCGAGCAGGTTGACGAAAAAGTCGTTCGTCAGTGCTTCCGGGCGCTTGGTAAGGACACCGTGCTGCGCGCCTCCGAAGTTCGTCTTCAGGACGCGCATGCCGCCGATGAGCACCGTCATTTCGGGCGCGGTCAGGGTCAGCAATTGCGCCTTGTCGATCAGCAGCGCCTCGGCGGACACCGTGTATTTGCACTTGAGGTAATTGCGGAAGCCGTCGGCGATGGGCTCGAGCACGGCGAAGGACTCGGCGTCGGTCTGCTCCAGCGAGGCGTCCATGCGTCCCGGCGTGAACGGAACCGGGACGTCGTGCCCGGCATTCTTGGCGGCCTTTTCGACGCCTGCGCAACCGGCGAGGACGATCACATCCGCGAGCGAGACTTTCTTGCCGCCGGTCGCTGCGCCGTTGAACGCGTTCTGGATGCCCTCCAGTGTCTTGAGCACCTTCCCGAGTTGCGCGGGAGCGTTGACTTCCCAATCCTTCTGCGGTGCGAGGCGAATGCGTGCGCCATTCGCACCGCCGCGCTTGTCGGAGCCGCGGAAAGTGGATGCCGACGCCCAGGCGGTGGAAACCAGCTCCGAGACGGACAGGCCGGAAGCGAGAATTTTCCCCTTCAGCGACGCGATGTCCTGCGCATCAATCAACGCGTGATTCACCGCGGGAATGGGATCCTGCCAGACGAGATCCTCCGCCGGAACCTCCGCTCCGAGGTAACGCGTGCGCGGCCCCATGTCGCGGTGCGTGAGCTTGAACCATGCGCGGGCGAACGCGTCCGCGAACTGATCGGGATTCTCCATGAAGCGCCGCGAGATTTTTTCGTACACAGGGTCAAAGCGCAGTGCGAGATCCGTGGTCAGCATGGAAGGTGCGATGCGCTTTGTCTTGTCGTGCGCATGAGGCACGGTGCCCGCGCCCGCGCCATTTTTCGGCGTCCACTGCTGCGCACCGGCCGGGCTCTTCGTGAGTTCCCATTCGAAGCTGAACAGGTTCCAGAAAAAGTTGTTGCTCCACTTCGTCGGCGTGGAGGTCCAGGTGACTTCCAGGCCGCTCGTGATCGTGTCGCCGCCCTTGCCCGTGCCGAAGCTGTTCTTCCAGCCCAAGCCCTGTTCTTCGAGGCCGGCCGCTTCCGGATCAGGTCCCACGTTCGACGCCGGACCTGCGCCGTGCGTTTTGCCAAACGTGTGGCCGCCCGCGATGAGCGCCACCGTCTCCTCGTCGTTCATCGCCATGCGGGCGAAGGTCTCGCGGATATCGCGCGCTGCGGCGACCGGATCAGGGTTGCCGTTCGGGCCTTCGGGGTTCACGTAAATGAGCCCCATCTGCACAGCCGCGAGCGGATTTTCGAGCGCCCGGTCGCCGGTGTAACGCCTGTCATCCAGCCACGTTTTTTCGGTGCCCCAATAGACATCCTGATCCGGCTCCCACACGTCCTCGCGGCCACCGCCGAAACCGAACGTCTTGAATCCCATCGTCTCAAGCGCGACGTTCCCGGTAAGGATCATCAGGTCGGCCCAGGAAATCTTGCGGCCATACTTCTGCTTGATCGGCCAGAGCAGGCGACGCGCCTTGTCCAGGCTCACGTTGTCCGGCCAGCTATTGAGCGGCGCAAACCGCTGCTGCCCACGACCGCCGCCGCCGCGGCCGTCGCCGGTGCGGTAGGTGCCCGCGCTGTGCCACGCCATGCGGACGAAAAGCGGGCCGTAGTGCCCAAAGTCAGCCGGCCACCAGTCCTGCGAATCGGTCATGAGCGCCGCGAGATCCTTCTTCACCGCCGCGAGATCGAGGCTCTTGAATTCCTCCGCGTAATTGAAATCCCCGCCCATCGGGTCGGACTTCGCCGAATGCTGGTGCAGCAGTTCGACCTTCAAGTGGTTCGGCCACCAGTCGTGGTTCGAGGTGCCGCCGCCAGCGGCGTGGTTGAAAGGGCATTTGGCTTCGTTCGACATGGATGTTTTTCCTTGGGTTCGGTTGGATCGGATTCTGTGAAAGGGTCGCAAGTGTTCGCCACGACTGCGCCGCCGGTCAATTACTGACTGCCCTTTCGACCGCGATCGGACGGCAAGCCGGAAGTGATGAACGACGGACTGAACCGGAGCTTCGGCATTCGTGATTTGTCATCTGTCATCGTGATACGTGCCGCGTTTCCCCTTCACGCAACCACTTGTTTTCCCCACCCCCAATTTTCTCCCGCGAAACCCTTGCGCAACCGCGCCTCCTGCGTATAACCACCGCCCCCACCAAAAGGGTAGATACCGAAGTGGCCAAACGGGGCGGACTGTAAATCCGCTGGCTTACGCCTTCGATGGTTCGAATCCATCTCTGCCCACTCCTCCACCCGCGGAGGGCGCGGTTTGGGATTGCAGCGGGGCGATGCGCAGGGCGATCTACACGGGATGCGATTTGCTTCCGACATCCGATGCAGGATTCTCGCCGTCCTGCTGGCTGGCGCGGCGATGCACGCATCCGCGGAGAAGCCGGCAAAGACGACGCCCGTTCCTGCGCCTGCGTCCGCACCCGCCCCGACTTCGCAGGAGCGGGAAATCCAGCCGCCTTTCAGCCTGATGTGGCACGAGCCATCGGAAAGGCTGGAGGTGAAAATCGAGGCGGCGAAGCTCTCGATCACCGACCGCCGCAAACTGGAACGGCAGTGGATTGTGACGGCTGGTGGTTTCAAAAAACCAAACTCGACGGACGCGTCCGCGCCGAAGCCGCCGGAACTCCGCAGGGTGCTGTTTCATTTCGATGGCGGCGCAGTCTCCAAGGAAAAGGGCGCGAATGGAAAAGTGCGCGAGGTGCTCGCAGGCGGCCAGCTCGTGGAGGTGGAGCTGCAATACCAGCAGGACGGCTGGGACGAGGAACGCTACGGCGCGTGCCTCTCGGAAAAACGCCAGATGCTCGATCGTCTCTACGGCCCCGGCCAGCAGCTCGTGCGCTCCAGCACGCCGACGCCCGACGGCAAGGCGACGCAGACGATCGTGGGCTACAAATGGAACCGCAACAACACGGCGGTGGAGCTGATCTATTTTCACGTCGGAGTGAATGACGGCGAGCATGCATTCCACACGCTGAGCCTTCACTACAAGCGGTCGTGACGATGCCGCGCACGCCGGCGTGCTGCCTGAAGTTTTGGCGTTGAGTGTTGAGCGCAGCGGCCATCGGGTGACCGGACATTTTCTCCGAGACCCGAAACGCCGAACTTCAAGACAGGACTCTGCACGGCGTCGCCATCACCACGGTGTTTCCTTTTCCCGCGGAGCACGCATACTCACGCACGATGGAACACGATCTCGGCAAAGTGACCGATGCGATCCTCCGGTCCTACGAGACCGGCGGCGGCATCAACCATGTGGACGGCGCAAACCTGCCGTCCAAGCGCGCGGTCGCGGCGATCTGCGAGGATCTGCTCCAGCTTCTTTTTCCCGGGTTTCACGATGCGGAGCCGATTCATTCGCAGCACCTGCCGCGCGTCACTTCGCACCGCGTCTTCACGATCGCGGAGCGGCTCG
>Ga0194061_1000899_pt1 | contig 17999 bp, 6 predicted proteins | sample SepL2221m_MetaG_FD_163423 | JGI IMG/M metagenome (GOLD analysis project Ga0194061, IMG submission 163423) | Anoxic zone freshwater microbial communities from boreal shield lake in IISD Experimental Lakes Area, Ontario, Canada - Sep2016-L224-21m | ecosystem: Environmental > Aquatic > Freshwater >... | reverse complement strand
CATTCAAGGCCGTACCCGTGCGGCTCACATACACCGTCAGGGCCGCACTGGTGTCGCCACCGGTACGCGTGATCCGGAAGCCGCCCGCCGGACCACCCTCGGTGGTATCCAGCAGCTTGGTGATCGCTACCGTCGCTTCATTGTCGGCAATGTTCACGGTGGCGGTGCCCGCCGCCGGAGCAATGCTGTACAGGGCATTATTGGTCAGCGTCAGAATCGCCGTCTCACTGCCTTCGGCCAGATTGTCATCGGTCGCCGTCAGCGTCACATCCACATAATCCTGACCCGCCGCAATCGTGGCGCTGAGCGGACTGGCGCTGTTGACCCCGTTGCCGCTGAGCGTGTAATCGCCTGTACCCAGGTTCAAGGCCGTGCCCGTGCGACTGAAGTACACCGTCAAAGCCCCGCTCGTGCTCGCGCCCGTCCGGCTGATCCGGATAACGCCGGGGAGACCACTCTCACTGGCATCGGCCAAAGCTTCAATCGAGATTACCGGCTCATTATCTACAATCGTCAAGGTGGCCGTATCGGCCCCGGGGGTCGGATCAATGGTGTAGGTCGGATGGGCCAAGAGGGTCAGAATGGCCGTCTCGGAACCTTCCGCCACATTGTCGTCCGTTGCTGTCAGGGTCACATCCACATAATCTTGACCGGCGGCAATCGTGACTGCCGTGGTGGTCAGCGCATTAACCCCGCCGCCACTGAGCGTGTAATCGCCCGTGCCGGTGGTCAACGCCGTACCCGTGCGGTTCACATACACCGTCAAGGCCGCACTGGTGTCGCCGCCCGTACGCGTGAGGCGGAACGTGCCGGGAATGCCCCCTTCGGTGGTGTCGGTTAGCTTCGCAATTTTCACCGTGGCTTCGTTATCAACGATGTTCACCGTCGCAGCATTGCCCGTCGGATCAATACTGTAATTAGCGTTGGCGAGCAGGGTGAGAATGGCCGTCTCCGTCCCTTCCGCCAGATTGTCATCCGTCGCCGTCAGGGTCACATCCACATAATCACTACCCGCCGCTATCGTGGCGCTCAGCGGATTGGCGCTGTTCACCGCGTTGCCGCTAAGTGTGTAATCGCCCGTGCCCAGGTTCAACGCCGTGCCGCTGCGCGTGAAGTAGACCCACAGGGCAGTGCTGTTCGTGCTGGAGCCCGTCCGACTGATCCGGAATGTACCCGGCGCGCCGCTTTCGCTGGCATCGGCCAGTTTATCAATTCGGACATCAGGCTCGTTGTCCACGATCGTGACCGTGGCCGTGTTGGCACCGGGTGCGGGGTCAATACTGTAGTTCGGATGGACCAGCAACGTCAACGTGACCGTTTCATTGAGTTCCGCCACATTGTCATCCACCGCCGTCACCACCACATCCACAAAATCCGCGCCTGCGGCAATCGTCACTTGCGTGGTGGTCAGGGCGTTAATACCACCGCCACTGAGTGCGTAGTCATTACCAACCAAGGCCGTACCGGTCCGACTCACATACACCGTCAGGGCCGCGCTGGTGTCGCCACCCGTGCGGGTGATCCGGAATACGCCAGGAAGTGCGTTCCCTTCGGTGGTGTCCAGCAGTTTCTCGATCTTCACCGCCGCTTCGTTGTCGGCAATATTCACCGTAGCCGTAGCCGCCCCGGGGGCGGGATCAATGCTGTACATCGCATTATTGGCCAGCGTCAGGATGGCCGTCTCCACGCCTTCGGCCAGATTGTCATCGGTCGCCGTCAGGGTCACATCCACATAATCCTGGCCCGCTGCAATCGTGGCGCTCAGCGGATTGCCGCTGTTGACCCCGTTGCCGCTGAGCGTGTAATCGCCTGTACCCAGGTTCAAGGCCGTGCCGCTGCGGCTGAAGTACACGGTGAGCGCACTACCGGTGCTGGCGCCGGTCCGGCTGATCCGGAACGTACCTTGGAGACCGTTCTCACTGGCATCGGCAATCTTTTGAATGCGCACATCGGGTTCATTGTCCACGATGGTGACCGTGGCGGTATTGGCGCCGGGCGCGGGGTTAATGCTGTAGCTGGGATGCGCCAAGATGGTCAGGATTGCCGTTTCATCAAATTCCGCAATCGCGTCATCCACCGCGTTGAGGGTGATATCTACAAAGTCAGCGCCCGCCGCAATGGTTACGGCCGTGGTGGTTAACGGACTAATCCCGCCACCCGTGAGCTTGTAATCATAATGATCACCGGTGCCCCACGCGGTGGCCGTACCGGTACGACTTACATACACCGTCAAAGCCGCGCTAGTGTCGCCACCCGTGCGGGTAATCCGGAACGCACCGGGAAGGGCGCCACCTTCGACAGTATCTAGAATTTTGTCAATCCGGACGGTCGGCTCATTGTCTACGATCGTAATACCCGCACTGCCCACAATAATGCTATAGGCAGGATTGGCCGCCAGTGCCAGTTCGATTGATTCGGGACCTTCGCCTAAAAGGTCGTTGGTTGCCGTGACATTGATATCCACATAGTCGGCCCCCGCCGCGATGGTGGCGCTGATGGGATTGAGGCTATTGACCCCATTGCCACTGAGCGTATAGTCGCCATTGCCTGCATTCAGCGCTGTGCCACCACGGGTGAAGTAGACGGTTAACGGAGCCGAGGTATTGCCTAGCCGCGCTATTCTGAATCCTCCCAGTATCCCCGCTTCGGACGCATTGTTCAATTTGCTGATGCTTACCTGCTGTTCATTATCGGCAATGTTGACCGTGGCCGAGGCGGTGCCAACGCTATAGCTCGGAGGCGAGCCCAAGGGCGGGACACTATCCAGCAAGGTTAAAATCACGGTCTCGGTCGGCTCGACCACGACATCGTTGTTCGCGGTCACGATAATATCTACAAAATCTGCGCCTGCCGCGATGGTCGCAGTGCTGGTCGTGGCATTCAGCGGCGCAATGCCCCCGCCGGTCAAAGTATAATCTGCGGTACCTATCGCCGCGGCAGTACCACTGCGCTGCAAGTAAACGGTCAAGGCCTGGCTGGTGTCACCGCCAACACGGGAAATCCGGAAGATGCCGGGGAAAGGACTTCCCTCGGCGGTATCGGCCAATTGATTGATACTCACCACGGGTTCATTGTCGGCAATGTTTACGGTCGCGGTATCCGCTCCGGGGGTGGGATCAATGCTGTAAGTGGCGCTGGCTCCCAGCGTGAGTACAACCGTTTCATTCCCTTCGCCAATGGTGTCTTCCAGCGGGGTCACTTGCACATCTACAAAGCTCTGCCCAGCACCAATGACCGCACTGGTCGGGTTGGCGGGATTGACCCCACCGCCACTAATGGTGAAATCCGCATTGAGAAACGCCGAACCGGCGCGTGTCAGATACACCGTTAGGGCATTGGCGGTACTGCCCGTACGGCTTATACGGAACGTTCCGGGAATGATGCTGCCTTCGCCTGTATTGGGTGTGGTGGCTGCAATACTCACACTAGGTTCGTTGTCGCCCACGAACATCGTGGCACTACTGTTGGGGATATCCACAGTATAGGTTGGGCTTGAATTCAAAGTAAGGTTGATGGTTTCATTGCCTTCTGCAATTAGATCATCCACCACCTGAACGGTGACATCCACGAACTGTTGTCCTGCGGCAATCGTGGCGCTGACCGGATTTAAAAGATTGTCAGCCCCAGTGGTTACCGTAAAGTCACCCCCCAAAGCCGCCGAGCCCGAACGGGTGAAATAGACCTTCAACGGATCCGTGGTAGGATCGGTCAAAGCGCGGGAAATGCGGAAGACACCAGTAGTCACGCCACCCTCGGCGATATCCCCGAGTTTCTGGATACTCACCGTGGAATCATTGTCCAAAATCGTGACTTTAGACGTCAAATTTCCCGGTATGGGATCCAACGTGGCGCCCGTGGCGCCGGTAAGTTGTATGTTGACAGTTTCGTTGCTTTCTGGGATAGCATCATCCACCGGAGTCAAAGCCAAGTTAACATGATCCTGCCCGGGTGCCATGGTAACTGTACCCGTGAGGGTGCCTACATTAAAAGTGGTATAGCCCGCAAGGGTGTAATCGGTCCCATAAGTGGGATTGGTGGCCGGGGTAATCTGGAAGTCCACCGTGACCGCACTACTGGGGACAAGATCGTTGCGTTTGATGGTGATGGTCTGCTGGGGAGCCAGCTCAGTGGTAAGCAGATTCAGGGAAGGGGCGTCAAAACTCACACTGAGCAGCGTGCGCGATTCCAGGGCCATCATGCCTTCCCAACGCGCGGCATTACGCACCGCTTGGGTCATGGCGCGGCTGGCGGCAGAAGTCTCAATTACCCGATTCATGCGGCCCGAGAGACGCGACTTCAACCACCCCGAAAGCTGCTTAACCACCATGGGCAAACTCCAATATACGTGCTCGTTAATCTCGAACAGTCAGACATTTGGTCAACCAGATAAACTCTGGTGCGGCCCCGGCTTAAGGCACAGCGCGAACGGTACGGAACCACCTGCGTGGGAGTTGTGGGGGTAGTTTCCCCGGTCACCCACACGAAAGGCGTACAAGCCGCTTGGTGGAATATAACCCAAAACGTGGTGGTGTCAATTTAATCGCGAATAAAATACGCCCCGGAAGTCCCGCTTTAATTGGACCAAAATACCCAGGTGGGTAATTTTGCCTACCACATACTCGGTTTTCTGCCATTCAAGCCCATTTTAATCCCCATTCATGGACAATAGCGAGGCGGTTCCGGATAGACAAGTCGTATTTATGCGGGTATATTCTTGGGGTTTGGAACAAGCATTAATTGCCCCTATTAAACCGGAGCCGTGTGCGTGGCCAATTTGCGCCCTACATTTCATGAATCTTGGTATCGCGTGGCGGGGTTGCATCCGCGGTTGCGGACCGGGGTGCGGACCACGCGGCAGACGTTTCGGGGGCGGATTTGGTTTGTGGTTGGGGATACGTCCAGTAATAACTTTTTCCGCTTCTCACAGGCGGCGTATCATTTTATCGGGCTGCTGGATGGCCGGCGTACGGTGGCGCAGGCGTGGGATTTGTCCCAACATAAATTGGGGGATTTGGCGCCCACGCAGGTGGAGGCCGTGCAACTGCTTGGGCAGCTTTATACGGCTAATCTGCTTCAGGCCGAAGCAAATCCGGATGCCGATAGCCTGTTTTCCCGTTATCGGCAGCGTCGGGGCCGGGAAATCAAAAATATTTTCGCCAATATTATGTTTGCGCGGATCCCGCTGTGGGACCCGGAACGTTTTCTGGAACACTGGCTGCCGGTGGCTGGCTGGATCTTCTCCCCCATCGGCCTGATGGTGTGGGTAATTCTGATCGGGATGGCGGGATATTGTCTGATTGGGGTGGCCGGGGTGGGTCAGCGTTTGCGCGATCCCGCGAATGGGATTTTGGCGCCGAGTAATCTGCTGTGGCTTTATGTGGCGTTTGCGCTGGTGAAATATTGCCATGAAATGGGCCATGCGTTTGCCTGTAAGAAGTTTGGCTTGCAGGCGTTAGGGCGCGATCCCGCCGCCACGCAGGCGTTGGCCGAAGAACGTCCGCAGAAAGTTGGCGGCGAGGTGCACGAGATGGGCATCATGCTGCTGGTGTTCACGCCGGTGCCGTATGTGGATGCGTCCAGCAGTTGGGCGCTGGCCAATAAGTGGCAGCGGATTATGATTGCCGCGGCGGGGATGTGGGTGGAATTGGCGATCGCGTCCGTCGCGACCATGGTGTGGGTGTATAGTGGCGAAAACACCATCCTGCATGGGTTCTGCTACAACATTATGTTCGTAAGTTCTGTATCCACCGTGATTTTCAACATCAATCCGCTGCTGCGTTATGACGGTTATTACATGCTGGCCGATTGGCTGGAAATGCCCAATCTGGCGCAGCGTGGCAAAGACATGATGCATTATCTGGTCAAACGGTTCGTCTGGGGCGTGAAGACCGCGAATCTGGGCGGGATTGGCGGCAGTCCGGCGTATTCGCGCACGGAGGCCGTGGGGCTGCCGGTGTATGCCATTGCAGCGCTGGCGATGCGGGTGGTGGTGACGTTGGGGATTGTAAGTTATCTGGCCAGCGTTCTGCAGGGCCCGCTGGTAATTTTGGCGTTGGCCTTGGGCTTGATCTGTCTGGTAATGTGGGGCGTGGTGCCCTGCGTTAAATTTGTGCGCTATCTGCTGGTGAATCCGGAATTAAACCGGCAACGGGGCCGGGCGTTGGCCACCACGCTGGGCGCGTTGGCCATCCTTGTGACCGGACTGGGCTTTATCCCTTTGAGCGATCCGGCGTATGCGCAAGGTGACATCGCGGCTGATGCCGCACAGGAATTGTTTGTAGCGGCGGATGGCATCGTGGCCAATCTGCCGGTGGCGTGGATGGGACCGGTGGCCCAGGGCGATACGATATTGACCGGGCAAAATCCGGTGTGGGAAGCCAAGCTGGCGAGTCTACAGGCGGACCGCGCGCGGCTGACGGTGCGCCGGGATATGGAATTTGTCCGAGACGTGGCCCGCGCCCAAGTGGTTCAAGCAGAACTGGATGGCGTCAACGGACAAATCACCAAGTTGGCCGAGCGGATAAAGCAGCTACAAATCACTGCGCCCTTAACCGGGACATTGGTGGCGCCGCGTCTGGAAACGGCGCAGGGCATGTTTTTGGCGCGCGGGGAACATTTGGGCACGGTGTCGAATCTGCAGCAATTGCGCGTCCGGGTCACGGCGGAAAACGCGCTGGCCGGGGCCTTGCAGGATGATACGGTTACCCGGGTGGAACTCCGGCCCCGGGGCCGGGCAGATATTCTGCTGGAAGGCAAGATCAAAACGATTGTGCCGGCAGGTCAACGGCAATTGCCGTCGGCGGCCCTGGGATATATGGCCGATGGCAAACTGGCCACCAGCCATGAGGACCGCGAAGGGCGCCAGACCGTGGAACTTTTCTTCGAGGTTACCATTGACCAATTGCGCCTGATCTCGGCCCCCCCCGCCATCGCCAGCCGCATCACGACCGATGCCTCCGGCCTGGTAACCGCGTGGAATGGGGTCCTTAATCCGAAGCAACGCATGGAAATTCGTTTCGAGCGCAAGCCCAAGCCGCTGATCACACAGGCTTGGCTGAAAATCCAACAGACGTTCCAACGTAAATTCTCGGTCATACAACCCAATACCCCCGGCAGGTAACGCGTATGTTGACCCAGAATCCATGGCTCCAGCTTCCCACCAGCAGCACCCCGGCCAGCCCGGCTACGCGGGTGCAACCCAGCGAACCCGTGCGCCTGCCGTCGGAACATTGGCGTATGCTGGCCAAACGCCGGGGATTGGAAGAACTGCCCAAGGGGCTGGATATCCTGTGGGATCACGGGGTGGAATATTGGAAACGCTGGCAACACCGCCAAAGTTATTATCTGCACCAGGCCGCGCAGGTGGTTAAACACGAAGCTGCCTACGCCGCGTTATCGGAACCTGAGCTGCGGGAACGGGTGCAGGAATATCGGGCCATCTTCCGCCGAGGGCGTGCGGATGATGCCGCACTCTATCAGGCCACCGCGCTCATTCGGGAAGTGTCCGCACGGATTCGGGCCGAAAAACATTATCCGGTACAAATAGCTGGCGGGCTGGCCATCTATGCCGGCTGCGTGGCGGAAATGGCCACCGGCGAGGGTAAAACCCTGACGGCGGTTATTCCGGCGGTGTTGGCGGGTTGGCGCGGGCGCGGGTGTCATGTCGTCACCGTCAATGACTATCTGGCTCAGCGCGATGCCGAACAGATGCGCCGGATTTATGAATACTGCGGGTTGTCGGTGGCGTCCATCAATCAGGAAAGCACGCCGGAACAACGCCGCAAAGCCTACGCTGCGGATATTACGTATCTGACGAATAAAGAAGTCTGCGCCGATTATCTGCGCGACTGCCTGCTGAAAATTCACCGGCAGGGAATCTGGCCCACGCTGTTGGCCCGCTCGGGCCAGTCTGCCGGCAGCGGCGCCGTGCAACGCGGGCTGGACTTTGCCATCGTGGATGAAGCCGACTCGGTGCTGATTGACGAGGCAGCGGTGCCGTTGATTATTTCCGGCGATGCGGGCAATGATCTGCAGCAAACCCAAACGTATGCCCAGGCCGCGGGGCTAGCCCAATGCCTGCGGGTGGGGCAGGATTACACGCTGGACCGCCGGTATAGCGAGGTGGAGATCACCCCTGCGGGCCACCAACGGATTGCCGAATTGTGCGCCGCCATGCCCGGTCTGTGGCAGGCCCACCGCCGCCGGGAAGAACTCCTTGTGCAGGCGATTACCGCCCGGGAATTTTATCTGCGTGACAAACAATATGTCATCATGCCCATTAAAGGGCAGGACCGTGTGGTGATTGTGGACGAAGCCACCGGACGGCTGATGCCCGAACGCACCTGGCGTGATGGCTTGCATCAGGCCATCGAAGCCAAAGAAAACCTGCCCATCCAGCCGTTGAAAGAAACCCTGGCCCGGGTCAGTTTCCAACGGTTCTTTCGGCTCTACCGAAAAATGGGCGGGATGAGCGGCACCGCACTGGAAGCCCGCACGGAGTTGTGGCTAGTGTATCGGCGGCCGGTGGTGGCCATCCCGCGCCATCGCCCGCTGCGTCTGGTCCGCCATCGGGACTCGATCTTCAAAACCGCCCCCGACCGCTGGGCCGCCGTGGTGGCCGAGATCGCCCGCATCCACGCCACCGGCCAGCCCATTCTGGTCGGCACCCGCAGCGTGGAACACTCCGAACATCTCAGCCGGATGCTCCACGCCCAAGGGCTGGAACACAAAGTGCTCAACGCCATCCGCCACGCCGAAGAGGCCCACATCATCGCCCAGTCCGGCCAGCGCCACCATATCACCATCGCCACCAACATGGCCGGACGTGGCACCGACATCAAATTGGGCAAGGGCGTTGAGGCCTTGGGCGGGCTCCATGTTATCATGACGGAACGCCACGATTCGGCGCGGGTGGACCGGCAATTGTTCGGCCGCGCCGCCCGACAGGGCGAACTGGGTGCCGCGCATGCGTTTGTATCTTTGCAGGATGAACTGCTGATCAAAAACTGCCCGCTCGTACTCCAGCCCGTGCGGACGCTCATGGCCCGGCTGCTGCCGGCGGGTCGGCCGACCCGGCTCGGATTGGTCCGGGGCTTGTTTCGGGTTGCCCAGTGGCGGGCGCAAAAGCGGGCTTTGGCCCAGCGGAAAAATGTCTTGCGAAGCGATTTGTGGCTGGATGAATCACTGGGCTTTGCCGGTGTGGATTGAGGTATTTTTGTCGGAAGGAATATCACGATGTCGAAAATAGTGCGCTATAAGCGGAGCAGTTGGTTGCAGGTTGTGGCCGGACTTTGGCTGGTGACCCTGACGGCCTATGCCGGGGAACCCATCGCGGCCATCACCCGGCCCAGCGCGGAAGTGGCACTGGGCTTTCCCCGAGCGGGACAAATTGCCGAAGTACTGGTGCGCGAAGGCGACCGGGTACAGGTGAACCAGAAAATCGCCCGCCAGGATGACCGCGAAGAGCAGACCAATCTGGCCATCAACGAGGCCAAAGCGCACAACGATGCCAGTGTGGAATCCCAGAAGGCCGTGGTGGAGCTACGGAAATTCATTCTGGAACGGTACAAAAACAATGGCGTCGGTTCGCGGCTGGAAATTGATTACGCCCAACTGGAACTCACCACCGCAGAACTGAACCTCAAACTGGCCACACTGGAACATGCCCAGGATGCCCGCAAATTGACCCTGGCGGAAGCCATCGTGGACAAAATGCAACTGCGCTCCCCCATCAACGGTGTGGTGGAAAAAATCTTGTTACACCCCGGCGAAATGGTGGACTCGCGCGAAACCCGCGTAATCAGCATCGTCAGTATTGACCCCCTGTGGGTGGATGTGGCGGTGCCCACCGCGGTAGCCACCAAACTCACCCTGAATCAACCCGCCCAAATCCAGGCGGCAGACCAGCCGGCCCTGACCGGCGCGGTGCTGCATATCGGCAGTGTGGCCGATGCGGGCAGCAATACGCTGTTGGTACGGCTGGCCGTGCCCAATCCCAATAATATCCCTGCCGGCTTGCGGGTGCAGGTAAGTTTTCCCGCGGTTCCGGCCCCAGCGGCCACGCCCGCCACCCAGCCGGCCGGCGCGACCACGCCGCCGCAATAAGCATGTTTTCATTCACTAAGGATTTGCCCCGTGACTACTTGGAATACTGGTGATGGTGTCAAAGTGCTCGTAGATGAGCAGGCCTGGCGACAAGTGCAGGAATTGCTCAAAGGCCACGAAGCCGAACTGCAGCGCATGAAGCAGGCCATTGGGGCGGCGGGCAGCGTCAGTCAGGCCGACCAATTCATGGCCGCCGCAATGGCGCTGTGCAATCACCTCGCCACGCATATGAATGCCCAGCGCGTCGCGCTGGGCCTATTGCAGGGCCGGCAGGTGCGCGTCCGCGCGGTCAACCATATCGAAAAGATCACCCGCCAGATGCGCGTGATTGTGGATATGGAACTGGCCATGGAAGAAGCGCTGGACCAGAATGTCGAAATCGTCTATCCCGAACCGGCCGATCCCGGTTACATCACGCGTTTTACCCGGCAATATGCCCAGCAATATCAGGCCCAGTCACTGCTGCTGATTCCGCTGCGCAAGGGGGATGAGGCCGTGGGTGTGCTGCTGTTGGAGCGGGAAACCAATACCCCCTTCACGCTGGCCGAAGCCACCACGCTGCGGCTGACCTGCGAACTGGCCACCGCGCGGTTACTGGATTTATACGAACTCCAGCGTTGGTTCGGGGCCAGACTGGCCGTGCAGGCGAAAAAATCACTGGCGTGGTTCGTGGGCCCCCGGCAAACCTGGCTCAAGGTCAGCGCGCTGGCGGTCATTGTGGGGCTGATCGGTAGTTATACCATCCACGGCCCGCGCAAGGCCGAGGGCACCTGCATTATTCAGGCCGTGAACAAACGCGTCTATTGCGCTCCGTTTGAGGGCAAGATCGAAGCCGTCTATGTGGAACCCGGCGATGTGCTATCAGCCCCCGGCCAGCCGGACACGACGCAGCCAACCACCCGTAGCCAGGCGGCGCCTCTGGCCAAGCTCGAAACCATTGAACTGCAAATGCGCCTGGCCAGCGCCATGGGCGAACACCTGACCGCGCTGCAGCAATCCTACATTGCCCGGCGCGACGGCAAGACCGCCGAGGCGCAGATGGCCGAAGCCCAGGCCGCCAAGGCGCAGGCGGATATTGATTTGCTCAACTGGCAAATCCGTCAGGCCACCGTGCAATCCGAACTCCCCGGCACCGTGTTCAGCGGTGATCTGAAACACAAGGTCGGCACCGTGGTAAAAACCGGCGAAGTGCTATTTGAAGTGGGCGATCCCCACACGCTGTGCGCGGACATCTATATCCCGGAAGATATGATTGTGGAAGTCACCCGGCAACAACACGGCATGCTGGCCACGTCGAGTTACCCGGACCGCAAAATCGCGTTTCAGGTGGAACGTATCAACCCGATTGCCCAGATCTATTCCAGCCAAAACGTTTTTGTCGTCCGCGTCCAATTGCAACCCGGGTCGGACCTGCCGGACGTAGCCACCTGGCTGCGGCCCGGCATGGAAGGCGTAGCCCAAATCGAAGTCGCTCAGGCCCCCTATCTGGACATCTGGACCCGCCGGCTGGTGAATTGGGTACGCATGAAACTGTGGTTGTAAGGGGTATGAAACTAATCACCAACACGCAGACATATGCCCCTGCGCGGTGAACCAGCGTACCGCCAACTCCCGTAAACCAGAAAGCGATGGGCCACAACTTATGGCAGTGTGGGCTCTTGCCCAACCGGGCGCGAGGTGGATGTGGCGGGATCGGCCGAAAATAACGGTAGGAATAAGGGCCGCAGCAGTTTCGCCCCCTCCGGAGCGATATGGTCTTTATCCATATACAACATCTTCCCCCCCACCATTACCCGGCCGGATTGTTGGGCGTCTAATAGGAAAATCCGGGAATCGAGTATTTTGGCGCCACACGTGCGCAAATGATCCAGCATGGCATCCTGCCGTGGGCTCGGTGCCACAGGCCAAGCCTGCTCGGGCACGCTCCGGCCAAACATTGCCTCCACCGCGAGCCCTTTGGGCACATCGCGCCTATGCGTTGGCACCATGCGCATAATCCATGGCGTGGCCCCTGCCTGCCGCACATCGGCGATGGTTCGTTCCAAACCGTTTTGCAGTTGCGCGGTGCCATCGTCATAACGTTCCCACTTGGCCACCAGCAGCACATGGGGTACGGCTTGCTGCCGGACATACGCAATGACCGCGGCATAATACTCACTCACATCCCCGCCCAAACCACCCAACCCGCGGGTATCACACCCCAGCGCTGGCACCATGGTGGAATGCGTGGCCGCCACACCCCGTATGCCATATTCGCGACTCATCATTTCCAGGGCCGGTAGTACCGCCTGAGCGTGGCTATCACCCCACAGCAAAAACCTCACCGGCTGGGCCGGGTCACTGGGCCCCATGGCGTAGTAATTGCCGCGCTGTACATCCGGGAGTTTGCGTTGGTAGGTTTTCAAACCCTTTAATGCAACGTTTTTCTCGATGGCGTACTGCTGCGCCGCCGCAGGCAAGCCCCAAGGGACGATATTCTGCACATTGCGAATCACCATGCCAACGGTCAACATCAAGGCGAACGTGACCCCCGCAAAGCCCAATATCTGCCCCCGGCTGGCGCATACCCGCCGCTGCCGGAAGGGTGTCTCCACATACTTCCACGTTACCCACGCCAAGCCAATACTCGCGGTCGCCAACCCAATCCGCACCGGCAGTGCCAGCGGATCAAACCAGTATTTCGCAAATTCCAACACCGGCCAATGCCACAGATACAGCGAATAGGAAATCAAGCCAATCCCCACCAACCCGCGCCACGAGAGTAACTTACCCACCCACGTGACCCGTTGCTCATTGGCCCAGATAATCAAGCCTGTACCTACGCACGGCAGCAGCGCCGCAGCGCCTGGGAACGGGGTGGCAGTGGTATAACCAAACAACACATACAAGATCGCCAGCAGGCCCAGCGTACTAGCCCCTTCCGCCAGCCAACGGGCCGGGGCGGGCCGCGAATTCATGCGGGCCGCCAATAAGGCGCCCACACACAATTCCCACGCCCGTGACGGTAGCATATAAAACGTCGCAGTCGGATAGTGGTAAACGCCCCAGATACTAAGCGCCAGCGAGAGTACACTGCCCCCGATCAACCACCACACCAATTTGGGCCGGGGCCAACGCCGAACGAACCACAAAAGCAGCGGGAAGAACAGATAGAACTGTTCTTCCACCGCCAGTGACCACGTGTGCAGCAGGGGTTTGATATCCACTGCCGGGGCAAAGTAATCCGCTGCCGGCGCCTGCATAAAGTAAAAATTCGACCCCAGATAAACCTGCGAAAGCACGGATTGACCGAAGGCTTTGATATCGCCGGGAAATAGAAAACAGCTACTTAGCAACAGGCATGCCGCCACCACCACGGCCAGCGCAGGGAGAATGCGCCGGATCCGCCGTTCCCAGAACGCCACCATATGAAAACGTTCTTGGGCCAAGTCTTTAAGAATGATGCTGGTAATCAAATAACCCGAAATGACGAAAAACACGTCCACCCCGACATACCCGCCGGGGACGCCCAAGTCGAAATGGTAAAACAACACCGCCAGCACCGCCAACGCCCGCAAACCATCAATGAAGGGGCGATAATTCATGGCTGAGTGGACTCCTGGGTGGCCGGTTGGGACGGGGGCAAAGTTGGGCTTATAGCCAACCACAGTGCCAACATGGCGCGTCGTTTATGCCACACCAATTGTGGCCTGTCGCGAAGTTATCAAGACTCATCAGATCCATCATAATGCAACAACGAGGTGATTATACCAAACTACGATCCATATGGAAAAGTGGTTAGGATACTCACTGTTGCATCGGATAGTGGCAGGCGTGCATAATAACAAATACCCCCATCTGCGCTTAGCACAGATGGGGGCAGGAATAGTAACACCGAAGGAACGCCAGCGAACGGGGTTAATCGTTACTGGTTAGATTCACCGTGGCGGTACGGCTGGCCACCACCGGATCAAGGTTATAGGCAGCGTTGCTGCTCAACGTCATCTGGATCGCCTTGATGGGTTCAACAAAGGTATCGTCAATCGGGATCACTTCAAGCACAATCGAACTTTCGCCATCGGCGAAGGTGATGCTGCTGGCGGTCAGGGTCGTCAGGCTGCCTGCCCGACGCAGGAAGTAGTCATAGCCACGATAGGCGACACCTGCCAGGGCGAAGTTGACGGTCAGACTGCCCACCGAACTGGACCGGGTAATCGTGAAAGCACCCTTGCCCTGCGCACCCCTTTTTTATTACTCTGGCCGTGACACGTATGCACTAAACACGGTCGGTGATCGTCATGGTGGCGCTATACTTGGCTGCATCCAAGTTGTATAACGCATTGGCCGTCAAGGTCACGGTCAAGGTTTCGGGTACTTCCGTCTGTTGGTCGGCTTTAGGAAGCACGGTAATATCGGCGTAAGCCGACCCCGCAGACATGATGATAAAGTTCGAGGCAATTCCGTTACCGCTCAAACTATAGTCACTCCCGTTGAGCGCACTGCCCGAATAGCCGAAATACACCCATACTGCACTGCCCATATTGCCACTGCGGGTAATCCGGAATATGCCAGGCGTCCCGCCTTCGGCGGTGTCCGACAACTTCTCTATCTTCAGCGTCGGATTATTCACGTTGACCACCGTGTTGTCCTGTTCGGTAGCCACAACGCTCCGCGTCACCATACCCGCAGCACTCACCGCAAAGGTCGCGTTACCATTGATCGTGTCAGCATCTTGGGCCGCACTGATCGTCACGTTCTGGGCCACGTTCCAATTGGCTGCGGTGAAGGTCAAGATGGTCGGAGTCGCATTCAGGTCCGCATCGCCTCCAGCTTGCTTGGTCACGTTCACCGTCACATTCGCCGCGGGCTGAGCGCTGAGATTGACTGTAAAGCTACGGTTAGACCCTTCCGTCACGTTCAACGTACTCGTCGAGACCACCAGGCCTAGTACATCGTCATCCTGTTCCGTGACCACAACGCTCCGCGTCACCAAACCCGCAGCACTCACTGCAAAGGTCGCGTTACCATTGATCGTGTCCGCATCCTGGGCCGCGGTCACGGTCACCGTCTGAGCCACGTTCCAGTTGGCTGCGGTAAAAGTCAGAACCGTAGGAGCGGCGGTTAGGTCGCTATCGCCGGAGGTCCGGGCAATACTAACTGTCACATTGGCCGCAGGCTGAGCGCTGAGATTGACTGTAAAGCTCCGGTTCGACCCTTCCGGCACGTTCAAGGCACCCGTCGAGACCACCAGGCCAAGTACATCGTCATCCTGTTCGGTGGCCACAACGTTCCGCGTCAGCAGACCCGCAGCACTCACCGCAAAGGTCGCGTTACCATTGGTCGTATCGGCATCCTGAACCGCGGTCACGGTCACCGTCTGAGCCACGTTCCAATTGGCTGTGGTGAAGGTCAAGAAGGTCGGCGTCGCATTCAGGTCCGCATCGCCTCCAGCTTGCTTGGTCACGTTCACCGTGACATTCGCCGCTGGCGCGGCACTGAGCCGAACTGTGAAATTGTTGCTGCTGCCTTCCGATGCATTCAAAGCAGCCGTCGAGACTACCAGACCAAGTACATCGTCATCCTGTTCCGTGGCCACAACGTTCCGCGTCACCAAGCCCGCAGCACTCACTGCAAAGGTCGCGTTACCATTGATCGTGTCCGCATCTTGGGCCGCGGTCACGGTCACCGTCTGGGCCACATTCCAATTGGCTGCGGTGAAGGTCAGTATCGTCGGAGTCGCATTCAGGTCCGCATCGCCACCGGCTTGCTTGGTCACGTTCACTGTGACATTCGCCGCTGGCTGAGCGCTGAGATTGACTGTAAAGCTCCGGTTAGAGCCTTCCGGTACGCTCAAAGCACCCGTCGAGACTACCAGACCAAGTACAGAAGCAGTCGCATCTGTGATCGTCATGGTAGCGCTCTGCTTGGCTACATCCAAGTTGTAGGACTCATGGGCCGTCAATCTCATCGTCAAGGTTTCGGGGACTTCCGACAGTGTGTCGGCGATCGGATTTACAGTAATATCGATGTAAGCCGACCCCGCTGGCATCACAATATAGTTCGAGGTAATACCATTACCACTCAGCGTAAAGTCGCGACCATTGACCGCATCGCCCGTATAACTGAAAAACGCCCACACCCCAGTACCCGCACTGCCACCAACCCGGGTAATGCGGAAAATACCGGGAGCCCCACCTTCGGCGGTGTCCGACAATTTCTCAATCTTAAGCGTCGGATAATTCACATTGACTACCGCATCATCGTCCACAATCGTTAGCACCGCCGTGGAGGGGCTGCCCAGTGTGGCCCCATTGGTCGGGCTGGTCAGAGTTAGATTCACCGTTTTATTGCTCTCGGTCAGGGTGTCGTTGCGGATCGGAACCGTGAAGGTCATGCTGGTCTGGCCACCGATAAAGGCCAGCGCGCCGGAGGTGGTGGTGTAGTCACTGCCCGCTGTAGCCGAACCGTTGGTCGTGGCATAGTTGACCGCCACTCCCTCGGCCAACCCGCCGGTGCGATTCACGGTGATCGTGGCAGTACCGCCATTCTCGTTGACGTTATAGGTCGGGGCGCTGAATGCCAGGGTACCCGCCGTGTCATCATTGAGGATCGTGCCGACGCCTTGCGCATCGGCAATGGTCGCGTTGGTCGGTGTGGTGAGGTTAACGAAGAACGTCTCATTACCTTCGTTGGCGTTGTAGTCACCGTTCACCGTCACATTGATCGTCTTGGTAGTATCGCCGGGGTTGAAGATCAACGTGCCGTTGGTGGCCACGTAGTCACTGCCCGCTGTCGCCGTACCGCTGGCGGTGGCATAATTGACTGTCGCACTACCTCCCGTGGGACCCGTACGGGTTACGTTGAAGGCGAAGAGCTTCGTGCCCGTATTGCCCTCGATCACTGGCAAATCCGAAATCGCGAGGGTAGGGATAGTGACCGCATTAACCAATCCCGTAACCGTAAAGTTAAATGTACTCTCGTCGGCATCAATGTTCGAGAAGCTGATCTGGCCATTCTTAGTACCCGCCGTAGCCGTATCCAGACGTACGGTGAATTCGTCAGAACCGCCATTGGCGGCAATGGAGGGCGAAAGGCCTTCCACCAGACTGAACCCGGTCGGTAAGGTCAGACCCGAAGTGGTCAGCGCCGCAGTCCCTATATTGGTCACCCGGAAGGTACGCGTGACTGCGCTACCGCCCTGCTGCACCGAACCGAAGTCCGTACCATTGTCCGTGCCGGGGGTCGGAGCGCCATCCAATATCTCCACTCCATTACCACGGACTACAATCTCGGGGGCGGTCACCGGCGCTACGGTACTGAACAAGTTGCTCTGGGGAATAATCTGGCGAACCTGATTGGCACTGGCCCACTCCAGCCGGGCGACAGCGCCGCCGTCCTGCTCATAATACTCCATGCGCAGATTATACTTTTGTCCCGCTACCAGGGTTATAGTTTTACTGTTTTCAACGGGCGAGTGGATGCTCCAGTTGTCAATCAGCGCGACATCATTTACCCACAACCGCACACCATCATCCGAGATTGTGGTAAACGTATACGTGTCGCTGTATTTGGCTAAAATCTGACCCGACCAGCGGGCGCTGAATAGGTCTGCGTTAATTCCCGAAGCTGGCGCACCGGTGCCCCAGTCAAAATTAACCGCCGATACTACCCGACTTACTTGGGGCGTACCGCTCAGTGACGTATTATTCCAATACTCCTCCTTTAAGCCATCCCCATTGGCCACCGGCGTACTGCCCACCGTGATGGTCTTGGTGTAGCTGTTGTCCGACTCGCTGCTCTCCGTAATGGCCCCACCGGTGTCGGTGACGATCTGCAGCGTGTGCGTCCCCGCACTCAGCGTGCCGATGTTGTAGTCCAGCACTGTGGCCAAAGCGCCCACCCCCAGCGAGGCCGTG
>Ga0194061_1000898_pt1 | contig 18007 bp, 13 predicted proteins | sample SepL2221m_MetaG_FD_163423 | JGI IMG/M metagenome (GOLD analysis project Ga0194061, IMG submission 163423) | Anoxic zone freshwater microbial communities from boreal shield lake in IISD Experimental Lakes Area, Ontario, Canada - Sep2016-L224-21m | ecosystem: Environmental > Aquatic > Freshwater >... | reverse complement strand
AGGAAAGATTGCCGGTCGAGAGTTTTTCCAGAGTTAGGCATAGTGTGTACAGCATAATGCCAGCGGCCATGGCTGGAAAGTCCACCCATGGCCGCCGTCGGAATTCATGCTTTGCCAAAAGCTCAGATCAGCATCGCCAGCGGCTGTTCCAGCAGGGTCTTGATTTCACCGAGGAACTTCGCCCCGGTGGCGCCATCAATGACGCGGTGGTCGCAGGACAGGCTTAGGTTCATCACTTCGGCCACGGCGACCTGGCCATCTTTGGCCACGGCCTGGGCACTGGTGCCGCCCACGGCCAGAATTGCCGCTTCCGGCGGGTTCACGATGGCCTGGAAATTCTTCACGCCGTACATGCCCAGATTGGAAATGGTGAAGGTGCTGCCGGTGATCTGGTCGGCCTTGAGCTTGCGTGACCGGGCCAGTTCGGCCAGTTGTTTGATCTCGGCGGAAAGCTGCCGCACGCCCTTGAGGTGGGCATCACGCAGGACCGGCACGACCAAACCGTCATCCAGCGCCACGGCAATGCCCAGATTCACGGTGCCATGCTGCACAATTTCGGTGCCGCCAAAGCTGGTATTCATGGCCGGGATCCGGGCCAGCGCCACCGCCACCGCGCGGGCGATGAAGTCGGTGACGGAGAGCTTTTCCGGCGCGAGCTGAGCATTGGCCTGGCCGCGCAGGGTGAGAAGGGCATCCATCTGCACGTCCACACTGAGGTAGAAGTGCGGGATGGTGAGTTTGCTTTCCAGCAAGCGCCGGGCAATGGTCTGACGGATGCTGGAGAGGGGAATCTTTTTGCTTTCCAGCTTGGCGCTGGCGGACGGAGTGGGCAGGCTGGCGGATTGGGCCTTGACCGGGGCCACGGTGGGAATGGTACCCATGCCGCTGCTGGGGGCTTTGGACGGGGCGGCGCCGCTGGGGCGCTGGGCCGCGGCCTGTTCCACATCGCGTTTGATCACGCGGCCATCGGGGCCGGTACCGCGCAGGGTGGTGATATCAATTTTGAGTTCATCGGCGATGCGCCGGGCCAAGGGACTGATGCGCACGCGGCCGTCGCCGATATGTTCGGCGCCTTCCTTGATGGTTTCGGCAGCGCTGGGTTCGGTCTGGGTTTCCACGGCAGTAATCACCGCACCGGTGGCAGACACGGCCACGCCGGTGGTCTGGGCCTTTACCTCGGCGGGAGTGGCCACCACTTTGGCCACGCTGGCCGGGGGCGGGCTGCCGGCCAGCGTGGCAATTTTCTTGACATCTTCGCCCGGTTTGGCCAATACGACAATCACCCCGCCGATGGGGGTCTTGGCGCCTTCGGGGACCATGATCTTGGCCACGGTGCCAACTTCAAAGGCTTCCAGTTCCTGGGTGGCTTTGTCGGTTTCGACCTCGGCGAGAATATCGCCCGGCTTGACGGCATCGCCTTCTTTTTTCAACCACTTGACCAGAGTGCCATCGGTCATGGTGTCGGACAGTTTGGGCATCGTAATTTCAATGGGCATACAGACTCCTTGGGTCAACCGGCCAGAACGAATCTTAATCCTTAAGTGTATTCCCTTTGGGGCGACTCGGAAAGTACCCGGGAAAAAAGTTCGCAAAACCAGTAAATAATGCCCGTTAAGGCTGGATTTCTAGCGGCAAAAACCAGATACCCCGGCCTTGCGACCGGGGTATCCGTCTCGTATGCAAACTTCGTCATTCCGCAACCGATTAGAATCCAAGCTGCAGCGTCACGCGGGCCACGATATCCTGCGTGTTCAAACCAGTGGCGTTGCTGCTGCTGCTAAAAGCAGATTCAGACGGCGCAAAGGTCACATCGCTCTGGATCTTGGCGGTGTGAGTGCCAAACAGGTAGTAGTTGGCGCCAACGCTGTAGTAAGTGCCCATGTTGGGGCTGTCTTCGGTTACCAGAGCACCGGCGCGGGCCAACAGTTCCAACTTTCTGGGTAGAATCATGTAACCAACCTGGGCATAACCGGCATATTCAAAACCGGAGCTGTCCTGGAAGTTGCTGATCGTGTTGCTGGAGTTGACCTGCTGGAAGAAGCCAGCCACCAGAAAGTGCCAGCCTTCATACTTAGCTGCGAAATCAACCGTACCACGGAACACATCGCCACGCAGATTGACCGCCGAGGAGAACCCGGGCGCGTTATTCGTACCCAAGCCCTTGATGGTCAGACTCTTGGTATTCGCATCGTTGGCCTGGCTATCATAGCCAACCGCAGTACCCACGGACCAGATAAAATCACGGCCCTTGGCGGGATCGCGCAGATCGGGTTCATCGGCAAAGTCTTTCAAGGTGCCAGCGCCGGCATACACCGTGCGGGCATAGAAGCCCATACGATTATCCCCGTTGCCGGTCTCGTACCCGGCCGCGGCCTTGGTCCGCTGGCTGCCATCGCCACCGTTGCAGACTTCCACATCATACGACCAGATATCCGTGATGAAGTCACCGTAGACTGAAGCGCCAATGGTCTTGGCGGGTTCGAAGGGAGTCATAACTTCCGGCCGTTCCGCGAATGCAAGACTACCATTCGAGTTCAGGTTGGTGCGGCTGAACGGAGCGTCATAAGCGCCCGCACGGAACTTGAGCATATCGCTGAAGCGATAGCCAATCCAAGCTTCGTTGAGCAGGAACGCACCACTGTCGTTACCGTTGCCGAATTCGCCTTCGATCTTGTAGGTCAGATCTTTGCTCAGGACGTTACCCGAGAAATTGATCAAAGCCCGACGAATCGAGAAACCACTCACACCGGTGTCATTGCTGGGCGTAGCCGTGGCATCGACCGCGTTGCTCTTCTTATCATGGAAGGCATAGGTGTAACGCACCTGAATGCGGCCACCAATCTTGAGCAGGAAGTTGTCATCGGCGGACTTCAGGAAGAAGCCCTTGTTGTAGCCGGCCAACAGTCCGCTGTCCTGGAACTGGCCACGGGCGCGGGCGTCCGAGATCACTTCCTGAACCAGACCCTTGATCTGCTCAGAACGCTGCTCATTGAGCCAGTTTTCGTTCTGTGATTTTTCCAATTCCGCGATCCGCGCCTTGAGGGCGCCCAGTTCGCTGGCCACATCGGTCGTCGCCGCCGGGGCGTCAGCGAACGCTAACGAACTCACCGCTAACGCGGCAAGCACCCCCCACATCGTGTGCTTAGACTGCATAGACATTCCTCCTTTCAAGGAACTATTCTTCGGTTGCTCGGGCTGACAACGCTGTCAAACCGAAATTCCAACCTTTTCAAGACGCTCAAAGTAAAGCCCCAGCGCTAAGTTCGCGCTAGGGCCGAGTCATCTTTCGGCAAAGATTAACCTATCTACTGGCCCAACGCAAGTCTTTTTACATATATTTTTTGTATGTATTATATGTAATGTGTAATGTGTAACATGCTGCATAATATGATGTTACGTATTTTCTTGAATTGTCAACCCACAAAAACAGATTTTAGGGTTAAAAAATCTTCTTAAATTTAGACCTTTAACTACCCTAGTTGCCCCACCCATGCACCAAATCGCCTCCTCGGCTACAATCCTTACCATGCTTGAAACCGAATCATTACCGCTGCAACGACCCGTTGATGCCGCGGCTTTGGTCACACTGATGGCCCAAGCCGCCCGGCAATGTACGCAGGTCCAAATTCAAGGCTCAGGCAGTCTGCCTTTATCGCAAGCCGATCCGACCCGGCCCACCCAAACCATCTCCACACTGCGCCTCAACCAAGTCATCGAACACGCCACCAGCGACATGACCGTCATCGTGCAGGCGGGCATCACGCTCGATGCGCTGCAAACCCAACTGGGTTGGCATAATCAATGGTTGCCCGTGGATCCGCCCGGCCGGCGCGGCCAGGCCGGCATGACCCGTACGCTCGGGGGTCTCATCGCCACCAATGCGCTGGGACCACTCCGGCACAGTTATGGCGATTGGCGCAACTTTATTCTCGGCATGCGGTTCGTGGACGGTACCGGCACGCTGATCCGTGGCGGGGGTCGCACGGTGAAAAATGTCGCGGGCTACAACACGCCCCGGCTGATGATTGGTGCAGCGGGTACTTTGGGCGCGATTGCCGAAGTAACCTTACGGACCTACAGCCGCCCCGCCGATGAGCAGGCGCTGGTGATAACCGCGCCCAATTCCGACGCCGCCGAGGCGTTGCTGGCGCAAATTCTCGCTGCCCCGCTGGAACCAGCTTATGTCGAACTGATCAGCCCGCAAACGTGGCAGGCCAATCCGCAGGCCGACGGACAGGCGGGCTGGGCGGTGGTGGTGGGCTTTATGCACACGCCGGAGTTGTGCGCCAGCCAAATTGCTTCTATCCAACAGTGTCCGCTGTGCGCCGCGTGGACCAAGCAGCACCTGAACGCCGCGCAGGCCGGACGACTGCGCCTAAGCCTGACCAACGAACCTGCGGCCCCGCTGGCGTTTCGCCTGCAACGGCAATCCAGCCAACTCAGCAGCACCATGGTCGAGCTGGAAGCGCGTGCGGCCCAATTCGCCACGCCGATCTGGATGGTGGCCGAGGTCGCCGGCACCCTGCGCGTGGCGATTCCGCGGGCCAGCAGTGCGCAGTGCCAAGCCTGGCTCGATGAACTATTTGCCCATTACGCGGACCGCGTCATCATCACCGAGGCCGACCCCAAACTGGGCTGGACCAACCGCCTGCAGGCGGAATCGGACCTGTATCAACGCCTGAAAACCGCACTGGACCCCCACGGTATTTTGGGCCACTTCCGCTGATCATCCCAGCAGGCGCCGCCAACGTAAGCCAAATTTAAAGGTTGCCCCGCCGCACGTAAATCGCTATAATTTAAAGCATTAAGACCTGCCGGAGCTGATTTTCTCGTGTTCGAGCTGACAGCCTGGAGCTACGCTCGACTCTCGCCTTTTATCGGGATCAGCACGTATTTGGAGACTTTATGCCGTTTTCTTCCTTTGGACTTCACCCTGATATTTTACGGGGCGTGAAAGACCTAGCCTTCACCCGCCCCACCCCAATTCAGGCCGAAGCCATCCCCGCCGCCATGACTGGACGCGATCTTTTGGCCTGCGCCATGACCGGCTCGGGCAAGACCGCCGCTTTCATTCTGCCCACCATTCACCGTTTCATGCAGAAACGGATCCGGGGCCCCCGGGCTTTGGTGCTGACCCCCACGCGCGAACTGGCCGCCCAGATTCATGAACATCTGCTGGCCATGGCCGTCCATACGCCCATCACCGGCGAACCGGTCTTTGGCGGCGTGGGTATGCCCCGGCAGGAACATGCCTTCCGTAGCGGTGTGGACATCATCATCGCCACGCCGGGCCGGTTGCTGGATCACATGAACCAGCGGCAGGATTATGTCAGCTTTGCCAATCTGGAAGTGCTGATTCTCGACGAAGCCGACCGTATGCTCGACATGGGCTTCCTCCCCGATATCAAACGCATTCTCAAAGGCGTGCCCACCAAACGCCAGACGCTGTTCTTCTCGGCCACCATGCCGCCGGAGATCCGCCAGCTTACCCAGGAAATGCTCAAGGACCCGATCAATATTCAGATCGAACGCCAGACCGCCCCGGCGGTGGGCATCACGCAGGCCATCTATCCCGTTGCGGCCCATCTGAAGTCGCCGCTACTGCTGGAATTGCTACAGAACGAAGGATTGGAATCGGTGATTTGCTTCACCCGCACCAAGCACCGCGCCGACAAGGTGGCGGAATTCCTCAAACGCAGCGGTGTGGGCTGTGCCCCGATTCACGGCAACCGCAGTCAGAACCAGCGCACGCTGGCACTGGCCGGGTTCAAGGCCGGACGCTTCCGCGTGCTGGTCGCCACGGATATCGCCGCCCGCGGGATTGATATTCCCGCCGTGTCGCACGTGATTAATTATGACTGTCCGCATCTGGTGGAAGATTACATCCACCGCATCGGCCGTACGGGCCGGGCGGAAATGACCGGCGATGCCTTCACGTTTGTCTCGCCGGAAGAAGAACATGATCTGCGCAAGATCGAACGCGCGGTGAACAAGCGCCTGCCGCGCGTGACGCTGCCGGACTTTGAGTATGATGTCGCCGCCCCCAAGCGGGGTGATGGCGGTCCGCAACGCGAACGCAAGCCGCAATTGCCCAGTGAATACGGCAACTATCCGGCCCGGCCCAAGGAATTCAAGAAGAAAACTTTCTCTGATTCAGCCCCGCATACTTCCGCGCCGCGCTCCGATTCGCGCCCGCCGCGTGATGCGGCTCCGCGGTCCGGCGGTGGCGATTTCAATCGCCGCGACAGTCGTCCGCCGGAACGTCGTCCTGACCGCGCGCCCGAACGTAGACCCGAACGGGCCCCGGAACGCAGTGCGGAACGTCCCCCGGAACGTGGCACCGGCCACGGCCCCAATTATGGCCGCAGCCCCACGGGTCCCGGCGAGCGTAAAGCGCACAGCTTCGGGCGCCCGTACAATGCCAATTCCGGCGGTCCCCGCGCCACCCAGCCCGGCAATGCCAGCCGCGGCGGTTACACCGGCCCCGGCGGTCAACCCACCGGTGAAGGCTACCGCCGTACCGGTCTGCCCGGCAAGGGCAATTCCAGCGGTGGTCCGCCGAACCGCTCGGGGCCTTTCGGCGCCCGTCATCCCGGCAAGCGCTACACGCAGAAGCCCAAGTTCAACGGCCCGGCTGGTTCGCGCTAAACGCTGTTTGATGAATTATTACGAAAGCCCCGGTCATTTCTGGCCGGGGCTTTTTTGTTGCGCATGAGACCACGGAAGAATTCGCCATTGAGGCAGGCGCGTTTGACGTTTGCAGACACCTTAATCGGTGGTATACTGCGCGGCAGAATTGCGCTACCGCCCGCAGGTCGCACGCGATTGCGAAACGGGCGTGACGTCTCCGGCAGTAAGCTGGGCACGTTGGGAGGGTGTGAGTGGTGATAAAGCCACCGCTTGCTCTCGGGTATAACTTTGTTCCTTTCTGTACGAAAGATCACTATGAGCCAAACCAATACCCCGCCCGCCCCCATCACCCACACCCCGGCCCAAGAGGCACAGGTGGTTAAAAAAGTGATGTGGCGGCTGATCCCGTTCATCGTCATCCTGTACCTGATGAACTACATTGACCGGGTGAACATCTCCATCGCCAAACTGCAGATGATGGATGTCAAGCTGGGCATACCGGGCTTTAATGACGGCGTGTACGCCTTTGGCGTGTCGGTATTTTTCATCGGCTACTTCCTGTGCGAGATTCCGTCGAACCTGATCCAGGAAAAGGTCGGCCCGCGCCGCTGGATCGCGCGGATCATGATCTCGTGGGGGCTGATTTCCTGCTGCTTCATGTTCACCAATTCGCCCACGATTTTTTACATCCTGCGCTTTCTGCTGGGCGTGGCCGAAGCCGGATTTTTCCCGGGGATGATTCTCTATCTCTCCTACTGGGTGCCCGCACGGCAGCGGGCCCGGGCCGGGGCGTTATTCCTAACGTCCACCGCGATCTCGGGCATTATCGGTAATCCGCTGGGTGGGTATATCCTATATGTCGCGCGGGACTCGCAACTGCTGCACCCGTGGCAATGGTTGTTTCTGATCGAAGGCATCCCCACGGTCCTGCTGGGCTGTTTGGTGTTGTATTACCTGACGGATTATCCCAAGGACGCCAAGTGGCTCAGTACCGAGGAACGCGATATCCTGACCAGCCGCATGGCCCACGAACGCCACAATCACCCTTCGGGCCACAGCCACGAGATCAAACACGCCTTCACCAATGGCCGGGTGTGGCTGCTGAGTATCATCTACATGATGTTGATGTTCGGCTTTTATGTGATCAATTACTGGACGCCGACCATCTGCAAAAAGTCCCTGCTGGCCTCCGGCTCCTTGGCCAAGGACATGCCCGGTTATCTGGTGGATTTGCGGGTAGGGTTGCTCTCCGCGATTCCCTTCGGTGCGGCGGCGATTGGCATGGTCATCATCGGGCTGCACTCTGACCGTACCGGCGAACGCCGGTGGCATGTGGCCCTGTCGGCAACGCTGGGCGCCATCGGCCTGGCGCTGGCTGCCGTGGCTCCGGTATGGTTTGAGGGTACGCCCGCACTGGTTGTTACCTTGATGGGCCTGTCCATCGGCGGGATCGGCATCTGGGGCACACTGGGACCATTCTGGACGATGCCACCGCATATTCTCACCGGCGCTGCGGCCGCTGCGGGGATCGCGCTGGTCAACAGTTTGGGCAACCTTGGCGGCGGCTTCGTCGGCCCCAATGTGCTGGGCCAACTGCGCGAACACTACAAAACCGATTTGTGGGGTCTCTTGCTGGGTACGCTGGTCCTGCTGATCGGCGCGGCTATTGTGTTGGTCACGCGTATTGATCCCCGCGCCCCGGCGGCGTTCCCGATTGATCCCAATGCCAACGAGACAGTGGAACCGGGGCAATGAGGCAACCGGAATAAGTCCCACCTCGGCCTTGTTAGCCCTGGAGACTTCAGGGCGGGCCATACTTGTTGTAGCACAAACCGCGCGCCCACGATTTGTGGGGGAGGTCGCACCGCATGAAACTTGAAGTCCCGCCCCAACTGGCGTCTGCTGTGCCCTCCGGGATGTATGGGCGGATACTCGCCGCCACGCCTGTGGTGATGGCCGTCATCGCCACCATGCTGGCGGGTCTGGCCTCCAGCGAGATGACCCGTGCCCAGTACGATCGCGCGCTGGCCGCCCAGCAGCAGTCCAAGGCCGGCGATCAGTGGAGCTTTTTTCAGGCCAAACGGCTGCGGGGGGCGTTTCAGCGCAATACTGCCGAAGTGCTCGGCGCGGTGTGCGAGGTTCATGCGCTGGACCCGGTCGCGCTGCGCGCGGCCGCCGCTGGCGATCGTGAACTGACGGCCCTGCTCGATGCCCCAGCCGCCGCGCCGGCGCTGGGTTACCTGCAGCGCGGCGAGTTACCGCCGATAGCGACGGCCCCGGCGGTCGAACCCAAAATCCAGGCGGCACTCGCTGGGCTGGAACGGATGAAGTCCGATGCCGAGATGGCCGCCTTGCTGGCGCCCCTCACCGATCAGGCGTTGGTGGCCCAGTTGCACGCGGCCCGGGAACAGACCGAGGCCCTCGATAGCGCCACCAAACCCGTGAATACGCTGGCGGATCAGATTGATGCCCGGCTGAACGAGCTGGCATCCGCCACGCCGGGCAGTGCGCCCACAGGTGGGCGGTCGGTCCGGCGTGATTTCTCCGCCGCGCGGCTGCGTTATACGGCGCTCCGCTATGAGACCGAGGCCAAACTCAATCAGGTCATCGCCAACCTCTACGAGTTGCAGGTCCGCATGAGCAACCTCTCCGCCGAGCGCCACCACGCGCGCAGTCAGAGATTCTTCTATGGCATGCTGGCCGCCCAGTTGGGTGTGATCGTCTCCACCTTCGCCCTGGCCGCGCGGCAACGCAACCTCCTGTGGTCCCTGGCCGCCGGGGCCGGACTACTGGCCATCGTATTTGCAGGTTATGTGTACGTATACACATGATGGGAGTCAGGCGCGTAGAACTGAATCGAAAAGACGGGCGTGGCCCGGCCATGTTGGTTTGGCCAGAATACGACCAACTGCGTCAGGTGCGATTATCTTTTGTTTGAACCGCTGGCCGATCCACTTCTCGAGGCCAGCCAGTAATGTAGCGCCCGTATGGCTCCTGTGGCATGTTTGCCCCAATGGACGTTGAAATTGAATCGCCACTCCCAAACCGCTTGCGCGCGCCGTCCGGCATGATAGGCCCGCAGTCCGGTCACGACGTCGCGGTAGATGTCCGCAATATCATCGGAGAGCATGCCGATCACGGGCTCCTCAGGCGGAATCTGCAACGGGTCAAAGACCTCTCCGTAAGCGTCGAACGGTAGTCGCGCGCACCGTGTGGCTATCGCATGCCATTCGTCGTCGGCCACACACATGGCGTCTGGTTCGTCGGCCAAGGATTGGTCCCAAGCGGGCGGAAGTTCCAGAGCGGCCACGTACAGATGCGTCAGACGCACAAGAGCCTCCATCGCTGCCGCTTCACCTTTGGCCGTCCCATGGCTTGTCCATTGGGCAAAGCGCTCGGCTTCAGCGGCGAATTGATCTACGCTATCCATTGTGCCACGGACTCCTGCTGGTTTTCCCATCCAGTTACCCCCCCACTATATGCAGCGCCGCGGATCGGCGTGGGCCCGGTTGGATCACTGTTCTTTAGGGTGTCCCTGCATATTCGATCAGGTTGCCATCTGGGTCCGCGATTCGGAAGAGTGCGAACGTCGGAGCGAACTCCTGATAGGCCGTAACAACTCGGACGCCAGCCGCCCTGAGCGCATCATGTGCGGCCTTCACGCTGTCCACGGCAAAGCAGGGGCTGAACTCCGTGGCGGGAGATGTCTCACTTCGCTTCGTCTTGCGGCCACCTTCCAGGTAGAGGGTTACCTGCCCCGATTTCAAGAGAATGCCGGGCGGCATCTCGCCGGCGCTCTCGAATCCGAGCTGCTTACTGTAGAACTCCCTCGAACGCTCGAGGTCCGTAACGTAGATCGCAAGCACATTCAGATCTTTGACTTTTGTCGAAATCATTCTGGATTCCCTTCTGTCTCTCAGAATACAAACGGCATCCTGCAGTTGTCACGCCCGTCGACGTCCCAGAGGTGGGACGGATGGTGCTCATCGGGAGGCAATTGTCGCACGTTTGAACCGTACTGTAAACGTCGCGGCATTTGCTCAGATAACGACGCTGCCATGGGTCACTGGCTGGAGGAAGGTCAGATGAACGTCCTTTGAGCCATAGCATGCGTTTCAAGGCGATGACCTCGCCATTGAGCCATCCTTCTCCAGAACGGCGATGTAGGTAGAGCCCGGCGACGCCAGGACCTGGGCCACGTGCCAGCCGGTGCCATTCACCATCTTGCGCATCTCCTCCGGGCTGACCATGAGGTAATCGAAGTACGGTGTGGCCATGTGATCGTACCGGACGCGGAAGCGGATTTGGCCGGACATGCGGCCGCGGCGGCGGTTGCATCGCTGGTAGGCCAGGTGGATCGAGTTGGTGGTGCGGTAGATATCGTTGGATTCGGCGATGATGCGGGCGTCGGCAGAAGTCAGGGCGTGAAAGCGGCGTAGGAGGATGCGGGTCTGTCGGACGTTGCCGAACAGGCCGAAGTTATTGCCCAGCATGAGGATCGTATCAAAAGTTCCCAACCGGGGGGTAATCTTCTGGATGGGCAGAACGCGGGTGTGCTTCAGGCCACGGGCGCGGGCGGTCTTGATCGCCAGCGGCGATGCGTCGATCCCAAGAACTCTCAGTCCGCGCTCCTGCAGGAACAGGGCGTGACGAGCGGCACCACAGCCGATGTCCAACACGCGATTGCGGACCAGACGAAGGGCCCGACGTTCGTGCTTGCCCCAGCGCGTCGGTGGCCGAAGGTAGACCGCCGCGTCGATAGGCTCGACCATACCGTCCTCGCGTTCGATGATGTGCCAGGCGGAACCTTCTCGGTGGGCGTCCCAGAGGGATTGGCCGAAGGCATCGGTGTGTTTGGTCATGGCGACTTCCTTGCTGTGCTCTCCGCACGCTCGACAAAGTTTCGGTTCAAACTCGATGGGTGATTGTCCTTCGTTTGAACCGCTGCTCCATGCGCTCCTTGCACGCCGATGCTCGTCAGCACCGTATCCACAAGTAGTGTAACTGGCTTCTCTCCATCCAAACGGATTACTGGGCAGGTCAAGCCTTGCAGCCATTGTTCATGGAGCGCCCGACTGCGCATTTCCAATCCTCCCTCGTCATACCGACCTGCCCACTCAAGGAACTCCGGATCGATGCGGCCATGCTTCCGTTGTTCCCTTTCCCTGAGCCGGCTCAGCCTGATGTCCTTGCGCACGGTAAGAAACACTACCGTGTCGAAGGACTTTTCCAATGCCTCACCCCATCCACAGATCGAGCCAGATAGAACCCACTCGGGATGGCTGCTCAGGGCGTTGAGAATCAATGCCAGCCGGTCTGGTCTGCTCCGCTTGCGCTGGTAAGGAGGGATGGTCGGTTCCCAGAAGAAATCGTCCGCGTCCAGAACCGGCCAGTGCAAACGCGCGGCGAGGGCACCCCCGAGCGTCGTTGTCCCACAGCCCGAAGCACCCGTGATGTGGATCTGTTTGTAGGCCTTCACTTGGCATTCCTCCGCGATGGTCATCCTGCCGATCTGTTGGTTCAAACTCGATAGGTGATTGTCGCTCGTTTAAACCGCCCTGTAAACGCCGATGGCCCCGGCAGTTGCCGATGCCATCAAGTTGGTGCGACTCGGGGCGACACCCATTGTACCTTATTGCCTGAGAATCTAGGAATACGCCTAGTACTTAGTCTCGTCCCCAACTGCTTAGCTTTTAGCAGCGAGGATGTTCTAAGTCTAGTGCCCAACGGTGGTTACCGCAAGCCTGTACAAAAGGCTTGAAAATAACCCCTTGCGGCGTAATCCAGTCCTTCCCCCGTGGCGCGTCATCTAGGTCGCCCCGGAGGAGCCATTATGGCCACTTTTGACGTTCAGCAGTTGTTGTCTAAGGTACGGTCGGAGTTCACCCCCCAGCTACCGGAAAGTGAGGTAAAAAGGACCGTACCACGCAAATTTATGCGTTCGACCGCAGAACGCGGCTTGCCGGATTTCCCCTCGCTGGTAGCCCTGGCGCAATGCTGGGTGGCCGATCAGCACCAGTATTGGCCTAGCTTGGTCACCAGCGGTGAGCTTCCCGATTCTACCCCCGCAGTAGCGGAAGGCTTGGCCCAAGCTTTCCAGCGGCGATTTTTGGGGATGATGACCACGCAGTACAATCCACATACGGTTCTCCCTGAGGGGACCAGAATTGGGGCCGCCTACAGCCGTTTTTCCTGCGAAAAGAACAACCCCGCGTCAATTCAGCAGCAGTTGCACCGCATCCTGAAGCTGGCCCACGAGCAAAATGTATTTGTGCCGTGGGAACTCGTATTCGGGGATGCGGGGGTCAGCGGGTTGGTAACGGTCCGTCATAATTACCGTTTGCTTAAGGCGGTTATGGCGGCCAGCAACCCCTCGTGTTTTTCCGTACTCTATCTTGACGAATTCAGTCGTCTGAGTCGCCGCCTAATTGAAACCCTGATCTTCATGGAAACGGCCAAAAGCCACAATATCGAGGTGGTTAGTGTCACCCAGAGATTTGATCCGACTACTCCAATGGGAAAGATGTTGTTATCCCTGCTTGGTGAAATGGCTGAAAACTCCTCTAGGGAAACTGCCGACCGTTGCGAACGCGGTCATGATCACGCATGGCGGGTCACGAAAACCTCGGTTAAGCATCCCGCATTGGGCTACCTGCGGGTGGTGGCTCGTGATACCAACGGCCAACCGCTGTTGGGGGCGAATCAAAAGCAACTTTACCGGGAGGATATCGACCCAGACACTGCCCCCTTTGTCAAGATGGCGTTTCTGCTCCGAGCACAGAAATTAAAAAGTCGGATGGAAATCGCGCGGATTTTTAACACGCACAACGTGGGCGGGCGGAATCGTTGGGGCGATAGCTGCATCCGGCAACTGTTCCAACGCCGCGATTACATTGGCGTGGAGGTTCACGCCAGTACTAAGACGGTGCGTCATCCCCAAACCGGCGTGAGTAAGCGTATTCCGCAGCCCGAGAACCTTTGGAAGACGCGCTCTATGCCGCACAAAAGGATCATCAGCGACGAACTCTTCAACGCGGTACAGCTGATCGAAAAGCAAGTCGCGGACAGTTTTACTTCAAAGTTTAAGGGCCCCCGGCGAGCGCGTAACGAACTGCACGCCACTACCCCTCTCAGCGGGGTACTGGTTTGTGGTTATTGCGGTAAACCGTTAGGCCTAGGCAAAGCGGGCAGCTACGCAGAATACCGGTGCTTGAATGGCATCAATCACTCCCAAGGGTGCAAACTCGATACGTATCGCAACGTGCGGCAGGTCAGCACGGCAATCATCGAGCACCTCCGGGAGGTCTTGATCACGGACGAGATGCTTGACCGTCTGGTACGTGAAACCCAGACCGCACTGGATATTGCCTGTCAAGGCGATCAGCACGACACCGGCAAGTTACAGGGCAAGGCCAAAAACTTGGAGACGCGTAACCAGACCCTCTTGAAGAGTTTGGAACGCCAAACCGGCGAGGCTCTGCGGGAGCTGATCATGCGAAAACTTCAGGCCAACCTGAACGACCTTGAGAAGGTAAAGAGTCAGTTGGCGACCGCTAAATCTCGGCACGAGCTCAAGCAGATTACAATCTCTAAAACCGAGGTAGTTGCAGCGCTGGAACCCCTGTGGGCGCTGCTTAACCAAGGGGACCCAACAGAGGTGTCTATGGTCCTGCGAGCGTTGACGGGACCGATCAAGATCACGCAAACCACGCTGGCAGGTGACCCCAAGCCAGTCTGGGTAGCGGAGTTTAAGGCAGACCTGATCGCGGGTCTGGCTGCACTAGGTATCCGGCAGAACGGATTCAATTCCGAGGTCTGGACGCAATTAAACAAGGCCGGGATTGAGTTTAACTACCCTACCAAGCTCCCTCTGATCCATCGTGATGTCTTCGCACGTATGGGCCCCAAGGTCAAAGCCTTGGTCGATAACTTTGCCCAGCGTCAGGGGACCCGGGATGGGGCGATTGCACACGCCGCCGATGCCCTGGATCTGCATTGGTACCAAGCCCGGGATTATCTCGTCTTTGCAGAAACCGGGCAACGCCCGAAAACCAAGGTAAAGCCCAAGAAACTGGGGCAAATACGCGAGTCCGACCAGGCCAAAGCCGATGCCCCAGCCTATTTGAAGATCACCCAGCAGGTAAAGGAAATGCGCGATCTCCAGCGTCGTTCCTGGCCGGAGATCGCCCAGGTACTCGGGTACTGTGAACCAACCTGCAAGCGGGCCTACGCGCAAAGTCATAAGGCCGAAATCGCTGCGGCCGCCGCGCAGGGGGTGAAAATTTGGATGGGACGCGGGAGCAAACTTACCCCCGAGCAGATCACTCAGTTGCGTCAAGAGGTTCAGCCTTACCTGGATTGCCCCATGCCCACGAAAGAAGTTAACCGGATTGCCAAACTCGTTGGGTGTAGCAGTATCACGGTACACCGAGAACGCAACCGGATGCGTCTGGAAACCCCAGGTAAGCCGCAAATCACGGACCGTTACTAATTCTGCTACCACGAGCCACCGGCCCCGGCCTGTGATGATGGGACTGCCCCCAGAGTTACAGGTCGGGGCATGTCGCCTCCCCCACATATCCCCGGCACATCTCAAGAGATCACCTTCAACGCTAGGCCCAGTGAACTCACGTAGGGGCAGTTTCATGGCATAACAAATAACTCCCAACTATCAACACAATGGAGCTCCATTGTGTCGGTGCGTGGGAGTTTTTATACATGCCACAAATTGGAGGCAAATTCCCCGAAAACTGCATAAAACACCTTTATTTATGGGGTTTTCACCACGCCGGGGGCAGGTATGTGTACAGACACGTGGCCAACATGGCCTAAGATTTCAAATACGTATTTGATTCGCCCCCCCCCTCACAACCGCTCATCCAGCACCGACGGTGGCGACGGCTCCAAGGGATCGAGGCGTTTGGCCTGATCCCGGGCATGGTCTCGAGTTGAAGCCCCGGGCATACAGAGTCAGCACACTGAGCCCATTTTGCAGCACATCGCAGCCACCGTCTCGCAACCCGCAAGATCAATTAACCCCCCGCTTTAACCACACTTCCGCCTCGTGGTAGGCTTTTTGTTTGATCTGTTGGCCCCGGCCGTAGAGGACGGCACGGAAGCGGTCGTCGGGGGATTTGTCGCTGGTCAGTTCGTGGTCCACGTATTCAGTCACACCATTTAGCGCGGCCCAGAGGGTCCCGCGTACGTTGGGCAGGTGGTTGCCCCGGCCGCAATCGTAGTAATAGGCCGACCGGGTGCGGTGGCGATGCATGACTTCCAACATGGGTGACTGGCGGTCTGGTGGTTGGTCCGGCTTGCGCTGGGGATCGGGGAATACGGCGTTGAGATACGTCGCCAGTTTGGCTGGGCCCATGGAGTACTGGGCCATGGCCTGGCTGGACTTCTGATACCCCGCGATTTCCTGCTGCACCACCCCCAGCAGTTTCGCCGCCCCCCACAGCCGTTGGCGCATGCCTTCGCCATGGTGGACCCGCTGGGTCGGCCCCTGTTCCAAGGCCCGGATCACCGTGTTCTGACACACCACCCGTACCGTGGTGAGTTTGATCTGGATGGGGGTATGGCCATCGTGCCCATTGACCAGCAGCAGATACGGCTCCACCTTATCCCCCGGCACCACCTCAAAGTCACTCTTGGGCAACTTGGCCAGTAACCAAATCCGCTCTCCCTGTCCCAGCGCCCCGGCAGTGTGATAAATCGCCTCTTTGGAACCTACGATCTCATCAAAGAAGCGGAACGCTTCGGCGTTCTGCAAGGGTTCATAACCATCCCCCACCACGCCCAGGATCGGATAACGTGACGTTCCCCACAGGTCGCTGCGGACCAGCGCATGATGCCGCGGCACGGGATAACTGGTCATCCCCACCCCCGCCCAGAGCGGGACTTTGAGTACATCCCAGTCCAATTGTGCTGCCGTCAGGGCCTCCGCCGAGGTGGCGGGGCCATTGAGCCGGGTGCCCAGCCCATGCCACGGCACCTCGCCGCAATACATCAGCGCAATCTTGCCATTGGGGGCTTGATTCAGGTTATGCGCCATCACACACCTCCCGTTTATGCCGGTGGCAAGTAGTCCCCGCCGGTGCCCCCGGCGTAAAACCACATGCCCATCACCCCACCATTCTAAATACCCCCAATGACAACCCTATGTCGTAGGTGTTTGGGGGCGTGAGGGATCTGGCCGTGATTTTCAGCCCACGACCCCCAGCCTTTTCCGGGCAGCATTAACGGACAAAGGTTGGTCCCAGTAAAAACTGCCGGACTGCGGTGAACTGGGGCAGTTGCGCAAAGGCCTGCTGTTCACGTTTATACATGCGACACACCCACTGATACCATAAATCCCGGCCTATGCCCAGAATCTTGGAGTTACTTTGAATAATGTGCCCCAAGTAATCACCCTTGAACCGAATATTGCAGTCTTGTTTGACCCGTTTTAATGTGGCCCAGATTTCGCCCAGACGGCTACGTTCGTCCCGCAAGTCTTGATTGGCCTGCTGCGGTTCCCATGGTAACCATTCCTCGACCAGAGCATAAATTTGCTTTCCCTGAAAATAGGACATGCGGTCCCACTGGTATTGGCCAAGGCGGACAATCAGTAGCCGACGCATCTCCAGCAGGTAAACCCCATGATAATGGACGCGACCACCTTGCCAAGCCGCATGCGTACCAAGATAGGCCGAGGTCTGGCTCATAGCCCGAAACCTGTCCGCCAGTTCATGAAAACCAGGGTGAGAGGCGTGTGCCGACTCATTCAACCAATTGTCGGCAACTTTGTCCAAGGCGTAAGTTTCCAGATCTTGGCGATGTTGATACGCTTTTTGAGCGATCATATTTTCATGTTTGGAGCCTGCCCATAACCGGCGCATCCGCAACCGACACCAGTCTGGGAAGGACTGAGCGCTAGCTTGCCAGTCCCCTTGGCGTAGTTCGCTCCACAGCGACCCCATGAGTTGTGAGGTGTACACTTCGGTGGGGCAGCCTACTTCGTGTACAATCGGATTAATGTGGTTTTTCACCAGCCAGTTCCACGCCGCGTTGGCGTGCTGCGGTTGGCGCAAATTATCCACGGCCGACGAAATATCCCACACCTCCGTAGTTACCATACGAAAACCCCCGCGTAAAAGTTTTGATTTATGTGCGTATATTATATCATAATTAGGCGCCAGCGTCAATGTCATGCTCAAATATGCCTGATCATATTTCCGTCTTCGGAATGGCCAACGATCCGTAAGAAACGCCTTGGGGGCGGTCCCGTTACATGATGGCGTATTTGCATCTGATCAAGAAACAGCTCAACGCTGGGGTATTCCAGCAGAAAAAGTAGAACGGCCACTAAATCATAAAAACCAGAGCTCCTAAGCCT
>Ga0194061_1000897_pt1 | contig 18029 bp, 16 predicted proteins | sample SepL2221m_MetaG_FD_163423 | JGI IMG/M metagenome (GOLD analysis project Ga0194061, IMG submission 163423) | Anoxic zone freshwater microbial communities from boreal shield lake in IISD Experimental Lakes Area, Ontario, Canada - Sep2016-L224-21m | ecosystem: Environmental > Aquatic > Freshwater >... | reverse complement strand
CGGGATTCAGGTAACTGCTGAAGTAACGCCACATCATTTACTTCTGACTGATGAGTTAGCGCGCAGTTACGACCCTGTTTATAAAGTCAATCCACCGCTTCGTACTGAAGCCGATGTCATGGCGCTGCGTGAGGCGCTAGCTGATGGAACCATCGATATCGTTGCAACCGATCATGCTCCGCATCCGGCAGAGAGCAAGGAGTGCGAGTGGCAAGAAGCATCATTTGGAATGCTTGGACTTGAATCAGCTCTCTCGATTGTTACTCGGACAATGGTTGAAACAAAGTTGTTGGATTGGGCAGGTGTTGCCGACCGGATGAGTATCGCTCCAGCTCGTATCGCACGTTACGAAAGTCACGGGTTAGAGATAGCAGTGGGAGCGCCGGCGAACCTGACTGTGATGAATCCGACCGCTACATACCGCGTGGATAGAGACTTAGTTGCATCACGTAGTCGTAATACTCCCTTCCATGGCATGGAACTTCCGGGCGTGGTGTTGGCTACCTTCTTCGGCGGCAAACTCTCATACGAATCGAAGAAGCTATGAGTAAAGCTTTCTTAGTTCTCGATGATGGACGCATATTCGAAGGTTTGTCATGGGCTAAGACAGGTACAACATTTGGTGAAGCTGTCTTTCAAACCGGAATGACTGGCTACCAAGAGACGCTCACAGATCCTTCCTATTACAAGCAAGTTGTAGTCATGACGGCCCCACATATTGGAAACACTGGCGTAAACACCACTGATAATGAATCTAAGAAGTACTGGGTTGCCGGATTTGTGGTTCGTAACCCATCTACATTGACCAGTAATTGGCGCAGTGAAAGAGATTTAGAGGCCGAACTGATTGATCAAGGCATTATTGGTATTCAAGGCATTGATACTCGAGCGCTAACACGTCATCTGCGTGATCGCGGTTCAATGCGAGTAGGGATTTTCTCAGCTCTGGATATCACACGTGAAGAGATGGTGATTGAAGTGCGTAAGCAGTCTCTGATGACGGGTGCCTATCTCAGTGATGATGTGTCAACGACGCAGACATACATAGTGCCAGCTATTGGCAAGAAACGGTTTACCGTTGCCGCTCTCGACCTGGGCATCAAAGGCGCAACACCACGAGCAATGTCTGAGCGCGGAATTGAAGTTCACGTTATGCCGTACAACTCAACGCTCGAATCGATCTTGGCAATGAGCCCTGATGGAGTTTTCCTCTCTAATGGCCCCGGTGACCCTGCTGCGATGACATCAACTATTGACTTAGTTCGTAAAGTTCTTGAGCTAGAGATTCCTATATTCGGAATTTGTTTTGGACATCAAATTCTGGGAAGAGCGCTCGGCTTTGAAACCTATAAATTGCAATTTGGTCATCGTGGAATTAATCAACCGGTTATCGATAAGCGCACGGGTAAGGTCGAAATCACAGCGCATAACCATGGGTTCGCTTTGCATGCACCAACTGAGAACGTATTTAGCACTGTATATGGACCGGGCCAGGTAACACATGTTTCGCTCAATGACGGTGTGGTCGAAGGCCTAGAACTCACAGAACGCGGTGCGTTTAGCGTGCAGTACCACCCGGAAGCTGCTGCAGGACCACACGATGCCGCCTATCTATTCGATCGTTTTATTGAAGTGATGCAGAAGTATCCAAGAAAGATTGGAGTGAATTAATGCCTCTCGATTCCTCCATTAAGAGTGTTCTTGTGATCGGATCAGGCCCAATTGTCATTGGACAGGCGTGTGAGTTCGATTATTCAGGAACTCAAGCTTGTCGCGTTCTACGCGCAGAAGGAATCCGCGTCATCCTTGTCAATTCAAATCCTGCGACGATTATGACTGATCCGGAATTCGCCGATGCGACATATATCGAACCGATTACTCCAGAGTTTATTGAACGAATTATTGCTCGCGAAAAACCAGATGCAGTACTTGCAACACTGGGAGGACAGACAGCCCTCAACGCAGCCATTGGTCTCTTTCAAGCAGGTACTTTAGATCGCTATGGAGTAAAGCTGATTGGTGCCGATGTGGCAGCAATCGAACGTGGAGAAAATCGCGAAATATTTAGAACGATCGTAGAGAAGATTGGTGGAGAGTCTGCGCGAAGCATCATCTGTCACACGATGGACGATGTCATGGGTGCAGTTGTTCAATTGAAATATCCTGTTGTGATTAGACCATCTTTTACGATGGGTGGCCTAGGTTCAGGTATCGCATTTGAGGAAGAGTCTCTGCGCCAAATAGCCGGAGCCGGTCTGCGTCATAGCCCAACATCCGAGGTCCTGATTGAAGAGTCAATCATCGGCTGGAAAGAGTATGAACTTGAAGTGATGCGAGATAGAGCGGATAACGTGGTGATTGTCTGTAGCATCGAAAATATTGACCCCATGGGAGTTCATACGGGGGATTCGATCACCGTGGCTCCTGCGCTGACTCTGACTGATGTGGAATATCAGAAGCTGCGAGATCTATCGATAGCGATCATCCGCGAAGTTGGCGTTGATACAGGTGGCTGCAATATTCAATTCGCAGTGAACCCCGATACTGGACGCATCATCGTGATTGAAATGAACCCACGTGTATCGCGATCCAGTGCCCTGGCATCGAAGGCGACTGGCTTTCCGATAGCTAAAATCGCGACCAAGCTCGCAATCGGTTATACGCTAGATGAAATCAAGAACGATATTACTCAAGTAACTCCAGCATCCTTTGAACCAACCTTGGATTACATCGTGGTGAAGGCGCCACGCTTTGCTTTCGAAAAGTTCCAAGATGCGGATCCTCGCCTTACGACAACCATGAAGAGTGTGGGCGAAGCGATGGCCATCGGTCGCTCATTCCCAGAAGCGCTGATGAAGGCGCTGCGTTCGTTAGAGCGCAAGGAAGCAATCTTCACTTTTCCGGCAGAAGTTACTGTGACTGAGAAGAACTCTCTTTTAGAATCGATGAAGATTCCTACTGAATATCGATTGCAACAGGTACAGAAGGCGCTATGGGCCGGCGCCACTATGGAAGAAGTGTATGAAGCGACGAAGATTGATCGTTGGTACTTACGGCAGTTAGAGATCATTAATCAGGTGGCGCGCGATATTGCTCTTCCGGGAGAGCTTGATACAGAGAAATTACGACTTGCCAAGAACCATGGTTTCTCGGATTCACAGATTGCTTCACTGCGGGGGATTTCAGAAGCTGATGTGCGAAAGCTGCGTCTACATCTGAATATCAGACCTGTTTATAAAACCGTTGATACTTGTGCTGCAGAGTTTGAAGCATTCACTCCCTATCACTATTCAAGTTACGAGGAAGAAACCGAAGTACGTCCTCGCACAAAACCAGCAGTGATTATTCTCGGAAGTGGACCAAATCGAATCGGTCAAGGAATCGAATTTGATTACTCATGCGTCCATGCCTCCTTCACTTTGCGTGAAGCAGGTTATGAAACAATTATGATCAATTGCAATCCTGAAACAGTTTCCACCGATTATGACACCAGCGACAGGCTTTACTTCGAACCGCTCACCTTGGAAGATGTATTAGAAGTTGTTCACGCTGAAACTCTTGCTGGCCCAGTTCTGGGCGTTATCACTCAACTGGGAGGACAGACACCACTTGGTCTTGCTGCAGGGTTGAAAGCTGCAGGGGTCACAATCCTTGGAACAAGTCCAGATGCCATGAACCTTGCAGAAGAACGTGGTGCATTCGGTCAGGTATTGAAAGAACAAGGACTCACAGCTCCGGAATTTGGTATGGCTGCATCTCAATTAGAGGCGGTTGAAATTGCCCATCGCATTGGGTACCCAGTACTTGTACGCCCAAGTTTCGTTCTGGGTGGGCGCGGGATGGAGATTGTCTACGATGATGAATCTCTGAGTGGATTTATCTCTCGCGCAACAGACATCACACCAGATCACCCAGTCTTGGTTGATCGATTCCTTGATTCGGCTATTGAGTTAGATGTCGATGCTCTCTTTGACGGCACAGAGTTATTCCTCGGTGGAATCATGGAACACATCGAAGAGGCGGGTATTCACTCAGGTGATAGCGCCTGTGTTCTACCAGCCATGACAATTTCTGCCGTGCAGCGTCAAGAGATTAGGGATGCAACTCTCAAGATTGCACAAGGTGTCGGAGTCGCAGGACTTATCAATATCCAATTTGCGATGGCAGAGAACGTTCTTTACGTACTTGAAGCAAATCCGCGCGCATCTCGAACAGTTCCTTTTGTCAGTAAGGCAACCGGGGTACCACTGGCAAAGGCAGCCGCGAGAATTTCGCTTGGAACGTCGATTGCAGAGCTTCGAGTCGAAGGAATCTTGCCGGCTGCGGGGGACGCAATCGCAAAAGGTATAAGCGTCAAAGAAGCGGTACTGCCATGGAACCGATTCCGTAGGGCCGATGGTCGTGGCGTTGATGCCGTATTGGGACCTGAGATGCGATCAACTGGTGAAGTAATGGGAATTGCTGCCACATTCGGTGAGTCCTATGCGAAGTCGCAAATTAGTTCCTTTGGCCCACTTCCTAAGAGTGGAACTGTCTTCGTATCTCTTGCTGATAAAGATAAGAGTTCAGGTGTAAAACCAGCACAGGAACTTACTGCTCTTGGTTTCCGCCTCTTAGCAACTGAAGGAACTGCAGCGTTTCTCTCTGAGCATGGCGTGGGTTCGGTGACTGTTCGTAAGAATTCACAGGGCACAGGACCGATGGGTGAGAAGACGATTGTTGAGATGCTCAATAACGGGGATATCGATCTCGTTATTAACACACCGGTTGGACGTGGCACGCGCGCTGACGGTTGGGCTATTCGTACCGCTGCGGTGCAACGATCTATTCCTATTATTACGACGACTGCAGGGTTCCGCGCAGCAGTTCAAGGTATAAAGTCACTCCAATCCGGTGACCTATCTGTTGCCCCAATTCAAGATTGGTTATCTCGTTAATGTCTACCATCAATCGCAACGCTATTCAGCAACAGGTCACGATCGTTGGCAATAAGCGAGTTGGTGCATACCACCAAATATTGCTCAATGTGGGAGATCTCGTAAAGAGCTGCAAGCCTGGAAATTTCATAGCGATTGCAGTTGGTGGAGATTCTTCGCGCATGGTTCTGCGCAGGGCTTTCGCAATCTCGCGAGTCTCTGATAACTCACAATATGGCGGAACGATGGAACTCATTGTTGCTCCACACGGTTCAGGCAGTAAATGGTTATGTGCGCAAGCAGAAGGTGTTGACCTAGATATCGTTGCGCCTTTAGGTACGTCATTTGGAATTCCTACTGAGCCGATAAATGCTCTACTTATTGGTGGAGGTTATGGTTCGGCCCCTCTTTTTGGTTTAGCCGATGTACTCAAAACACGTGGCTGTAAAGTCGATATGTTGCTCGGTGCCAGCGTCGGTAGCAAGATTTATGCGCCGATGGAAGGCAAACGTTCCGTCAATTCACTTCGTATCTATACCGAAGATGGATCAATGGGAGAGACAGGTCGCGTCACTGAGTCGTTATTACAGATCATTGAGCAACGTGCAATTGATGTGATTTATTCATGTGGTCCCATGGCGATGCTTGCTGCGATTACCGCACTCGTTTCTGAGACAGATGTGATTCACCAGTGTGCAGTAGAAGAAGCGATGGCGTGTGGTATCGGAATCTGCATGACATGCGTATTGCCAGTTACTAACTCTGATGGCACGACATCGATGCTCCGTTCATGTATTGATGGTCCTGTGATGGACGGTTCTTACGTCCGGTGGGATCTTGTAGGTAAAGTCCCTGAGGTGCAACAGTGACTATTCCTGTCGATCTTTCAACAACACTCGGAAACGCGTGGTTTCCCACCCCTATCTTCACCGCTAGCGGGTGTGCCAGCAGCGGAAAAGAGTTAGCGCAATTCTTTCCACTAAAAGATATTGGCGCTGTCGTAACTAAATCTGTTATGACAAAGCCACGTCATGGACGTCCAACTCCTCGTATGGCTGAGACTCCATCCGGAATGCTCAACTCCATTGGGCTACAGGGACCAGGTATTGATTCTTTCCTCGCCAACGATGTTCCCTGGCTACTCGAACAGAAAGCTCGCGTCATCGTCTCTATCGCTGGTGAGACGATTGAGGAGTATTCAACACTGGCAAGGAAGTTGCGCTCGGTCTCTGGTCTCAGCGCCGTTGAAGTAAATATTTCTTGTCCTAACGTGGAAAATCGCGGCTTGGTCTTTGCCTGCGATCCCGATGCATCGCGTCGAGTGATCGATGGAGTGCGTAAGACAATCGGAGGCGAACTTCCTATCATCGCCAAGCTCTCACCAGATGTCACTGATTTAGCTGCAATCGCCAAAGGAGTTGTCGATGCTGGTGCTGATGCGTTGGCGTTGATTAACACAGTTTTAGGGATGGTGATTAACCTCGACACAATGAAGCCACATCTTGGCGGCAAGACGGGTGGCTTATCAGGTCCTGCGATACGACCTGTTGCAGTGCGCGCTATTTATCAAGTGCATGCAGCACTGCCAAACATTCCCATTTTAGGAATGGGGGGAGTGGCATCAGGCCGCGATGCGCTCGAACTCATTCTTGCCGGCGCATCTGGGGTTTCGGTGGGTACTGCTAGTTTTGGAAATCCCACTGCACTTATTACGATTCAAAAAGAGCTCCGTGATTTACTAGCAGCGCGTGGTTTTGCAACCATGCAGCAAGCTATCGGGTTTGCACATAGAGAAGAGACGCCATGAAGGCCCCTATTGTCTTAGCAGTCGACACACCTGACCTAGAGATTGCCAAGCAATGGATTGCCTGTACGCAGGAATCGGTGAGTGTATATAAGTTGGGTCTCGAATTCTTTCTTACCTTTGGTCACGAAGGTGTTCGCGCTATTAACAATGAGACAGATGCTGATATTTTCTTAGATTTAAAGTTGCATGATATTCCTCATACAGTCACAGGAGCTGCGGCGGCAGTTGCCTCCCTTAAGCCACGTTTTCTCACCGTTCATGCGTCGGGTGGCGCACACATGATCGCGGCTGCAGTAGCGGCAGTTCCTACAACTGATATCACTGCAGTCACAATTCTTACATCTTTGTCAGAAGATGACTTATTGCGAATCGGATTTGCAAGTCCCGCTCTTGCGAGTGCGGTCGCACTTGCCTCTTTGGCTGTTGACGCAGGTGCGCGAGCTATTGTGTGTTCACCGCTTGAGATAGCTGCGATTCGGTCACGTGTGGGAGCCGATATTCATATTATTACTCCCGGAGTCCGGCCAGCACTCGATGCAGGTAGCGATGATCAGAAGCGGACTATGACGCCAAAGGATGCAATCACAGCTGGTGCCTCATTTGTAGTGATAGGCCGCCCCATTACTCAATCCTGGTCTGCGGGTGCAGCGGCAATGAAAAGTAAGGCGCGCGCAATCGCAGACGAGATTCTGCAGTAATTTAGAGCCATGGGAGCACCACCGCAATTAACACCGGAAGAGAGAGCAAGCGCGCTAGCTAAAGCGAAGCTCTCGCGCCAAGTTCGTGCCGCCCTCAAAGTGAGAGTGAAGAGCCAAGAGATTGTCATTGCGCAGGTATTTGAATTAGCGAACGATGATGCAGCGATTGCGAAGATGCGCGTTTTAGAACTCGTTGAGTCATTCCCCGGAATGGGAAAGATTCGAGCCAGAGCGCTACTCGAGCGGCTCAACATCTCCTTAACCCGCAGAATTCAAGGTTTGGGTCGTCACCAGATTGAAGCTCTCGTCCGTGAATTTGATCTGCGTACTGGAGTAGAGAAGGGCAAGCTAGTGGTTCTATCGGGACCCGGGGGAGTGGGAAAGAGCACGGTGGCTAAAGCGCTGAAGGAATCTTCGCCATTCTTTGTCAGTATTTCTGCAACTACTCGTTCTCCTCGTTTCAATGAGATCGAAGGTGTTGATTACCATTTCTACACACACGAGAAATTTGATCAAGCCATTGCTCGTGGAGAATTTCTCGAATGGGCTGAGTTTGCTGGAAATAGATATGGAACTCCTCGCAAAGCTGTGGAAGATGCACTTCGCGAGGGACAGAGCGTTCTCCTTGAAATTGAAATCACGGGAGCAAAACAGGTAAAGGCAAAGGTGCCAGAAGCGCTCCTTGTATTTCTTGAACCTCCTACATGGGAGGAGCTCGTCTCGCGTTTAGAGGGCCGGGGAACAGATAGCCCAGAAAGACGAATAGCCCGCCTTGCTCTGGCGCAGGAAGAGATGGCTGCCGCCTCATTCTTCGATAAAGTGGTGATAAATGAAGAGGTCGAGAAGGTGGTCGCAACCCTGATAGAATTTGCATCTGCCAAATAAGGCGAGATGTAGCCATGTTTTATTGTTGAAATAGAGATACAAGGAGCACAGATGAGCGCACATATGGATGGCATCACAAATCCACCTATCGATGAACTTCTCGATAAGGCAGGTTCTAAGTACAGCCTGGTTCTCTATGCTGCAAAGCGCGCCCGTCAGATCAATGCGTACTACTCACAACTTGGTGAAGGTCTCCTTGAATACGTTGGACCACTGGTCGACACCCACGTACATGAGAAGCCACTTTCCATTGCACTTCGTGAAATCAACGAAGGCCTTTTGACAATCGAAAATCTAGAACCAACCGCTTAACTTTTATTCACCCACCCATGCAAGGTCACGGCCGCGAGGTTATTCTCGGTGTAGGTGGGGGAATTGCAGCATATAAATCCTGCGATCTTCTTCGCAGATTACAAGAACGCGGCTTCATGGTAACGGTTGTTCCCACACCTTCCAGCCTCAACTTTGTAGGTACTGCAACATGGGAAGCTCTGTCCGGAAGAAACGTCACCACAGAAGTCTTTCAGGATGTTCATGAAGTTCGACATGTATCGCTAGCAAAATTAGCCAACTTCATCATCATCGCCCCTGCTACTGCAGATTTGATTGCACGCATTGCACACGGTCGGGCTGATGATCTACTTACCAATGTAATTCTCGCAGCTGATGTTCCGATTCTTGTTGTTCCCGCGATGCACCCAAATATGTGGAATGACCAGGCCACCATCGCCAATGTCGCAACGCTACGCCAGCGCGGAATCTCTGTCATGGATCCTGAGGTAGGTGCTCTCACAAGCGGAGATACAGGTCAAGGTAGGTTCCCAGAAACAGCGAATATCCTTTCGGCTTTGAGTGAGATTGCCGAGACACGCTCGGATTTACTGGGCAAGAAAGTCTTGGTAACAGCAGGCGGAACACGCGAGGCGATAGATCCAGTTCGATTTATCGGAAATAACTCATCCGGCAAGCAAGGGTATGCAATCGCTCGCGCGGCCCTACAGCGTGGCGCAGAAGTAACCTTAATTTCTGCAAATGCGTCGCTGCCCGCAATACCTGGAGTCCGAACCATCGAAGTGAGCTCGGCCAAGCAGATGCTTGAAAAACTGCGCGAAGAGTTTGTACTTACAGATATTTTGGCAATGACTGCAGCGATTGCTGATGCAAGACCCTTGCAAGAATCGAGCGCAAAGATCAAGAAGTCGGATTACACCCAGATTGATTTAATTGAGAATCCTGACTTACTTGCAGATATTTCAACTCTCAAGAAAGATCAGCTCATCATCGCCTTTGCGGCAGAGACTTCACATGATGGAGCAGAAGCCCAGCGAAAATTATCGACTAAGGGTGCAGATATTCTCTATCTCAACGATATTTCACGTGGAGATATCTTCAATAGCGAGACAACATATGGCGAGATCTTCAACGCCCAAGGATCTATCGCAAAGGTGGCGCAGACCACCAAAGACACGCTTGCCCACCAACTACTCGATCAAGCCCTACTTCAGTTAGGTTAGGACAATGTCAAAGCGCCTCTTCACATCAGAATCAGTCACCGAAGGTCATCCAGATAAGATCGCAGATCAGATATCTGATGCAATCCTTGATTCACTTATCGGGCAAGATCCCACTAGCCGAGTTGCAGTAGAAACATTGATAACAACAGGTCAAGTGCATGTTGCAGGCGAAGTTACGACAAATGGTTATGCAGATGTGATGGGAATCGTGCGCGACACAGTCATTGGCATTGGTTATGACTCATCTGTCAAAGGTTTCGATGGTAATAGTTGTGGTGTCTCAATTTCCATTGGTCAGCAATCATCTGATATTGCACAAGGTGTCGATAATGCTTTCGAGCATAGAGTCGCTTCTGCGGTAGACCCATTAGATTTACAAGGTGCTGGTGATCAAGGTTTGATGTTTGGTTATGCCTGCGATGACACGAAAGAACTTATGCCACTTCCTATCTGGTTGGCGCACGAATTAGCACAGCAACTCTCTAAGGTCCGCAAGTCTGGCGCGCTTCCGTATCTACGCCCCGATGGTAAGACTCAAGTTACTATCGAATACGATGGTGACAAAGCTGTGGCTCTCGATACTGTTGTTATTTCTAGCCAGCACTCTGAAGATGTTGATGTGCTTAAGCAGCTCACACCCGAAATCATTGCTCAGGTCATTGATCCAATTCTGGCCAAGATTGACCTACCCCGTAAGAATCTCAAGACCCTCATCAACCCAACTGGTCGCTTTGTCATCGGCGGACCAATGGGAGATGCGGGACTGACAGGTCGAAAAATTATCGTTGATACATATGGTGGAATGGCACGCCATGGTGGTGGCGCATTCTCAGGAAAAGATCCTTCGAAGGTAGACCGCTCCGCAGCGTACGCAATGCGTTGGGTTGCTAAGAATGTTGTTGCAGCAGGACTTGCTCGTCGATGTGAAGTACAGGTCGCCTATGCCATCGGAAAGGCGCAGCCTGTTGGTGTGTTCGTGGAAACTTTTGGAACAGAGACCGTCCCAGTTCAAAAGATTCAAGATGCCGTCACCACAGTCTTTGATCTTCGCCCAGCAGCGATTATTCGTGACCTCGATCTCAAGCGTCCTATCTATTCAGCAACTGCCGCATACGGCCATTTCGGTCGCGAACTTCCTAATTTCACATGGGAAGTAACCAATCGCGTCTCCGAATTGCAAGCGGCAGTTAAATAGATTTAGGCGCAACTTGTGGCAGCTGTAAGGCCACTTCGCCTCAAAACTGAGGTTATCTCCCGCGAAGAAAAAGTAAGTGCAACTGAACTACCGGTGGCACGTGTGTGGGTTGATAACGGGATCTACCATCTCGACGGTTCATATGATTATCTGATTCCCCAATCCCTGAGCGAACTTATTACTGTCGGAGTTCGTATCGAAGTGCCCTTTAACGCTCGGACGGTAGAGGCGATTGTGATTGAGAGAATGCCCGAAAGTCAGAGCGCCAAACTCAAATATATTCTCAAGGTAATCTCACCAATACCTGTCGCTACTTCCACAACCCTGGCCCTGATTGCGGCAGTATCAAAACGATGGGCGGCTCATCCCTATGACGTCATTCGCTCGGCAATACCACCACGGGCGGCAAGTGTTGAGAAGGAGAGCTTCACGCCTTCAGCTATCACAATGAAATTGGGTAAGCAATCACGAAATTATCTACAACTGCCGGCGCATGTCAATGAGTCTGGCGTCATTGCAGAGCGAATCGCTGAGTTCAGCAAGCTTGGACGCATCCTCATAGTGGTCCCCGAGAGCCGTTTCGTGCATCAGCTCACCAACCTCTTGCCAGATTCCGTTTCGATTGACTCATCCCTCGATCGAACTAATCGCTATCGAAATTTTCTCAAAGCCGTGTATGGAAGCGCAGATATCTTTGTGGGCACACGCAGTGCAATCTTTTCTCCTATACCTGGGCTTTCCCGCATTATCGTCGCAGATGAAGGTTCGGAAAATAGTTATGAGCGACGATCACCTGGCTGGAATGTTCGCGATGTCGCGATTCTGCGCTCTCAAGTCGAGAATATCTCGCTAGATTTCATAGGCTACTCACCGAGTTCGGAGATTTCCAGACTCATCGAGCTCAAGTGGATTACCTATAACGCATCACGTCAAAAGGTTAGTGTCCAGAATTTCCAGCAGAGCACGAGTGAGTTACTTCCCGGGAGAATTATCTCCGAAATTCGAAAAGCGCTGCAGAAGGGTCCAGTGCTTTTTATCGCCTCTCGTAAGGGTTATTCGCAAGCGCTTTCGTGTGCACGCTGTCGTAATGTCGCCAAGTGCGAGTGTGGAGGCCGACTCTTTAAGAGCGCACCAAGCTCAAAGCCAGAATGCGCTTTATGTGCTGTGGTGCAAGATTCATGGTGCTGCACATGGTGTCAGGGCGTTACGCCGTTTCTCATAGGCCGTGGAAGTCAGAGATTTGCTCAAGAAATCGGGTCAGCGTTTCCCGGTAATCAAATCACGGTATCTGAAGGCGATCATATTGTCGAAGAATATGAGAAGCCCGAAGGTATTGTGATTGCAACACCAGGTTCTGTGCCAATTGCGTCTAACGGTTATAGCGCAGTAGTGATCCTTGAAGGCGATTCATATTTTGCACAATCTGATATCCGTTCACAAGAACGCGCTCGTGAGCTCTTCTTCTCATGTGGGGGATATTTATCTAAAGACGGAGTACTTCTTCTCGTGACAGCAAATGAAAACCCTATTATCGGAAGCCTTGCTTCATGGAAGCCATCACTTCCTGCGCAACGCGAACTGCGCGAGAGACAAGAGGTATTACTTCCACCCTTTGTCCGAGCGCTTTCACTTGATATCGCAACAACCGACATCAATCAGTTGGTCCGTGGGCTAGAGATAGCTCGGGAGGAAAAGAGACTGCCACCACAATCTCGCATATTGGGTCCAATAGATATGAAGGGTTCACAATCGAGAGTTCTGATTATGGCTCCGGTCGATGAAGGTGAAGCTCTTATCTCCTTTATTCATGAGTATCAAAGACGTAGAAGTGCGGCGAAGAAGACCCTTGCTACTTTACGAATTGATCCGTATTCACTGACGCGATAGGTAAGATAGGAACATGTCCATCAAGCCCATTCGCCATTTTGGCGATCCCGTCTTGGTGACTCCTGCAGATAACGTCCTGGATTTCGATAAAGAGTTGCGCAATCTCGTCAAAGACCTGACTGAGACGATGTTGGATGCACCTGGTGCAGGTCTGGCAGCTCCTCAGATAGGAGTCCCGCTTCGCGTCTTTGTCTGGGATGTTGATGAAGCGCTGGGACATCTGATCAATCCGACCCTTGATTTAAGTGGCGAGATGCAGGAAGGAGAGGAAGGTTGTTTAAGTTTCCCTGACCTGGTCTATCCAACCCCACGATCATTTCGCGCAGTTGCGAAGGGATTTAATATGCACGGAGAGCCCATCGTCGTTGAAGGTACCGAGCTTTTGGCGCGTGCGCTGCAGCATGAGACTGATCATCTCAATGGCATCCTCTTTATCGACCGATTGTCTGAGGAAGATCGCAAGATTGCGATGAAAGATATTCGTGAAGCTGATTGGTTTGGACTAGCTAGCGCGATGGGAACAACGCCACAGATACGCATTTCTCCCCATGATCCCTTCGGCAGGGGGCTCTGATTGCGTATAGCAGTCGCCGCCACTCCCGCTGTGGCAATCCCAACACTGAACACACTGCTTGATTCAGATCATGTTCTTGCACTCATCATTACGCAACCTGATAAGCCTGCTGGTCGTGGTCTGCAGGTTCAAGAATCAGATGTTTCGCAGTGGGCGCTGACCAACTCAATCACAACCTTCAAGCCAGCATCATCACAAGAGATACTTCCATTGCTCACCGATATCGATCTTCTTCTGACAATTGGCTACGGGGTTCTGCTTCCTAGCGAAGTAATTCACGCCCCTTCACACGGATCCCTTAACCTGCACTTCTCACTCCTTCCACGATGGAGAGGCGCAGCCCCGGTCCAGCGTGCGATAGAGGCGGGAGATTCTCTCTCTGGTGTCACAGTATTTGCACTCGATGAGGGAATGGATACCGGACCAATCTACTCAGTCAAAAGATTCGCACTCGATATCGACATCACAAGCGATGAGCTCTTTATTGAGTTATCAGAACTCGGAGTGGAAGCGGTTTTAGACGCCCTTTCTGCAATTGCATCCGGTGTGAAGCCAACCCCGCAACGAAACGATGAAGCAACTCGAGCATTTAAATTGCAGAAGAGTGAAGGTGAAATCGATTGGCGCGCAAGTGCAGAAGAGATTTCGCGAAAGGTGCGGGCGTTCACATCCAATCCGGGTGCTTGGACTACCTTCCGCGGTGTGACTATGAAAGTTGATTCCGTATCCATCACTGATAAGAGCGCAGAACCTGGGCAGATTATTCATGAAGGTAGAAATGTCTTTGTTGGCACAGGTACGACATCCATCCAGCTCGGTTTTTGTACTCCGGCGGGAAAGCAACGCATGGATTGTCTTTCATGGATCAATGGTGCGCGCTTGAATCCAGGTGAGAAATTTGGTTAAACCCCGCAGGGATTCTTTTCAAAAGCCTAAGCCAGATGCAGTTCGATTATTGGTCTTCGATATTCTCACTGAGGTGAATCGACGTGGGGGATACTCCAACCTCTTGTTGCCACAGGCGCTCTCGGCATCTGACTTTGAGGTTCGCGATCGCGGCTTTGCAACTGAGTTGCTCTACGGGACTCTTCGCATGCAAGGCCGCCATGACTATATTCTGCGACAGATCGTGGATAGACCCTGGAATGAGATAGATGAGGGAATAGTCGATGTGATGCGACTTGGCGTACATCAACTCCACGAAATGCGGGTTGCAACACATGCTGCTGTCTCAGCAACTGTCGAACTAGCGCGCAAAGTTCTGGGGGAGTCGAAGGCTTCATTCGTAAATGCCTTGTTACGCAAGGTGAGTGCGCAGACTTTGGATGAATGGATGGAACCTGTCCTGCAGATGTCAGACTCCGTGACTCGACTATCAACTCTGTACTCACATCCCGAGTGGATAGTTTCAGCATATTTTGATTTGTTAAAGGATTTCGATCGCGTTGAATTAGAATTGCAGAGCAATAATGTACCGGCTCTTCCCACTCTTGTTGCGTGGCCAGGTTCATCTACACAAGCTGAATTAGTTGAGCTAGGCGCGCACGCTACTGAATACTCTCCCTACGGTGCACGTCTTGCAGGCTCACCTGGTGCTCTTGAAATTATCAGACATCGTCGCGCAGGTGTGCAGGATGAAGGTTCTCAACTCGTTGCCGAAGTCTTTGCACAAGCAACCGAAAAATCTCACTCGATCCTCGATATATGTGCCGGACCTGGTGGGAAGGCTGCGCTCTTGTCTCATATTGCGGATACAACTAATAGAGAATTTGTTGCTAATGAAATCTCTGAGCCACGGGCGAAATTGGTTAAGGCCGTTGTGGGAAAATATCCAGTGTGGGTAGGTGACGCTCGAGAGATAGCTAGTCATGGCCAGATGTTTGATGCAGTACTTGCAGATGTCCCATGCACTGGTCTGGGTGCGCTTCGGAGAAGACCAGAAGTTCGCTGGCGCCGTACGGTACAAGATCTTCGTGAGTTAACTCAATTGCAATTGGAGATTTCGCAGGCAGCTGTCTCGGTCATCAGTGTCGGCGGGATTTACGGATATGCGACATGTAGCCCACACTTTGCCGAAACGCTCGGGCAGGTAAAGATGATTCTTAAGCAGAACCCAGAATTAGAACAGATTGATGTCGCACCGTTCCTTCCCTCTAATTTGCAAGGGGCGATTCGAGATAAGTCCATGGCGCTGTGGACTTCTCAACACGGCACAGATTCAATGTTCTTGGCCTTGTTTCGCAAGAACGCGTAGGCTTAGCTCGTGAGTTCGCACATTCGTATTACGCCCAGCATTCTCAATGCAGATATGGGAAATCTGGCTGCCGAGATTGCCAAGATTGCTTCTGTCAGCGATTTGTTGCATCTAGATGTCATGGATAATCGATTTGTTCCCAACTTCACCTTCGATTTTGAGGCTGCTTCAAAGATTATCGCTGAATCACCTTTGCCAGTTGATGCACATCTCATGGTTGCAGACGTTGATTCCATCGCAATTGCATATGCCGAAATTGGAGCTGCCAGCGTCACCGTTCATGCTGAGGCCGTGCACGATCTTCAAGCAACGTTACGTGGAATTCGGAAGGCAGGGGCACGCGCTGCCATCGCGCTCAAACCTGGTACCGCTATAGAGGAGTACGTTAGCTTCACGAACGAAGTTGATATGTTCTTGATTATGACTGTCGAACCAGGTTTCGGAGGCCAGAAATTCATGGCCGATATGATGGAGAAGGTTCGACGGACGCGAAAGATTATTGGATCCCGGCCCATCTGGTTGCAGGTCGATGGTGGAATATCTCTCGAAACGATTGAGATTGCCCGTGAAGCGGGAGCAGATACATTTGTCGCAGGAAGTGCTGTATTTAACGCGAGTGATCCAGCAGAGATGATTAATCTCCTCCGAGCCAAGGCAGAGCACTAGTAAAGTAGCGCTATGAAATCCTTTGATTCTTTATGGGTAGAGCTATCTGAGAAGGCGCTCACCAGACCTGAAGGCTCTGCCACTGTTGCAGCACTCGATGCTGGTGTTCACTCGATCGGCAAGAAGATTCTTGAAGAAGCGGGCGAAGTATGGCTCGCTGCCGAACATGAATCTGATGAGGCGCTAGCCGAGGAGATCAGCCAACTTATCTATCACGTGCAGACTCTTATGCTGGCTCGCGGGCTCACACCTGAAGATATCTATCGTTATTTATAACTCATGTACATCCTAGAAGGAGATTCATGTTAAGAATTGCAGTTCCCAATAAAGGTTCACTGGCAGATGCTGCTATCGCTATATTGAAAGAAGCGGGATATCGTCAAAGGACTGATTCACGCGATCTTGTACTTACTGATCCTGATAATGGGGTTGAGTTTTATTATCTTCGTCCGCGAGATATCGCTATCTATGTAGGTTCAGGGGAGTTGGAAGCCGGCATAACAGGCCGCGACTTGCTTATTGATTCTGCTGCAGAAGCCGATGAAATACTTGCACTTGATTTTGGTGGCTCTACCTTTAGGTTTGCCGCTCCAGCCACTAGTGATTGGAAGATTTCTGACATCTCAGGAAAACGTGTTGCAACTGCCTATCCTGGTTTAGTTCACAAACATTTATCTGACCTTAAGATCTCAGCATCTGTAGTGCGTCTCGATGGAGCGGTAGAAAGCAGCGTACGACTTGGGGTTGCAGACCTTATTGCAGATGTCGTGAGCACTGGAAATACTCTTAAGCAGGCAGGACTCGCAATCTTCGGAGAGCCCATCCTCCGATCTGAGGCGATATTGATAAATCGTAAGGGGACCAAAGTTCCAGCGGAGTTAGAAATTCTTATTCGTCGATTACAGGGTGTTGTGACAGCGCGCCAATATGTTCTCTTAGATTACGACATTCCGGTAGTGAGCGTTGATAAAGCCTGCGCGATAACCCCAGGACTTGAGTCCCCAACCATCTCACCTTTGCAGAAGGCAGATTGGGTGGCAGTTCGTGCAATGGTATTGCGCAAGGATACAAATCGTTTGATGGATGAGCTCTGGGCCCTCGGTGCTCGCGGAATTCTCGTCACCGATATCCACGCGTGCAGGCTCTAACTATTTACGTGTAGCTCCTGCCTCTTCCACATCTTCGCGCGTAATGCCGAGTAAGTAGAGAACTGAATCCAAATAAGGTGCGCTGACCGAGCTATCTGCTGCAGCTTTCACCGAAGGTTTGGCATTAAACGCAATACCAAGCCCGGCAATCGAGATCATATCTAAATCATTTGCGCCGTCACCAATGGCAACGGTCTGCTCGAGAGTGACTCCTTCTATGGTGGCAAATTCTTTGAGCGCTGTTGCCTTACCTGCACGGTCAATGATGGCTCCCTTCACTTTGCCCGTGAGCAGGCCATCAGCAATCTCAAGTGAGTTAGCACGCAGATGCATGATGTGCAGTTCGTCTGCAAGGGGCTTGATAACTTCGGTGAAGCCGCCTGAGACAAGTGCAACGCTATGTCCTAGCTTGTGCAGAGTCTGCACGAGGGTTCGCGCCCCTGGGGTTAAGGTAATTTCACTTTGTACTTGAGCTATCACAGATT
>Ga0194061_1000895_pt1 | contig 18063 bp, 11 predicted proteins | sample SepL2221m_MetaG_FD_163423 | JGI IMG/M metagenome (GOLD analysis project Ga0194061, IMG submission 163423) | Anoxic zone freshwater microbial communities from boreal shield lake in IISD Experimental Lakes Area, Ontario, Canada - Sep2016-L224-21m | ecosystem: Environmental > Aquatic > Freshwater >... | reverse complement strand
AGGAAGTCATCATCATCGGCGCAGGCCCCGGCGGCCTCGCTTCCGCCATCCTGCTCGCCGCCTCGGGGGTGAAAGTGAAAGTCATCGAGCGTCTGCCGACCGTCGGCGGACGCACGTCGTCCATCGAATCCGATGGGTTCAAGTTCGACCTCGGCCCGACCTTTTTCCTCTACCCGCGCGTGCTCGAGGAAATCTTCGCCACCGCCGGCACTTCGCTCCGTGCGGAGGTGGAAATGGTGCGGCTCGATCCGCAATACCGCATCATCTTCGGCGGCGGCGGGCAGATCGACGCCACAGCCGACATCGCGCGCATGGAGCAGCAGATCGCGTCCATCTCGCCCAGCGACGCCCCCGGCTTCCGCCGTTTCCTGGATGAAAACCGCACCAAGCTCGCGCGCATGGAGCCGTGCCTCGAGACGCCCTTCGACGGCTGGCAGGACCTCATTAATATGCGCCTGCTGAAGATGCTCCCGATGCTCCGCCCGCATCAGTCGCTCGACACGTATCTTGGCCGATTCTTCCGCGACCCGCGCATCCGCCTCGCATTCTCGTTCCAGTCAAAATACCTCGGCATGTCGCCGTTCCGCTGCCCGAGCCTGTTCTCGATTCTCTCCTTCCTCGAATACGAATACGGCGTCTTCCATCCCATCGGCGGATGCGCCGCCGTGACCGTCGCGATGGCGCGTGTGGCCGAGCGCCTCGGCGTGGAAATCCGCACCGACTCGCCCGTCGAGGAAGTGCTCTTCGAGGGCCGCCGAGCCACCGGCATCCGCACCGCTTCCGGCGTGGAAAAGGCGAGCGCCATCGTGATGAACGCCGATTTTGCACGAGCGATGAAGCGCCTCGTGCCCGACCGCCTGCGCCGTCGCTGGACCGACCGCAAAATCGCCGGCAAGAAATTCTCCTGCTCGACCTTCATGATGTATCTCGGCGTGGACGGCGAATTCGACCTGCCCCACCACAGCATCCACATCTCCGACGACTATGTGCGCAACCTCGACGAAATCGAAAACAAGCACGTGCTCTCCGAGGACCCCTCCTTCTACGTGCAGAATGCATGCGTCACCGACCCCACGCTCGCCCCGCGCGGCAAGAGCGCGCTCTACATCCTCGCGCCCGTCACGCATCAGCACAAAAACGTGGACTGGTCCCGCGAGCGCGAGCGCTTCCGCGCAAAAATGCTGCGGCAGATCGAAAAGGCCGGCTTCACCGATGTCGAAAAGCGCATCCAGTTCGAGCGCATCGTCACGCCCGACGACTGGGATTCGAAATACGAAATCCACCAGGGCGCGACCTTCAACCTCGCCCACAGCCTCGACCAGATGCTGCACCTGCGCCCGCACAACCGCTTCGAGGATGTGGACGGCGTCTATCTCGTCGGCGGCGGCACGCATCCCGGCAGCGGCCTGCCCGTGATTTTCGAGAGCGCGCGCATCAGTTCGCGCCTGCTGCTCGCCGACCTCGGCATCGAGCCCGCCGTCGCGCCCGCGCAGGCACTCGCGCAGCCAGACCTGGAGCTTGCATGAACGCGACCATCACACCGCACATCCAGCCGGAACGCGACGTCCACGCCGACGCCCGCGCCACTCAGGCGCTCTGGTCGCAGACACCGATCCGCGAGCGTCTCCGCATCGTGCGCGCGTTGCGTCATCTCATCGCGGAAAATGCGGACAAGCTCGCAAGCATCGCCGCATCGGTGAGCGATCGTCCCATCGCCGAGAAGCTCGTCTCCGAAGTGCTCCCGCTCGCCGACGCCTGTCGCTGGCTGGAAAAAAGCGCAGACCGCGTGCTCGCCACACGCCGATGCGGAAGCCGCGGACGTCCATTCTGGATGCAAGGCGTGACCTTTGAAGTGCAGCGCCAGCCCTTCGGCCTCGTGCTCGTGATCGGCCCGGGAAATTACCCGCTCTTCCTGCCTGCGGTCCACGCGCTGCACGCGCTCGTCGCCGGCAACGCCGTCCTGCTCAAGCCCGCCCCCGCCACGCGCCACGTCGCTCTCACCTTCGCGCAACTCGCACGCGAAGCCGGCCTCGACCCCGCGCTGCTCACCATCCTGCCCGAGAGCGTGGCCGCCGCGCGCAACGCCATCGCCGACGGCGTGGACAAAGTGATCTTCACCGGCTCCTCCGAAAACGGACGCGATGTCCTCGCGACACTCGCCGAGACAAACACCCCGTCCGTGATGGAACTCTCCGGCCAGGACGCCGTCCTCGTCTTCGCCGACGCCGATCTCGACCTCGTCGTCCGCGCCCTCCGCTTCGGCACGACCTTGAACGACGGCGAAACCTGCATCGCCCCACGCCGCCTCGTTGTCGTGCAATCCATCGCCGAGGACCTGCTCATGCGCCTCACCGTGGCACAAGTTCCGCGCATGCTCATCGAACGCGTGCGCAACGACCACATCGCCGTGCATCGCGCGAACGACGCCGACTTCGCACTCGGAGCATCCATCTTCTCCCGCGACGTGGCGAAAGCACGCACCCTCGCCGCGCGCATCAAAACCGGCTTCGTCCTCATCAACGATCTCATTGCGCCCACCGCCGATCCGCGCATGCCCTTCGGCGGAGTGAAAGCCAGCGGCTTCGGCACCACGCGCGGTGACGAGGGGCTGCTCGAGATGACCTTCCCGCACGTCGTCGCAGTCCGCCATGGCCGCACGCATCCGCACTTCGACGACCCTGCTCCGGGCGACGCCCAACTTTTCTCCGCCTACATCCGCGCCGCGCACGGCACGCGCAGGTTCGCCGCATTCCGCGATCTCTTCCGCGCACTCATCACCAAACTCAAAACCAGAAAGACACGACCATGAAACCCATCGGCATCATCGGCGGCGGCCTCGCCGGCCTCTCCGCAGCCTGCGTGCTCGCCGCGCGCGGAAACAAAGTGGTTCTCTTCGAGCGTAACAACTGGCTCGGCGGGAAAGCCGCGCCACTCCGCGGCGAAGGCTTCCGCTTCGACATGGGCCCGACGATCGTCACGATCCCGTCGGTTCTGCACCGCATCTTCAGCGAGGCTGGCGTGCGCATGGAGGATTACTTGGAACTCGTGCGCCTCGATCCGCAGTGGCGCTGCTTCTTCGAGGACGGCTCGTCGCTCGACCTCGCGCAGGATCCCGAAGCGATGGCGAAGACGCTCGACACCTTCGCGCCCGGCACAAACTCCGGCGCGCGCTACCGCGACTTCATCGACTACAGCGAACGCCTCGACGACATCTCGCAGCGCCACTTTTTCTACAAGTCCATCGGCGGCCTGCGCGACATGATGAATTGGAAGGCCGCATTCGATCCGAAAATGCTCGCCGACGTGCTCGCAATGCGCATGGGCCGCTCCGTCGCTGGCACTGTTCGCAAATACACGCCCGACCCGCGTGTCGCGCAGATGATCGATCATTTCACGCAATACGTCGGCTCGTCGCCCTACGGCTCGCCCGCCGTGCTCTGCGGCATCGCCCACATGCAGACGCAGGAAGGCGTGTGGTATCCCATCGGCGGCACGCGCGCCGTCCCGCTCGCGCTGGAAAAGCTCGCCCGCGAACTCGGCGTCGAATTCCGCGTCGGCACGAAAGTCGAAAAGATCCTGTCACACGGCGGGGAAGTCACCGGCGTCCGCACCGACTCGGGCGAAGAGATCGCACTCAGCGCCGTCGTGTCGAACTGCGACTCCGTCCGCACCCATCGCGAACTGATCCAAGGTCCCGTCGCGGAGAAATTCGAACACCGCCGCAGCTACGAGCCCGCGTGCTCCGGCGTCGTGCTCTACCTCGGCCTGAACAAACGCTACGAGCATCTCGCGCACCACGGTTTCGTCTTCAGCCGCGACCCGCACGAGGAGTTCGATTTCATCTACAAGAAAGGCGAGCCCGCGCCCGACCCCACGTGCTACCTCGCCGCGACGACCTGCACCGAGCCCGGCACCGCGCCAGCAGGCGGCGAAGCGCTCTACGTGCTCGTCCACACACCGTATCTGCGCCCGCATCACGACTGGAAAAAAATGCTCCCCGCATATCGCCGCGTGATTTTGGAAAAGCTGAAGACCACCGGCAAAATGCCCGACATCGAATCGCGCATCGTCTTCGAGCGCACGCTCACGCCGCAGGACATCCACGACCGCTACCACGTGCTCGACGGAGCGATCTACGGCCTCGCCAGCCACGGGAAATTCCTCGGCGCATTCAAGCCCGGCAACCGCAGCCCCGACCTGCGCGGCCTCTACCTCGCAGGCGGCGCCGCACATCCCGGCCCCGGCATGCCGATGGTCCTCATGTCCGGCTGGATCGCCGCCGACACGCTCGACCGCGACGGCTTCGGCGAAAAATCCGCGCCGATGCCAGCCGCGCCGGAATTGGAATTGGTGTGATGAAATCCGCGCCGCACATCTCGGCCGGCGTGATGAAGTTCTTCATCGCCTACTGCCGTCGCCGCGTGCGCCGCGACTTCCACGCGCTGCGCATTTTGAAAAGCGGCCTGCCCGCGTGCGACCGCGACCGCCCGCTCGTCGTCTATTTCAATCACGCCTCATGGTGGGACCCGCTCGTGTGCCTGCTCCTCGCGCGCGACTTCTTCCCCGGGCGCTCCGCGTTCGGCCCGATCGATTCCGCAATGCTGGAGCGCTACGGCATCTTCAAACGCCTCGGATTTTTCGGCGTCGATCCAAGCCTGCCCGGCACGCGCACATTTCTGCGAATCACGCACGACCTCCTTGCCAACCCGCGCAACTCCGTGTGGCTCTCGCCGCAAGGCCGCTTCGCAGACGTGCGCGAACGCCCGCTCCGCCTGCAGGACGGCCTGGGCGCCCTCGCCGTGCGCGAGCCGGATGCCGCATTCGTCCCGCTCGCGATCGAATACCCATTCTGGACCGAACCGCGCCCGGAAATCCTCGTCTCCTTCGGCGAACCCATCGTGCCTGGCCGCGAACGCATCCGCACCGTAGAGGAGTGGACCGGCGTCTTCACCGGCGCGCTCGAAACCACGCAGACCAAACTCGCCGCCAGCTCCTGCCGCCGCGATCCCGCCGAGTGGCAGACCGCAAATCGCGGCAAGTCCGGCGTGAACGGAATCTACGACGCATGGCGCTGGCTCCGCGCGCGGCTGCGCGGCGAGAAATTCGATCCCGAACACCCCACTGCGGCCACGCGATGATCACCTGGATCGCCGCCGCGAGCTGCCTGCTCGCCCTCATCCCCGCCCTGCTGTTCCTGCGCAATCTCGCGCTCTACGCACCGCTCCCGCAGCCCGGCACCGCTCGCGCCAAGTGCTCCGTGCTCATCCCCGCGCGCAACGAGGAAGCCAACATCGCCGCCGCCCTGAACTCGATTCTGCAAAGCGAAGGCGTCGAACTCGAAGTCATCATCCTCGACGACGGCTCGACCGATCACACCGCCGACATTGTCCGCGAATTCACCGCAGATCCACGAGTGCGCCTCGAAACCGCCGAGCCACTCCACCCCGGCTGGTGCGGCAAAAATTTCGCCTGCCACCAACTCGCCGCGCTCGCAAAACACCCGCTCCTCGTCTTCATGGACGCCGACGTGCGCATCTCCCGCCCCGACTCCCTCGCACGCCTCGCCGCATTCATGGATCAAAGCCGCGCCGCACTCGTCAGCGGCGTCCCTCACGAAGAAACCCGCGGCCTCACGGAAAAGCTCATCATCCCGCTGATTCATTTCGTCCTGCTCGGCTTTCTGCCTCTGGAGCGGATGCGCAAATCCACCGACCCACGTTTCGCCGCCGCCTGCGGCCAGATCCTCGCCGTCCGCCGCGAAGCCTACGACCGCGTCGGCGGTCACACCACGATCGCCAACCGCATCCACGATGCCGTCGCACTCACGCGCACCTTCCGCACGCACGGCTTCACGACCGATCTCTTCGACGCCACCGACACCTTCCACTGCCGCATGTATCGCCGCGCATCGGAGGTGTGGCACGGCTTCGCAAAGAACGCCCACGAAGGCCTCGGCTCCCCACAACTCATCGTCCCCACCACGCTCCTTCTCCTCGCCGGCCAGGTCCTCCCGCTCATGCTGCTCGCATTCGCCGTCTCTCCGCTCGCGTTCACGTTCAGCCTCATCGGCACGATCGCCGCATTTCTTCCGCGCATCATTGCCAGCGTGCGCTTCCGCCAGTCCGTCCTCTCCGCTGTGCTCCACCCATTCGGCATCTGCGCGCTCGTCGCCATCCAGTGGTTCGCCTTTTTCCGCTCCCTCCGCAAACGCCCCGCCCGCTGGAAAGGCCGCGAATATTTGCCTGTCCACACTCCATGAAACTCCCGCTCCTCGCCATCCTCTTCCTGCGCACCGCGGCTCTCGCCGCACCAGTCGAAAAGCTCGCCGACTTTGAACTCACCGATCAGGAATCCAAGCTCCGCACCTATCGTTTTCCAAAAACGAAAGTGACCGTGATGACTGTCGCGGATAAGAAAGGTTCCGAACAGCTCGCGCCATGGATTCAGCGCATCCGTGACCGCTACGAGACGAGCATAGACATTGACGGTGTCGCGGACATGTCGAGCGTCCCGGGCATCCTCCGTGGCACCGTCCGCGATTCATTCCGGAAAAAGCTCACCTACTCCGTGATGCTCGATTGGGAAGGCTCTGTGGTGAAGCATTTCGGCTATGCGAAAGGCGTGGCAAACATTTACGTCATAAACCGCCTGGGCCGAATCGTAACGCAGGTCACCGGCCCGCTGAACGACGCGGCGTTCCAGTCAATCACACGCGAGATCGATCGCGCCATCACACCCACACCCAATCCGTGAAAAAACACACTCTTCACCACCATCACCGTCGTCGCGCTCCTGTTTGCGGCGGCAGCCTTCTGGCTCGTCAGCACCTCGCGCGCGGCGACCGAGACACCCGAATACAAGGTCATCCGCGCAGACGGGAACATTGAGATTCGCGACTGTCCCGCGCTCACGCTCGCGGGTCTGCGACGGATTTGCCCAAGGTAGGGCGCGTCACCCCGTGCGCGCCGCTTCGCTTAAACACGGATGAGAATGGATAATAGCCACGACGCGCAGAGGACTGACGCGTCCTACCAACGCATCTAATAACTATTTCCCACCCGCTTTTCTTCTGCCTAAAATTTGCGCATGAAATTCTGCCTGATTCGTTCGCTTGCGATTTTGTTTTTGTTCGCAACTTGTTTCATACACGCCGCTGACAAACCCAACATCGTTTTCGTTTTGATCGACGACCTCGGCTACGGCGATTTGGGCGTCACCGGAAATAAAGAAGTTCCGACGCCGAACATCGACCGCCTCGCCGCACAAGGAACGCGCCTTACACAGTTTCATGTCGGCGCGCCGATTTGTTCGCCGTCGCGCGTTGCTTTTACCACCGGCCAATATCCGCAACGCTGGAAAATCCATTCTTTCCTCGCGCAGCGTTCCTATAATCAGCGCCGCAACATGGCCGATTTTCTCGACCCAAAAGCGCCCGCCCTCGCGCGCACGTTCAAGTCCGCCGGTTATGCCACCGCGCATTTTGGCAAATGGCACATGGGCGGCGGACGTGACGTAGGCGACGCTCCGTTGCCACAGGAATATGGTTTTGATGATTCGCTGGTTTCCTTTGAAGGTTTGGGCGACCGCATTTTGCCTCCCGGCGATTTGCCGGACCAAAGCGCGAAGCTCGGTCGCGGCAACATCACGCGCGTCAAACAACATGAAGAAACCGGCATCTACGTCGAGCGCGCGATTGATTTCATCCAAAGAAATAAAACCGCGCCGTTCTACCTGCACCTTTGGCTGGACGATGTTCACGACCCTTTTAATCCCGCGCCTGGTTCCACGGAAAAGTTCGCAGGCAAAGGTCGCAACGACGAAGACCGAAAGTTTTTCGCAACGCTCGCGGATATGGATCGTCAACTTGGCCGTTTGTTTGATTCCATCGATGAACTCGGCCTCGGCAAAAACACGCTCATCATTCTCACTGGCGACAACGGCCCGACCGCCTGGCGGCATTATTACGACAAGGGAATCGAGCCGCCCGGCAGCACCGCCGGAGATCGCGGTCGCAAATGGAGTCTCTACGAAGGCGGTATCCGCCAACCGCTCATCGCGCGATGGACTGGAAAAATTCCCGCAGGCCGCGTTGATGAAACCAGCCTTGTCACCGCCGTCGATTTCTTTCCATCACTTACGAAAATCGCGGGAATCAAATCGCCGAAAGTTGAATTCGACGGCGTGGACATCAGCGCCGCGTTGCTCGGGAAAAATTTCAAACGCAAGAAACCGATCATCTGGGAATATCGCCACGACATCAAACCCGGCGACCCGCGCGACGTCAGCCCGCAACTCGCCCTTCGCGACGGCAGCTGGAAATTCCTGATGGATTACGACGGCTCACGCCCCGAACTTTACGACCTCGCCAGCGACCCGGTTGAATCCAAAAATCTTGCCGCGCAAAATCCGAAACGCGTCAAGGCCATGTCCGCGCAATTGGAGAAATGGTTGCAAAGCACGGCATCGAGTCGGTGAAGGCGTCACTGCAAAGAAATTGCTTTCGCGCCCGCCGCACCGGAAACGGTCAGAACGCGGACGGGCGTCGGGGAGTGAGGGGGGCTGCCCTGGAGCACTCGGGTACGGCGCAATGGTAACCAAATAGCATCACGAATCGCAGGCGGCGGCGTTTACGGGCTTCATCGAGACGATGATGGAACCGATTCCCGCATTGCCCCTCGCATCGGGGCAGGGCAGAGTCCGCGCCCTTTTCACCATGAGCTACGAGCGCCGCAGACCATTTCCTTTCGACCAATTCGAGCCCCTCTGGCAGCGCGTGTGGGACGAACGGCAGACCTTTCACACACCGAATCCCGGAGAGCCCGGCTTCGACGCGAGCCGGCCGAAATTCTACGTGCTCGACATGTTCCCGTACCCGAGCGGCGCGGGGCTGCACGTCGGCCATCCCGAGGGCTACACGGCGACGGACATCATCGGGCGCTACAAAAAAATGCGCGGCTTCAACGTGCTGCACCCGATGGGCTGGGACGCGTTCGGCCTGCCTGCGGAGCAATACGCCATCAAGACCGGCCAGCACCCGCGCGCGACGACCGAGGCGAACGTCGCCAATTTCAAGAAGCAGCTCCAGAGCATCGGCTTCGGCTACGACTGGCAGCGCGAGGTGAACACGACCGATCCCGGCTATTTCAAGTGGACGCAGTGGATTTTCGTGCAGCTCTACAACGCGTGGTTCAACCCCGCCACACAGCGCGCCGAGCCCATCTCGACGTATAAAGGGGACGACGCTGACAGCGTCCGCCTCGCCTACGTGAGCGACGCGCCGGTGAACTGGTGTCCCGAACTCGGCACGGTGCTCGCGAACGAGGAGGTCATTGATGGAAAAAGCGAAGTCGGCGGCCATCCGGTCGAGCGTCGCCCGATGCGCCAGTGGATGCTGCGCATCACGGCTTACGCGCAGCGGCTCATTGACGAACTCGACGGACTCGACTGGCCCGAGAGCATCAAGATTCACCAGCGAAACTGGATCGGCCGCAGCGAAGGCGCGGAGGTGAAGTTCAAAGTCGCCGATTGCCCGCCGGGCATGGAAGAGACCATCACCGTTTTCACCACCCGCCCCGACACGCTCTACGGCGCGACCTACATGGTCCTCGCACCGGAGCTTCCCATCGTTGATCAGATCGTCAGTGAGGAGCAGGCGACCGCCGTCGAGGAATACCGCGAGAAAGCCGCGCGCAAGAGCGACCTCGATCGCGCCGAGTTGACGAAAGACAAGACCGGCATCTTCACCGGCGCGTTCGCCATCAATCCCGTCAGCGGCGAGCGCATCCCCGTCTGGATTGCCGACTACGTCCTGCCCGGCTACGGCACCGGCGCGATCATGGCCGTGCCCGCGCACGACGAGCGCGACTGGGAGTTTGCGAAAAAATTCGCGCTGCCCATCCGCGAAGTCGTCTCGCCCGAACCGCGCCTCGGTCTCGGCGGCGGCGGCGTGTGCGACGCCGAACCGCTGGAGTGTTTCCACGGCGAAGGCTACGCCATCCACAGTGGCCCGCTCGACGGCCTGCCCACCGCCGCGGCGAAAGTCGAAATCATCCGCCGCCTCGAAGCCGAGCGCCTCGGCAAAAAGACGATTAACTTCAAACTCCGCGACTGGCTTTTCTCGCGCCAGCGCTACTGGGGCGAGCCCTTCCCCATCGTGTGGGAAAATGGAAAGCACCGCGCGCTCGACGCCAGCGAACTCCCCGTCGTCCCGCCCGACCTCGCCGATTTCAAACCCACCGGCACCCCGGAGGGCCCGCTGACAAAGGCGCGCGACTGGATCGCCTACACCGCCACCGCCACGCGCGAGACGAATACCATGCCGCAATGGGCCGGCTCGTGCTGGTATTACCTGCGCTACATTGACAATAAGAACGCCGACCGCTTCGTCGGTGCAGAAGCAGAGCGTTATTGGACCACCGGCTCCACCAGTCACCATTCACCAGCCACCAATCACAAAGTCCCACACGGCGGCGTGGACCTTTACGTCGGCGGCACCGAGCATGCCGTGCTGCACCTGCTCTACGCGCGCTTCTGGCACAAGGTCTTGTTCGACCTCGGCCACGTCAGCACGCCCGAGCCATTTCAAAAACTCGTCAACCAGGGCCTCATCCTCGGCGAGGACGGCGTGAAGATGAGCAAGTCGCGCGGCAACGTCGTGAACCCCGACGACGTGATCAAAGAATACGGCGCCGACGCGCTGCGGCTCTACGAGATGTTCATGGGCCCGCTCGAAGCCACGAAGCCGTGGAGCATGAGCGGCGTCGAGGGCGTCTTCCGTTTCCTCGCCCGCGTGTGGCGCCTCGTGATGGAGGAAAACCAGGCCGGCGAGTGGCAGCGCAGCGCCGCCGTGCAGGACGTGCCGATGGAAAAGCCGCTCGCAAAAGTCGTCCACGCCACGATCAAAAAAGTCGGCGAAGACATCGAGAACCTCAGCTTCAACACCGCCATCTCGCAAATGATGATCTGCACGAACGCGCTCATCTCCGCAACCCCGCGCCCCGTCGGTGCGATCCGTCTGCTGCTGCAAGTGCTGAATCCCTTCGCCCCGCATCTCACGGAGGAGCTGTGGGCAGTTCTCAGTAAAAACGCCGGCACGGGAACCACTGAGCACTGCGCACTGAGCACTGAGCACTCACTTCTCTCCGACCTGCCCTGGCCCGCCTACGATCCCGCGCTCCTCATCGAGGACGAAATCGAACTCCCCGTGCAGGTGAACGGAAAACTCCGCGACAAGATCGTCGTGAAAAAAGACGCGACGCAGGCCGACATCGAAGCCATCGCCAAGTCCGCGCCGAAAATCGCCGAGGCCATCGCCGGCAAGACGATCAAAAAACTCATCGTCGTCCCCGGCCGCCTCGTGAACATCGTCGTCGGCTAGTCGGCGCGATTCCAATGAAACCGCAAAGCACGCGAAGTGCGCCAAGCAGGCGAAGATCGCACAGCGCATGGGGAGAGCGGGCTTCCAGCCCGCTGTGTCCGGCATCCTTGCCGGACACCCGTGAGCATCCTGCTCACGGAATGATTTCCGCGCGCAGGATGCGCGTCCGATTCGCGCTGGAAGCACAAATCCGCGTGCTGGAAGCACGCGCTCCCCATTGAAAGCCGTGCGCCGCGCCCCCGCCCCGCTCTCGACCGTCGTCCTCCCCACCGCATTCGCGCCCGGCGATCCGCACCTCGTCGCCGTCTCCGGCGGACGCGACTCCATCGCACTGCTGCACTGGCTGCACGCCCGCGGTTGCAAAAATTTGATCGCCATCCACCTCGATCACCGTCTCCGTACCGAGAGCGGCGACGATGCCGCGTTTGCGAAAAAATTCGCCGCCACGCTCAACATCGCATGCATCACCGGTACTGCCGATGTCGCCGCGCTTGCGAAAAAAGAGCGCCTCTCCATCGAGACCGCCGCACGCCGCGCACGCCATGAATTTTTCGCGCAAGTCGCAGTCAGGCGCGCGTGCCCGCGCATCTTCCTCGCGCATCATGCGGATGATCAGGTCGAGACCTTCCTGCACAATCTCCTCCGCGGCGCAGGGCCGTCCGGCCTCTGTGGCATGAGCGCCGTCTCCGCGCGCGAAATCCGCAGCGTAAAATTTTCCGCCGAACTGCAAATCGCGCGCCCGCTGCTCGGCGTGTGGCGCGAGGAGATTGACGCCTACATCGCGCACCACGCGCTCCCCTTCCGCGAAGACACCTCGAACGCCGACCCGCGCTTCACGCGCAACCGGCTCCGTCACGCCGCGATTCCCGCGCTCACCGCCGCGCTCGGGCGCGACGTGCGCGCCGCGCTCCTGCGCACCACGGAACTGCTGCGCGCCGAGGACGCATTCCTCTCCGCCCAACCCGAACTCCGCGCCGCGCCCGATGCCTTGGAAGTCCCCGCGCTCCGTTTGCTCCCGCTCGCGCTCCAGCGGCGGCTCATCCACCTCTGGCTCCAGCGTCACGCGGTCGGCAGCATCGGTTTCGCCGAAGTGGAATCCGTGCGCAGCCTGCTCGGTTCGCGCGGCGCGAAAGTGAACCTCCCCGGCGGCCTCTGCGCACGCCGGCGCGAGAAGCGCATCTTCATCGCCCCGCAGAAGAAATAGCGCCGCCTGTCCCGCGAGTTCTCCGGCGCATCCGCTTGTCGGCTCTCGACGCACGGCAAAAAGTCCGGCAAGAAATCGGGCCGTGACCGCCGCGCCCAGTCTTGCCTCCTTTCTTGAACAACCGTCCGTGATGTTGGCGCTCGGTGCGGCACCACTCATCTACCTCGCCACCCTCGCGCTCGGCCGGTGGCTGAAACGGGCGCACCACGTCCCGCTCGGGCTCATGTTTCAGCTTCTCTGCGTCGCGCTCGCCGCATGGGCGCCGCTGCGGGTGCTGCGCGCGGACGGCACGGTGAAGTCGTGGCAGGACGAGGGCCTCCGCGCCTTTCATGCGGCGCTCATCATTCTCGGCACGATCTTCGCGCTCCAGTTGCTCCGCCGTTTTTACTGGCAGCGCTGGTTTGCGCGAAAGCATGGCGCGGAAGCACCGAAGCTCCTCCAGCAGGTTTTCGCTTTCGCCGTATTCTGCGTCGCCGTCACGATGGTGCTGAAGGTTGCGTACGGCTTCCGCGTGGACACATTCATCGCGGGCTCGGGCATCATCGCGGTCGTCATCGGCTTCGCCATGCAGGAGACGCTCGCCAACATCATCTCGGGCATCGCGCTCCAGTTTGGAAAACCCTTCACCGTCGGCGACTGGCTCATCGTGGATTCGCAGCGCGCCGAAGTCATCGAGATGAACTGGCGTTCCACGAAGCTGCGCACGAACGACGACTACTACCTCGACATTCCGAACAAGGCCATCGTCTCGCACACCATCGTCAACCTCAGTTACCCGACAAAAGTCCACTCGAACCGCATCCGCATCGGCTTCGAGTACGCCGTGCCGCCGAACCGCGTCCGCGAGATCCTCCGGCGTGCCACGGCAAATGCAGCGGGCGTCATCGAGTCGCCGCCGCCCAAGGTTTATCTGAGGGACTTCGGCGAGTCCTCGATCATCTACGAGATCAAATACAGCCTCGATGACGAGCGGCGCTTCAACGACATCGAGGACGCCATCCGCACCAACGTGTGGTACGAGGCGCGTCGCGCCGGCCTTGCGATCCCGTTCCCGATGCGCACCGTCGAGATCCGGCGTCCCGCGGTGCACGCGGACAAACTCACCGCCGATTTGCGCGAACAGCTCTCACGCCAGGAGATTCTTTCCCCGCTCGACGACACGCAGAAGGACCGACTCCTCGAACACGCACAGATCCGCCGTTTTGGCCGCAGCGAAAAAGTGTTCCGGCAGGACAGCGAGGGCTGCTCCATGTTCGTCATCATCCACGGCGAGGCGGACGTGGTCATCCACGCAAACGGCACCGACACCACCGTGGCCACGCTCCATGCGGGCGAGGCCTTCGGCGAGATGTGCCTGCTCACCGGAGAGAAACGCAGCGCGACAGTCATCGCGAAGACCGACTGCGATCTCTGGGAAATTGATCGCGCACACCTGCAGCCGCTCATCCACGAAAATGCCGCGCTCGCGGAACGCCTGAGCGAACTTCTCGCCCGCCGCCGCATGGCGACCGAGGGCGTCGTCGCCGCCCAGACCCCGGCGCAAGTCGTCGAGCAGAAGCGGCAGGAATACGCCGCGGGCTTCCGGAAAAAAATCCGGTCGCTGTTCGAGATTTAGACCTCCGTCTTTTGCACCGCTCCGGCAAATACCGGACATGGCTTCGGCGATCGTGACGGGGCGGGCGGCTACGGCAGTTCCTTGATCTGGATGTGCCGGTATTCCATCTGATCGCGATCCGCCTCGAGGCCGATCGGGCCGGACTCCGGCAGCTTCAGCGCATCCTCGAGAACCTCGCCGTTGCACTCGCAGTGCGCGACGTTGTCCTTCACCGTCACGATGATCGTGTTCCAGTCCTGCGGCTTGTATTTCGTGAGCGTCTTGTAAGGCCCCGCCACGAGGTAATCGCGGCACTGGAGCTGCGGCTTGCGCAGGAAGATCCCGCTGTCCGCACCCACCACCGCGCGAAACTCGATCTTCAGGATGAAATTTTTCGGGAACACCTGCGTCGTCCAGAGCTGCCGCAGCTTCGGCCCCTTCTCCGCATTGTGCGCGTTCACCACGAGGATGCTCGGCTTCGCCGAATAGCGTCCGTCGCTCGCCTCGGCCTTGCCGTCGAAAGTCTCCAGCACCTTCTGCTCCTTGTCGCGATAGCCCCAGCCCGTGAGATCCTTCCCATTGTAGAGCGAGACAAAGCCCGGCTCCGGCTTCCAATCCTCCGCCCGCGCGGGCATCGTGACAAAAATTGCGGTGGCGAGGACGGCGAAGATGGGGAGGGATTTCATGCGCGCATCGTTGCCGGGAAAAAATTTTCGCGGCAAGCGGGAACTCGCGCGCTCCGCATCGTGCCGCCTACGGGCTGAAGTCGCGGTGCTTCGGATCGCCGCCGCTCTCAAGATACGCGAGGAGGTCGAGAATTTGATTTTGCGTGAGCACATTCAGCAGGCTCGGCGGCATAGGGGAAATCGGCGACAGCTCGCGGCTTTTCACGTCGGATTTCTGCACGGCGGTCGTCTGCGGAAGCAGCGGGCTGGAGCGGATGGTGATCGTTTTTTCATCCTCGCGCTCGATGGTGCCGATGATGTTTGCACCGCTCGCAAGCGTGAGGACGGTGTTGCGGAATTTGTCGTCGAGCACACGCGAGGGATTGAGGATCGAATCGAGGAGGTCGCGGCGGTTGAAGCGGCTGCCGACCGCGGTAAGATCCGGGCCGACGAGTCCGCCAGCATTGCCCATTCGGTGACAGAGCGCGCACTGCGCGCCGGCGAATGCCTGCTTGCCGGCGTCGAACGATCGCTTGCTTCCGACGCGGTCGAGCAGAGGGATCAATTCCTCGGCTTTCCAATCGCGCACGAGCACCTGCGGGCCGGTGGAACGCGGCAGCGCGGCATCGGTCGCGACGGCGAGCAGCGGGCTCACGGCGTCGCGCTCGGCAGGCGTCAGGGTTTCGAGCATCTCGGTGCGGATCATTTTCAGCGAACGCTGGTAGTCGCGCGCGCCTTCGAGCGTCTCGGCGTGGTTCAGCGCGGCGAAGCACGCGCGGCGTTGGTCGGGCGTCCAGCCGTCGGTGACGAGGCGCAGGTAGAAAAGATAGTGCAGCAGGTCTTCGCTGCGCTTTGCCTCCGAGAGCAGCGCGACGGTCTTGTCGCGAAACGACGGCGCCTTGAGATGCGCGAGCAGTTCGCAGAGCAGATGGTTCACCCGCCAGCTCTTCGCGGGGTAGAGCGCGTCGAGCCGCTGCGTGAGCGCGCGCGTGTCGGCGGGCGTGCCGAGGCGGATGAGCGCGAGCTGGTAGTCACGCGCGGCGAGGATCTGCTGCTCCTCGGGGAGCTTTGCGAAATCGAGCGCATCGAGTTTGTCGAAGATTGCGCGTTGCATGTTGCCGGTGGCGTTGCGTGTCAGGGCAAGCAGCGCGGTGAGCGACGCGAGCGTTTCCTTCTCCGCGAGCGCAAGCCCCTGCCACTGCGAAACGTCCTGCCATTCGAGCGCGATGCGCGCGGCTTCGCGCAGCACCGCGTCGTCGCTGCCGAGGTGCGGCCAGATTTTATCCACCGCGCCCGGCGTCGGGTGGCCGTGGAAAGTCTCGAGTTCGTGCCGCTGCACGCGGGCCTGCGCGGCCCGTAACGCGGGCAATCCTGCCCGCTGATCCACACTGCGGGCAGGATTGCCCCCATTACTGTAGCTCACGCGATACAGCCCGGATTGCGTACGTCTTCCGCCGGTGACGAAATACATCGCCCCATCCGGCCCGAACGCGAGGTCGGTGACATTCACCGGCTTGCCGACGACGAAGTTTTCCGCCGTCGCCGTGTAGCTCGATCCACGCGGCGTGAGATGCACGGCGACGATGCGCCCATACGACCAGTCGCTGATGAACAGCGCGCGCTGCATTGCCGGAGGGAAATTGCTGCGCGTGCCAAACTCAATTCCCGTCGGCGACGCGAGGCCGATGTTCAGCGTGGTCGGGCCGCAGTCGGGAAAATACTCGGGCCACTTACTCGTGCCGCGACGCCAGCCGTAGTCCGCGCCGCTCACGATGTGATTCACGCGGCACGGGCGATACCACGGCGTCCCTGTGTCCCACTCCATGTCGGCGTCGAACGTGAACATCTCGCCGTCCTCGTTCCACGCGACGTCGAGCGGGTTGCGCAGTCCGCCCGCGAGTAGCGTCCACTTTTTCCCGTCGAGGTCGCCGCGCAGAATGTGGCCAGCGGGCAGCTTCACGTCGCCGTCGAACATCTGCGGATCCCACGGGCACGGGATGAGCCGGTCGTCGCGAAAATTCCTCAACGGCGAGTCGGGCGCGGCGTTCGGAGTCACCGCGACGTTGTTCCCATGCACGACGTAGATCATACCATCCGGCCCGAGCTTGATGTGATTGCGCCCGTGGCCGACGCCGCCCTCGGTACGGAGCAGTTCCTCGATCGTGAATCTCCCGGCCACGGATGGGATGGAAGAGGGAAGCACGGATTTCACGGATGACTCGGATGAAGAAGGAGGCCGTGCCGCTCTGCCTCCATCCGCGCCATCCGCGTCATCCGTGGTTTTCCTTTCCGTGCCCTTCCCATCCGCGTTCTCACGCAGGCGGCAAAAAAGTTTGCTGTTGTTCGCATTCACGTAGAGCGCGCCGTGCGCGTAGAGCAGGCCGCGGCATTCAAGCAGCGTGTCGTTGATCACCTCGACCTTTTCCACTCCCGCGCCGGGGCTCAGCGTCATGCGCAGCAGGCCCTTTTTTTCCCGCGCGATCGTGAGCCGCCCCTGCGGGTCGAACGCCATCGAGACCCACGAATCCTCCTCCGGCAACGCAGAGCGCAGCAGCTCGATCTTGAATCCCGCGGGCACGGTGATCGCTGCGGCATCCGTCGCCTTGCCGGGCGTGAGCGCGAGCTTCCAGGTATTGTAGGCGTCGGCCTGCTTTGTGACTTCCGTGAGTTCCTCCTGCGCGGTGGAAAGTGCGACGCTGCCGAGCAGCGCGACACCGATGACGTGCAGGCGGAAAAAGGCGGAACGTGCGGAGGACATGGGAGGAAATCCATTCACCGCGCACGGCGGCGGTCTGTGCAAGATTTCTTCGCGACCGGGCGATGTCAGATTCCCCCTCGCAATCTTAATCTTAATCCCCGCCCGGCGAGTGCGGCGCTCGGACGGGATTAAGAATAGGATTAGGATTAAGATTAGGACGCTGCCACCACCGCTTTTGCTTTCACTCCGCGACATCGCGCCATATTTCCAACGCGCAAACGCCCCCAAGGATCGCCGTGCAAAATCTCATCTCCACCCAGCCCTACCGTTTCGTGCCGCCGCGCGCGAATGTGTTTTGGTGGAGGATTATCGTTTGGTTGATGCAGCGGCAGCTTCGGAAATCGGACGGCGTCACCTCTTGGGAATTCCGCGGCCTCGACCGGCTGCGCGCCTCGCTCGACGCCGGCTCCGGCGTGCTGCTTGCGTCGAACCATTCGCGCCCCTGCGATCCCTCGATGCGGGGGC
>Ga0194061_1000892_pt1 | contig 18116 bp, 15 predicted proteins | sample SepL2221m_MetaG_FD_163423 | JGI IMG/M metagenome (GOLD analysis project Ga0194061, IMG submission 163423) | Anoxic zone freshwater microbial communities from boreal shield lake in IISD Experimental Lakes Area, Ontario, Canada - Sep2016-L224-21m | ecosystem: Environmental > Aquatic > Freshwater >... | reverse complement strand
GAAATCCAGTTCCTGCTCCGGCTTGACCATGTCGATTTTGTTGAAGACCAGAATCGTCTCCGTCGAGCCACATCCGATTTCGCGCAGCACCGAATTGACCGAATCCATCTGCCCGCGAACATGCGGCGACGACGCATCGGCGACATGCAGCAGCAAGTCCGCCGTACGCGCTTCTTCCAACGTGGCGTGAAAACTTGCGACAAGATGATGCGGCAAGCGGCGGATAAATCCGACGGTGTCCGAGAGCAGCACATGATTGCCGCCGCCCAATTTCAACATGCTGGTCTTCGTGTCGAGCGTCGCAAACAATTTATCCTGCACGAGCACTTGCTCGCCAGTCAGCGCGCGCATCAACGTGCTCTTCCCAGCATTTGTATAGCCGACGAGCGAGACCATGAAATTGTCTTTCGCGCGCGAGCGGACCATGCGTTCCTTGCGACCGCCGATCTCCTTCAATTCGTGCTTGAGGTCGTCGATCTGTTTTTCAATTTTGCGGCGATCCACTTCCATCTGCTTTTCGCCCGGCCCGCCGCGCATGCCGATGCCGCCTTCCTGGCGTTCCAAATGCGTCCACAGCCGTTTCAACCGCGGGAGACGGTAATTGAGCAGAGCAATTCCGACTTGCACTTTCGCCATGCGCGAACGCGCGCGGCTGGCGAAAATATCGAGAATCAATTCCGTCCGATCCATCACTTTGAGGCCGGTCGCTTCGTCCAGATTCTTCGCCTGACCCGGCAACAAATCGTGATCGAAGAGCACGCAGCGGGCACCGTGCTCGTTGGCCAGCTTCTTGATTTCCTGCGCCTTGCCCTTCCCGATGAATGTGGCGGGAGTAACGACTTTGATATTCTGAATCACCTTCGCAACAACAACCGCGCCAGCGGTCTCAGCAAGGCGCTCCAACTCCTCCAACGGCTCTTCGCCGGGAAGTAAATCACCCGGACGATAGCCGCCGACAAGCACCACTTTTTCGCGGTGAGAAGAAAGATTAACGTCGCGTGCTTTGGGGACAGCCATGATGATCGATTCGAGGGGTTAACAAGAAAGTGGATTGAAAAAAGGGACAGAGTGCTCGAGGCATTAAAAACATAGGCAAGAAAGTTGGCGTCAATTACATATTTCGGAAATGACCTCGTCCAGATTTAACGGCGGAATGTCAGCCAGTGATTTGCGGCTTTTGATGAGGACAGGATCATCGGGCTTTTTCGGCTCTGACTTTTTCATCGGATATAGTTCCAAAGCACACACTTATGCCCCTATAAAGTACCCGGAAATCATCGACTGTCACGTAAATTCACCGCTGCGCACTCTTGATTCATGGGCCGTTGCGCTGATAATGAACCACATGAATCAAGCAACTGAATCGAACGACATGACCGGCGACGAACTGCAGCGGCGGGACGAACTGAATGAGCGCTTGCGCTGGCTGTTGAATTTGCGCTGGGTGGCGCTCTCCAGCGTGTGTGTGGCGGTGGCGATTGCGCGGATGTTGAACTACCTCGACTCCGCCTGGCCGCTGGCGTTGGTGACGGCGGCGATGGCGTTTTTGAACATCGGCTTTTTAGGGCTGCACGCTCGAGTGCCGGTACGGACCTTGCGCGCTCTGTCCTCCGAAGCGCTGCTTCAAATCACAATCGATGTCTTCGGCCTCGGATTGCTGATCTTCTTTTCCGGCGCACTGTCCAATCCCTTCATCTTCTATTTCATTTTTCATGTCGTGATCGCCGGCATTCTGCTCGAACGCAAACAAGCCTACAGTGTCGCCTTGATGACCGCTGGGATCGTCGCCATTCTCGGCATCTGCGAGCACCTGGGCGTGAACTGGCCGGTCAAAGCCCTCGTTGGCGATACGGCGCATTCAGCCCTCGGGCGTCTGGGCATCGTGTTCGCCTTCGGGACCACATCGACCATATCGGCCTACCTTGTCACCGCCATCATGGACCGGTTGCGAGCCAGTTCGCGCGACGTCCGACGCTTGAATGCGGACCTCGCCGACCGCGTCGAACTGCTCGCCTCCGCCGAGAAAAAACTCGCTGTCGAGCATCAACGTGCTCGGGCAATTCTTGAATGTATGGACGAAGGCGTCGTCGTCGTCGATCTGCATGGCAAAGTCCTGCTCGCCAATTCCGCCGCGCAAAAAAGCGCGCTGCTCGCCTTGAAAGACACGCTGAAACAAACTGGCTGCAACGAGCCCGCCACAGGCGATCCGTATTGCCACGGACCATCGGGTGGAGAAAATTTACTGCAACATCATCACGAACATCCGCCCACAGAAGCAGCCGCCAACTCCAATGGAACGGCCACAAAAAAGACGGCCGAAGAACTCGCGAAAGAAAGCTGCCCCTTCGGAAATCCGTCAGCGTGTTTGGACGAAGCGCTCTCCAAAGGCGGCATGCTGTGCCCGGCGACGCTGGCGTTGTTGGGAGCCGACGCGCCGAAGCCGAAGGAAAAACCGGAACTCAATCCGCCCGCCGTCCCCCGCCGCACGCAGGTCGAATTGCAGGGGCGCATGTTCGAAAACACGGTCAGCGCGGTCCACGATGGTGATCAAGCCCCGATGGGATTGGTTGTCGTTTCGCGCGATGTGACCGAACGAAGTTCGCTCGAAAAGCAGCTCTCGCACGCCGAAAAATTGAACGCGCTCGGCAATCTCGCCGCCGGCGTTGCGCACGAATTAAACACACCGCTCGGCACCGTGCTGGGCTACGCGCAGATTCTCATCGAAGATTTTAAAACCGGATCCGGTGCACCGCGCGAATTGATCGCGATTGAAGATCAGACTCGGCGTTGCAAAAAAATCGTCCAAAGTCTGCTCGATTTCTCACGCATGTCCGGCAGCGGCAAATCAGAGTTTTCGCCGAACGAGCTTGCTTCGCGCGTCCGCGATCTGATGTCGCACAGTCTGCGCATGCGCGGCATCGCGTTGCGTCTGGATCTCGGAATTCCCGAACCGCCGCGCCTGAATGCCGCAGCGAATGAACTCGAACAAGTTCTCGTCAATCTCATCACAAATGCGGCTGACGCGCTTGAAATGGCCGACGTCAAAGACGACCCGTGCGTCACGCTGCAAACGCGTGCGGACGCAAACGGCATTGTCCTGCTCGCCGTAGAAGACAACGGACCAGGTGTCCCCGCCGATATAATCCCCAAGATTTTTGAACCGTTCTTTACAACCAAAGCGGCGGGGAAAGGTACAGGCTTGGGGCTGTCCATCGCCAGCCGGATCATTGAAGACCACAAAGGCCGCATCGATCTCGCTAAACGATCCGACGGAAAACCCGGCGCACGTTTCGAGCTGCGCCTGAAGCCGTGACCCTCAAAAAATTAGAACGGGCTTCTAGCCCGTCCTACGTTTTGCCGAGACCCTCACCGGCTGCGGCAGTGGCACAATCGACCAATGAAAATACCCCGCGACGACCAGCGCACTGAAGAGCATGAAACATGCAGCGGTCGCCCAATTTTCGGCGGACGAACCGTGTCGCTTGATCGATAGAAACGCCGCGATAAATGTCCACATCATCGGCAGTGTAAAAAACGGAATGGTCAATCCTGCCGCGATGATGCGCAGCCGCCGAATCGCCGCTTTGATGTAACGTTCCTGCTCCGGGTTGACAGGCATTTTCACAAAATGCCGTCCGCTGGCGGACGCCTTTTTCAGCATTCCCGCCGACGTTTTTTGCCAGTGAGAAATCAATTCCAGCAGCCTCTCGCGAATCGTCCGCAACGCCAGACTCCACGTCGTCACAATGCCCAGGCACACGATCAATCGCGCATGTACTTCATACGCCCGGCCATTCGCCCAATGCGATGCCCCCAGAAGCAGACACGTGAACACCGCCTGCAAGCCCGTCGCAACACACCACGAACGCGTCCCGAGTACGCGCGGTTGGGCGGGGAAGGGGTCGAAGTCGGATTTTTGATTCATCGCGAACCTCCGTGTTTCACGCGTTGATAGTCGACAACTTTAGTACTCGTCGAATATCGCACTATACAATCAACGATTGCAGCGAGTCATTACTTCTTCCCGCTCTTCGTATCCCCTCGCGCAAAGATGCTCGCAACGAAATTCAGGACGTCTGTCGCCGACTCCTCGTCGTATCCAAAGTTCCTGATCAAGCGGCTCTTTACAATATCGATCTTCTCCTGCGTCTCGCGGTCCACTACACTCGACACCATTGAACTGAGTTTGATCGAGTCTTTTTGGTCCTCGAACAATTTCAATTCCAGTGCGCGGTGCAGGCGCTCATTCATGCGGAAATCGAATTGCCGTCCGTCAATCGCCAGCGCGCCGATGTAGTTCATGATCTCGCGCCGGAAATCGTCTTTGCGGCTTTCTGCGATGTCGATCTTTTCTTCGATGCTGCGCATCAACCGTTCGTCCGGCGGTTCGATCTGGCCGGTGTACTTGTTGCGGACCTTTTCCTTCTGCGTGTACGCCTTGATGTTGTCGATGTAATTCTGGCACAGCTTGCCAATCGCGTCTTCGTCGGCGCTGATCGCACGCTGGACTTCGTTCTTTACGATCTCCTCGTATTCCTCGCGCACCACGGCGAGCAACTCCTTATATTTCTTGCGCAAGTCATCGTTCGAAATCAACGAATGATGCGCCAAGCCGGCTTCCAATTCGTTCAACACCATGAACGGATTCACCGACGTCGTGCTCTCCAGTGACACCAGCGCGTTCGACAATTTGTCCTGGATGTAGCGCGGCGAAATTCCGTTCATGCCCTCGCGCGGAGCTTCCATTTTCAATTCGTGAACGTTGTCCTGCGTGTAGCCCGGCAGCGTTTTTCCGTTGTACAACTTCAACTTTTGCAGCAATGACAGCTGCGCCTTTTTCGGTTCTTCCAAGCGCGTCAACACCGCCCACATCGCAGCGATTTCAATCGTGTGCGGTGCGATGTGTTTCTTCACATTCTTGCGGTTGAAGTCGCGTTGATAAATCGCGATTTCGTCCGACAAGCGTGTGTTGTACGGGACGTCGATCTTCACCGTTCGATCACGGAACGCCTCCATCATGTCGTTCGATTGCAGCTTTTTATATTCCGGTTCGTTCGTGTGGCCGAGAATGACTTCGTCGATGTCCGTCTGCGCGAATTTCTTCGGCTTGATCTTGTGCTCCTGGCTGGCTCCGAGCAGATCGTACAAAAACGCGACATCCAATTTGAGCACTTCAATGAACTCGATCATGCCCCGGTTCGCGACGTTGAATTCGCCGTCGAAATTGAACGCGCGCGGATCGCTGTCCGAACCATACTCCGCGATCTTGCGGTAGTTGATGTCGCCGGTCAATTCCGTCGAATCCTGATTCTTTTCGTCCTTCGGCTGGAACGTGCCAATGCCGATGCGGTCCTTTTCCGAGAGCGTCATGCGCCGCACTTTGACCTGCTTCATGACCTTCGCCCAGTCCCCGGAATATTTGTCCATCAAGCTCCGGAAAATGTAGCGGCAGAACGGGCACAGATCGCCTTCCATGCCGATCTTGTAGTCGTTGCGTGTGCGCTCGTTCAACTCATGCAACACCCGTTCGCGTTGGTCGAGCGGAATGAGCTTCAACGGTTCTTCGTGCATCGGGCACGGTTGCAGCACACCGGGCGAATCGGCGAGGTCCCATGAGAAGGTATACAAATGTCCGGGCTCGGTCTTCGAATAGACTTCGAGCCCCTTTTTCATCAAGCGTGCCACCGTCGATTTCGCGCTGCCGACGGGGCCGTGCAATAGAATCACACGCCGCTCGGCACCGTAGCCCATCGCGGCGGATTTGATCACGCTGACCAGTCGCATCATCGAACGGTCGAGACCGAAGACTCCGTCGCGGCCATTCGAAATCGGGTCACTGAAGAATTTGTAGCGCGTCAATTTGTCGCGGCCATCGACCACTTCTTCGGAGCCGTAGGACAGGATCATATCGTATAGCCGTTGATACGCGTTGCGCGTGATCTTCGGGTCTTTGATGACCATGTCGAGATACTCTTGAAAGGTGCCTTCCCAATTCAAGTTCTTGTATTTTTCAATATCTAAATTGCTGGCAATACTGGCGAACAGACTGTTGGACATGGTGTCTCCCTCAATTAATCCCAACTGCGGAGTTCTACCGTCAACGAAACGTACGCTATCGAAACGTGTGCCAAATCCTGTGTGGCGGTACACAAACTGCCGCTTCTCATTCTATATGACGACTGAGGCGGCGTTTTCGGCTGTGAAATCTTCAATTTTCAAAAGGACGTGTACAGCATGATGACTCGATTCGTCAGTATACCACACTCCAAAAACCAGGACGAAAATTCCGTTCTGCATGATATTTAAAACAACCCGCCGTCCGTCTTCGTCGGCGGAATCAATCCGACCTTTTCATATCCCTTGGCGGAAAGCATACGACCGCGCGGCGTTTTTAACACGAATCCTTCCTGAATCAAAAACGGTTCGTAGACATCTTCAATGGTATCTTCTTCTTCGCCGACAATGACCGCGATCGTTTTCACGCCGACGGGGACTCCGTTGTGGCCAGCGATGGCGAACAGAATCTTGCGATCCATTGCGTCGAGTCCGGTGTCATCGACGCCTTCGCGTTCGAGTCCCCGCTTCGCAATCGCCAGCGTGATGGTGCCGTCGCCTTCGACTTCGGCCCAATCGCGCAATCGTCGCAACAAGCGGTTGGCGATGCGCGGCGTCTTACGCGCGCGAGCAGCGATTTCTTTTGCAGCCGCGGGTTCGATTGGAGCGTTCATGATCATCGCCGAACGCGTCACAATCAGCGTCAATTCTTCGGTCGTGTAGAACGATAATTTTTGTGGGATGCCGAAGCGGTCTTGAAATGGGCGGCTGAGCAATCCGTCGCGCGTCGTCGCTCCGATCAGCGTGAACGGCTTCAAATTAAATTTCACCGAGCGCGCCGAAGGGCCTTGATCGACGGCGACGTCGATGAAAAAATCCTCCATCGCCGAATACAAATATTCTTCGAACGCGGCGGGCAGGCGGTGGATTTCATCGATGAATAATACGGTCCGCTCCGGCAGCGACGCGAGCAATCCGACGAGATCGCCGGGCTTCTTTAAAATCGGCGCGGACGTGCCTTGAAAGCCGACACCCATTTCTTCCGCGATGATCCGAGCAAGCGTGGTCTTGCCCAATCCCGGCGGGCCGGAGAGCAGCACGTGGTCCAGCGCGGTGTTGCGCTTCTTCGCGGCTTTGACGTAGACCTGTAAATTCTCTTTGACCCGCTCTTGTCCAACGAACTCCTGAAAGCGCTGGGGCCGCAGAGTTTTTTCGAGGTCTTCTTCTTCGGGCTCTTGTTGTTCTTTTCGCGAGGCGGCCATGAGTCGTAGTCCTGAGTGCGGAATGTCTGCGCTGGTTTCGAATTATCCAGTATAGCGCCCTCACATTCGTCCGCCATGGTAAGGAAAGTTTGTTCTGCGTTCAGTAACGAATCAAGAGCCGCGCACGTTAGTAAGCGGCTAGGATTGTATTGATAGCGTAGGATTTTGCCGCTTACTTACGTGCGCGGCTCTTGGAATCACGTCCGATCCGCTTAAAAATTTTCATTCGGTTCGTTTTTTTCGCAGCGTTCACTGTATAAATGTGCATGCAAAATTCGGAGGACGACGAGTTGGAAGACGGCGTATATACAAATGGTCTGCGGCATCCGTCGCGGCGTATGCGCGCACGTATCGCCGCAGAACTTGCCGGGCTGGCCGTCGCCACGATCGCTTTTTTGACGTTTGCACCGCGCGCGTTTCTGAATAACTGGACGTTCGTCGGCCTCGCTCTCGTCGGCCTCGGCCTCATCATGTACCGCCGCAATGAAATCCAAGAACGCATTTGGGGCCCGCCCGAATCGCCTGACTTCGACCGCGTTCGTCGTTGTACGCTCAACATGTCCGCACTGACCATTCCGCCGATGATTATCTTTTTGGCGCTCGGTTTGTTCGCGCGTTACGTCCGCCCCGACATGTTCAACATGATGAACCTCGACCGCGAACCGTGTCCGATGATCAGCCTCCATTTCTTCCTCGCCCTGGCCTTCTACGTTCCGTGGGCGCTGCTGCAACAAACGCTTTTTCAATTTTATTTGCTGGGCCGCCTCCGCGCGCTGCTCCCCTTCGCCTCACCCCTCTTATTGGCGACGATCAACGGATGTTGCTATGGTTTGGTCCATTTGCCAAGCGGCTATTTGCTGACGCTCGTCACAATCATCGGCGGCATCTGCTGGAGTTACTCGTATCACCGCGACCGTTACGTCTTCCCACTCGCCGTATCCCACGCACTTTTGGCCACGACTTTCTTTTATTGGGTGTATGGAAAAGACATCGTCGTGTCGATGATTGAACCGTTTTGGAAGTAGTCCGACATGGCAACGAAGTTTCACCCCTTTTCCCCGCGCGCGAAAATGCTTACACTGCGCGCTCATTTTTAATGGACTCGGTCACTGTGCGGCCGGAACGAAGAACTAAAGAGGAGGTTCTACACGATGGGCAGACCCGTAACGTTGTTCACTGGCCAATGGGCCGATCTCAAATTGGAAACGATGTGCGAAAAAGCCAAAGCGTTTGGCTATGAAGGCATCGAACTCGCCTGTTGGGGCGACCACGTCGATGTCAAGCGCGCCGCTGAAGATTTGACTTACGCCAAATCACGCAAGGAAATCCCGGCGCAGTACGGCTTGAAAGTCTACGCCATCTCCAACCATCTCGCCGGTCAGTGCGTGTGCGATGAAATCGACACGCGCCACAAATCCATCGACACGTCCGGCCGCATCTGGGGCGACGGCGATCCCGAAGGCGTTCGCCAACGCGCCGCTGAAGAAATGAAACTCACTGCCCGCGCCGCCAAGAACATCGGCGTCAGCGTCGTCAATGGCTTCACCGGCTCGTCGATCTGGAAATACCTCTACAGCTTCCCGCCAGTTCCGAACGACTGGATCGATGCGGGCTACACAGATTTCGCCGCGCGCTGGAATCCGATTCTCGATGTCTTCGATGAATGCGGCGTCCGCTTCGCCCTCGAAGTCCACCCGACTGAAATCGCCTTCGACGTCGCCAGCGCAGAACGCGCCGTCGCTGCTTTGAATGGCCGCAAAGCCTTCGGATTCAATTATGATCCGAGCCACTTTGTCTATCAGAATGTGGACTATGTGAAGTTCATCCGCAAATTCGGCGACCGCATTTATCACGTCCACATGAAGGACGCGTATTCGTCACCGACGCCGACTGAAGCAGGCGTCTTCGGCGGGCACATCACCTTCGGCGACTACCGACGCTCGTGGGACTTCCGCAGCCTCGGACGCGGCAGCGTGAACTTCGAAGAAATCATCCGCGCATTGAACGACGTCGGCTACGGCGGCCCGCTCAGTGTCGAATGGGAAGACGGCAAGATGGACCGCGAACAAGGCGCGACCGAAGCCTGCGCGTTCGTCAAGAGTGTCGATTTCAAACCCAGCGCGATTATTTTCGATGCGCAATTTGACAAAGAAAAACAGGCGAAGTAAGTAACTCATCGTTCGGCTGTTACGCGGCCCATTCGTCTCATCGGAGACGAGTGGGCCGCGCTTTTTTGAGCCATCGAATTAAAACGTATCGAGTGGCTTGGGCTTCGTTTTAATCTCTGGTTCGCCCGCATCCAAACCAGCGAGCAGCCGAATATGCGTCGGCGTCAACGCCCGGTCGTACAACCGCAAGTCTCGCATCGCACCCTTGAAACACTGCGACGGAACATTGTTCCACATCGGCGCTTTTCCAATCCGCGTCTCGCCGCGCGAGCCGTGATACGCCTCCGCGTTGCGCTCGACCACCAGCAAACCGTTGATCCAAATTTGCTGATGCGTTCCCGTGAATTGCAGCGCCAGATGCGTCCAACCGGTATCGCCCATGACGCTCTGAGGCGAGCGCAGATCGTTCATATAAAACCCAATATACGGCTTGTCGATGTCGCGCAGCAAGAGATGAAGATGCTTGCCTGGGCCGCCATCGACCTGCTCCAAAATCCCATAGCCCGAAACTTTTCCCATTGGCTTGATCCAGACTGCAAACGCAAACGGGCGATCCTGTAAATCGATGTGCGGATAAACCAAAAACGAATCGCCTGGAAAATGGGTACAACCATCATGCACCGAAATCGAGCCGCTTGATTCCAATTTCAAGCGATGCTTTGAATGATCATCGAGACTAGATGTGAACGGCAGATACAGCAACAGATGGTCGTCAATCGCTGCGAGCATTTGACGCGGGTCCGCAGCCGCGATGACAGGTGTTGGTTCAACGTGAGGTGCGGGCACTGGAGTTGGCGGAGCAACGGTGACAGCCCGCGAAACAGTCGGAGTCCCGTTCGTCGATACGGTCGTCGCAATGAACGTGACGGGCGGCTGCTCGGATTCAGTCGAAACATAAAACCACCCCGCGACGGCGGCGATGATTAAAATAAAAACGACGAACACCACGAATCCGCGCGATGTGGACGGGGCCTGGGCGACGAAGATTTTCGGTTCATTCGATGGCATGCGTATCTTTAAACATCGGTCCACTACGGTTTGTCACGCAACGGATCTTTTTTCGCTTTGATCAAATCGATCAGCGTCGGCGTCGCCTGAATGCGTTCAAATGCTTCATCGTACATCGGCCGCGCATTCGGGCCGCGAGCGCGGATGACGTCTGCAATTTCGGGCGGTACTTCCAAGTCCTCGGCGATTTCGTCGATCTCGTCCCACTCCGCTTCCCAATCATAATCTTCGCGCGCGGGTTTGTAATTCTTCGGAGCGGACTCCTTCACATACCCGCAATCGAGCGGAAACGCGCTGTGTTTCATGCCCGTTTCAATCGACAGACACGCCGGATTCAATTCGTGCCGCCGGTCGTACACCGTGCACATATTTGTGTGCGTGTCCAAGTAGTGGCACGGAAACGGCGTGATGTAAACCGTCCGCCCGACGATGATTTTCTGGTAGCAACATTTGCCGCAATGATTGCAGAGCGACTCATGCTGCTCCGAATTCTCGACCGTCTTGATCGGCGCGACGGGCGCTTTTTTTTGAGGGCGGGCCATAATTAATACTCACCCCGGGCAGCGCGACGGACGAAATCCAATGTTTGATGCGCGGCCCGCAGCCGGACTGTGTTGCGGTCCAAGCCCAAATAGTTTCGCTCAAATGTGGTCACGCCGCGCTCCGTCGCGACGCCGAAACAGACGAAGCCGACGGGCTTCGCGTCCGTCCCGCCATCAGGCCCCGCGATGCCCGTCACGCTCACGCCAATCGTCGTCCCGGCGCGCGCGCGAATTCCTGCCGCCAATTCGCCCGCCGTCTCTTGTGACACCGCTCCGTGCGCGGCGAGCGTCTCCGGCTTCACACCGCATTCGCGAACCTTCGATTCATTGCAGTACAACACCGCGCTCTGCATCAACACCGCCGATGCGCCCGGCGATTCAGCCAGCATCGACGTCGCCAGTCCGGCGGTGCAACTCTCGGCGAACGCGACCGTCTTGTGCGTGTCCCTGAGCGCCATCGCCGCTGCCGAGCCCAGCGTTTGGCCGTCCTCGCCAAAGAGTCCATCGGCCAGCGCTGCGCGAACGTGTTCGAGCGCGGGCTTCAACGCAGCTTCTGCGGCAGCCGTGTCGCGTCCATGTGCGACCAAGCGCACCGAGACTACGCCGCCGCCAATGCGCGTCCCAACATTCGGATTGAGTCCCGCCTGCATCAACGGCTTGATGCGTTCGCCGACAACCGATTCCGGAATGCCCCAGGCGTGCAAGGATTTGATGACAACGGCTTGAGGCACAGGAACGATCCCGCGCAGAATCGGCAGAATGCGCGCGGCCAAAAGTCCCTTCATTTCGCGTGGAACGCCAGCGGTTAAAAAAATATGTTTATCCGTCCCAACACGAACATGCACGCCCGGCGCGGTGCCCCAGTCATTTTTGAGTGGGAAGGCTCCGCGCGGCAACATGGCCTGCTTGCGGTTGCTGCCGCTCAACGCTTCGACCGGGCGTTTCAACCGCTCGGCCATTTGGATCATGACGTCGTCGAAAAAAACGATGTCGAGACCCAGCGCTTTTGCCAGCGCCGCGCATGTCAGATCATCATCTGTCGGTCCCAATCCGCCCGTGCCGACAACAATATCCGCGCAGTCGAGCGCGCGTTTAAACGCCTCTGCGATCTCGTCAATTTCGTCGCCAATGGTCTCAGCGCGAACGACCGAAATGCCGAGCGTCAATAATTGTTGAGCGATGTAAGGACGATTGGTATCGACGATCTCGCCGAGTAGAAGTTCATCGCCGATGGAGAGGAGGGCTGCGCGGGTGGACATGGGTGTTGTTTCGGGTTCCGAGTTTCGTGTTTCGAGTTAGCATCAACCCGTCGAAATGATAATCCAAAAACACGAAACTCGAAACACGAAATGTAATTTCACACCCGGTAACTCCATCCAACGTCGTTGCCGTTTTCGCGCAAATTCGCGTCAATTCGCGGTTAAAAAAATCCGTTCGTCGTTGCCGTTTACTTCGTTTCCCACGGCGCTTTTTCCGGCAGCGCTTTGTCGAATTCGGCGATCAGGTTGGCTTGGTAGTCGCCGTCATACGTTCCGGCGATGAAGCGCGCGTAGCCTTCTTCATAGAAGCGCTGCCAACTCTGCGCCTCGCGTCCCGGGACGATCGGATAGTACAGCGTCCCTGCGGTCTTCGCGGCCTTCATGTCGCCGGGAGCGTCGCCGATCATCAGCGTCTGTTCGCGCGGGTATTTTCCGACGCAGGTTTCGGTCAGGTGCTGCTCCTTCGAACCCTGCTCCTGTCCGCAGATCGTTTGGATAAATCCATCGATCCCGTGCTCTTCCCATTCGCGGGTCAGTGCTGAGTGCGGCGTCTGACTGACGACGATCATGTCGCAGACTGATTTCGCCTTCTGGAGCGTTTCCCGGACGAGCGGGAAGGGTGGGACGCCATAGACCATTTCGTCGATGCGCTGGTTGATGGTCTCGGACCACGCCAGCGTTTGGATCAAGCACGGGTCCTGTGTCGCGGCGACCGCTTTTTTCAGAGTGGCATTGCCGAGCTGCTTTTCGGTGGCCATCCAATTTTTTAGCCCCGAAATATCATGACCTTTAAAGCCGCGCGCTGCGGCACCCGGGTAAACCGCGAGCATTTCAAGCGTCCGGACCAATGCCGGGAAGCGATTGATGCCGCGCCATTTTGAATACAGATTCACGAACTCGTGGCACTCACGCGCCATGCGGCTGACCGCTTGGAGATTCCATTTCCAAATCGTCATGGGAATGAAACACTCGCGGTGTTTGATCTCCATGCTATCAAAAATGCAGCCGTCAGAATCGAGTCCGATGAAGAAATCTTTGGACTTGGTGAAAGGGATGGTCGATGTATTTTGTGTAGTCATTCTGGCTCCTTTATCATTCTCGCCTTTGAATTCAAGTTCATTTCATGTACAATGATGTTTTAAATTTTAATTGCGGTCGAGGAGGTTGCGAGTGGTGATCAGTGGAATTGGCAAGGATTCAAAGAATGGTATGGCTCATCCCTTTCTGAAAAAAGATCCCAAGCCCACGCGAGCGCGGCTGGTGAGTCTGCTGGATCCGTTGGGGCGGAAACGCTACAGTGAAGTCGAACGGCATTTGGCCACCGTGCAAGGCGCGACGAGCGGCTTGTTTTACTACGGCCCGACATGGGGCTGGGCGGTGCGCTATTTGATCGGAGCGAAGAACACGCTCTGTACACTCCATTTGCTTCCCGCACAATTCGAAGCGTCGGTGCAATTGGGCAAAGAGATGGAGGCGATGCTCAAGACCGCCACGCTCGATGCCGAATTGAAGCGCCGCCTCGGCCGCGCCAAAGTTCAAGGCGGAGCGAAGTGCGTCCGAACGCCCATTAAGAATGATCACGATTATGCCGGATTTAAAATCCTGATTCAATTGAAAGCAGAATCGCTGCGCCTCAAGAAGCCTGCAAAACCGGCGAAGAGCGAAGTGGCTCCTGCGGAGAAACAGGCCAAGAAAGTCGCTCCCGTGATAGCCCCGGCGAAAAAAGTAGCGGTCAAAGCGGCCAAGCCCGTCGTGGCGAAAAAAGCCACAAAGCCCGTGAAGGCCGCGGCACCGGTCAAGACTCCCGCAAAAAAAGCGGTGGCTCCCAAAAAAGGCGCTTTCAAAGCGGCTGCAAAGAGTCGATAATTCAATCTGGCGCTGGTGTACGTTGTTGTCTGTGCCAGAAAGATCGATTCGAATCGTGGCGTTGCGGGCAGTTGAATGAGTCAGGACACTCTCGGTCTTTTTGTGATGGGCACAGACACAAACGTCGGCAAGACGTTGGTGTCGTGTTCGCTTGTTCGCTGGCTGCGCACCTCCGGAGTGGACGGCGTAGGTTTTAAGCCAGTGGCCACAGGCGAGGTGCCTGGAGAATGGACGGACTCGGTCGGACTGTACGAAGCGTCGGATCGTTGTGAGCCGATTGAAAAAATCTGCCCGTTGCGGTTCAAATTGCCCGTCGCACCCACAATTGCGGCGCGGCATGAAGGGATTGAAGCGGACATGAATCTGGCACGCTGGGCTGTGTCGGAGTTGTGTTCGCGGCATAAGGCGGTAATTGTGGAAGGCGTGGGTGGACTACTCGCGCCGCTGGATGAGAATACGCTGGTCTTGGATTTCGCCGTTCAATTGGGATTTCCAATTTTACTGGTTTGCCGCGCGGCTTTGGGTACTATTAATCACACCCTGTTGTCGTTGCGTGAAATTGAACGATCTCCGCTGAAACTGGCGGGCATCGTGATGAACGTGACACATGCAGGTGACACTGAGTTGGCAGGCGAAACGCGTGCGGAAATCGAACGCATTTCGAAACGTAAAATCGATGCGACGATTCCGTATCTGGCCCGGGCAAAAGACGGCCCGGCCCCGACGCGCAACGCGATGATTTCACGCGCCATTGCTAGTTTGGACGAACAGATGGACCTTAAGTTGTTGCTGGGATTGGAAGGACGGCGCAAGAAATTGCCATCGCGCCGGAGCAGCAAGAATTAAATGCCGTATGATTGACTGACATCCGCAGTATTGGCATTGGTATGAAATTTAACTTGGGGCAGAGATTGAAGGGCGGTCCTATCGCCATTCATCCACTTGCGAGCGTCCGAACTCATCCATGAGACGAGCCATCATCTCGGACATTCACGGGAACCTGATCGCCTTGCGCGCCGCCCTAGAGGACTGCCGCAAACAGAGATTGGACGACATCGTTTGCCTCGGAGACATCTGCGGCTACGGTCCGGACCCCGTCGAGTGCATCGACATCATCAAATCGACCTGTAAGTGGACGCTGTGCGGCAATCACGACGCAGCGTTGTTCATGAGCGTGGCCGTCGGTTTCAACCGCTACGCCCGCGCTGCGATCGACTGGCAGCGCAAGATGCTCCAGCCGCATTGGTACAGCCTCGGCGGCAAACGCAACCGCTGGAATTTCCTCGCCGAACAACCAGCGGCCCGCAAGGAAGAGAAGACGCTCTACGTCCACGCGTCCCCGCGCGACCCTCTTTATGAGTACGTCGAAGAAGCGGATTTCGCTGACATCGGTTTCGGCCACTCGCAAAAAGCCACTGACATTTTCGAGCACATTGAACTCCTCAGTTTTTGCGGACACAGTCACAAGCCCGGCGTAGTGACGGACGATTTTCAGTGGATCAAACCTGCTGATCTCGACAATATGACCTACCAATTGAGTGATACTCGCAAGACGCTGGTCAACATCGGCTCCGTCGGTCAACCGCGCGACAACAACCCCGACGGCTGTTACGTGATTCTCGATACGACTGCAAAAACCATCGAGTTCCGACGAGTTCATTACGACATTAAGGCTGAACAAAAGCGCTTCATGTTGGTCCCGGAACTTGACGAAAAATTGTGGAAGCGCCTCGAAACAGGAACGTAAGTTAATAAAAAGTGGAGCCGAATAGCATTCGGCTCTTTTCAATTTCACAAGCCCGAATCCATGACCATCTACGTTGACGCCGACGCCTGCCCCGCACGGGACGAAATTCTGTTTGTCAGCAAGCGCCACGGCTTGACTCCTATTTTCATCGCGAATAAATCAATCCCCTCCATCGCTTCAAACAAAGACGCGCGGATGGAAGTGGTCGAAGGCGCGTTCGACGCGGCTGATGATTGGATCGTGATCGGCGCGAAACCCGGCGACCTCGTTATGACCGCTGATCTGTTGCTCGCTCAACGCGTCGTCAAGAACAGGGTTGAGGCGATGAATTTCTCCGGCGGACTTTTCACAGACGACCTGATCCACGACCTTGTGGCGCGGCGCGAGATTCAAAAAATGTTGCGCGAAATGAACCTCCCCGCGCATCAGCCTGTGCCATACGGAAAACAAAACCGCTCGAATCTGAAAGCGTCGTTGCATACGTGGATCGAGACGCGAAAACGCATCGCGACGGAGACGTGATTTATAATGGGTGACATTCAATGAACTGTGACATCGTAATTGTGGGCGGCGGAATTGTTGGACTTTCGACAGCGTTGGCGATCGAAAAAAACGCGCCGGGAACGCGCGTCTGTGTGCTCGAAAAAGAAGCGACGCTCGGCAGCCACCAGACCGGCAACAACAGCGGCGTGATCCATTCCGGACTTTACTACAAGCCCGGTTCCGCGAAGGCGCAGACCTGCGTGGATGGCGCGCGCCGCATGGTCGAATTCTGCAAAGAACACGGCATCGCCCACGACATCTGCGGAAAAATTGTGCTCGCGACACGTGAGTCCGAACTGCCCGCGCTCACTGAATTGTTGCGTCGCGGCATCGCCAACGGCGTTCTCGGAATCGAAGAAATCGGCCCGGATCGCATCCGCGAAATCGAGCCTCACGCGGCGGGTATCAAGGCGCTGTGGGTACCGACAACCGGGATCGTTGATTATGTCGCCGTTGCGAAAAAATATGGCGAACTGGTTGCCGCAAAAGGTGGCACCGTTTTGACCGGCGTAAAAGTGCTCTCGATCACGCGCGATTCAAACGGCGAGCAGATCGTCGCGACGAACGCCAACGAATTCCGCGCGAAGACGATCATCAATTGCGCGGGCCTTCATTCGGACCGCGTCGCGAAATTGAGCGGTGCGAAACCGGATGCGAAGATCGTTCCGTTTCGAGGCCAGTATTACCAATTGAAACCCGCCGCGCACCGCTTGGTGAAGGGCCTGATTTATCCTGTCCCCGATCCGAGGTTCCCATTTCTTGGCGTACATTTTACGCGCATGATTGCCGGCGGAGTCGAAGCCGGGCCGAACGCGGTGCTGGCCTTGAAGCGCGAAGCCTACCACGATTACGCCTTCGATTTTCGCGACGCGTTTGATTCGTTGACCTATCCCGGATTTTGGCGCATGGCGTTGAAGTATTGGCGCACAGGAATTACCGAAACGCTGCGCTCCTTTAGTAAAGCCGCATTTGTCCGCTCGCTTCAGCGCCTCGTTCCGGAGATTCAAAGCGATGACATCGAAAGTTTCGGGGCCGGTGTCCGCGCGCAGGCGTTGCTGAACGACGGAACGATGGTCGATGATTTTCGCATCGTTCGCGACGAACACGCGATTCATGTTTTGAATGCGCCCTCGCCCGCTGCCACTGCATCGCTGGCGATCGGTGAGCGCGTGGCGGCGTTGCTGAAATAAAACGAATCTATTTTGCTCGCAAGTTTTAAGCGGGTGAAACGTAGTCACCATGTAGGACGGGCTTATAGCCTGTTCACTCCGCGCATTTTTTTCAATCCGTCCGCCCATCTAATTTCCTTGCGGCGGTTTGAAAAGAAAGTTATGATTTGCGGATTGATTCTCATATGAAGAACTTGAAACGGGGGAAGCACGACATGAAGGTGTCACAGTGGCACGCGCTGAGTGCGCGGATGGTGTTGGTGGGATTGTGTGCCGTGGCTGCGGGAGCGATCTGCGCAGAGACCGATAAAGTGACTCTGGTCACCAAAGAGGTCAAACAGGGCCGCATCACCAAGGACGACAAGGACGGATTGGAAATCGAATTGGCCGACGGACGCGGCGGACGCGGCGCGTTGATTCCGATCACGTCAGCGGCGATTTCAGACGTCGATTGGGACGTCTCGGCAGAAGGATTCCACGATGCCGTCATGTCGTTTC
>Ga0194061_1000890_pt1 | contig 18154 bp, 19 predicted proteins | sample SepL2221m_MetaG_FD_163423 | JGI IMG/M metagenome (GOLD analysis project Ga0194061, IMG submission 163423) | Anoxic zone freshwater microbial communities from boreal shield lake in IISD Experimental Lakes Area, Ontario, Canada - Sep2016-L224-21m | ecosystem: Environmental > Aquatic > Freshwater >... | reverse complement strand
CTGTTACTGATAACGGGGACGGCGCTCTGTTTGTGTCGCCTCCCAGCTATCGAGTTGATATTGAGCGTGAAATTGATCTTATAGAAGAGATAGCACGATTGAACGGCTACGACAGGATACCCGCAACCATGCCTATCGCACGGGTGGAATCTGATCGGCCGCCCCTTGGGCAGCAGCTTGCTAAGCGGGCACGCGAGATTCTGGTTAATTTGGGAATGAACGAAGTTATCAACTTCAGCTTTGACGCTCCAGAAGCTGCCTCCCGTATTATGCTTGCAGAAGGAGATCCCCGGTGCATAGCGATAAAGCTTGCTAATCCGTTGGTAGATGAACATTCAGTTATGCGGACTACGTTACTTCCTGGTATTCTTTCTACAGTGGCCCGCAACATGAATTTTCGCTCCCTTGATCTGAAACTTTTTGAAATGCGTCGGGTGTATCGGCCTGTTGCAGGCGAATCCATGCCGCATGAGCCGATATTCATTGTAGGAGCACTTACCGGCCTGCGAGATGGAGACGGATGGAGCCGCCCGAGTGAGGCGGTAGATTTCTATGATGCAAAAGGTGTTGTTGAGTCATTACTTGATCAGTTGGGTATTAACGGGGCTGCCTTTGCTCTAGGTACGGAACCGTATTACCATCCTGGTAAATCGTCAAATATACTGGTGGGCAGGGAAGTTATCGGTTCAGTCGGCGAAATTCATCCAACGGTGCTGGAAAATTTTGATATTGAAAAACCGGTCTACAGCTTTGAACTAGACTTTGATAAACTAGTTCAGTACAGCCGTTCAAAGCTGACAGTGACAGCGCCTTCCCGCTTCCCTGACAGTACGCGGGATATGGCCATTCTCGCACCCGATGAACTGAGCGTGGATATAATTGTAAATGCAGTTCGGTCATCGAAAATCGCAGAGATCGAGCAGATCCAGATATTTGATGTCTATCGCGGAAAAGGGATTGAATCCGGGTATAAGAGCGTCGCCATTCGAATTCGTTACCGTTCGTTCGAGAGGACATTGACCGACGAGGAAGTAAACCAACTGCACGGAAAAATTGTCGATCGACTTGTTTCAACATTACAGGTGAAATTGCGATAAATACCTGTTGCGTATCTAAAAAGCCTATGTTATAAAACCCATCCTTATTCCAGTGTTTTAATATGTTAAATAGAGGTAGTTATGACTAAAGCCGACATAGTGGAACGAATTCATCAGAAGATCGGTTTTTCAAAGAAGGAATCAGCCGAGATGGTTGAGACGGTCTTTGGGATACTCAAAAATACGTTAGAAGCTGGCGAAAAGATAAAAATTGCCGGCTTTGGTAACTTTGTCGTAAAGCAAAAAGCCGATCGCAGAGGGCGCAACCCACAGACCGGCGAAACCATCACGATAAACGCACGTCGTATTCTGACATTCAAACCCAGTCAGGTACTCAAGAGCTCTATTAACAACACCAAGTCAAGTTAGTTGCTATGTCGTGGCAACAGATGACGATTTCATTGCCCGACAAGTTGTACTATAAGATTGGTGAAGTTGCTGAAGTTGTGGGTGTAAAGACTTCTGTGCTTCGGTTCTGGGAGTCAGAGTTCTCTTTTTTAAAGCCTGAGAAAAGCACATCAGGTCAGCGACTTTATACAAAGAATGAGGTTGACCTTGTACTGCTTGTCAAACGCATGCTATATGACGACAAGTACACGTTAGAGGGTGTGAAAAAAAGGATAAATTCCAAGGGCAGATTTATTAATACAGACGATTTAGAGCATGCCATCATTAACCAAGATAGAGAAAAGGGAGTTCTAAAGGAAATCCGACAAGAACTTATTGAGCTACGAGCTTTGTTGTAGGAATGCGAGTATCGGCGCGTAGCGCAGCCTGGTAGCGCACTAGACTGGGGGTCTAGTGGTCGCTGGTTCGAATCCAGTCGCGCCGACCATAAATAAAGGGTTTACGGGGATTCCGTAAGCCCTTTTATTTTTTCTGCCTCTTACGGCCTCCAACATTTACAGCCCCTCTTTTTCACCAGTTTTTGATGATCAATTCCTGCCTGTTTTCACCCCTGCCGTTACCCCCAACCGTGTACTTGATCGATACCGGCAGTGTCGTCACTTTTTCATATTCCAGAATGCGCGGGTTATTACCATCACCAGGCACTTCACTCACGCCGATCTCAGCTCTAGCAATAGTCATACGTCTGGTATTTTATATACGTGCTACTACGGAAAATTATTAACGGCGGATTTTTTTGAGTAGTAACTGGTCAAACTGTAATGGTAGCAGGGAGCGAAATCAGGCTTATCAGATCGGGATAACTTGCTAGTAGAAAGGGAACGACAGGGTAGAGGGGTATATCAGCTGGAGGGGAATCGAAATAATTTTCTGCGGGTAAACAGTAACTCCACAAGTTTGACAGTTCCAGGGGTACTCTCTCAAATAGTCATCTGTTCATGTTTTATGGAAATTTTTCCAAAACATTAACCTCCCCGCAATATGTATGTAACGTGTCAATGTTACGATGTCTCCCAAATCATTAAAGGGGGACTGTATGAACGTCACGTCGAAAAGTTTCGGACAAGTGAAAAAACTGCGTCAAGTGGTATCGGCCGTAACTCTGGCCGCAGGTTTCATGCGCAGCATCTCCATCAAGAAGTACTCCCCTGCATTTCGCCGACGCGAATTTGCTCTCCTTGAAAAGAATCCTGACTTCCATCACACCCGCTGCAGCATCTATAAGGAAAAAGGCGCCGGTAACGTTCCTACCATTGTTCTGGGCGGCTTCGTTCCTGATGCAACTGAAACGGTTGAGTTCCAACGCACACTGCTGCGCCGACATGGCTCCATATACTTTTTGAATTATTCTCGGCATGGGTTCAACCAGGAGATGTTTACAGCCCAACTTTCCGACCTGATCGAAAGCCTGGCGAGCAAAGGACAGAAGCCATTGATTATGGGGGTCAGCTTCGGCTGCGGGCTGTTGTCGCACTTCCTTGCCTCTGCCAGTGAACGCCTGCTCGAAAGCATACGTGGCCTGATCCTGATAAGCCCGGTACTCACGACCGACGACCTGATCAGACCTTCCGACCGAAAACGCGACGGAGTACGGATACTTGAGAGCAATCTCAAGAAGATCGTTGCGGCCGATCCGGAAAACGAAACCGATATATCAAAACATGTCGAGCGCTCACGCCGCTGCTTCCAGGCACTCTTTAATGCCGGCGCAGAGAATCGCATTCTCAGTGTCCGTCACCTCTCGATCAGAAAGAAAATCAACGACGTCATAGAGCACACCACAGCCCGCGGCGGATACGAACGGGTGACGGCGCTCCGAGATTTCAACTTTCCGCACCTCTCTCGCACCCTCTTTCCCGGACCGGTGCAAGTCCTGCTGGCAGAAAACGAATACGACATACTGGTGCAGTCGTCACCGACCATGAAGCTCTTCAGCGATTCGGCACTCTACACCAGGATATTTCCCTCCTGCGTGGTGAAGACCGTGCGATCGGGAATCCCTGGCGACGGCGTTGCCCACGCCTCTCTGATCTTCCACCATGATGCATACAACACGCTGCTGGAAATCTGGTATGAAAAGACCCTCTATCCGCGTCTGAGTATGGCGGCATAAATGGGCGTTCTGACCGGCATCCAGCAGAACGCGATGTTTCAAAAATGGCTTCGGGGAGTCGCAGTCCGGCGGGCTGCGCGTTTCAACCGGCAGAGCCCGCTGGAAGCGCAGCGGCGAATATTTCATGAGCTGATTACAACCGCATCGTCGAGCCGCTTCGGCAGGGATTATGGCTTTGCTCGGCTGATAAATATCTCCTTTGAAAACGCCTATCATTACTACTGTACACAGGTTCCCATCCGCTCATATCAGCAGTTCATGACGGATTACTTTTATCATGACCATGACCCATCAACAGCAGGATTAACTGCACCGCAGCTTGATAACTGCGCCTGGCCCGGTTCCATCAAAATGTATTGCGAGACATCGGGAACTACGGCACCCAGCAAATTCATCCCCTTTTCCGAACAGATGTTCGCAGAGAACCGCAGGGCAGCGCTCGACATGATGGCCTGCTACCTGGCTGCGAACCCCGCATCAAGAATTCTTGACGGCAAGATTCTCTACATGTCCGGCTCTACCAGTCTGACCGAAGTGAAACGCGGCATCTGGTCCGGTGACATGAGTGCACTTACGCTCAGATTCCGCCCCTGGTACCTGTCACCGTTTGTCGAACCGAACACCGAAATATCCGCTCTTCCCTGGGAAGAGAAGCTGCAGGCCATGGCGGAATTGCTGCTTCGCGACAAGCGCATTCGCGTCATCTCCGGGGTACCTCCGTGGATAATCCTGCTTCTCAAGCGGTGCTCTGAGATCGGCGGGAAATCGTTGAGTGAGTTGTTGCCTGGCCTTGAGCTGATAATCCACGGCGGAACCAGTCTGGCACCCTACCGGAGTGAGTTCGAACAGATCTTCGACGGAAAGCCCCCGCGCCTGCTGGAGTTGCTCCCGTCATCGGAGGCGTTCATGGCTTTCCAGCAGCCCGGTGAAGCCAGGATGCGCCTGACTCCGTACTACGGTGTGTTTTTTGAATTCGTCCGGTTTGAAGATCTTGATTCACACGGCAAGCCCGCGCCATTCTGCAGAACAGTGTCACTGGAAGAAGTTGAGACCGGACAGCGATATGCGGTCATTCTCAACACCTGCTCAGGGCTGTGGCGGTATCACATCGGTGATACAATCCGGTTTGTTTCTACATCACCCTACCACATCGAGTTCACCGGCAGGGACCGGTTTCTCGATAAGCTTGAGGAGAAGGTCACTCAGGGGGAAGTTGAACAGGCAATCGAACAGCTTAATACGACCGGTTGCGGGAATGTTCGCGAGTTCATGGTCGGAGCAGACATTCAGGCCCGTCGGCATCAGTGGGTTCTGGCGGCAGAGGATGTCATCAACGTCAAGGAGGCAGCCAGGATTCTGGATGAAACCCTGCGAACGCTGAATGCTGATTATGCAACATTTCGGAACCAGGGTCGCATCAACGAACCTAATGTTACGCTTGTACCGGAAGACGGGATATATCGGTGGTCACAACTTGAGCGGGGCAAGCTCGGCGGGCAGACTAAAATACCGCATATCGATCCGACTCCAGATTCATCGATGATTGCAAGTCTGCGAAATTTTCACATGCAATAAACTACGAGCTGGAAAAACCTCCCCAATCACTAATCCGTAACATACCTTTTACTCAATTATTACCAAACAGCAACATAGCTGTAACACTGGTGTGATACCGTGCAAAAAATCGGAAGAGCGATAGGGAGATTTTTATATGGAACATATTCGCGCTGAAAAGCTGACTCTTGGCTATGGCCGAAAGGATGTTGTCAGGAACGTTGATCTCAATATTCGCAAGGGTGAATTTCTTAGCATAATCGGCCCGTCAGGAGTTGGAAAATCAACTCTACTGATGGGTATTAACGCCACCACCTCTATTCTAGGTGGGAAGCTTACGGTGCTTGGAAATGATGTCGGTTCTATCCGCTCTGCAGATATGAAAGTGCTACGGTCAAAAATAGGCGTAATTTTTCAGAGTTTCAATCTCGTGTCGCGCCTGTCGGTTCTGGATAATATTGCCAGTGGTATGCTGCATCGCAAACCACTATTTGCTGCTCTTTTCAAACATTACACGGCGAATCAGTACGAAGAGATTTATGAATACATGAAGGTGGTCGGTATTGAAGAAGAGGCTCTTAGCCGTTGCGACCGTTTATCCGGTGGCCAGAAACAACGTGTCGCCATTGCCCGTGCGATAGCCCAGCATCCGGAAATAATTCTGGCTGATGAGCCGATATCATCACTTGACCCGGTCAGCGCCCGTACTGTTTTGGAAACGTTGCGCAATGCAAACGAAAAATACGGCATCACCGTTGTTGCCAATCTTCATCAATTGGATTATGCCCGCGAGTTCTGCAGCAGAGTAATCGGCATTAACAATGGGTGCATAGTTTACGACGGTTCTCCGGAGCAACTCTGTCAGGCCACTATAGACCAGATTTACTGTTGCCCGCCGCGCCAGGACCGACAGGAAAACAAGGTACTACATTTTCCATTTTCACCCGCTGCCGCAGCAACAGCCTGAACAGTCAATATATTCAATTTTATAGACGCTATTAACTATCCTGAAAGGAAACGAATGCAATGAAACCTTCACTTAAAGCAGCATTAACCCTTCTTCTGGCAGCCTGTCTGCCGATCACCGCCCTGGCCGCAAACCCTGCCGACTGGCCGAAAAAACTGACTGTAGGTCTGATCCCGACCGAGTCTTCGTCACACATCACCGACCGCTTTGACAATCTGCACACGTACCTTGAAAAGAAACTGGGCCTTCCGGTCGAACTGAAGACTGCTACTGACTACGCCGGAATCATTACCGCAATGCAGTTCAAGCATATCGATTTGGCATACTTCGGGCCTAAATCGTATGTTGAAGCTGCTCAACGCGCCAACGCTGAATGTTTTGTCATTGAAGTTGATGAGGCTGGGAGCAAAGGCTACCACGGCGTCATCATCGCAAAAAAAGGCACTCCAATTACCTCTCTCCAGGCTGCCAAAGGTAAAGTATTTGCCTTTACCGATCCCAACTCTACCAGTGGTACGCTGGTGCCGACGGTCTACTTCGTCAAGGATATGAAGATTGATCCGGAGAAGTACTTCTCGAAAGTTATTTATTCGGGTAGCCATGAAGCTTCAATGCTTTCGGTCAAAAACGGCAAGATAGATGTCGCCGCCACCAACGATCTGGACATGAAGCGGGGAGAGGGTAAATCGTGGGAGAAGGACAAGGACTTCAGTATCCTGTGGACTTCCAAGTTGATTCCCGGATCGCCGATGGCCTATCGCAAAGACCTGCCTGATTCGCTTAAAAAAGCGCTTAAAGAAGCGTTCATTTCCTATAACGACGTCGAAGGCCTGAAAAAATTGAAACTGAAGGGCTACGCCACAGTAACGGATGAAGTATACGACCCGATCCGTGATCAGATCGAGGTAAAAAAACAGCTGGGAAAAAAGTAATTCAGAGTCGTGACCGGCGCCAAAGTGGTTCGGTCACGACTGCTCCCTCTAACTGGGACGACATACTGCTTCTGGAAATACTGGCCAATGAATCTTGACGAAATAAAGCGGCAGACCAATCCGTTTCATCCCTACAACATCATGATGCTGTGCTTTTCACTGATCGTGATCGGCTGGTGCTGGCATTCCACTGAGATGGGCATTGGCAAGCTACTGGATGGCTGGAGCAACATGCTGAGCTATATCAGCGGAAACCCCTCCATCAAGGACAGCGGATTTTTCCCTCCTGATTTCACCGGTAGCAGGATGGTAAAGTATTTTCTGTCGATGCTCGAAACGGTGCAGATGGCTCTGCTGGCGCTGATCATTTCAGTGCTGATTGCTTTTCCACTTTCGTTTCTTGCTTCCCGCAATACCCTGGCGATCATCATACCCGGAAACCAGGGGATGTCGCTGTTGTTGAAGAAGGGGCTGTACGCTGCCGTCAGATTGTTTGCCAACTTCTCCCGCTCCATCAATGAAATTATCTGGGCGCTGTTGTTTGTCTCTGCAGTCGGTCTCGGGCCGATGCCCGGTATCCTGGCGCTGGGAGTCCACACCTCCGGTGTATTGATCAAACTTTTTTCGGAGGGTATTGAGGCCATCCAACAGGAACCGATCGATGCTCTGACCGCTACCGGAGCCGGTTTTTTGAAGGTTATCCGCTACGCGGTATTTCCACAGATCACGCCATTTTTTGTGTCGATGACCCTCTACCGACTGGAATCTGATGTCCGTTCTGCCACTATCCTCGGTTTTACTGGAGCAGGCGGAATTGGGGTCTATTTGTTCGATAAGCTCAGGAGTTATGAGAACAGGGATGTCACCACTATTTTGATTATCATTGTCATTACCGTGGCCCTCATCGACAGGATCAGTGCGTTATTCAGGACACGTTACACCTGAAAACCCTTTGGAAGCCAGGCTAACGGAAGTAAGTGGAGGCTGAATACATGGAAGTAAAAGGGATCATCTTCGACTGGGCAGGCACGGTGGTGGATTACGGCTGCATGGCTCCTACCAAAGTTTTTATAGAAGTATTTAAAGACAAGGGCATAAGCATTACGATGGAAGAGGCCCGTGCCCCAATGGGGCAAGCCAAGAAAGACCATCTTAGAGCACTGATGGAGCTTGAGTCTGTGAGGGCACAGTGGCAGAGCGCACACAAGAACTTCCCCAGCGAAGATGACCTGAATGAATTATATGAACAGCTGGAGCCGAAACTGGCGGCTATCGTCGAGCAGTTCTCGGAAGTAATTCCCGGAGTTGTTGAGTTTTGTGAGGAGATGAAGGCACAGGGCCTCCAGTTGGGCAGTACAACCGGATATGTGATGAGCATGATGGAAAAAATTATCCCTCTTGCCAAGGCTCAGGGTTTTTGCCCTGATGCAATAGTTACTTCCTCCGATAAAGTGGGCGGCCGTCCTTATCCGTGGATGATGTATGAAAATGCGGAGCGTTTGGGTCTTTTTCCGCCATCGAGTGTGGTGAAAATCGGTGATACGGTTGCCGATATCAAGGAGGGGTTGAACGCAGGAGCCTGGACCATCGGTCTCACCACCTGTGGCAACGAAGTGGGCTTGAGTATGGACGAAGTGCGTATGATCCCCCCTGATGATTTGAAGGAAAAAATTCGGATAGCAACCCAAAAGCTTGAATCTGCCGGAGCGCATTATGTGGTGGAAAGCGTGGCAGAATGCCGATCAGTTATTGCCGACATAAACAGACGGATTCTCAATGGGGAAAAACCGTGAGCAGTAATGAACAGGATAAACTGTTGTTTACACCGGGGCCTCTTACCACCAGCCGCAGCGTAAAAGAAGCAATGCTTCACGATGTTGGTTCGCGCGACAGTGTCTTTATTGAAAAGGTCAGAAGCGTACGCACTGATTTACTCCGTCTTGCAGGTGTTTCACAGGAGTCAGGGTATGAATCCATCCTGCTGCAGGGAGCTGGCACCTACGGACTGGAGGCTGTAGTTTCGTGCGCCATTCCAAAGACCGGTCATCTGCTCCTGGTTATTAACGGAGCCTATGGTCATCGATTGAAGAAAATAGCAGACATTCATCAGATTAGAACAACCGGGCTTGTGTATCAGGAAAATGAGACGCCACAAGCTGAGGACGTGAAATCCGTACTGGATAAGGATGGCAGCATAACTCATGTATCCATCGTGCATTGCGAAACCACCACTGGTATGTTTAACGACATCGAAGCTGTCGGCCGCGTCGTAGCTGGCTTTCAGAAAGAATACATCGTCGATGCCATGAGCAGTTTTGGAGCAGTGCCGATCGATTTTGCAGCATGCCACATCGACTATCTTGTCTCCTCTTCCAACAAATGTATCGAAGGGGTGCCTGGTTTCTCGTTCATCATCGCCAGAAGAAGCTGTCTGCTTAAAACAAAAGGGCAATCGCGGACTCTCAGCCTGGATATTTTTGACCAATGGGAAGGTCTGGAGCAGAACGGACAGTTCCGTTTTACGCCGCCCACCCACACCATCTCAGCCTTTCATCAGGCTGTGGCCGAATTGCTGGAAGAGGGTGGGGTAACAGGACGCGCAAGGCGCTACAAGGAAAATTATGCTCTACTTGTCCAGGGCATGCGCACGCTTGGCTTCAGGGAATATCTTGAAGCGCCCAAACAGGGCTATATCATCAGTTCATTTTTGTATCCCGCAGACCCGAAGTTTGATTTCGACGATTTTTACAACAGATTAAATGGTCAAGGATTTGTGATTTATCCCGGCAAATTGAGCCATGCCGATTGCTTCAGGATTGGAAATATCGGGAAAATTTATCCGCAAGATATAGGCAATTTACTGAAGGCGATCGAGTCAGTCATTGAAAAAATGAATATAACCCTGTAGCCGTTCTGGCACGAAATGGAAAGCACCAATGGATATAAAGCTGCGTGAAGCACACGAAGAAGATCTGCCGGCACTGCTTGCCCTCTATGGTCAGCTGGGACAGGATGACGGGAGCGTCCTTTCACTTGAGGAGGCGCAGCTAATTTTTGCCCGCTTCAGAAGCTACCCGTACTACCGTCTGCATGTTGCTGAATTGGACGAAATATTGGTAGGCACCTTTGCTCTGCTGATTATGGACAACCTCGGACATCTGGGCACACCGACCGCTATTCTTGAAGACGTGGTCGTCGATGAAACTCTACGCGGCAAGGGAATCGGCAAGCGGATGATGGAATATGCCAACGATCTCTGTCGACATGCCGGGTGCTACAAAATGACTTTTTCCAGCAATATGAACCGTGAAACCGCCCACCGCTTCTATGAGTCGCTAGGTTTCAGGCGTCACGGTTACAGCTTCTATATTGACTATGAATAAAGCCTTCAGGAGGATTCATGCCGTTTGACGATCCAACCGCCGCCATTATCGTCATGAATGACCGAGAGGTCGATGAACTGCTGGCGCTGCTGGTTTCCGTGGAGATGGAGATAATCCGCCCACCCCGTGCCGGCCTGGTGATGATGACGGTCACCGACAGTCTGGCGACCGATTTTCATCTGGGAGAGGTTTTAACAACCGAAGCAGAGGTCCTGCTCGGCGGAGAACGCGGATACGGCATGATCGTCGGTGAGGAGCCGCGCAAGGCACTGGCACGTGCCGCTGCTGATGCCTTACTGCGTGGTGGCCGGCCGGTCATGCTTTGCAGGCAGGTGCGCGACTTCCTGGAGCTGGCCAGCCTGCGGCAGCGGGAGTATCTTGCATCCGAGGCAGCTCTGGTTGCATCTACCAGGGTAAATTTCGATCTGATGGCTGGAGCCTGATATGACAACTGCTGCCATTCACCGCGACCATGCGATGTTCAGGATTATTCTGCAGGCAACCAGCCATCCCGGAAAAAGCTTTGCGGTACCAGTTTCAATTGAAAATATCAGTAGACATGCTGTGTTGGTAAACATGCTGGGTTGCCTGATGGATAATGAGGTGACATTTGCAATTATTGGCGATGTTGACAATACCCTGGCCGAAGCTATCGCATTTCGTACTTGTAGTTCAGTGGTTGATATCAGCGAAGCGGATTTTGTAATTGTAAGCCGAGGCACAACTGACGGCCTGCTGGAGCTGATCAAGCGCGGCACACTTGAATATCCTGACATGGGAGCCACGCTGGTCTATCTGATTGACGACATCGCTGATCAAGGAGGCACAGCAGCACTGTCCGGTCCTGGAATTAACGGCACTGTCCAACCGGTTTTTAGCGGCCTGGCTGAAACCGAACTTACCGGTCTCTGCGAAATTAACACTGAATATCCGCTGGGTGTGGATGCCCTGTTTCTTGATAATCATGGCAGGATAGCAAGTATCCCTCGCTCAACTCGGATAGGGGCGCATTGATATGGGGTACGTTGCCGTCAAAGGTGGAATTGAAGCGATTGAAAACGCCTGCCGGCTGTTTGCCTGGGAGCGCTCGAAAGGAACATCGGAGCCGCTCACGACAAATCAGATTCGTGATCAGCTCTATCTGGCCGTAGACCGGGTGATGGGGGAAGGTTCCCTCTATGCTCCCGATCTGGCGGCATTGGCACTCAAGCAGGCTGCCGGAGACTCATCCGAGGCTTCATTCATGCTACGGGCCTACCGCGCCACACAGCCACGATTAGCCTATTCCCTCCCGGCCACTACGGAAGAAATGCGTATAGTGCGACGTATATCGTCTGCTTTCAAGGACATTCCCGGCGGGCAGATGCTGGGCGCTACCAGTGATTACACCCTGCGGTTACTGGATTTCGAATTACTGAACGATGATGCTGCGCGACGAGAGGCCTTCCGCAAGAAGATATTCAGCAGTCTTCCCTCGGATGTAGAAATCCCTGAGACCTTTCCCAAAGTTATCGATATTCTGCGGCGCGAAGGGCTGCTGGCAGACTCTCTCCCTGTTGGCGCTGCTGCTGAGCCATTCGACATTACCCGCCAATCGCTGGCGTTTCCTGCCCCGCGTAGCGCGGTGCTGCAGTCCTTGGCCCGCGGTGAGACCGGTGGCTTGCTGACCTTGGCCTATTCCAGCATGCGCGGCTACGGCAACATACATCCCACTCTCGGAGAACTGCGGGTTGGCTACGTACCATTGCGGGTGGCTCATCCGGTAACAGGTAAGCCGTACACTGTTGGAGAGGTCAAAGTTACCGAAGCAGAGGTTCTGGCGAGATTTGAAGGAACCGACGGTATGCCCCGTTTCAGTCTTGGTTACGGTCTTTGTTTCGGTCAGAACGAACTTAAAGCCATCTCCATGGCGGTTCTTGATCGTACCACCAGAACCGACAGGCCGACCTGTCCGGCCGAGGATCAGGAGTACGTGCTGTATCACACCGACGGCATCGAGGCGATGGGATTCTGCAATCACTGGAAGCTTCCCCACTACGTTGATTTTCTGTCTGATCTGGACCGCCTGCGCAAAGCCCAGGAGATAGCCCGCATGGAGGATTGCCATGTTGCTGAATGAGTGGCTTGACCAGGAGACGCAGCAGGCCGGAGGCTATCCTTACGGATTCATGGACGACGGAGCAAAAAAGGATATCCGACGCTGTCTTCTCAAAGCGGTGGCGATTCCGGGCTATCAGGTGCCCTACGGGTCCCGCGAGATGCCGATTGCGCGCGGTTGGGGTACCGGAGGCATACAGATAACGCTTTCCCTGATTACGCCGGACGACATCCTTAAAGTTATCGACCAGGGATGCGACGGCAGCGTCAACGCTGTCAATATCAAGAAATTTATTCAGGAGGTTGCCGGTGTAGAGATCACTAATGATACCCCTGCAGCGACAGTGATCCAGACCCGTCACCGTATTCCTGAGGAGCCGATGAGCGCAGCACAAATTCTGGTGTTACAGGTTCCCTATCCTGAAGCGCTACGCGAAGTTGAGGCATCGGAGGCAGAAACCAGGCGCATGCACGCCGAGGCAGATTACAGCCGGATGTGGCTTCACTTGTACGAAGACATCGTAAATTATGGTGAGATTACGATCAGCTATCGCTATCCAGTGACAGTAAATGGACGCTACATCATGGACCCCAGTCCTATTCCACGCTGGGACGTTCCAAAGTTGCACATGGCGGATACGCTTTTTCTATTCGGCGCCGGACGAGAAAAGCGGATATATGCGATACCCCCGTATACCCGAGTCGAACCGCTCGAATTCGAGGATCATACGTTCCGTGTTGAGGATTTCAGCGGCAAGTCATGCGCCCGTTGCGGTGCTGCTGACACTTTTCTGGATGAGGTCATCGATAATGCTGGCGGGGGACGGAGCTATTTCTGCTCAGATTCCGGCTACTGCGACAAGAGGGCGGCGCAATGGAACCACTGATCCGGATACGGGGGTTGTCGAAACGCTTCGGAAACGGCTGTGATGGCTGTATTACCGCAACTGGCCCGGAGTACGAAACAAACCGCTGCCGCCACTGCGGTTCCGTTATCGCCTGCAATGATGTTTCCTTCGATCTCTACAAAAACGAAGCTTTGGGCATCGTCGGTGAGAGCGGCTCCGGCAAAAGTACCCTGGTACGGCTGCTCCACTTTGAATGGGATGCTACCGGTGGAAGCGTGGAACTGCACGCTGATGCGACGCAACACCTGCAGCAGGAATTGTTCGATGGTGTCAGTGTGTACAGTCGCAACCTGCTTGGATTGAGTCCGTTCCAGAAGCGCCAGGTGCGCAATGCCTTAATGGGCATCGTCTACCAGAACCCATTTCTGGGACTACGTATGGGAGTCAGTTCCGGCGGGAATATCGCCGAGCGGCTGCTGGGCGCTGGTTGGCGCAATATAGGAAAAATGCGTGAGCGCTCTGCAGAGCTTCTGGAAAAGACAGAAATTCCGGTTGATCGCATGGACGAACCTCCAAAAAATTTCAGTGGTGGCATGCAGCAGCGGGTCCAGATTGCCAAGGCGCTCTCAAATAACCCCCTGATCCTCTTTCTGGATGAAGTTACCACCGGACTTGATCTTTCAGTACAGGCGCGGGTGCTGGATCTGATTCGAACACTCCAAAGCGAATTCAAACTCTCTTTGCTGGTTGTTTCCCATGATCTGGGAGTCATAAATCTGCTATGCCAACGCACCATGGTTATGAAATACGGCCGGGTCGTAGAGGCCGGTCTGACCGACCAGATCCTGCAAGATCCGCAGCACAGATACACCCAGTTGCTGGTTGCTTCACAACTATAAAAGGAGTCTGCAGTGTTGACGGTTGAAAATCTTTCCAAAGATTTTACACTCCATATGCTCGGCGGGACAATTATCGCTGCCTGCAGGGATATCTCCTTCCGAGTGCCGAAAGGTAATTTTCTGGGGCTTTCCGGTCCCAGCGGCGTCGGCAAGAGTACCATACTCAAATGCATTTACCGCACCTATCTCCCCGGTAGCGGTTCGGTCTGGTACGATTCTGAAGAATACGGGAGGGTTGACCTGGCCACCCTTGCTGACCGGGCGGTCATCGACATCCGTACCCGCGAGATGGGCTATGTCTCACAATTTCTCAAAGTGATTCCCCGCGTATCGGCATTGGATGTGGTTATGGAACCGATCCTGGCCAGAAACGGCGTATCACGTGACGAAGCACGGCAGCGGGCCGTCGGATTGCTGGAGCGGCTCCGTATCCCAAAGCACCTCTTTAACGCATATCCGGCAACTTTCAGCGGTGGTGAACAACAGCGGATTAACATTGCTCATGCGGTCAGTTGGAAACCGCAACTGCTGCTGCTGGACGAGCCTACCGCCTCGCTAGATTCTGCCTCTGTCGGCCTGGTGCTGGATATTCTCAGGGAGCTCCGCAACGAAGGAACTACCATGGTCGGTATTTTCCACGATCAGGACTTGATGGCGGAAGTTACCGATGAAATTTATACCATATCCTGAATAAACGGAGAGTGAGTAATGCCGCGTAGTTTTGTGCTGACCAACGCCCGGTTAGTAACACCGGAGGGAATTCTGGATGATACCACGCTGAGAGTCGAACATGGCAGGATCGCAGCAATAGGCCAGGATGTTCCTGCAGGGATGCACGAGGTGAACGTGCGAGGCAATTACCTGTTCCCCGGCTTCATCGACATGCATTCCGACGCCATAGAAAAAGGGATCGAACCCCGTCCCAACACCTTTTTCCCGGTTGATATCGCGGTTTTTGAACTCGATAAGAAAATCGCCTCCTGCGGCATCACCACCATGTTCCATTCCCTTTCTTTCGCCGAGATGGAAGTCGGTTTACGCTCGAATAGCACTGCTGCAGGCATTATCCGCCAGATAAACGGGTTTACCCCACGGCTGAAGGTGAATACAAAGATTCATGCCCGCTTTGAAATCACCGACCTGGGTGCCGTTCCCCATCTGGAAAGCCTGATCAGTGAAGATCTGATCCATCTTTTCTCATTCATGGACCATTCTCCTGGCCAGGGGCAGTTTCGGGACATCACCTCTTTCAAAAACTACTACGGGCCGGTGTACGGCAAGAGCGACGCCGAGATGGACGGTATCATCAACCGCAAACAGCAAGCCAGGGAAAGCGGCGCGCCTGATGCTATTGAACAACTGGTTGCGCTCTGCAGGGAACACTCGATTGCCATCGCTTCGCACGATGATGATTCCAAAGAAAAAATTGAATGGTTGCATGGAATGGGCATTGCCATGACCGAGTTCCCGGTCAATATTGAAGCGGTGCGGGCTGCACGTGAACTGGGCATCAGTGTCTGTCTCGGCTCACCCAACGTGGTGCGGGGCGAATCCCAGGCCCGTAATTTGAACGCTCGCGAAGCAATCAGTTGGGGTTTCGGTGATATCCTCTGTTCGGATTATGCACCCATGACATTGCTACACGCGGTACTGGCACTGGAGCGACTGAACATTTTGCCGTTGCATGAAGCGGTCAACATGGTCAGTCTCAATCCAGCCCGGGCAGTTGGGATCGCTGAAAAATGCGGTTCGCTGGAGGTTGGTAAGAATGCCGACATACTGATTGTCGATCACTCGGAAGGATTTCCCCGGATTCTTTCGACATTTGTTGGGGGCAAGGAGGTTTACTCCACATGCTGAGCATCGGCAGTAATATAAACGAAGTGAGGGTTGACGGGAGCCTGAATAAATTGCGCAGCGACCTGTCGTCCTTTCTTGGTTTCGGTCTGACCGCTGCCGAAATTACGGTTCATGGCATGGACGCCATCAGAAACGGCAGGCTTGACCCTCGGAGAACCGCCGAGGTCAGCGCGATCCTCGATGACTTCCCGTTCTGTTACAGCGTTCACTGCCCAAATCCGCTTAACCTGATGGATAAAGTAAATGGTGCCCTGCACCGTGACGTTTTGATGGCCTCTCTCGAATTTTCAGCAGCCATCAGGGCTGAGGTGCTGGTATATCACCCCGGTAGATTTCTTGTAGAGGAGGAGTTCTCAATTCGTGGCCCCCTCCGGCTGGAGCACGATGAACAACTTAGACTTCTGGAGCATGAAGCCGCCATTTTGCAGGAAGCAGCCGAGCTTTACCCTGATATTACTGTTGCAATGGAGAATGCCCGCCCGTATCTGCATCATTCACCCTACTGTTATGCAGAACTCCCAGCCGAACTGAAAAAACAGGTTGAACGGGTCGGGCGAAGCAATGTCGGCGTCACACTCGATTTCGGCCATCTGCAGATGTCATCACAGTTCTACGGACTTGACCCACTGGAGGAAGTGCGCGCCATAGCCCCTTTGGTCGTCCACTGTCATGTGCACGATAATTTTGGCAATCCAGCCTACCATACTGAAAAAATCCAGACTCACCAGATACCGTTCGGCAAGGGCGATTCTCACATGCCCATAGGTTGGGGAGCAATCAAGATTCGCGAGATACTTTCTGAATTTATCGACACGTATGACGGTATGCTGATCTGTGAACTGCGCGGCAGATATTTTGAACATACGCGTGAATCTGCTACCGTGCTGACCTCAATTCTCCATGGTTTGGGTATGCAGGCGCATATTGCAGAACTGACTGTTTCATAAACACATATACTGTCAGGGTTCATCGAATACCGGATAAATGTTTCAGTTGTGTTAAATATTCTCGCAGGTATTGCATTGTCAACGAAGAGGCTTATACTCCCACACTAATTACCCATTTATGAGGGGAGGTTACCATGATTCTGTATGTGGTGCGGCACGCCGAGGCGGTAGAGAGAAGGTACCCGGTAAAAACAGGACGACCTCATTCAAAAAGGCGTTCCCTCAACAGAATTAAAAATGTCAACGCTACCTGACCGATTGCCACCTGACTCAGCCACGATATTGGATCGATCCCGCAGTGTTTTCTTTGCTCACTGGGAGGAATTGCTCCGCTTGCGCGGCTCTGCAGTAAAATCCTTCGACCAGGATACAATCCATGACCTGAGAGTGGCGTCACGCAGGTTCAGGGCTGCTTTGGAACTGTTTTATCCCTTTGCACCTTCTGGCACGACGGCAACCCTGCGAAAAAAGATTCGTACTATGACAAGGATGTTGGGACGAGTTCGGAATATAGATGAAGCCCACCTTTTTTTTCAAGCTCGACTTGAGAATAACGCACCTGTTAGCTCTACATTGTTTGAATCACTTTCCACGTTGCGAAGCACGGAATTGAAGCGGATACGCAAGTTCCTGGTTGCTTTCGATCATCATAGCCTTGACCGGCTCGTCCGGGAAACGGTTGCCGCAATTAACGAGGAAAAGATCGCCAGTCAGAACAGGTTTTCGCTGCTGGCCTATTTCTCTGACGTTTCCATCAGGCTGTACCTGCCGATACACAAGCAGATGCCTGATTCATTGGTGTCTGCTCACAGCTCGGTCCGGCACTCGCTGCGCATAGCCATAAAAAAATGGCGCTATTTCTTTGAAATAGTCGCCCAGGTATTGGATCGTGATTATGGAGACATCCTCGGACAGCTTAAAGCATATCAAGGCATCCTGGGGCAGATGAATGACAAGGCAGAATTCAAAGTACTGCTCCGCGACGTGAAGCTCTCAAGAAGCGAACAAGAAAAGCTATATGAATTGCTAGGAGTCTGTCGGGCTTTCAC